>Ga0193729_1000122_pt1 | contig 35984 bp, 27 predicted proteins | sample U1c2metaG_FD_143036 | JGI IMG/M metagenome (GOLD analysis project Ga0193729, IMG submission 143036) | Soil microbial communities from a riparian zone of the East river system, Colorado, United States - U1c2 | ecosystem: Environmental > Terrestrial > Soil > Riparian zone | place: USA: East River...
TGCCGTTTGAAGGCAATTTGTGACGTCAATGAGAGTCGACTGCGCCATTTGCGGACGCTCTATTCCGATGTCGAGGCGCATACCGATGCCGCCACCTTGATCAACGATCCTGAAGTCCATGCCCTCGCCATCGCTACCCCGGTTGCCTATCATTACAAACTTGCCAAAGCGAGCTTGCTCGCCGGCAAGCACACGCTGGTGGAAAAGCCGCTTGCTGCATCTTCGGCGGAGTGTGAGGAATTGATCGAAATTGCCGACGAAATGGGTGTCGTACTCATGAGCGGCCACACTTTTCTCTACTCTTCTTCCGTGCGGAAAATCTGCGATATCATTAATGCCGGTGATATTGGCGATATTCGCTACATCAACTCACGTCGGCTCAATCTCGGATTATTTCAAAAGGACATTAATGTCGTTTGGGACCTGGCACCCCACGATATTTCTATCATCCTGCACATTCTTGGCGAATTGCCACTGACCGTGAACTGCCAGGGCAACGCGCACGTGACTGCGGGAATTGAAGACGTCACAAATCTTTCGCTTTCCTTCCGTAACAAGAAATTCGCAACCATTCAAAGTAGTTGGCTGGAGCCGCGCAAGGTTCGCGAGATGACCATCGTCGGGACGCGGCGGATGATCGTTTACGATGATCTACAGCCTTTGGAAAAAATCCGAGTTTACGATGTGCGAGTCGATCGTCCCCCGCACTACGATACCTTCGCCGAGTTTCATTACTCCTATCACTATGGGGACAGCTATATTCCCCACATTCAGCAAGAGGAACCGCTAAAGGTAGAGTGCCAGCATTTTATCGATTGCATTGAAAGCGGCATGGAGCCGACGACCAGCGGCCGCTCCGGCTTGGAACTAGTCACTATTCTGGAAGCGGCGACTGCTTCGCTCAAAGCAAACGGCGCACCCGTGAATTTCCTTCGCAAACGCGATGATGGCGTTGTCCCGTCCCGCCCGAGGCAAAGTCGCGGCGCCGTTCAGGTCGGACCTCTGACCGTATGAGCGACGCCCGTGGGGCACACCAACTAATCGCGCCAGACGTAAAGCTAGGGCGCGACGTGCGCATTTTTGGTTTCGTCAACCTCTATGGTTGTGAGATTGGCGACGAGACCAAGGTAGGATCTTTTGTCGAGATCCAAAAAAACGCCAGAATCGGCGCGCGCTGTAAGATTTCGAGTCACACGTTTATTTGTGAAGGCGTGACCCTGGAAGACAACGTCTTTATCGGGCACGGCGTAACGTTCATCAACGATCGCTATCCGCGCGCAACCAACCGCAACGGCCAGTTGAAGAGTGAAGACGATTGGAGTTGCGAAGTAACTCTGGTCAAACGCGGCGCCTCGATCGGATCCGGTGTAACTTTGCTTGGCGGAATCACCGTCGGCGAAAACGCAATCGTCGGTGCGGGTAGTGTCGTAACCGGGGACGTGCCAGCCAACACTACAGTTGCGGGGAACCCCGCGCGCGTGCTCAAGAATCGCTTTGCCTCTAACAATGAAAGTCCCATTTTTAGATCTTAAAGCCCACCACGCTCCTTTGCGCGGCCATTTTAAAACTGCGATCGCCGAAGTGATCGATAGTGGCATTTTCGCCGGCGGCCCTGCGGTCGCGGATTTTGAGGAGGCATTCGCTGCCTTCTGCAAATGCGATTATGCGGTTGGTTTGGGTAGCGGGACCGAAGCGGTTTGGCTGGCATTGCTGGCTTGTGGGGTCGGCCCGGGCGATGAAGTGATCACGGTCCCGAGCACCTTCATGGCAACGGCTGAGGCCATTACTTATTGTGGCGCGAAGCCTGTCTTCGTCGATGTCGACGACCGCACCTACACAATGGATCCTGGGGCTTTGGCCAATGTCCTAACGAGTCGTACGAAAGCTATCGTTCCGGTTCATCTTTTTGGCCAAACCGCCGACATGGATCCGATTCTAAAGTTTGCCCGCCAGCATGGCTTGGTCGTGGTCGAGGATGCTGCGCAAGCACACGGTGCCGAATACAAGAATCGACGAGCTGGGTCGATGGGCGAAATTGGCTGCTTCAGTTTTTATCCTGGGAAAAACCTTGGCGCGCTTGGTGAAGCGGGTGCCATCGTCACAAATGACCTCGAACTGGCCGACAAGATTCGCGTGCTGCGCGACCACGGCCAGACCCGGAAATACCATCATACCATGGTCGGCTGGAACTGCCGAATGGATGCAATTCAGGGCGCATGTCTCGCGATCAAGTTGCGACACCTTGACCGGGGCAACGAGCTACGCCGGACGCATGCGGCCCGATACGACGGGGCATTTAAAGAGGTAGAAGAAATCATCCCTCCGCTTGAAGCTGACTACGCTCGCCACGTCTACCACGTCTATGCTATTCGCGTGCGGGATCGCGACGAAGTGATGCGGCAGTTGGAAAGGAAGGGGATTGGATGCGGCGTGCATTATCCGGTTCCAGTTCATCTTCAACAGGCTTACGTGAGCCTGGGTCATCAGCGGGGCGCGTTCCCAGTTTCGGAGCAGATTGCGAACGAGTTCCTCTCCTTACCGATGTTTCCGGAGCTTACCGAAGCACAGATCGAATTTGTCATCGAAACCGTTACAGAAACCATTAGTGCGGGAGCAATAGCCTGAAAGCAGTCAGGCAAATAGCGGGTCAGGCAAGAGCCGCGACGTCGGTTCCGGGCGCGCCATTGCTCCGATCTTTGCCGCGGCTAGACGAGGAGAAGAACGCGCAATCCGGCGGGCGATCATTAAATGCGATTCTGATGAACCCTTTGGTGGATAGGAAATGGGACGACGCCATCAGCACGCATTCCGATGCGACGATCTTTCATTCATCCGCTTGGGCTCGTGTGTTGGTTGACACCTACGGTCATCGTCCGTGCTATGTCCAAATGTCGTTCAATGGTAGCCTGCTCGCGCTGGTTCCAATGATGGAAGTCCAGAGCGTGCTGACGACATCGCGTGGCCTTTGCCTGCCATTTAGCGACTATTGTACTCCACTTACCTTTAGTACCTTTGGGCACGAGCTGGTGGCGCAAAAGTTACAGCAGATCGCGCGTGAGCGATGTTGGAGCTACTTAGAGCTACGAGGCCATTCAATCGTTCCCATTAATGTGCCAGCTTCCGAGTCTTATTACGGCCACTCTCTTGATTTGAGAATCGGCCCAGAGGCGCTCATTTCAAATTTTTCGAGCTCGGTCCAGCGGGCGGTCCGCAAAGCGCAGCGCAGTGGACTAAGCGTAAGTATTCAATCTAGCCCAGATGCGATGGCTCAGTTTTACAAGCTGCATGTCCGGACCCGTCGCCGCCATGGAACGCCACCGCAGCCGCGATCTTTTTTTATAAACATTCAACGGCATCTAATCAGCGCCGGTTTGGGGTTCATTGTTCTCGTCGAATGTCAAAAAGGTCCCATCGCGGCTGCCATGTTTTTTAAGTTGGGGCGCCATGCAGTCTTTAAGTTTGGCGCTTCTGATGAAAGGTTGCAGGAGCTTCGCGCCAATAACCTTGCCATGTTCGAAGCGATAAGGCATTTGGCCGAGGGAGGCGCTGAAGCTTTGCACTTCGGCAGGACCGAAAGAGAAAATCAAGGCCTGCGGCGTTTCAAACTTTCGTGGGGCGCGACCGAAGAAACAATAGATTACGTTCGCTTTGATACCGCAAGTGCGTCTTGGAAACATTCCTGCGACAGGCGCTCCACATTTCACAAAGGTCTTTTTCGTGTGCTACCAGCCTCGCTTAATAGGCTGGCTGGTGCTATGATATATCCGCATCTCGATTGATGCACTTCCTCCCATAATGTTATGCCCGAACATCGAAACGATCCTGAACCGTCCAAAATTAATCTAACCAATATTTTGTTCGCACTCTTCAAATGGAAGCGAACGATCTTAGCCTTTGCCCTTGCCGGAATTGTTATCGCGGCGGCTGTTTACTATTTCTACCCGGCAGTCTACGAGTCAGACGCGAGGCTGCTCGTTCGTTATGTCTTGGAAAGGAGCGGTTATGATCCCGTCGACGCCCTCCAAGGTCAGGGCACCCGGGGTGGCTCCGGCCTAACCACCGATGCTGTTATCGCAGCGGAGATTTCCATTTTAACGAGTTGGGATTTGTCGGTTCAGGTAGCAGAGGCATTGGGGCCCAACCGAGTGCTTCCTAATGCAAAAGCGCCAACCGTCGTGGGAGCTGCGGCCGCAATTAATTCGGGCCTTTCTACGACTACATCCAAGGGAAGCAACATTATCGGTGTCTCTTACACAAATAGGAAGCCGGAAGTTGCTACCGCCGTTCTGAATGAACTGGTCACTCGTTACTTTACCAAGCATCTTGAAGTGCACAGGTCGGCTGGCGCGTTCGACTTTGTCAGTCAGCAATCTGATCAAATTCGCGCTCGACTCAACCAGACTGAAGACGCGCTCAAGGCGCTCAAGGCCAAGGCGGGAGTGATCTCGCTCGCGGATAGTATGGGTAGCCTTAATGCGCAGTCCTCGCACATGGAGGATCAATTAAGAGCGGCCGAAAACGATCTCGCTGAGCAGCAAGCCAAAGTGAAACAGATTGAGCGAGGTGGATTACCAGTAGATTTGAACGAGACGGATAACACCAAGGATAAGGCGAAGGATAACACCAAGGATAACGCTGCACCGCCGCCCCAACAGGCATCGACCAAGGACATCGGCGACTATCAGGCGTTAGTGACTAATCTGACGAAGCTGCGCGAGGCTCAACTGGAGATGTCCGCCAAGTATACTCCTGAAAATGTACTGGTGAAAATGAACCAGGCGCACATCAACGAGCTGGAGAACCAAAAACGGGATTTTGAAAAGAAGTTCCCTGAGCTCGCAATTAGTGGAACAAGGGGCTCGGGCCAGTTGGACTTACGGGTTGAGCGTGCGCGTCTTGCGGGGATGAAGTCAAAGCTGGACGATCTGCGTCGCCAAAAAATCGAGTTGCAGGATCGGATGAAACAGCTGGCCGACGTCGGACCGCAAATTGCCAGTCTTGAGCGCAACAAGGAGCTAGAGGAGCAAAATTACAAATATTATTCTGGGACTCTGCAAAGGGCACGTGTGGACGAGGCCCTTGATCCTTCTAAGATGCCGAACATTAGCGCGATCCAACGACCTTCGCCGCCAGGAATAGTTACAACGACTCGCGACAAGATCGCGCTGGGATTTGCCGGAGGTGGACTCGCTTTGGGACTCGCTCTTGCTCTGCTCTTCGAGCTCGTTTTCAGTCATAGTTACAAACGCCGCTCGGAAATCGAGCTGCAGCTGCGCTCGCCCGTCATGCTTACGATTCCTTATCAAGGCACGAATGGTCGCCTGCGCTTGCCTTGGAAAAGTGGTCGGCGGGCCAGTAAGGAAACGCCCGCTAACGGGAAGTCCAATCTTGCTCCATGGGAGGTCGAGCATTTCATTCGTCCCTATTCGGAGGCGATTCGGGATCGTCTCGGCTTATATTTCGAACTCCATGGAGTTACCCATAAACCAAAGTTGATAGGCGTTACGGGCTTCGGCGAAGGCTCGGGAACTTCGACTCTCGCTGCCGGGGTCGCTGCTGCTCTCTCGGAAACCGGCGATGGTAAAGTTCTTCTTGTCGATGTAAACGCTGCCAATGGTGAAGTTCATCCGTTCTTTGCCGGCCGGCCTGCGGCCTCTCTCACTGCGGCCATTGAACCCCAAGCGGAGATCACTTCCGCTGCCGACAATCTTTACCTGGCAACAATCAACCGATCCGGGAACAAATCCGCGCATCTTGGACTCAAAAAATTCTTCGCGTTGGTGCCAAATCTCAAGGCCAGCGATTTCGACTACATCATTTTCGATATGCCGCCAGTTAACCAAACCAGCCCAACTATCGGTTTGGCCGCGTTGATGGATAAGGTTCTAGTGGTGGTAGAAGCAGAGAAGACCAACCGTGATGAGGTAAAACGCGGTTATCGTGAGCTCGTCGGAGCGCGAGCGGACGTAGCGGTAGTCTTGAATAAGACGCGTAGTTACGGTCCGGGCTGGCTCGAAGGCTGAAGTTAGGCCGTTTCGCAGATCGAAGCTTCCCTCACTTTTCTTTCCCATCTCGGAAGAAGTGTGCTTGTTGTAATTCAGTTCGGTAGTTCGTAGTCATGTTACGAAATAGAATCTACTACCAGCTTAAGCCCTTCATTCCTCGGGCCCTGCGTGCGGCCGTTCGCCGCAGAATTGCTCTGCGATTGGAGGCGAGAGTACAGGAAGTTTGGCCAATCATGCCTGGCTCTGAGCAGACCCCGCCCGGATGGCAAGGCTGGCCTGATGGCAAAAAGTTTGCCTTGGTATTGACGCATGATGTCGAAGGCCCGGTCGGTCTGCGGCGCTGTCGTCGTCTGGCTCAGCTTGAATCTGAACTCGGCTTTCGATCATGCTTTAACTTCATTCCCGCTGGACAATACGCCGTTCCGCCCGAGCTACGTGAGGAACTTACTTCCGAAGGCTTCGAAATTGGCGTGCACGATCTTCATCACGACGGCCGCTTATATCGCACTTGGCGCGGTTTTGTCGCAAAAGCCCAGCGAATCAACGAGTATCTGGCCGATTGGAATGCTGAGGGCTTTAGATCGGGCTTTATGCTGCACAAGCTCGATTGGTTGCACCAGTTGGCCATTCGCTACGACATGTCCACCTTCGACACCGATCCGTTCGAGCCCCAGCCGGAGGGACGACATACCATTTTCCCATTTTTTATCGCTCGCCCGCAGACCAATCACCAGACTAATGGCGGTGGGGACGGCTATTTGGAGTTGCCATATACCTTGCCACAGGACTCGACTCTTTTCCTGCTCCTGCGTCACGAAACGTCTGAGGTCTGGATTCGCAAACTAGATTGGATCGCCAGGCATGGCGGAATGGCTTTGTTAGACACACACCCTGATTACATGGCATTTCAGGACCCGACCGATGCCTCAGTTGAATATCCGGTTGAGCGTTATCGCGAATTCTTGCAATATGTTCACGACAAATATTCGGAGACATGCTGGCACGCCTTGCCTCGCGAAGTCACCTCTTACGTGCTCGAGATGAGGAACACCCAACTCGTGAGCGAAGCCGCGGCATCTATTGACTTAAATGGCTGGCAACCGCAACCGTCAGTGACGATACCCGACATACCAGGAAGACCGGGCGCGCAGGGCGTGGTGGTGAAGAAGGACCGTCGACTTCATGGCAAAAGAGTAGGCGTTCTTCTATTTTCAAATTATCCGGCGGACCCGCGTCCACGGCGGGCGGCCGAGGCGCTGACGCGGGAGGGGGCAATCGTTGATTTGTTATGCATGCAGCAAAATGAAAGAGAGCCGCGTCACGAAAACGTTAATGGAGTGAACGTTTCTCGTCTTCCATTTAGGCGATACCGTGGCGGGAAGCTCACCTATGTCGGCCAATATTCGGCTTTCATCCTGATTTCTTTTGTTTACCTGACCATACGCTCGTTGCGTAAGCGTTACGACTTCATCCATGTCCATAACATGCCTGATGTTTTGGTTTTCGCTGCGGCCGCGGCCAAGGCGCGTGGCTCAAAGCTCATTCTCGATCTCCACGATCCCATGCCTGAGTTAATGCAGACCATCTTTAAGCTTCCGCCCGAGAGTCTAAGCGTTCGCGTCTTGAAAACGATGGAGAAAAAGAGCATTGCATTCTCTGATCTGGTGTTGACGGTTAATATTGCCTGCCAGAATCTCTACTCCGCGCGAAGTTGCCGGCCCGATAAAATCCGGGTCGTCCTTAACTCGCCCGACGATTACATATTTCGTTTCCGTCCGGCTAACCTGAACGGATCGAATAGTGGGACGATCGAAAAACCTTACACCATTCTCTATCATGGTTCTCTGGTAGCCAGGAATGGTCTCGACCTCGCAGTGGAAGCGCTTGAGACCGTGCGGAGATCAATCCCAAATGTTAAGCTTGTCGTGTGCGGGGAGAGGACGCCGTTCTTGGACAACGTGATGGAGATCGCCCGCGAACGAGACCTCGAGAACAACATTAATTATCTTGGTGTTCAAAACTTGAACGGAATCGTAGAAGCCATCACCGCCTGCGATCTCGGTATTATACCTAACCATAAAAATATCTTTACCGAAATTAACACCCCGACACGGATTTTTGAGTATCTTGCATTGGGCAAACCGGTCATCGCTCCCAGGACGAAAGCCATTCAGGACTATTTCGGCGATGGTGACTTGGTCTACTTCGAACTTGGCAATGCCAGAGACCTGGCCCGCCAGATTGAGTATGCTTTCTCGCATCCTAAGGAAGTCACGGAGACAACCCAGCGCGGCCAGCGGGTATATCTCGACCATACCTGGACCCGCGAAAAGTCGCAGTTTTTGGATGCCGTAAGTGAGCTTCTCTGAGTCACGTTTCGCATAGACTTGGAATCCATCAGCTCGGAAAAAGCGCTTCGCTCTCAACTTGGAAGAGATCCAAACCTGCCTGACTACTATCCAGGCGTGGTGGTGAGCGAAGCGCTGTTATTATGGAGCGAACATGATTGCCGTTGCGACGAATCCTGAGCTTCGGGCTGCCGCCAGCGAATTCTTCGAATTGTTTAAGACGGCATGGGAGTTGTACCGCAGCGGTGAAGAATATGACGTGGTTATCTGTTGCGGCATTATCCCGACCGATATTCGGGCAGATCTCGTTCTGGTGTATGCATCGAAGGAGCTTCCCTTTGATCAGCAACATCAATTGCAAGTGCTGCGGCAGGATCGTTCAGAGGAGATACCCTCTTATCGTGGATGGCGCTTGCCAGTTTATGGAGGCCTTGCCTCAGTCGTCGCAAACGGAAAGCGACATGGTCCGGTCGCGGGAAAAACGAAGTATTCCCTTGCCGCGGAAATCAGAATTGCTGGGCAATTGTTCATTCGAATTGGATATGATCTCTTTGCTGAGGTGCGCCATCTACTTTCTGAGGGTCAACCCCTTCAGTTCGCGCACGTCCCATCCATCGAAATTCACATTACTATTCTTCGCGACATCCTTGTTGAGCATCAAATATCATTCGAAGAAGTGCCTCCCGTTCCAGCAGGTTATAACTTCATTATATGTTTGACGCACGATGTAGATCATTTCGCCATCACCAATCATAAGTGCGATCACACGATATTTGGATTCCTTTATCGTGCGAGCATTGGATCAATATTGGAGCTTTTCCAAGGCCGGAAGTCGCCCCGTCAGGTTGCTCGCAATTGGTTAGCGATCCTGTCGCTCCCTTTGGTCTACCTCAGGATACTGCCCGATTTTTGGAGCAAGCTCGAACGTTATCTGGAACTGGATCACGCTTCCACCTTCTTCATCATTCCCAAGAAAGGCGAAACGGGAACAACATCAAGCGGCGCGCGATTGGCGCGGCGCGCCGTTCGCTATGATCTTTCGCAACTAAAAACAAGTCTGAGCGAGATTTTAGCACATCGCGGAGAAATTGGCCTTCACGGTATCGACGCGTGGCGTGACACAGCTGAGGCGAGAAGGGAACGGGAGCAAATCCAGGCGCTTACTCACACCCTGGAGGTTGGCGTGCGAATGCATTGGCTCTTTTTCGACTCCGAATCTGCGGGAAAACTCGACGAGGCGGGCTTTTCCTACGATACTACGGTGGGTTACAACGAGACCGTTGGTTATCGTGCCGGTACGACACAGGCGTTCAGACCGTTTGGAACAAAGCGCCTGCTCGAACTGCCGTTGCACATCATGGATACGGCCCTCTTCTACCCGGCCCACCTGAATTTGTCTCCCAAACAAGCCATGATTCGAATAAACGATATGGTGGACGATATGAGACAGTTCGGCGGCGCTCTCATGGTTAACTGGCATGATCGAAGTATTGCTCCGGAACGATTGTGGGACGATTTTTACGTCGAGTTGGTCGAGAAGTTCAAATCGGCCGGTGCCTGGTTCTGTACCGCTGCCGAAGCGGCGCGATGGTTTCGGCGTCGGCGGGAGGTGACGTTTGGAACTAACGGCAGCGAGACAGCGCTAGCTTCAACCAGGAGCGAAGCTGGCCTTCCGGGAATGCGAATTCGTTCCTACCAAACCGACCGGCGCTCCAAGTCAAGGACGGCGAAGGATTGCACCATTGAGTCCTCCTTTTCCGAAGTCCTTCTCGACGATGCCAAGGAAATTGCGACGGCAAGCTGATTGTGCGCGTTAACGAAAAAAAACTTCATTTTGGTTAAGGATGGAATCGAAACCTTTAATTCTTGCGCAAATCGGGTGTGGGTATTGGGGTCCCAACCTGCTGCGAAACTTTTCCGCTCTACCGGCTTGTTCGGTAAAATACGTTGTCGATTCCAGTCCGGAGCGTCGCGCCTTCGTGGAAAAGAACTTTCCCCGCACTTCGGCAGTCGATGCGGCCGATGCCGTCTTTAACGACCCCGAAGTTGATGCCATTATTGTCGCGACTCCAGCTGGTTCCCATTTCACTTTGGCCAGTAATGCGCTTTGCGCCGGTAAACATGTCTTTGTCGAGAAGCCGCTTGCAACCAAGGTATCCGAAGTTGACGAGCTTGCCAAGCACGCACACGCCAGGCGGCTGGTTGTCATGGCTGGGCATACCTTTGTCTATAATTCGGCGGTGCGCTACGTGAAGCAGTTGCTTAAGGCAGGAGAACTGGGCGAGGTCCGTTATATCTATAGCCAGCGCCTCAATCTTGGTCGTATCCGCGACGACATTGATGCTTTATGGAACTTCGCCCCTCATGACGTCAGCATCATTCAATACTGGCTCGATGATATCGAGCCTGTTGCGGTGCGGCGTCAGGGGATGGCCTATATGCAGGAAGGGATTGATGACGTTGTCTTTTTGAACTTGGAATATCCCGGCAAAATCATCGCCAATGTTCACGTAAGCTGGCTCGATCCACAAAAAGTGCGGAAAATGATCGTTGTTGGCTCACGTAAGATGGTTGTTTATGACGATGTAGCGGACAATAAAATTGCGATCTACGACAAGGGAATCGATCGCAAAGCGGTGTTGGGTGAGAACATGGACTTCGATAATCCGCAGCGTGCCCAGTTCAATTATCGGAGCGGCGATATTGTTCTACCCGAAATTAAGTTCACTGAGCCGTTGCGTGTCGAAGCCGAACACTTCGTCGAATGTATTCGGACTGCGCAAACGCCCCTGACCGGGCTCCGTCACGCCCGCAATGTCGTTTCCGTGTTGGAACGCGCGCGTCCTGTCAACCTCAATGGAGAGGTCGCCGCTGCCGGATGACTGGTCCCACCTTGCGGTCGGCTGGGATTCGGAACGTTCAATTCGGTGCGAACGTCACTGTTGTCGAGCCCGTTAATATTTACGACTGCACTATCGGCGATAGCACCTTTATTGGACCGTTCGTCGAGATTCAGGGTGGTGTAACCATAGGTAAACGCTGCAAGATTCAATCGCACGCCTTTATTTGCGAACTCGTTAGCATCGGCGATGATTGTTTTATTTCACACGGCGCAATGTTCATCAACGACCCATTTGCGATCGGAGGACCGGCGCGTGGGAACCGCGAATTGTGGCGTAGCACTCGAATTGGAAACAACGTTAGCATTGGTACAAACGCGACTATTATGCCGGTAACGATTTGTGATGGCGTAGTGGTAGGGGCGGGTTCAGTCGTAACTAAGTCAATTAAGGAGTCCGGCATTTACGCTGGAAATCCAGCCCGCTTCCTCCGACCAATAAGCGAACATTCATGAAGGTACCCTTTGTCGATCTGCACGGTCAGTACTTGGGCATTAAGGCTGAAATTGATTCCGCTATTGCTGAGGTCATCGCACAATCTGCTTTCATTCGAGGCAAGCATGTCGATGCTTTCGAACAAGCCTGGGCTGAGACGCTTAAAGTAAAGCATTGTATTTCCTGCGCTAATGGGACGGACGCTCTTTACATCACCATGCGCGGGCTAGGCTTAAAAGTTGGTGACGAAGTTATTACCACGGCGCACTCCTGGATCGCAACTTCGGAGACAATCACGCAGGCGGGAGGTCGAGTTGTCTTTTGTGATACCCAGGAAGATACCTTCAATATCGACCCGCGTTTGATCGAAGCTAAGATCACGAAAGCGACTGTTGGAATTATTCCTGTTCATCTTTGCGGTCAGCCAGCTGACATGGATGAGATCATGGCGATCGCGAAGAAGCATAATCTCTGGGTCATCGAAGACTGCGCGCAGGCGCATCTAGCGGCCTACAAAGGAAAGCTTGTCGGAACTTTTGGTAACGCAGCTACCTTTTCATTTTATCCGGGCAAAAATCTGGGAGCTTATGGTGACGCCGGTTGCATTGTGACGAATGATGACACCCTGGCTGATTGGACAGCAACCTTCGCTCGCCACGGCGGGAAAGGGGAACACGTAATGGAAGGGATCAATAGCCGCATGGATGGCCTGCAGGCGGCGATATTAAAGGTCAAGTTGCCCCATCTGCCGGCCTGGACGACGGCACGTCGCCGGGTGGCTGCGCGTTACAATGAATTGCTAACTGGAATCGATGGCCTCGCTACGCCCAAAGTAGGTGGTGACAGAAGTCATGTTTATCATCTTTATATTGTTACCACGGATAAGCGCGATTCGTTAAAGAAAACCTTGGCCGATTCCGAAATAACAACCTCCCTGAACTATCCGAAAGCTTTACCATTTTATCCCGCCTACGCTTATCTCGGCCACAAGCCGATGGATTTTCCTGCCGCTTACCACAATCAATCTCGAATCCTTTCCCTTCCGATCTTTCCTGAAATGACTGAGGAAATGATCGAACATGTGGCCAACCAAATCAGGCGCGCTCTTGGAGATGGATCTGCGGCTAGATCGAACGTGGCAAGGCTCGCTAAAGTTTAGAGTGGTTATGGAGTGATTAGAAACGGGCCCAGGTGAGCCAAACAGTAGTCATCGTCGGTCTTGGCGAAGTAGGGAAGCCGTTGTTTGAGATCGTTAAAACGCAGCATGAAGTTTTCGGCGTGGATATTGACTTGGCCGCGCCGCTTGACCGCTGCGACGTTATGCACGTTTGCTTCCCCTTTCGCGACCGGAAGTTCATTGCTCAGGTAGGGGAATATATTGGGCGATATCATCCCGCCCTCACCGTCATCAACAGTACAGTGGCGCCGGGGACCACTCGAGACATTGCAAGCGAATCAGGCGTGTCCGTAGTAAATAGCCCGGTCCGCGGCAAGCATGTACGTATGCGGGATGAAATGCGTTACTATACGAAATTCATCGGAGCCCTCGATCCGGAAGCGGGAGCGCATGCGGCGCAACATTTCGAAAGCGTCGGAATGAAGACTAAAGTCCTTAGCTCGCCGGAGGCGACCGAAATTGCAAAACTAAGCGAAACTACTTATTTCGGGGTCCTGATTGCGTGGGCTCAAGAGGTAGAACGATATTGCAGGGAAGTAGGGGCTTCCTACGACGAAGTTGTATCTTTCTACGAGGAGATAAAATTCTTCCCGCCCGTTAAGTATTTTCCCGGTGTTATCGGTGGTCACTGCGTCATGCCTAATATCGCGATCCTCCTTGAGCAATTTCCTTCCGGCCTTTTGCAAGCTATTGTGCAGTCAAACATGCTGAAGAAGAGCAACCTGGGGCAGAAGGGCTGGGCAGAATTGGATCGCTCTACACGACCGCCGACAGTGAGCTGATAACAGGAGGATCTTTCACCGAATGCTTATCATAAATGCTGATGACTGGGGACGGTCACGGACCGAAACCGATGCGGCTTTGCAATGCTATGAAAACGAAAGGATCACGTCTGCAAGTGCGATGGTTTTTATGGCAGATTCGGAGCGCGCAGCGGACATTGCGAAGGAGAACCAGGTCGATGTCGGCTTGCATCTTAACTTCTCGGAGCGATTCAGCGGTAGCTTCATTGACGCAACGCTCGAAAACTATCATCGGAAAACAGTCCGTTTCCTGAAGGGAACCAAATATTCCCAGCTGGTATACAATCCTTTTTTGCAACGAGCTTTTGCTTACTCATACGAGGCCCAGACAGAGGAGTTTGGCCGGCTATATGGAAAATCGCCGTCACACATTAACGGGCATCACCATATGCATCTGTCCGCGAATTTACTTTTCGGCGAATTGATTCCAAAGGGCACGGCGATGCGGCGGAACTTTTCTTTTTGGCCAGGGGAGAAAAGCGCGTTAAATCGTGCTTACCGGCGACTGGTTGATGCCTGGCTAGCCCGTAAGTATCGCCTTCCCGATTATTTCTTCGATCTGACCCAGAGCATTCAGGAGAAAAAGTTGGACCGAGTGGCAGCGTTGGCGAAGTCAAGCAATGTCGAGCTAATGACGCACCCGATTCTGCCTCTAGAAATGGACTTTCTAATGAGTGATGAAATGGGCGTTCTACTGCAGAATGTGGAAGCGGGTAATTTTTCCCGGCTGGGACTCGTCGCCTCGACTGCGGAGCCGGCTTCTCCCGTAATACAAGATCGCTCCCAATTCGAAGGAGTAGTCGACACTCCTCAATCGAATTCCGTAGTTAAACTTTAAGCTAAGAAATGCCTCCGCCACTAGCACTCTTTCTCACGATTGCCTTCGCTGTCTTTCTTTTCCGGCGAGATTTTCGAGAAAGCCGCAATGTCACTGCGGCGTTGTGGATCCCGCTGGTGTGGCTATTACTTATCGGATCGAGGCCCCTTTCTCAGTGGCTCAGCATTTTTGGCCTTCCGATGGGGCCGGCTTCGACCGAGGAGGGAACTCCGATCGACGCTTTTGTCTATCTCATATTGATTGCCTTGGGTGTTTACGTTCTTAATCGGAGGCGAATCAACCTGGCAGAAGTCTTTCGTGACAACGGCTGGCTGATAGCATTCCTTCTCTATTGTTTCCTCGCGACTCTTTGGTCAGACATCCCTTTCACCGCATTCAAGCGATGGATCAAGGTCCTCGGTCATCCTGTTATGGTCCTCGTTGTTTTCACGGAGCCAAACCCGGTCGAGGCGTTGAAAAGGCTAATGCAAAGGAGCGCATACATTCTCGTGCCGTTCTCTATCTGTGTTATCAAGTATTTTGACAGCATAGGACGCCACTATGATGAGTGGACGGGTATCGCCAGTAACAGAGGTCTTAACTACAACAAAAATGGGCTTGGCGCTGTCTGCATGGTTTTGGGTTACTTTTTCTTCTGGCGGTTGCTGCAGGTTTGGCGACAAAAGCGAAGTAAGTCCCGACGAAACGAGCTCTTCCTGCTCGGAGGTTTTCTGTTCATGATAGCATATCTTCTTCGCAAGGCGCACAGCATGACGCCAACCCTCTCACTGCTAATCGGAATTACAGTGATGCTGGCGGTTGGCCTGCAGTTTGTGCAAAAACGAACGATTGGCGTTTATATAGCAATGGCGGCGGTTACCTTGATAGTAGCTGAACTTGGCTTTGGAATTTTTGAGTGGGTAGTGGCTCTGACTGGTCATGAGCAGACCATAGAAGGAAGGGAGAACCTATGGGGTGAGCTGCTGGCGTTTCATACCAATCCGATTTTCGGTGTTGGTTTTGAAAGCTTTTGGTCGGGAGATCGGCTCCAACAATTGTGGGCAGCGCATTTGTGGCACCCGACGGAAGCGCACAATGGTTATTTAGAAACCTATTTGAACCTCGGCTGGGCGGGACTGCTCATGCTTGGTGGGTTGCTGCTCGGGACCTACCGCAAAATACGCCTTGAACTATTAAAGAATTTTGAATGGGGCCGTTTTCGGTTGGGTTTTCTAATTGGTGTAATCGCTCACAACTGGACCGAAGCAACGTTCAAAGGCCTTAATGTGATGTGGCTCATGTTTTACATTATCGCTTTGGATTACGGGACGATTGGCTCTACACCGACAGAGGAAGTTAGCCCGCCCGTCGATTCCGAGGAAGAGAAGGAGCTGGCTTATGCCGCCGAATAGGGCTCAGCACTCGCGTTCATTCAATCGATTCGGCGGCGGGCACCTTACGGCAGCAGTGACCATCCTCTTAAGTGTTTCTAGCCACATCACGACGGCTGCAGTGATTACTGCCAAAAGTGTTTCCTTCCCGGACGTTGCTGCAGCCGTTGGGGCTGCCACAGATGGTGATACGGTCACAATTCCACCTGGAACAGAAAGTTGGACTTCTACCCTGGTTATTACAAAAGGCATTACCCTGCAGGGTGGGGGCGACGATAAAACTGTAATTTTGGATGACGTTCCCACGGGAGGGAATCGCCCCTTGCCTGGGATGGGACAGGGGAGAGGCATGGGGCAGAGGGGAGGCATGGGACAGGGAGGAGGCATGGGACAGGGAGGAGGTAAAGGGAAGCAACAACGTTCTGGACGACCGGGGCCCCCGGGGGAGCGCAAAAATGCCGGCGTCGGTGGCGGGCAGCCAATCTTGCTGATTAAAGTGGCGCCCCGTCAAACCTTTCGTCTGACCGGTCTTACTTTCCGGTACGGGGCGCGCGCAACCAAGCCTCAAAATCAAGGATGCGTCAAAATTGAGGGAACATGTTGGTCGGTGCGGGTTGATCATTGCCACTTCGACCAACTCTACAACAATGCGGTGCTCTTCTACGGATGGATCTACGGTGTTGTCGATCATTGCCGTTGGGATGTGCGCGCTCATACTGGCAGCCTCCCTAGTATCATCGTTAACAATGGTGCGACGTGGGGAGGTGGAACGAATAACTACGGTGACGGGTCGTGGGCGACCCCAACCAACTTCGGCAGCGAGAAGTTCCTATTTATCGAGGACAACGTCATGAACAATCTCGGCGCGGTGCAGACTGCCGGTGGAATCGATTGTCAGGACGGGGGTAGATATGTAAGTCGGCACAACCAGTTTTTCAATTGCACCATGATAACCGGCCACGGGACGGAGAGCGGCGGCCGCCACCGGGGTCAAAGAGCGATCGAATTTTACAATAACAAGGAGACGGTGACTGTTCCTCAGGGTATCGGCATCACCCGGAGCGGGGTGACGATTTATCATTCGAATATTTGGAGTGGCCCAATCAAAAGTGGCCCAAGGGGCCCGCATATACCACTGACCGTTTATCGCTGTGATTTTCCATATCACGTTTATGGTGGGGCGGGCGGAACTAGTCCGTGGGACGTCAATGACACGGAAGGAAATGGAACAAGTGCCCCGGGTCACAAGCCTCACCTTTACGCCAGCGGAAAGCATACCGGAGCCAATGCATCGGACGCGCTCGTATCGTCGGGAGCTGGCTGGAAACCCGATCAATGGGTTGGCTACATGCTCACGAATACAACTCAACTTGCTAAAAGTGGATATCCCCATCTCTCCCGCATACTGTCGAACACAAATGACACGATAACTTTCGCCAGGGAAACGCCGGATGCCGGTCCCAAGATGTTTAACACCGGGGACGGGTTCGCTATTTACAAACTGCTGATTGCACTTGACCAACCGAGCAGAGGCCAGGGCGATTTGCTTGCTGGAAATCCACCTGTAAACACGGTGACGGGAGGAAGCGCTTGGCCGCATCAGGCTTTGGAGCCGATCTATGCCTGGAACAATAAGCTCAACGGCTCCTTAATCCCGGTTGGCAGCGTCTATCCAACGCTTCGGGAGAATCGAGATTATTACAATCAAAATGATTCGTCTGGCGGAACCAATGGAATTGGCGTGGGCGTGCTGGCAGACCGACCCAAAACATGCACTCCTGGCGTGGCATTCTGGGCGACGGACCAAGGCGAGTGGGACAGCACGCATCCCGGTCCGGACGGCCAGCTGTACGTTTGTACCGCGCCGAACACCTGGACACTTTATTATAAGCCTTTTACGTACCCGCATCCGCTGGTTAGCGGGGAGAAGCGCGTGGCCCAGCGCTCAGGCTCGGGAGAACAATAACGACCACGGCTCCAAAGCGTCGAAATTGCCTTGGCACAGCTGCTGCTGGCTATTGTTATTTTGGTAAACGCTTGCGATTCCGAATAATCACTAGTAAACGTCGCTTACACCATTTCTAATAAATTCGCACTCATGATTGCCACCGGAATTTGTAAGACCAAACCCTATTATGCTGCCATCGCAACGTCTCTCTTCCTAGCCGTCCTCAAATCTGGCGACGCTGCCACGGTTGGCGCTAAGAGCGTCTCGTTTGCCGATGTCAGCGCCGCTGTCGGATTGGCGAAGGATGGGGATATCGTCACGATTCCTCCCGGAACTGCAGCTTGGACATCAACTCTCTCGATCACCAAGGGCATCACCTTGATAGGAGCTGGTAGCGATATAACTATCATCCTCGACAACGTTCCGATGAACTCTACAACCGGCTCTGCCATAGTCATAAACACCACGCTGGTGGCAGGTCAAACGTTTCGTGTCAGTGGACTCACCGTCAAATACGGGACGCGCACCGCAAAGCCGATCAGCGGGGCAGTTATTAACGCTCAGGGAACCTGCTTGGCCTACAGGATTGATCACATTCATTTCGACCAGCCTTATGATAAAGGGATTCATATCGGGGGATGGACGTACGGGGTAATCGACCACTGTCTTTTCGATACGCGCGGAGGCGGTTTTGGCTCTATTTTAGTGCAACACACCAATTGGGGAGGCAGCACTAACAATTTTGGCGATGGATCATGGACTGAACCCGCCTATTTCGGAAGTGAAAAGTTTATCTTCATCGAGGACAGCACCTTTAACAATCATGGCACAGAGCAAACCAATGGTATTGATTGCTATGCGGGCGGCCGATATGTTGCTCGACATAATACTTTCAATAACTGTCTTCCGCTGAATCATGGAACTGAATCTCCTGGAAGGCTAAGAGGTTCGAGGGCGATGGAGATCTACAATAACATTTTTAAATTCACAACTGGAGCTACTGTGGGCCAGAACAGAGGGGGGGCCGCTCTTTACCACGACAACACCTATACGGGGTCATTCAACAACACGACTATAACTCAAACGGTTTTCCGAGAGTACTATCCCTTTCATACCTGGGCCGCCAATGCGGGAAGCGGAGCTAATGGCAATAATCGCTGGGATGCAAACGATTCCCATGGTCTTTACGCTAGCGGGACTCATACAGGTGGAAACGGAGCTGGTACGCTAATCGACAAGACAAAAAATTGGACGCCTAATCAATGGGTTGACTACAGCGTAACGAACACGACAAAAAAATTGTCCACCGGCGACCACTACAATTCTTACATAACGGCAAACACGGCTAACACGATTACATTTCACGTGGATAGTACCATCGGAGCCGGTTCAAATGGCACCGCGATGACATTCAACACCGGAGACGGTTATACAATTTACAAGGTATTAATTGCACTGGACCAGCCAGGACGAGGTAAGGGCGATTTACTTGCAAATAATCCGCCAGTTAATATGGCGGCTGGGGGAGCCGCCTGGCCAAACCAAGCGTTAGAACCAGTTTATTGCTGGAATAACACGGCAAACGGAGCTCCAGTGACGGTTTCGAGCAGTCATCCGACCCTTCAAGCAAATCGCGACTTTTATAATGCGCCGATGCCCAACTATAAGCCTTACACTTATCCGCATCCGCTGACCGGCCCGGCTCCGCCTACTAATCTTGCGGTCGTTTCTGGGCAATAGTTATTAGTGCGCCTACGATTGCGTAATACTCGCTTTCGGAAGTGGTTGATTGTCAGGCAGAGAGACCTGCGACGAAGCTTCGGCTCTCGCGGTGATCGTCCTCGGCGCGATGTTCTAATATGCGTTGTTGCGCAAACGCGAACCGGGTAACGCATATGACCAACCTGCGCAATTAGCGGAACAAATTCCAGCCACACCGGCCTTCTTCCAAGCACCTCGCTGCTGGTTCAAATAAGGATAGTTTTTGGGCAACAAAGGAAAAAGCCGGAATATAAAGCGGACCCAATTCGAGTAATGACCTTGGAATACATCATCTCGCCCGAAGATCGTATTTTGGTCACCGGATCGAGTGGTTTTATTGGTGTAAAGGTCGTTGAGATTTTGCTCGAGTATGGCTTCGGCAATCTTGGCTGCTTGATTCGGTCTTCCAGTCGTTTAGACCGTTTGAAGGAACGGCTGGACCAATGTCCGTCCGGTAAAAATGTAGAGTTGATCAAAGGGGACCTGCTTTCGCGAGATGATTGTCGTAGAGCGGCCGAAGGAGCTTCACTTATCCTGCATCTCGCTGCGGGGATGGAAAAATCATTCGCCGGAGCATTTATGAACTCCGCCCTGGCTACACGCAACTTAATGGATGCTTTTCTCGAATACGGCCAGCCCAAACGTTTTGTCAATGTAAGTTCTTTTGCGGTCTACTCGACCCTGAATTTAAAAAGAGGCGCCGTCCTGGATGAAACATGCCCATTGGAGGAGGCTCCTCAAGAACGGTGCGACGCGTACGGTTTTGGGAAGCTCAAGCAGGAAGAATTGGTCAAGCAATACGGCGAACGATACAAGATGCCGCACGTCATCGTCAGACCAGGAGCAGTCTTCGGGCCTGGCAAGCGAGACTTAAGCGGGCGAGTGGGAATCGATACTTTTGGAATTTTTATGCATCTTGGGGGATCCAACCATCTTCCCCTAACGTTTGTTGACAATTGTGCTGAAGCGATCGTACTGGCGGGACTTACGCCCGGCATCAACGCCGAGACATTCAATATTGTTGACGATGAGTCGCTCACAAGCCGTCAGTTCCTGCGGGCATATCGCAAGAAAACCGGGCGTTTTTCAATTTCCATTCCTTATCCGGTAACATGTGCGCTCTGCCTGCTCTGGGACAAGTATGCAAGGTGGTCGAATTATCAGGTGCCTCCGGTCTTTAACCGCCGCCGTTGCTCTGCAGAATGGAAAGGGAATCGCTACTCAAACAGGAAACTTAAGGAGTTGTTACAGTGGCAACCACGCGTGAGCATGGACAAAGCGATGAAAGCGTTTTTAGGTCAATTTGAGGTCGAGAACATATAACCATGCTTCGCATAGCTATAGTCGGATGCGGGAAGGTGGCAGATCAACATGTTGGCGCGATTCATCGGATTCGGAACTGCAGGATAGTCTCGGTCTGCGACCAAGAATTGCTGATGGCTAAACAACTGGGCGAGCGCTTTCACATTTCCGAATGTTTTTCTGATGTGCAGGAAATGCTCCGGAGTACTCAGCCGCAGGTGGTTCACATTACAACGCCACCACAAAGTCATTTCCAACTCGCCAAACAGTGCCTTGAATTCGGGAGCCACGTTTATTTGGAAAAGCCGTTTACCGTTACAGCTGAAGAAGCGGAAGCGTTGATCGAATTTGCTAAAAGACGCGGTTTGAAGATGACGGCTGGCCATAACTATCAGTTCACTCTTGAGATGTTGGAAATGCGTCGGCTAGCGAAAGCAGGATTTCTGGGGGGGAAGCCTGTCCATTTGGAAAGCTATTGGTCGTACGATTTGGGTGACATAAGTTACGTGGGACCTGTCTTGGGTAATCCCGCTCACTGGGTCCGACGACTGCCGGGCCAATTGTTTCACAACATCATTAGTCATGGGCTTGCCAAACTTGTCGAATTTCTCGACGACGAATTGACTGAGATTATCGTCACAGCTCATCAAAGCTCACAGCTCCGGCTTCTTGGTGCAAAAGAGGTCCTGGACGAGTTAAGGGTCCTGATTCGAGACAAGAGCGACACAACAGCATTCTTTTGCTTCTCGACCCAAATCAAAAACTTGAATCAATTGCGTATCTACGGCCCATCCGGTTCAATAACTGCGGATATTATTACTGGAACCGTGGTCCGAAAAGAGAACCGCGCTTACAAGAGCTACTTGACCTATTTTCTTCCACCACTAAAAGATGCCAGGGAATATCTCAGAAACGCATCGGTTAATGTGATGAATTTCGTGCGACAGCGTCTTCATCAGGATTTTGGCATGAAAGAATTAATTCAACGTTTCTATCAGAGTATCCAGGAGGAGACTCCGCCGCCAGTTCCCTATCGGGAAATCATTTTAACAGCTCGGCTCATGGATCAAATTTTTGGGCAAATCTATACAGAGCAGGAGCGAGGGGCAAGCCAGTGCCACGCAGAGGTCAAGAGGATCCGCACCGCCCTGCCTTGACCAGAAGGAGAAGCACTAATTCGAACCGGCAGATATCTCTCGAGCTAGGATGAAGTACGTCTTGATTACACCGGCCCGCAACGAGGAGGCCTACATTGACAGAACACTTCGTTCGGTCGTGAACCAAACCGTCATACCCGACCGTTGGATAATTGTTGACGACGCTTCGACTGATTCGACAGCACAACTGGTGGAGAATTACGTCCGCAAATATCGGTGGATTGAATTGGTGCGGCGGACGCAGCGGGCCGAGCGGAGCTTTTCACGGAAGGTTGACGCGTTTAATGCTGGTTTGCAAAAGTTGGGTTTGCGCGAATTCGAAGTAATCGGGAACCTAGATGCGGACCTCTCGTTCGATCCAGAATATCTGGAGTTTTTGATCAATAGATTCGCTGAAGATCCCAAGCTGGGAGTGGCAGGAACGCCCTTCGTAGAGAATGGTTACGACTCAGCCAGGGACAGCTTTGAAGGCGAAAACCACGTTGCCGGTGGCTGTCAGCTGTTTCGGCGCCAGTGCTTCGAAGAGATAGGCGGCTATATCGGTAACCCGGCCGGGGGAGTCGATTGGATTGCTGTCACGACTGCCCGAATGAAAGGCTGGAAGACATGTTCGTTTCCAGAAAAGCGGTTTCATCATTACCGCTCCCTGGGTACTGCGGAGCGGGGAATAGTCGCATCGCTCTTCTCGTACGGCGAAAAAGATTATTACTTGGGTGGCTCCCCCGTCTGGCAGCTATTCCGAGTTTGTTATCGAAGCGTCAAACGTCCATTTGTAATAGGTGGTTTGGCGTTGCTGGCGGGGTATTGCTGGGCTGCCTTACGGCGGACAAAAAGACCGATCTCGCCTGAGTTGATGCGTTTTCACCGGCGGGAACAAATGAACAAGCTGATGGCGATCTTCGGGAGTCTCATGAGGTTAAGGAAGGTGGATAGCTTCCGTGTGGCGAGCCAGAGGAACTAAGCACAGTATCCGACTGCATCCGGTGGCACGACGGCGCGGCGAGCGGAAACTCGAGATCAGATGGAGGTAACGAAAACATCCAAGGAATTAGCTGGCAGGGCATCTCGCGTTCTGACTGATTTCATCGAGTGGCTGGATGCCTATGGCGAAACCTCATGGGATCATCAAAGCTTCTTTGCCGGCCCCGTGGGCAGCCGTGCTAAGTCGCTTTACTACCGCAACAAAGGTATTGGAACAGTGGCCGTAGCTCCGATGATTTTCTGTGAGGCGTTTTTGCCTCCAGCGCGCCGCCTGTTTCATCAACCTTTGCGCTTTCCAATCGCTGATGCGCACTATGCGATGGGCTTTGCCTTTCTCTACCAAGCGACTGCGGAGCCGAGACGCCTGGAACGAGCCACTCATTTCCTCGACATGCTTAAGCAATCGCGTTCAACCGGTTTCAAGGAATATGCCTGGGGGTATCCTTTCGATTGGGTGACCAGGGCTGGGACGATTAAGGCAGGCACTCCATTGATTACTACGACACCGTATGTTTATGAAGCATTCCTACAGCTTTGTCAGCTTGAGGAACGCGAGGAATGGAGAGAGATTCTGCAATCGATTGCCCGGCATGCGCGCACCGATATCAAAGATTTCAAGACCTCGGAACGCGCAAGCTCCTGTTCCTACAGTCCTTTTGACGATGTCGGCGGCGTGGTCAACGCCGCGGCCTACCGTGCTTTTCTGCTAACCAGTGCAGCTCACATGTTTTCTAACGATGATTATGCACGGGTCGCAAAACGAAACGTGAACTTCGTGCTCGACGCACAACAAGCAGATGGATCGTGGTATTATGCTGTCGATCAGGTGCGGGACTTTGTCGATCATTATCACACCTGTTTCGTTATGAAGGCCCTGGCCAAGATTCAGCAATTGGCCGGCGACGAGCGAATCCGCTCCGTGTTGAAAAAAGGGGTAAACTATTACCTGTGCAATCTCTTTGATGTGGACGGGCTGCCGAAGCCGTTTTCGAAAGCACCCCGCCTGACGGTTTATAAGAGAGAGCTCTATGATTGTGCGGAGTGCATTAATTTATGCCTCCTGCTTCGGCGAGAGTTTCCGCAGCTGGAACAGACCTTGAACAGAACAGTCCAGCATATTCTGGATTGCTGGATCAAGCCAGACGGGTCGTTCCGTTCTCGTCGTCTGCACTTTAGTTGGGATAACGTTCCAATGCATCGTTGGGCACAGTCGCAGATGTTTCGGAGTTTGGCGTATTATCTGTACGAGGAAAACGGAAAACAGATCCCGAATGGTAAAAGAGACAGGGTAGAGAACGGCGCGTTGATGGATGCCAGCTAAGATGAGAGAGCGGATTGCGAATGTTTGATTTCCTAATCGTTGGCGCGGGTTTCGCGGGTTCAGTGCTAGCCGAGCGCATTGCCAGCCAACTCGGCAAGACCTGTCTCATCGTCGAGAAACGCAATCACATCGGCGGCAATGCCTATGATCATTACGATGGCGCCGGCGTACTCCTGCACACCTATGGACCGCATTACTTTCGCACCAACTCCCAGCGCATCATCGATTACCTCAGTCAATTCACGGGTTGGCGCGAAGTCGAGTATAAGATTCTCTCCTGGACGCATAATCGCTACTGGCAATTTCCCATCAATTTAAATACGTTCGAGCAACTGATTGGCAGACCATCCACGACGGAGGAAATGGAAGCCCAGCTCGCCGAGTGGCGCGTCCCGATCGACCGTCCGAAGAATTCGGAGGAGGTGATCGTTTCGCAGGTTGGTTGGAAATTGTACGAGATGTTTTTCAAAAACTACACGCGCAAGCAGTGGCAACGCGACGCGAAAGAGCTCGATCCCAGTGTATGCGGACGCATCCCCATCCGCACCAATCGCGACGACCGCTACCTTTCTGAGAAATTTCAAGCGCTGCCGAAGGATGGTTATACGCCGATGTTTCAGAAAATGCTGTCGAATCCAAAGATCGAAGTACGCCTGAACACCGACTTCCGCGAGGCACGCGCACAGGTGCAATTCAAACATCTTATCTATACCGGGCCAATCGATGAATATTACAATCATTGTTTCGGGCGTTTGCCCTATCGGTCGCTTCGATTTGAACCGGAAACGTTGGCGCAGGAATTTTTTCAGCCGGCTATGCAGGTGAATTATCCGAACGACCACGACTTCACCCGCATTGTAGAAATCAAACACGCCACCGGCCAAAGGCTTCCATCGACAACAATTGTACGGGAATATCCGCAGGATTTTGGACCCGGTCGAGAACCGTATTATCCGATCCCGGCACCCGATGCGAGAGCGCTTTATTCAAAGTACGCAGAGCGCGCCACACTGGAGAAGGACGTAACCTTCGTTGGCCGGCTCGCCACTTATCGTTACTATAATATGGATCAGATTGTTGGAATGGCGCTCGCAGAATTTGATCGCCTCCGAGCTAACCAGCGTGGTCAAATCTTGATCCAAGGGGAGCCCATTTTATCAAGCAAGATTTGAATTTGGACAAAAGTCTTGTGAAGTTTCGTCCGTTCTTACTTTTCGGTCTTCAAACGGAAATTTATCAGGTTGTTCTTTCACGCCATGTGCGGCATTTGCGGCCAGTTTAATTTTGCCACTGACGCGCCGGTCGATCCGGTCACGGTTCGGCACATGACCGATACAATCGCTCATCGAGGACCGGACGATGAGGGTTATTTTATCTCCGGGGCGATCGGATTAGGCTTTCGGCGGCTTTCCATTATCGATCTGGCCGGTGGTCATCAGCCGATGTTCGATGCGGAACGAAGCGTTTGCGTCATCTTCAACGGGGAGATCTACAATTACAGGGAGCTGCGAGTTGAACTGGAGAACTGTGGCCACAGTTTTCGGACTAACTGCGACACCGAGGTCATTGTTCACGGCTACAAAGAGTGGGGCACGGATGTCCTCAATCATCTCAACGGCATGTTCGGACTCGGCATTTGGGATTCCCGGAACAAGCGGCTGGTGGTGGCCCGTGATGCGATGGGAATTAAGCTCATTTACTATCGGATTTCCAATGGCGGTTTTACTTTCGGATCGGAAATTCGTGCGGTCCTGGCCGCGGACGAGTCGCGGCCCGAAGTCGACCCGGCGGCGCTCAACATGTTCCTTCGATTTCGATATACACCTTCCCCCCTGACAATTTTTCGCGGAATCCGAAAGCTTGCGCCAGGTACGATGCTGGTTTTGGAGGGAGGAGAATGTCGCGAGGAACGCTGGTACAACTACGTGCCTCGTCCCTTTTCGACCCGGAAGACCGATAAAGAAGCTACCCAGGAACTGCTAGAGCTATATCGGGCCGCCGTAAAACGCCATCTGCTAAGTGACGTCCCAGTGGGAATACTTCTAAGTGGAGGGCTGGATTCCGGTCTGCTTCTCGCCCTGATGAATGAGCAAGGCGGGCCCTGGCCGGCGTATACCATCGGTTATGGAGAAACGTTTGAGGACGACGAACTCGCAGATGCGGCAGAAACAGCTTCTATTTTAGGAGCTCGCCATATTAAGGTAAAACTCGACCAAGGGGAGTTTGAGCGCTCTCTGCCCAAAATCGTAGAGTGCCTGGAAGAGCCAATTGCGGCTTCTTCCATTGTTCCGATGTACTTCGTCTCGGAGCGCGCGCGACAAGATGTCAAAGTGGCCCTGATTGGTCAGGGACCTGATGAATTGTTCGGCGGCTATAAACGGCATCTGGGTGTTCATTATGGTGAGTGGTGGCGTTGGTTGCCAGCGGGTCTACGCTCGGGCGTCGGTTTTGCTATCGACCGTTTGCCTCGCAATGAAACACTGAAGCGTGGCGTTTCTTCACTAGGGACCGAGGACCGGCTAAAACGCTATCAGGACGTTTTTTCTCTGGCGCCGGCACAGGTTATCGATGAGCTTTTTCAGGATGACCTGCGTCCGCGGCGACAGGATCATGAACTGGTTGATTATTGGCGTGCGTTGTTGCCACAGATGCAGCACATGGACGAACTAGGTGGTTTTCAACTTCTTGAAATTCGATCATCACTTCCCGACGAACTGCTGATGTATGCCGACAAACTATCCATGGCCCATAGTTTGGAAGCCCGAGTGCCTTATTTGGATCGCACGGTGGTGGAATATGTTCAACGACTCAGCGCCGACTTCAAAATTCGCAACGGCACGCGCAAATGGTTGCATCGCCAAGTCTGCCAAAGCTACCTGCCGTCACGCATTCTCAAACGCAAGAAACGCGGTTTTGCCGTGAATGTAGTCGACGAATGGTTCCATTCGTCTATTAAAGGCAAGCTTCCGGAGCTGCTTTTGGACGACAATTCTCTCATGTTTCAATTACTCAAGCGTGATCCGGTGCGTAAACTTGTAAATGATCACCGATCGGGCCGACAAGATAATCACAAACTTTTGTTTAGCTTGGTCATGCTTGAGCAATGGTTGCGCGGCTTCTCGCTGGACCGGGAGCCTGCGTGCGCAGTGGTTAGCCAGTAAAAGGAAGCCCCTTGAGCCAAATCAGAGGTATTACAAGCATGGCAGATCGCCACGGTGGCTTTCTGCTCCACAAAGAGACCGTTCGGATAAGGGGGACTCCCGTACCGTTTGATGCCGTCCGGATCAAGAGTATGACTTTCATCATTTCCGGCAAAGCCATCAAGACGGCCCATTTGAGTGAAAAAGACGAATGGTTAGCGGACGTGCTCGAGCCAGACGAACTGATTCGGACACTCAGGAGCATTCCTGCTAAAATGGATTTGCTTAGGTTCGGTCAGAGAATTCCGGATACTGAACCCAAGTTCAAATACTATAAAGAGCGGCGTCAAATCGCCGCTATCCCGATAATCGACTATGATCATTGGTTAACTAAGCAGGTTACGCGTAGCGCCCGAAATAAAATCAGAAAAACGCCAAAATTCGGTGTCCTAGTTCGGGAAAGTGAATTGAGTGATGACCTGGTACGCGGGATCATGGGGATATTCAATCAATCTCCCGTACGGCGGGGAAAGCGATTCTGGCACTACGGCAAGAGTTTCGAAACCGTTAAGGAAGAGATGTCTCTGGACCTAAAAGAATCGATCTTTGTTACAGCTCATTACCATGAAGAGTTGATCGGCTTTATCAAGCTTTACCTCACCGACCGCTACGCGATGATTACATTAATCCTCGACAAGACTGCTCATCGCGACAAAGCCCCGATGAATGGTATGATTGCAAAGGCTGTTGAAGTGTGCGCCCAGCGCAAGGTTCCCTACATCGTTTATACAATCTGGCGAAGAGGTGAACACGGTCAGTTCCAGGAAAGCGTTGGTTTCAAAAAGATGACGGTGCCAGAATACTTCGTGCCTTTAACTTTAAAGGGTGCAATTGCCTTGCGTCTTGGGCTGCATAAGGGTGTACGAGGTGTGATTCCTGAGAAGATGATGAGTTGGCTATTGGCTTTGAGATCTCAGTGGTACGCTTTGAGGTATCCAGTAAAGGTCGTTTGAGGAGTTTTGTGAGGCCTCCAATATTCATCGTCGGGCCGCATCGCAGCGGCAGCACGCTTTGGCATAATCTTATTTCACTGTGTCCTGGCGTAATGCGACTGACCGATCCTCGGTTTCTTAGCGAAAGAAGGCACAAGAACTTCAAATATTTCCTCGAAACGCAGGCGGGCGACCTCTCGGTTGATAAGAACGTCGATAGGATGGTTGAGATGTGCTTCTCCAAGCAGAGTATTCCAGGGCTTGATGCGACCTTCTGGAGGTTCGAGAACATCGAGGCAGCTACGGATCCTGAGCTAAGGAGGGAAATCTCGTCCGAGATCAAACAGTCAGATCGAACCCTCGGGTCGATTGCAAGAATACTAATCGAGAAAATTACTAAATTCAGCGGGTGTGAAAGAGCCTGTGTTAAATTTCCAGTCGATGTTGGGCATGTTCGCGAACTGGTGGCGTGGTTTCCCGACTGCAAAATAGTTCATATCACTCGAGATCCGAGGGCGATGGCGATGTCGAAAACAAATGATCCATCGGGCACGGCGATTAGGGTGCTGCAGCATCCCCGACTCGCCTGGTTGATCAAGAAGCTAACGATCTGGTTTGTTATCGTTCAATACCGCAGAACATCTCTGCAACATGCGGAATTCAAGCACTTCCCCAATTACAGACTCTTCCGGTACGAAGACTTGCTGGCCGATCCCGAAAAGGTCGTGAAGACGTTGTGTGAGTTTATAGAGATTGATTACACGGAGGATCTGCTCCATCCAGAAAGAGGACGTCATGAGCATCAGCGCTCTAGTTTGACCGGCAAACAGCGTAAGGCTTTTGACGCAGATGCGGCGATTCGATGGCAAACCCTGATACCAAGTTTTGACAGATGGCTTATTACGACGTTGACAAAAAGAAGTATGGAAAGACTTGGATATGATCCTGAGGTCCATCCTATTTTTCGCATGAGACGCCATAGGCAGCCCCCTGCCGGGCAGCAATGTGAAGAGCCGGCTTGAAGTAGCAGCGATGAAATATTTACCGAAGCTTCAGTCCCAGGGGGCGACAGAAGAAATCCTTCATTTAATACGCGCACTTTTTGGAGAGGTGGCTGAGTGGTCTAAGGCGACGGCTCGTAAGGGCTGTAGTGCGATCGCAAGGTCGCATCGGAGGTTCGAATCCTTCCCCTCTCCGTTGAACTGAATTGGTAGGAACTAGTATTAACCTGCCTCGACTTTCAATTAACTATTGCTAGGTCATACGGATGGAGGGGAAATCCGCCTCCAGTTCTGATGGCAGTGCGAGCACGGCTTCCAATGTGTTTCTTGCGAAAAAGCGGCACGATCAATTTCGGTTGAATTTACCAGTCATTAAGCAGATATGCCCGGCATAGTTGGCGTTATCAGCCAAAGAGAGGCTCGTCGCTGTGAGCGGCTGGTGAGTACCATGGTCGAATGCATGAAACACGAGCCGTTCTATGCTGCAGGAACCTATGCCGTCCCCGAGCTCGGAGTCTACAGCGGCTGGACGTCGCTCGACGCTTCCCTCGCAGATGCTCAATTTGTCGTTAACGAAGCCAAAGGTACTGTATTGATTCTTGCCGGCGAATGCCCTGGCAATTCGCCGGGTCAACTGCTCGACCTTTATGAGAACGAAGGCGATCACTTCTTTGAAGAATTGAACGGCCTCTTCAGTGGACTGCTGATTGATAAAAAGCGAAAGAAAGCCGTTTTGTTCAATGACCGTTACGGCAGCGAGCGAATCTATTACTATGAAACTGCGGCTGCGTTTTATTTTGCCAGTGAGTCCAAGGCGCTCCTCCGCATCAATCCAGAACTGCGAGAGTTTGATCGCGATGGCGTTGCGCAGTTCTGCGCTTTTGGATGCACGTTCAATTGGCGGACATTGTTTCGGGGAGTCCGCCTGCTCCCGGGTGGCTCAACCTACACCTTTGCCGAAGGGGTTTGCGACAAACAGCAATACTTCCATCCTCGTAAATGGGAAAACCTACCAGTTCTATCCGCTGAATCGTTCGAATGGCAGTTCGAGGAGGCGCTGAAGCGAATTTTGCCGCGATATTTTGAACCGAAGTTGAAGATCGGCGTTTCGTTAACGGGTGGTTTGGATACGCGCATGATCATGGCGTGTCGATCTGAGCGGGGGGAAACGCCGATATCCTATACCTTTACGGGAAAGACCGGGGAAACGATGGATGACCGGATTGCCGATCGCGTCGCGAGAATGTGTCATCTGCCGCATCGTCTTCTCCGTCTTAATTCTGATTTCTTCTCAGATTTTCGGTATCATGCGGACCGCACTGTCTACATCACAGATGGTTGTTTTGGGATTACAGGTGCGCATGAGATTTGTCTCAACAAATCGGCCCGGCAATTGGCGCCGGTGCGCATCACCGGGCTTTTCGGAAGTGAGATCCTGAGGGGCGTATCTACCTTTAAACCGATCGGACTATCACCTTCTCTTTTCCATCCCGATTTTGAGCAGCGTGTGAGTGCGGCACGCCGCCAGCTAACCGATCAACTAAATCCAATTAGTGCTGCAGCTTTCAGAAACGTGCCCTGGAATCTGTTTGGCAGCCTCGCGGCTGCGCGGTCTCAGGTCGTTGTTCGAACACCGTATCTTGACAATGAGATAGTGGCCCTCGCGTTTCAGGCGCCTCAAAGCCTGCGCACCTCGCCCCGAAGTGCGCTGCGAGTGATCGGAAATAATAAGAGGGAATTGCTAAATATTCCAACAGATCGGCGGATTGAGAGCAAAAATGGGCGACTTACTGACAGATTGCAACGACTGCTTTTTGAAGGAAGCTTCAAACTCGATTATCTCTACAATGAAGGAATGCCGTCCTGGCTTTGCCCATTTGATCCACTTCTAGATCGACTTAACGCGCGCGTGCGAATATTTGGACATCACAAATTTCTTCATTACCGGAGCTGGTTTCGCCGGGAATTGGCCCCTTATTTACGGGAGGTACTGGCTGATCGCGCGGTTAAGCAAGCGCCATTCTGGAATGCTGCCTTTCTTCAACATATGACAGACACGCATATTGGAGGACGCAGAAACTACAGCCGTGAGATTAATTCTGTTCTCACGCTCGAAGCCATCGAGAGATTACTGTTTCAAGAATTGCCTCGGACCAGTGAGTTACTGTCGCCGGTTGCTGTTGCTCGCTAGATGTCTTTTGCAGCATTTAAAAGGAAGGAATCGCTTGTCTGACGAGGAGAGTTTTAGCAAAGGGTGTTCGCCAACCTTTTTAGGAATTGGTTCTATGCGGTGCGGCTCGACCTGGCTTTACGAGGCGCTCAAGTGCCATCCCGATGTACAGCTGAGCGAAAGTAAGGAACTAGACTTCTTCTTCATGCCCCAGATGCTGCGGCATGACCTAGATTGGTATGAAACCCACTTTGCGCCGGAGGATGGAAGTGAACCGAGGCCGGTTCGTGGAGAGATCTCGCCGTCTTATGCCCGCTTGAAAGGATGGCAGGTTAATCGAATCGCGGAGCTGCTGCCGGACCTTCGCATTATTCTGACTTTGCGCCATCCGATCGAACGCGCGTGGTCACAAGCGCTTTACCAAAGTGGATTTTGGGAGCATAAGGATGTGCGCCAAATCAGCCCAACGGAGTTTTTGCGCAAGATCGAAAAGGCCCGTAACAAACTATCTTCCGATTACCTCCGCACGATAGAAATTTGGTCAAAGGCTTTTGGGCGAGAGGCGTTGCATATCGATTTCTTTGATCGGATTCACGACGATCCGGAGACTTTCATCAATGATATTCTCCGGCACATTGGGGCCACGACCCCATGGGCTCTCCCTACAAACTTGATCAAGAAAAAGGTCTACGCGACTAATAGCTTGGTTAAACACGTACGTGACATTCCGGAGGTAGTGCAATGGTACATTGCCGATCGGTTAGTGGAGCCCACTGAACGCCTTAATGAGCTTCTGGAAGGTCGGGTTTCAAGCTGGGTCGATGAGATGCGCGCAATCCGTGGCAAGACACGGTCAAGCTGGCGAATCTTGACCGAACTAAATCGTATCGCGTTCTCGGTCCCGGAGAGACTGGCTTACGAGACTTACCACGCGGCCCTTGATATTAGACTATGGTTGCGCTGGAGGGAACTCCGGCGTTCCCGCCCTGGGCAAAGCGTTTCTCAAACAAAGCGGGCGCGCCAATTGACTAAGCAACATATTGCGACCGTTCATTCGCGAGAATGAAATTTGCTACCGACCAAGCGTAGAAGCCGCGAGAACACCCTCAAGTGAGCATATTAATTATCAAGCTTGGTGCAACCGGGGATGTCGTCCGGACCACACCCCTTTTGCGCAAGCTGGATGGCGAGATCACCTGGCTCACAACCGCGGCCAATGCCGTGCTATTGCAAGGTTTGAAAGACGATCTCCGCTGTATCTCGTGGGAAGACCGCGAAGGAGCGTTAGACACACAATATGATCTGGCGATAAATTTGGAAGATACCCTGAACGTCGCAAAATTTCTGAATACAGTTCGCTGCGATGAAACCTTCGGTGCCTACGCCGATTCCGGCGACTCATTGAGATACACGGAGAATTCTAGGCGCTGGTTTGATCTCAGTCTTATCAGCTCTTATGGACGCCGGGAGGCTGATCGGCTTAAGTATCTGAACCGGGATACCTATCAGGAAATGATCTTTAGTGGTCTTGGCTTTCGCTTCGCCGGCGAAAGGTATCTGCTACCGGAACCGATTGGGACAACGTTAAGCGGCGATGTAGCAATAGCTCCGGAGGCCGGGCGCGTTTGGCCAATGAAAAATTGGGCCTATTATAATGAACTTAGGCAACAACTTGAAGATCACAGCCTGGTGGTGAATATGCTACCCTTCCGCTCGTCGCTCCTGGAACATCTGGCGGATATTCGAAACCATCGCTGTTTAGTCGGCGGGGACAGTCTCCCCATGCACTTCGCGCTTGGGACCGACACGCCATGTGTTACGCTATTTACCTGCACCAGTCCGTGGGAGATTTACGACTATGGTATTCAAAATAAGATAATCTCACCGCACTTGGAAGAGTTCTTTTATCGTCGCGGGTTTGATCGGCGCGCCACCACAGCTATAACGGTCGAAGAAGTCTTTCGCGGGGTCACGAGTCAACTTCGGCGTTCTCGCATGACTCAGATGAGTGTGGCAAAATGAGTGGCAAGCGGAACGGATCTTTAACGGAATTCTCGCCTGCAAATTACTTGTCGCATGCACCATGCGATGCGCGTCTCGGAAACAAGCGCTGCGGGGAGAATGAGCCTCGCCACACCATCGAAGTAGCATTGCTGACCGGTGGCGGCGATAAACCCTACGCGTTGGGGATGGCAGAAAGTCTTACCTCCGAAGGGATATTTCTTGATTTCATTGGAAGCAACGATCTGCAAGTGCCGGAACTACTCGATAATCCCCGTGTTAATTTTCTGAATCTGCGAGGAGATCAGCGGCCGAACGTAAGTCCTTTCGAAAAAGTGTGGCGAATTCTAGCCTATTATTTTAGACTCATCGGTTATGCGGCAACGGCAGAGCCAAAGATCTTTCATGTTTTATGGACTAACAAATTCGTGGTCTTTGATCGCACGGCGTTGCTGGCGTATTACAGATTGCTCGGCAAGAGGATCGTACTAACCGCTCATAACGTAAATGCCGGAGAGCGTGATTCGAACGATTCATGGTTGAACCGATTTTCACTCAAATCTGAGTACTTACTGAGCAATCACATTTTCGTTCACACAGAAAAGATGAGGAAGCAGCTCGCTTCCGAGTTTGGCATTTCGCCGGGCAAGGTAAGTGTTATTCCTTTTGGAATTAACAATACAACTCTGCGCAGCAATCTCTCGACGGGAGAGGCAAAAGGTCGCTTGGGACTGCTGAGCAGCGATAAGGCTATCCTGTTTTTTGGAAATATCGCTCGTTACAAAGGGCTTGAGTATCTCGTTGCTGCGTTTGGTGAGCTTGCACAGACAGATCGGAGCTATCGACTAATTATTGTCGGTAAGCCGAAAGGCGACGACAGCTACTGGAGTCGGATTCAGCAAGCTATCGTTCAGCGTGGCCTGACCGACCGGGTAATCCAACGAATCGAGTATGTTCCAGATGAGGAAACGGAATTGTATTTTAAGGCGGCAGACGTCTTAGCCCTCCCCTACACTCACATTTTTCAGAGCGGTGTGCTATTTCTAGGGTACAGTTTTGGATTGCCCGCGATTGCCGCCGACGTGGGCTCGCTGAGAGAGGAAATCATCGAGGGTGAAACAGGCTTAATTTTCAAGGCACGGGATTCCTCCGCCCTGGCACGAGCAATCGAGCAATACTTCGCAAGCGACCTGTTTCGGCAGCTTGAGAGCAAGCGATCAAAGATTAAAGCATATGCCAATGACCGATATTCGTGGAGTAAAGTCGCCACGATAACAACTGCGATCTATTCGGCTCTTCTGGGAAACGCGCCGGCTGATGTTATGGCTAGCTACTCAGCGGGGGGTTGAATGAAATCATGGATACCAAGGCGGCGTTAGCGAAGGTTGCAGCCTCGCTCCGGGAAGGGGCCGAGTTGCGGATGCAAATCAGTCGCGATAATGCCGAGGCGATTGTGGAAGCTGCTTCCGCGATTACGAAATGCCTGCGTGGCGGTGGCAAGCTTTTACTCTTTGGAAACGGCGGCAGTGCTGCGGACGCACAGCATTTGGCTGCTGAGTTCGTCGGCCGATTTGTCGGGGAACGGCGCGCCCTGCCTGCGATCGCGCTGACGACCGACTCTTCCATTATCACAGCGGTTGGTAACGATTACGGATTTGAACACATTTTTGAACGGCAAATCGAGGGGTTAGGTCGAGCAAATGACGTAGCCATTGGTGTCAGCACTAGTGGTAATTCTCCTAATGTCATTGCCGCGATTCAGGCAGCGAGCAAGCGGGGACTCAAAACCATCGGCCTAATCGGCAAAGATGGTGGGATGCTCGCAAAATGTGTCGACATAGCAATTACTGTTTCTGCGATAAACACTGCTCGAATTCAGGAGTGCCACATTGCGATCGGACATCTGTTTTGCGAACTCGTGGAAGAGAATTTGGCCAAAGGTTTCAATAGCAAATCGTCTCCAGCCGAATGAAGCCTTTGGTGTCCATCTTGATACCGGCATTCAACGCCGAGCCTTGGATTGCCGACACGATTAAGTCTGCACTTAACCAGACCTGGCCGAGAATCGAGGTCATCGTTATTAATGACGGATCTCGCGATCAAACTCTCTCGGTTGCACAACAGTTTGCGTCGGAGAGTTTCTCCATCGTTTCACAGGAAAATCAAGGTGTTTGTGCGGCGAGAAACAGAGCGTTTGAGCTTTGCCATGGAGATTACATTCAATGGCTCGACGCTGATGATCTTCTGGCTCCGGATAAAATCGCGAAGCAGATGGAAGTAGCGGAGGAGTGTCAAAATAAACGAACGCTTCTTTCTTCGGCGTGGGGCTACTTC
>Ga0193729_1000123_pt1 | contig 35962 bp, 34 predicted proteins | sample U1c2metaG_FD_143036 | JGI IMG/M metagenome (GOLD analysis project Ga0193729, IMG submission 143036) | Soil microbial communities from a riparian zone of the East river system, Colorado, United States - U1c2 | ecosystem: Environmental > Terrestrial > Soil > Riparian zone | place: USA: East River...
GTCGTATGGGACCTGCCGCTTCCGCTTCGTCTACGGGGTCTTCCCCCGCTGTTCTCTCTGTCCCCTGTTCGACGCCGAGCGAGCGATCCGGGACGTGTTGGGGGAGAACCCGCCCGCCTCGATGGTGTTCGAGATCACGCTTGGCCCCGACCTCCTGGCCTTGCTCTCGGGGGAGCTCCTGACCAACCTCGACCCGGCCTTTGATGTCCCCGACTTCCCGCCACGAGAGTGGGGAGAACCCGCCGGCGAGGAACCACCAGGCTGAAGACGCCTCAGCGCAGTCGAGGTGTCCCTAATAGGAACCGCTCGCTTGTATTACACGCGCGCGCGGGAGAGCGGTGACGGCTCACGCTCGTCAGGTGACGCACAATCGGCGCGGAGCTTCTCGAGTTCCTCTTCAGTTGTCACGCGAGAGAAGGGTACGCATGTCGGAGAAAGAGCCTTCTAAAGTTCGAACGTCGCGAGGTTCAGTTCGTTGGCACGCTCCATCGCAGCAAGCGCGATGGCCAAGTCCTGGATCGCAAGGCCGGTGGAGTCGAAGATCGTGATATCGCGATCGGAGCCGCGCCCCTCCGCGGTACCTATAAGAACTTCGCCAAGGTGAGCCACGTCGTCGCGGCTGAGCACGCCAGCCTCGACGGCGAGCATGAGGTCGCCGTTGTGGGAAGCTTGTTCCCAGTCGTCGGCGTAGATGCGGCCGCGGCCTGGTGTTCCATTTGTCACGCCCTGCTCGCACTTGCCCCAGAAGCGTGACGCTCGGGCGCTCATGCACCGTCCGTCCGTCAGCCACCCTTGGAGCTCGGCCTGCCCCGGGTGTGAGCGTCGACGACGTATCGTGGACGCCATGGGTGTCCGCGAGGCAACTCTGAAGGAGACCGAGCACGGGTTCGTGTGCAAAAGCGACGGTTGGTTCGTCGTCAACGCGCGCGAGGTGCGGTGGTACGAGTCGGAGGGCTGGGGCAAGTTCTCGAACTTCGGCGGTGACACGCTCTTCGACCAACTCGGATTCGGCATCACTGTCCTCGGTGCCGGTCAGCCGCTGTCGATGTACCACTGGGAAAGCGACGAGGAGGACTTCCTGATCCTCTCCGGCACGGCGACGTTGATCATCGAGGGCGAGGAGCGGTCGCTGCAGCAGTGGGACTTTGTCCACTGCCCTCGGTACGCAGAGCACACGATCGTTGGCGGGCCGTGCGTCGTGCTGGGCGTCGGCGCTCGGGAACGCCACACCGAAATCGGACCCGACGGGCGCCGGCGCGGGCGCGAGGGCGAAAGCGCCTACACCGTCAACGAGACGGCGATTCGCTACGGCGCGGGCATCGACCCTGGCACGCCGCAGGACGAGGTGTATGCGCGCTTCCCACCGCGGGACCCGGTGCGTTACGGCGGCTGGCTCGATTAGTCGCTTTTGCGGGCAGGAGTCCTCAGTTCAGAGATCGAGCCCCGGTAGATCCAGGGGATTGGCGGATTCCATCGCAGCGAGCGCGATCGCCAGATCTTGGATCGCAAGGCCGGTTGAGTCGAAGATCGTGATGTCCCGCTCCGACTGACGACCCTCCGCTGTACCTATAAGGACGTCACCGAGCTGGGCCACGTCGTTCCGCGTGAGCACTCCCGCCTCGACCGCGTGAACGAGGTCGCCGTTGTGCGAAGCTTGCTCCCAATCGTCGGCGTAGATGCGGCCGCGCGGCCGTATTCCGTTGGTGCCGACCTGCTCCCAGTCGTCGCAGAAGACCCGCACCCGCGCCAACTCTTCGACTGCGATCTCCGCCTTGCCGGGACCGTCCGCTCCCATGAGGCTCGCGTGCTGGCCGGGACGGAGTGATCCCTCCTCGAGCAGGATGTTGCGGCCCGGAGTGACCGTGACGAGGAGATCGGCCGCGAGAGCTTCATCACGACCCGGTGCCACCTCGGCTCCGATCCGCTCCGCTACCGCCTCCGTACGCGCGCGGTCGATGTCCCACAGCTGGACCGAGCGCCCGCGGGCGAGGAACGTTTGCGCCGTCGCTTCGCCGTTCACGCCGGCCCCGATGACCGCCGCCGTTTCCGCATCCGTTCGGCCGAGCGTCTCGGCCGCGAGCACCGCCGCAGCACCCGTGCGCAGAGCAGTCACTGCGCCCGCGTCGAGAACGGCCTTGGGCATTCCGTTCGTCGCGTCGGAGAGGAGCACGAGTCCGGTGACAGTCGGCAGCCCTTTCGCGGGATTGCCGGGGAACGACGTCACCCACTTCAGCAGCGCATGACCCGCACCCAAAGCCGGCATCGCGCGAAAGTCGCCTTCCGGATACGCGGGGACGTAGACCTTCGGCGGCATCGTCCAGTCCCCGCGCGCGTATGCGATGAACGCGTCGCGGACCGCCTCGAGCGCCCGCTCGGGCGAGACCGCCTCGCGCACGTTGGCTCCGCTGAAGAACGGGATCACCTCGACCAACCTCCCGTGTCGCCCTTGTACGTCCCCGCGAAGAGCGCACGCGGTGTGCGCACGATGATCTTCAGATCGAGCCAGGGCGAACGATGTTCGACGTACCAGACGTCCAGCTCGATCCGCTCGTCCCACGGCAGGCTCGCGCGGCCCTGGATCTGCGCCAACCCGGTGATGCCGGGCCTCACTTCGAGTCGGCGTCGCTGCCGAGGCGTATAGCGCTCGACCTGGTACGCGAGCGTCGGGCGAGGTCCGACGAGGCTCATGTCGCCACGGACGACGTTCCAGAGTTGCGGCAGCTCGTCGATCGAGAGCCGCCGCAGCACTCGACCGGCCCGCGTGATTCGCGGATCGCCCTCGTTGACGGCAAAACCGGCGCCCTTGCGCTCGGCCCCGACCTCCATCGTCCTCAGCTTCACGAGCTCGAATTCCTCACCGTTCAGGCCGACGCGTCGCTGCCGGTAGAAGACAGGCCCGCCGTCGTCCAGCTTGATCGCCAGGGCGGCCGCGCCGAGAAAAGGGCTCGCCACCGCCAGCCCGAGCGCGGCGGCCGCACCATCGAGCGCGCGGTTCACCGCGTTCCTTCCGCCTTGGCCCACACCGCAGGAACGCCGAAGCGCAGGTACCGCACGAGCGACACGACGGTCGCCCAGGTGACGAGCACGTAGTAACGCGCGATCCCGACGCCGAACGCCGCCGCCAGTAGCAGCCCGAGCTGAGTCCCCAGCGCGACCTGGTACACGATCCCCTGGCCCACGAGCGCGATCGACGAGCCGAGCAGGATGAGATGCAGCAGGCCGCTGGCGTAACGTAGATGCCGGTGCGACAGGACCTCGACCAGATAGGTCGGCCCGAGCCCGTGGAGCATCTTGCCGCGCAGGACGATCAGCCAGCAGTGCTCGAACATGCGCACCTTTCGGCGGTACTCGTCCTCGATGTCGCGCGACGGCTTCTCCGACGCAAGCGCGTCCGGGTCGTACACAGCGCGCCGTCCGTGCTGCACCATCAGATACGGCAGCGCCAGGTCGTGACCGAAGCGCGGATCGACGTCGACGTAGTCCGAGCGGCGCACCGTGTAGATCGCACCGATGCCGCCCGTAATCGAACCGAGTCTCGATTCGCTGCGGCGCAGCCAGCTCTCGAAACGCCAATACGTCCCCTCACGGTTCGTCCCGTCGGCCGCTTCGTAGACGCTCGAGCCGCAGACGTAGGCGACGTCCGCATCCGCGTAGTTGCGCACGAGTGTGCGCAACGCATCCGGCTGCCACTGCGCGTTGGCATCGGAGAACGCGAGGATCTCGCCCTCGGTCTCACGGACGGCCCGATTCTGGGCTGCGACCTTGCCTTCTCGCGGGCAGCGCAGGAGTCGCACCCGGGGCTCGCGCGCGGCTATCGCCTCGACGAGCTCGTCCGTGCGGTCATCCGAGGCATCCGACGCGACAACGATCTCGAGCTGCTCGCGTGGATAGTCGAGCGCGAGCAGATTTTCGAGGCGCCGCTCGATCACGTCTTCCTCGTTGTGCGCCGCGACGATCAAGCTGACGGACGGCGTGAGGTCTCGCTTGCGAACCGGCCGGGAGCGAACGCGAGCCAGAGCGGCGGCGAAGAACGCATAGCCGAGTTGGGTCCAGGCCAGCGCGCCCAGGGAGAACCAGAACAGAACCTTCGCGATCAACATCAGGATCGTAGAGAGGCGACGGCGTAAGCCGTCGACGTGTGGAAGGGGAAGAGGGAAACCGGGAGGTTTCCCCAATTGCGCTCTCGGACGTCTGCACGGTCCGGCTGCGAACGTCCGAGCGTACTCTCGAAAAAGAAGGGGGCTCGCGGGGGAAACATGGTTTCCTCCACGCGACGAGCCGAAGGCGAGGAGTTCAGAGGTGCTTGACGGCCGCGGCGAGCTTCTCGATCGACTCTTTCGCGTCCCCGAACAGCATCACGGTCTTCGGATTCAGGAAGAGCGGATTCTCGATTCCCGCGAAGCCTGGGTTCATGGTCCGCTTCAGCACCACCACCTGCTGGGCGCTGTCGACGTTGAGGATGGGCATGCCGTAGATCGGGCTGCCGGCGTTGTTGCGGGCATCGGGATTGACGACGTCGTTCGCTCCGATGACGAGAGCGACGTCCGTGCGCGGAAACTCCGCGTTCGCTTCCTCCATCTCCTTGAGCTGCGGATAGGGCACGTTCGCCTCCGCGAGCAGGACGTTCATGTGGCCGGGCATTCGGCCCGCGACAGGGTGGATCGCATACGACACCTCGACGCCGCGCGATTCGAGAAGATCGGCGAGAGCGCGTACGTCGTGCTGCGCCTGGGCGACCGCCATCCCGTAGCCGGGCACGAAGACGACCTTGTGCGCATAGCCGAGCATCACGGCGACGTCGTCCGTCGTCGTCGAGCGGACCTGGCCGTCGGCATCCCCACCGGCAGCGGCGCCTGCAGCAGAGGGAGCGAGTTGGCCGAACGCGCCGAACAGCACGTTGGCCACCGACCTGTTCATCGCCCGGCCCATCATGATCGTCAGGAACGTTCCGGACGCGCCGACGAGCATGCCGCTGACGATCAGGACGTTGTTCTCCAGCTCGAATCCGGTTGCAGCTGCAGCCAGGCCGGTGAAGGCGTTCAGCAGCGAGATCACGACCGGCATGTCGGCGCCGCCGATCGGTAGGACGAAGAGGATCCCGAAGACAGACGCGCCGCCGAGGATCGCCCACATCAGCCATTGCTGCTCGGCGCCCGCGGCGATCGCGATGCCGGCGGCCACGATGGCGGCGAAGAGGAGGCCGTTGACGACCTGCTGCAGCGGATATGTGATCGGCCGCCCGCGGATCAGCTCCTGCAGCTTCGCGAAAGCGATCATCGAGCCCGAGAACGAGACGCTTCCGATGATTGCTGAAAGCACGATGGAGGAGCTGATGTCAGCCTGGAGCGTTCCCGGATCGGGGGCGTGCAGGTGGAACTCGGCGAGTGAGATGAGCGCTGCTGCGCCGCCGCCGACGCCGTTGAACAACGCGACCATCTGCGGCATCGCCGTCATGTGCACTCTGCGCGCCGCGACAGCGCCGAAAGCGCCGCCGACGATCATTCCAACGATGATCTCCCAGTAGCTGTTGACACCCTTCTGCAGGAAGGTGACGACGATCGCCACGAGCATTCCGGCGGCGCCGATCTGATTGCCGCGCCGGGCCGTCGCCGGGTTCGACAGGAACCGCAACGCCAGGATGAACGTCACGATCGTGATCAGATAGAGAAGATTCGTGACCTCGCGGCTCACGTGTCCGGCTTTTTCTCCCGCTTCTTGAACATCTCGAGCATGCGGTCCGTGACGACGAAGCCGCCCACGACGTTCGCAGACGCGAGCACGACCGCGATCAGGCCGATGACGCTCGTGAGCGTGTCCTTGTGATCGAGGCCGGCGACGAGCATCGCGCCGACGATGACGATCCCATGGATCGCGTTCGTCCCCGACATCAGCGGCGTGTGCAACAGCGTCGGCACCTTGGAGATGACTTCGAAGCCGAGGAAGATCGCGAGTACGAGGATCGTGACCTCGAACGTGAGGAGCAGCCCGTGACTCATGCGACGGCCGCCTTCTCCCTGGTCACACAGGCGCCCGCCGTGATCTCGTCGTCCCAGTCGAGGGTGAGCTCGCCGTTGGGAGAGAGGTGCTGCAAAAGCGCACTCACGTTCCTTGCGTAGAGCTGGCTCGCGTGGAACGGCATCGTCGCTGCAAGATTCGTCAGTCCGACGAGCGTCACGCCGTTTCGCTCGACGATCTCGCCCGGCTCGGTCGATTCCGCGTTGCCACCCGCCTCCGCTGCGAGGTCGACGATGACGGAGCCGGGACGCATTCGGGCGATCGCAGTCGCAGGAATCAGCTTCGGAGCTGGGCGTCCGGGAATCAGCGCGGTCGTGATGACGACGTCGTAGTCCGGGATCCGCTCCGTTAGCTCCTCTTGCTGTTTGCGCTGCTCGTCCGCGCTCAGCTCGCCGGCGTAACCGCCGGCAGTTTCCTCGCCGCGGACACCGAGCTCGAGGAACGTTGCGCCGAGACTCTCGACCTGCTCCTTCACGACCGGACGCACGTCGAAGCCGGCGACAACCGCACCGAGCCGCCGTGCGGTCGCGATCGCCTGCAGTCCGGCGACCCCGGCGCCCAGCACGAGCACCTTCGCCGGAGCGACGGTGCCGGCCGCGGTCATGAGCATCGGGAAGAACCGGGGGAGGCGCTCGGCGGCCAGCAGCACGGCCTTGTAGCCGGACACCGTCGCCTGGGAGGACAGGGCATCCATCGACTGCGCGCGCGTGGTTCGCGGGATCGACTCCATCGCAAACGCCTGCACACCGCGTTGCGCCAACGACTCGATGCCCGAGGGGTCGGTGAGCGGCTCGAGGAAACCGATGAGCAGCTGCCCACTGCGCAACCGCTGCGTTTCATCGGCGGTCGGCTTCCTCACCTTGACGATCGCGTCCGCGTCCCACGCCTGGTCGGCGAGGACTGCACCCGCCTCGCGATACGCCTCGTCGGGAAGCGAGGCAGCGACGCCGGCGCCGCGCTCGACGACGACCTCGAACCCGCTGGCCATCAGCTTCGAGATGGCTTCAGGGACGAGCGCCACTCGGCGCTCGCCCGGCTCGACCTCCCGCGGAACGCCGATTCGCACGGCGCGATCTTACGTACCCTTAACGCTGTTGACCCATTTCATCCACACCTACGGGCTCTGGTTCGTCTTCGGAATCGTCTGCGCGGAGTCCGCCGGCGTGTGGGTTCCGGGCGAAACAGCGCTGATTGCGGCCAGCGTCTATGCAGCGCAAGGCCACCTTTCGATCGTCGCCGTCATCGTCGTCGCAGCAGCAGGCGCCATCATCGGGGACAACATCGGCTACTGGTTGGGACGCGAGGGTGGACGTCGCCTGATCGAACGCTATGCCTGGATGAAGCGCCAGACGGATCGCGTGATGCCTCGGGCGGAGAAGTTCTTCGAGAAACACGGCGGCAAGGCGGTCTTCTTCGCGCGATTCTTCGGCGGAATTCGGGTCACGGGAGCATGGATGGCGGGGATCACGCGCATGCCCTGGTGGAGATTCCTGCTCTGGAACGCTTTGGGGGGCATCGTCTGGGCGACCGGCGTCGGCCTGCTCTCCTACTACGCGGGCAAGGCCGTCGCGGACACCGTCGCACGTTACGGCGTGTACGCGGGAGCGGGTATCGTGGTCGTCGTGGTGCTGGCGTTCGTCGGGGTCCACGTGTGGCGCCGTCGGCTGGAGACGGCATGAAGGCAATCGCGTGCGCGCTGCTGGTGGTCTGTGCGCTCAGCGCGGGTCGGGCCTCGAGCGCCGTCACACCTCCGCCGGCGTTCGACCATATCGTGGTGATCGTCTTCGAGAACAAGGAGTTCTCGAGCGTGCTCGGGAATCGCGCCGCTCCGACGTTCAACGCCTACGCGCGCCGCTACGCAAAGCTCACGCGCTACTACGGCATCACCCATCCGAGCCTGCCCAACTACATCGGGCTCGTCTCGGGCTCGACGCAGGGAATCACGTCCGACTGCACCGCCTGCGTCGTGGATGCTACGAACCTGGTGGACACAATCGAGGCCACGGGCCGAACCTGGAAGACGTACGCGGAAGGACTGCCGGTTGCCGGATACCTCGGAGCTGGAAGCGGCCGCTACGCGAAGAAGCACAATCCGTTCGCATACTTTAGCGACGTCGCCGGGGACCCGTCCCGCCGCGCGCGGCTCGTGCCGCTTTCCCAGTTGGCCGTGGACGTCCGGGCAAAAGCGCTGCCGAACTTCTCGCTTGTAATTCCCGACCTCTGTCACTCGATGCACGACTGCTCGGTGTCCACGGGCGACACATGGCTACGCAAGCAGGCGCCGAGGTTCCTTGAGCTTCCGAAGACGGTCGTCTTCGTCCTGTTCGACGAAGGAAGCAGCAACCTCGGCGGAGGCGGCCATACGGTCGCACTCGCGCTCGGAAAGACCGTCCGGGCCGGCTCCCGTTTCACGGGCGTGACGAGCCAGTACGGGATCCTGCGGACGATCGAACAGGCCTGGGGGCTGCCGCTGCTCGGACGCTCTGCTCACGTCGCTCCCGTCACCGGCATCTGGAAGTAAAGGGAAAAGGCTCGCGGCCTGGAAAGTCTCCGAGCCGATGCTGGCCGACCTCGCCTCCGCGCTTGCTGCGCGTGATCCCTCGACAGCCGCGCACTGCGCGCGCGTGACCTTCGTGTCCAGGCGGCTTGCAGCCTGGCTCGGCTGGGACGACCGAAAGCTCAGGACACTGGAGGTCGGAGCACCGCTGCACGACATCGGCAAGGTGACGATCTCCCAGGCGCTCCTGCGCAAGCGTGGCCCTCTCCTGCCCCACGAACTCGCAGAGATCAGGACGCATCCGGCGGCGGGCGCGAAGCTGATCAGCCCGATCGGACCGGCGCGAGATGCGCTGCCGTACGTCCTGTACCACCACGAGCGCTGGGACGGCCAGGGTTATCCGACCGGTCGGCGCGGCACGCAGATCCCGGAGGGGGCACGACTGCTCGCGGTCGCGGACGCCTTCGACGCGATGACTTCCATGCGTCCTTACCGCCGAGCGCTGCCGACACGGAGCGCGCTCGGTGAGATCGAGCGTTGCGCCGGCTCCCAGTTCGATCCCGCTTTCGCACGCGCCTTTCTCGACGCGTGGAGTGCCGGCGCCCTCGCCGACGCCGCGGCCATGTAGCTGTAGCGCTACAGCGCTGCACAGACCTCGAGCTTCGACCTCACCCTGCGGATGACCTCGTCGGTGTATTCGCTTGTCCCCGCGTGCCCACCGAGGTCGGCCGTGCGAACTCCTTGCGAGACGGTCTCCAGACATGCTTCGCGAATCGCGCGCCCCGCCTGCTGCGTCCGCTCGTCTCCGAACCCGAGCAGCGCAGCACCCGCGAGGATCATCGCCATCGGGTTCGCGACGTTCTTGCCGAGGAGGGAAGGCGCGGTTCCGTGCGCGGCCTCCGCGAGCAGCGCCTTCGGCTCGTAGTCGTCCTCGAACGCGACGACCAGCGATTCCGAGCCGGCGATCGACCCGAAGAGCGGCAGCACGAGGTCGGACAGGATGTCGCCGTCACGGTTGAGCGCGGGAATCACGAGCGGATCGCCGGCCGAGGCGATCAGCAGCGCGAACGTCGCATCGATGAGCTGCGGCTCGTAGGGAACGTCGGTGTGCCGCTCGGCTGCAGCGTCCATCTCTTCCTTGAGCATGCCTTCGTAGACCGGGCTCACCGTGTACTTGGGACCGCCGAACACCTTCGCGCCCACCTGTTCTGCCTGCCGGAACGAGAACTCCGCCACCGCGCGGCAGATGCGGCGCTCGATGCGCTCGGTGCGGAAGGCCACCTCGTCGCCTCCCTCGCCCTCGCGCCACTCGGTTGCTCCGTACGCGTCTCCGACCGCCATCCGCACGATCGAGATCGGCGCGTGCACACCGCCGAGCGGCACCACGCCGGGGATGCGCCGTCCCGTTCGCACGATGACCTTCGCGCCGATCTCCTCCCGCAGGATGCGGTTCGGCGAGCCGACGTCGTCGCGCCCTTCCGGGGTGATGGTCGCGGCCTTGAGGCCGAGGCCGTGCTCCCTGACCGCCTGGGCCGCCTCGTGAACAACCTTGTTCTCCGTGGTCCGCCGGGAGGCGAGCGACAGGTCGAAGCGGGGGAATTCGAGCTCGAGCCCGGTCACCTCAGGGGCGAGCAACCGCAGGGCCTCCTCCAGCAGTTCCTGCCCCGTTTCATCGCCCTCGAGCACGACGATCGTTTTGGCGTCCACTCGTCCGGACACTAGCGGGGAGCATGCCGAGGAAGGGGGGATGGAGACGCGAAGGATCGCGCGGACGCTTCCGCTACGTCGACGCGCGCGGCAATCGCATCGCGGACGAAGAAAAGCTCGAGCGGATCAGGTCGCTCGTGATCCCACCTGCCTGGAAGGAGGTCTGGATCTCAGCGAGCCCTTCGTCGAAGCTCCAGGCCACGGGCGTCGACGCAGCAGGGCGGAAGCAGTACATCTACCACCCGACCTTCCGCGCCCAGCAAGAGCAGGCCAAGTTCGACCGGTTGATCCGCTTTGCCGAGCGTCTCCCCGATCTCCGCGAAGCGATGGCGGATCACATGGACAACGATGCGCTCGACCGCGAACGCGTCTCTGCGATTGCAACGCGGTTGATCAACCGGGCGTGGTTTCGCGTTGGGACCGAGCGCTATGCGAAGGAGTCGAAGACATTCGGGATCACGACGCTCCGCAAGAGCCATGTGAGCGTGCGCGGGAATCGGATCGCATTCGACTTCCGCGGCAAGCACAAGTCGGTCATACGCACGACGCTCGTCGACGAGGAATTGGCGGCTGCGATCCGCGAACTGCTCGCGCTGCCTCGGGACGGCCGTCTTTTCCGCTACGAGTGGGACGGAGGTTTGTGCGCGCTCACCGGCCAGAAGCTGAACGACTACGTCCGGGCGTACCTCGGCGACGAGTTCACGGCCAAGGACTTCCGGACGTGGGCGGGACGCTGATCGCGGCCATCGCACTGGCCGAACGCGGTCCGGCCGAAACGCAGGCCGAGGCCAAGCACGCCGTTACCGCGGTCATGCGCACCGTTGGAGCGCAGCTTGGAAACACACCGGCAGTTGCGCGCAGCTCCTACGTCAGTCCAGCGGTGATCGATCAGTATCTCGACGGCACAACGATCGAGGATTTCCGTCCTCGTCATTTGCGCGTTGTGGGCGCGCGTGATTTAGGTCTCGACCGGGAGGAACAGGCTCTGTTGAGCCTGCTCCGTTCCTGGCGAATGAAGCAGTCCCGGGCTGCCGCTTGATTCCAGATCCTTTCCGCTAGGCTCGGTCGCAGTCAATTCGCTTCGAGGGAGGAAATCCGTGGCACGTGTTACGAGGCTGGTCTGCGACGATTGCGGCAAGGAAGTCGAAGAGGCAAAAGGAGCCGTGATGCGGATCAATTTCACGGACGCGAGGCGCGGTTCCAAGCAGGCCGATCTCTGCGACACCTGCGCCGGCAAGATGCCGGGCCAGGCCGTCGCCCGACGTGGCCGCCGTCCCAAGACCACCGCCGCGTAATTCGAGACGGCCGCACGGGCAGAGCCCACACGGCCTTTATGCGGCGCCGCCGAGTCGGCGCCGAGACGGCCGCACGGGCAGAGCCCACACGGCCTTTATGCGGCGCCGCCGAGTCGGCGCCTTAGTTTCCCGCTCCGAGCGGCCGGCGCCTCAGGCGTCGTCTGAGCGCCCGTCTAGAGTGGGTTAGTTGGGTCTGAACCTCATCACCGGCCCGGCCAACGCCGGGAAGGTTGCGCTCCTGCTGCACCGGTATCTCGAGGTGCTGCCTCGGGAGCCGTACCTGATCGTGCCGAATCGGTCGGACGTCGACCGGGTCGAGCGCGACCTGCTCGCCATCCAGCCTGCCCTCCTCGGCGGCTCGATCGGCACCTTCGACGATCTCTTCAAGCGCCTCGCGCGTGGCGGCAACGATGCACGTCCCGTCGCGACCGAAGCGCAGCGGGCTCTCATCGTCCGCCGCGCGCTCGCCGGCCAGTCGCTCAACGGTCTCGGGCGCTCGGCGCGCTTCGGCGGATTCGCGGATGCCCTACTGGCAACCGTGGCCGAGCTCGAGTCGGGGTTGCTCGACCCGAATGATCTGGACGGAGAGCTGTCGGCGCTGTACGCCGCGTACCGCGCCGAGCTCGATCGCCTCGGCATGTGGGACCGCGATCTCCTTCGCCGCCGTGCGGCTGAACGCGTTGGCGGAGAGCTCGATGCGTGGGGCGGCGAGCCCGTCTTCGCGTATGGCTTCGAAGATCTGACCGGCGCGGAGTGGGCGCTGCTCCAGGCACTTGCCGGCCGCAGTGACGTCACCGTGTCGATGCCGTACGAGCCGGGCCGTGCTGCGTTCGCTTCGCTTCGGCGCACGATGGACGACCTCACCAGTCTCGCCGACGGTCGGATCGAGGAGCTCCCACCTGCATTCGACCAGGTCGCAGAACCGGCACTTGCGCACCTCGAGCGCGCCCTCTTTGCCGAGTCCGGGCCGCAGGCGCCGCCGATCGAGGGCGCCATTCGCTTCTTCGAGAGCGCCGGCAAGCGCGGTGCGCTCGAGCTAGTCGGCGAAGAGCTGTTGTCGCTGCTCAGGTCCGGCACGCCCGCTGACCAGATCGGGATCGTCTGCCCGTCGCTCGAGCGCTGGCAGGCGCCGCTCGAGACAGCGCTCGGCACGCTCGGCGTTCCGTACGCGCTCGAGGCATATGCGCGGTTCGATAAGACGCCGTACGGCCAGGCGCTGCTGAGCGTGCTCCGGTTCGCGTGGCTCGGGGGCAGCCGCAGCGATCTCTACGCGTTCCTGCGCTCGCCTTACTCGGGCCTCACCCGTCAGAACGTGGACTTCCTCGAAGGGCGGTTGCGCGGCCGTGCAGTCGATTCGCCGGAGCGCGTCGAGGAAGAGACGATCAGGCTGCGCGACGGGCAGCCGCTGGCCGTCCTCGAGGGGCTGCGATCCGCACCGTCCCCACTCGATGCGGTCGCCGGGCTCGCGGCGTCGATGTTGCGCGCGGCCTATGGGCTCGAAGCACCGCCGGTCGGCGACCTCTCGCGCCAGGACATTCGGGCACATGAGGCCGTGATGCGGCTGGTCGAAGAGCTGCGGGGGTGGACCGAGCTCGAGGGATCACTCTCGACCGAAGAAGTGTTCTCAGCAGTCGAGCGTGCGGAGGTTCGCCGCGCTTCGACCGGCGAGGCGGGACGGATCGCCGTCCTCGACCTCCTGCGCGCGCGAACGCGACGATTCGAGGTGGTGTTCCTGCTCGGCCTGGAGGAGGGGAGCCTGCCGCGGCGCGGTCACGAGTCTCCGTTCCTCGGCGACGATGCGCGCCGCGACCTCGACGAGCGCTCGCGCGCGCGATTGACGCGGCCGGACCAGGTCGCGCGCGACCGTTACCTCTTCTACGCAGCGTGCACCAGGGCGAGCAGGCGCTTGTACTTCGTTCGGGAGGCCGCGACTGACGAGGGCAGCCCACGGGAGCCGAGCCCGTTCTGGGACGAGGTGCAGGCCGTGTTTCCGAAGGACGACGTCTCGCGCTGGACGCGCCGCCGCCCCCTGTCGGCGCTCACTTGGCCATTGGAGGAGGCGCCGACGGAGAGGGAACGCCTGCGGGCGGTCGCCATTCGTGCCGCCGACGACAGCGTGACGGCAGCTGCGATCGCGACGGCGAACGGCTGGGACCGGCGGCTCGCTCGCGCGCTCCGTGCGTTCGACCGGCCGACACGGCTCACGCATCCGCAGGTGCTGGCCGAGCTGGCGGCGAAGTCGACGTTCGGCGTCACTGAGCTGGAGCGGTTCGCCGACTGCTCCTCGATCTGGTTCCTCGAGCGTCTCATCGATCCGAAGAGCATCGATGCGCGTGTCGACGCACGTCTGCGTGGATCGGTCGCGCACCAGGCGCTGTTCAAGTTCTATTCGGGGCTGCCGAAGGAGCTCGGCGCGGATCGGGTCGAGCAGGATCGCGTCGAGGACGCGGTCGCCTTCCTGCGGCGCTGCCTGGACACCGCGGTGGAAGGTGTCCGGCTCGAGCTCACCGATCTGCAGGAACGTGAGCTTCGGCACGGCCTGTGGCGCGATCTCGAGGCGTTCGTCCGCGAAGAGGCCGCTGCCGACATGCCGCTCGTCCCGCGTCGCTTCGAGGTGCTCTTCGGATCGGAGCGCTCCGCGCCGGAGCTCCAGCGTGGGCTCGAGCTTGCCGAAGGGATGACGCTGTCCGGGAAGATCGACCGCATCGACGTCGACCCGTTCAGTGCGCGCGGAGTCGTCCAGGACTACAAGGCGGGGAAGCACGCACACTCTGCCCAGCAGATCGAGTCCGAGAAGCGCCTGCAGATTCCGCTCTACATGCTCGTTCTGCGCGACCTCGTCGGCATCGAGCCGCTGGGCGGTCTCTATCGCCCGCTTTCCGGCGAGCGCAAAGCCCGCGGGCTGCTGCGGGCAGAGGCGCGCGAAGACGGCATCCCCGGTTTTGCGAAGAACGACTATCTCCCGGAGGACGAGTTCTGGGGCAAGGTCGAAGGAGCACGCGAGCTCGCCGTCGAGATCGTCGAGCGGATTCGCACCGGCGACGTGAAGCACGATCCGAAGGGCGGCGACTGTCCGACCTGGTGCGAGCTCTGGTCGATGTGCCGGATCAAACGCGCATGAACCTGAACCCGGAACAGCAGAAAGCTGTCGACGCACGCGGGCTCGTGTTCGTCTCCGCAGGCGCGGGCACCGGCAAGACGAAGGTGCTCGTCGAGCGCTTCGCGCGCGCGGTGTGCGACGAGGGGATCGACGTCGAGTCCATCCTCGTGATCACGTACACGGAGAAAGCGGCGGGCGAGCTGCGCAGCAGGATCCGCGCCGGACTGATCGAGCGCGGACGCCCTGACCTCGCGCGTGAGCTCGACGGAGCGTGGATCTCGACGATTCACGGCTTCTGCAATCGCCTGCTCCGGTCTCATCCGTTCGCGGCCGGCGTCGATCCGCGCTTTCGTGTGCTCGACGAGAGTCAGGGACGCGTCTTGCGCGGCGAGGCTTTCGCTTCCGCTCTGACGACATTCTGCGCGTACGACGATCCTGCCCGGCTGCGCCTGCTCGCCGTGTACGGAGCAGACGGGCTGCGCCGCATGCTCACCGGCGTATACGAGACTCTGAGATCGGCCGGGCGCGAGCTCGTCCTTGAGTTGGGCGAGCACGCCAGTCTCGTCGAGCGCGTGATCGAGTTTCGCGATGCAGCGCGTTGCCTCGCAGAGGACGAGGGATCCGGAGACGCGCAGCGCGAGACCGCACGACAGGCGGTCGGCTACGTCGAGCCCGATACGAACGCCGACCGTCTCTTCGATCTCGGCGATTTGAAGTTGCGCGGCGAGCGGGCCGCAACCTACGAGGAGGCCCGCAAGCTCCTGGAGCAGGCCGCTCTCGACGAGCTCGCCGCAGCCGACCGGGATCTTCTCCAGGAGTTGCTCGCCGGCTTCGCCACGGCCTATCAGGAGGGGAAGGACCGCGAATCCGCGCTCGACTTCGAAGACCTGCAGCTGCGAGCTCGCGACCTCTTGCGTGACGACGAGTCGATCCGCGAAAAAGAGCAGCTGCGCTTCGGCTCGATCATGGTCGACGAGTTCCAGGACACGAACCGTCTGCAGTGCGAGTTGATCGACCTTCTCTCCGGCGGCATGGACCACGAGCGGTTCTTCGTCGGCGACGAGTTCCAGTCGATTTACGGGTTCCGCCACGCCGACGTTCAGGTCTTTCGCGAGCGGCGCGAGCAGGCCGGCGAGGGCGTGCTGCCGCTAACGATGAACTACCGCTCCCGTCCGGAGGTTCTCGCGGTCGTGAACCATCTCTTCGGTGCGGACTTCGGCGACGAGTTTCAGCCGCTCGCAGCGTCCGGCGAGTTCCCAGACCCGGTCTTCGGCGCTCCGGTCGAGCTGCTCGTGACCGACAAGTCGACGTACGCCGGGACCGACGTGCACTGGCGGCGCGGTGAGGCCCGCGCGATCGCGCGGCGCATTCGCGACCTGATCGCCGCCGGGGACGCCGCCCCCGGGGAGGTCGTTCTGCTGTTCGCGGCCGGAACGGATGCCGAGTGGTACGAGGAGGAGCTGCGCGCGCTCGGAGTCACGACCTACCGCAGCACGGGGCGGGGATATTTCGGGCAGCAGCAGGTCGTCGACCTGCTGGCGTATCTACGCTTGCTCCGCAACAGGTACGACGACGAGGCGCTGGTGAGCGTGCTCGCGTCCCCGCTCGTCGGGATCTCGAACGACGGGCTCGTTCTGTTGCGCCGCGCCGCGCCGAAGCGACCGCTGTTCGTCGCGCTCGAGCGCGAGCTCCCCGAGAGCTTCCCTCAACGCGATGCCCAGCTCCTGCGTGCGTTCCGCCAGCGCTACGACCGCCTGACCGCCGCGTTGGCCAGGCTCTCACTCGAACGTCTGTGCGAACGCATCATCTCCGAGCACGACTACGACCTCGCCGTGCTGGCGCGCTGGGACGGCCGCCGCCGCTACGCGAACCTCCGCAAGCTCGCCCGGCTGGCGCGGTCCTACGAGGAGCTGCGCGGCCCCGACGTGGAAGGGTTCGTTCGGTTCGTGCGCGACCAGGAGGCTGTCGGGGCGCGCGAGCTGGAAGCGATGGCCGAAGAGGAGGGCGGAGACGCAGTCCGGCTGCTGACGATCCACGCGGCGAAGGGCCTCGAGTTCAAAGTCGTCGTCGTTGCGGACGCAGGCCGCGACAGAGCCCCGCCGGCGGCGCACGAGATCCTCGCGCTCTCCGACGGCCGGTTCGGCTTTCGCGTTGCGGATCCGATCACGAGCAAGCCGCGCGGTGCATATGCCTACGACGCGGTCCAGGAAGCTCGAAAGGCAGAGGAGCGCGCTGAGCGGCTGCGCCTCTACTACGTCGCGATGACGCGTGCGATCGACCGGCTGATCATCTCTGGCTCGATCGATCCCGAACGGACGGCTGACGACACGACTCCGATCGGCTGGGTGCTAGGCCGGCTCGATGCGAAGGAGGAGATCGAGCGCGCAGACGGCGAGCCCGTCGAGCTCGAGCGGGAAGGCGCGCGGGTCATTCTTCGCGTCGATCGCTTCGCGGCGGAGTCGGTGGAAGTGACGGTCGAGGCGCCCGCCGAGGACGGACAACTCGTGCTGTTCGACGAGGGCGGCGCCGGAGTTTTACCCGCGCTCGTGCCGGCGCTGCAACCGCTCGCCGAGATTCCCGCGCCACCCGTCCATCGTGTCCGGCGCCTCTCGTTCAGCGCACTCGCGCTGTTCGACCGGTGCTCGTATCGCTATTACGCCGAACGTGTCGTCGGGATGAGGCCGACCGACGAACGACGCGCCGTGCCCGGGACGGCCGGGCTGGCCGCGACCGAGATCGGCGACGCCGTGCACCGTCTCCTCGAGCTCGTGAACCTCGAACAGCCGCTGCCGCCGGACGATCTCGTCGAGCTCGTGCGCCGGTGGTATGCGCGCGTAACGGAGGAGGAGCTGGAGCGGATCCGCGGTTTTGTCCGGTCGTATTGTGAGTCGGAGCTCGCGCGGCGGGTGGCGACCCTTCCGGGCGCGCAACCCGAGCGGCCGTTCGCGTTCGAGCACGACGGCGTTCTGCTGCACGGGCGGCTCGACGTGCTCCAGCTAGGAGCCGAGCGCGCCGTTGTCATCGACTACAAGACCAACTCGCTCGTAGAGGGCACGCCGGAGGAGATCGTCGAGAACGATTACCGGTTGCAGCGCCTCGTCTACGCGTTGGCCTGCTTCCGGGCCGGCGCACAGGAGGTCGAGGTCGTCTACCACTTCCTCGAGCGCCCGGACGCGGTCGTCTCGACCGTCTTCCGCCTCGATCGGCTCTCGGAGCTGGAGGGGGAGTTGAGCGAGGCGATCGCGCGGATCAACGCCGGCGAGTTCCGTCCGTCGCCGAGCGAGTACATCTGCGCAGGCTGCCCGGCTCTCGATGTCGTCTGTGCGGGCCCGCGCTTGCGCTCGGCGAGCTATGCCGCCGAGCACGCACTCGCTACCGTTTCCTGATTGGTGACCCTACCGGCAATACTTGCCGGCCTCTGGCCCGCGATCACGCGGCGCCAGAGTCCACCCTCGCCCTTAGCAAGGCTGTCCAGCCTTACTGCGGTTGAGTGCGGCCTCTGGCTTAGTGCTCGCGACCCAGAGACTCGGCAGCATCACCGGCAGGGGCACTAATGCCCCGCAGCTTCGTGAAGGAGGCGCGCCGGCGCGTCGGACCGAAACGCGCGCGCATCCGTGAGATCATCGACCGGCTCGCCGCGGCGCACCCGGACGCGACGATCGCCCTCAAGTCCCGCTCACCGCTCGAGCTGCTCGTTGCGGTGATGCTGTCGGCGCAGACGACGGACGTCAACGTGAATCGCGTGACCGAGAAGCTGTTCGTCAAGTACCGCAAGCCCGAGGACTACCTGGCGGTTCCACCTGAGGAGCTCGAGCGCGACATCTTCGCGACCGGGTTCTTCCGCCAGAAGGCCAAGTCGTTGCGTGGAACCATGGCGATGTTGCTGACGGAGTACGACGGGGAGGTGCCCAGTCGCCTCGAGGAACTCGTCCGTCTGCCGGGCGTCGCCCGCAAGACGGCGAACGTCGTGGCGGCCGAGCTCGGAGAGCCGCAGGGCATCGTCGTCGACACGCACGTGCGGCGACTCTCGCAACGACTCGGCCTCACGAGACAGGAAGACCCGGTGAAGATCGAGCGCGATCTGATGAAGATCGTGCCTCGGGACGACTGGGGCCGCTTCCCACACCTGCTGATCTGGCACGGCCGCCGGGTCTGCATCGCTCGCCAACCGCGCTGCGAAGAGTGCGTGCTGAACGACCTCTGTCCCTCGTCGCGTGTCTGAGCTGCAGCATCCGGATTCGCGCAGCTTCGAGCTCGTTGCCGACGTGTACGAGCGAGCGCGGCCGACTTACCCGCCGGGGGCCGTGGCCTGGATCGCCGAACGGCTCGACCTGCGGGAAGGGCGGACGGTGCTCGACCTCGGCGCCGGCACCGGCAAGCTGACCCGTGCTCTGCTGGAAACTGGCGCTCGTGTCATCGCAGTCGAGCCGGGTGACGCAATGCGTGCCGAGCTGGAACGGACCACGCCGGGAGCCGAAGCTCTCCGTGGGGCAGCGGAAGAGATACCGCTTCTCGACGGGAGCGTGGACGCGATCACCGTCGGGCAGGCGTTTCATTGGTTCCGGCACGACGAGGCGATACCGGAGCTCCACCGGGTGCTTCGCCCAGCTGGCGGGGTGGCGCTCGTGTGGAACTCGCGCGATCCGGACAATCCCTTGCAGAAGGAGATCGGCGAACTGATCGCCCCGTTTGTCCCGCGCGGCCGCCCAGATGCGGAGGAGTGGCCGCGCCCGCTTCGCGAGAGTGAGCTGTTCGGGCCACTCGAAGAGCAGCGCTTCTCGTTCGTCGAGGAACTGGATCCCAACACGCTCGTGGAGCGGATCGCATCGGTCAGCTTCGTCGCGGCCGCGCCACCTGAGGCGCGGCGCGATCTCGACGCCGCGATCCGCCGAGTTGCAGACAAGCTCGGCGACCTCATCGACTTTCCTTATGTGACGCGGGCGTACGTCAGCTTCGCGGTGTGATGGCCACGAGCAGTCCGCCGTCGTCGTCGTAGGCGGGAAAGAAGTCGGCCGTGACGGGCTTCTGCTGGCCCGCGCGAGTTCGCATCTCCATCTTCTCGCCAAGTCGGCGCACGCCCCACTCGAGCGAAAGCGCAGCCGGGTTTTGCGCGCCCTCGAATCCGCCCAACCCCAACCGCTGGACCAGGTCGGCCCCCAGAAGCTCCTGCTCCCGGTAGCCCGAAAGCTCGAAGACCCCGCGGCCGCTCGCGAGGATCCGCCCGCCCTTGTCGCAGACGACGAACCCCGTGTTGGGGGCGGGGTAGTAGTCGTCCATCAGCTCGAAGAGGAAGCCGAAACCGCACCGATCGCAGGCCACCGGGACGTTGTCGATCTCCTGGAGCCGGTCGTGGTCGATGGAGCGCTGCTTGCAGTTGGGGCAGATGAAAAACGTTATGGCACTCCTCTAAAGGGCTTCAAACAAAGGGCTTCAAACGACAGTACCTATGTGAAGGGGCGGATCTGGTCAGGGTAGGCGCCCCCAGCTGTGAGCATCGGCGGAGCAGCTAGCCGAGCCCCAGCCGGGTCCAGCCGCTCAACCCTGAAGGTAAGAGGGATGCCGCTCTGCAAAGTGCTGATTTGCAGGTGTTTTAAGATATTTGCACCGCAGGTGCGGCACAAAAAAGTAACCCAGCAACGTCCCTGTTGAGGTGGCTAGGGGGCTGCCCTTGGCAGCGCTGCAGCGTCCACTTCCTGCGCGAGGCGCTCGGGCACGCCCGCCGCGAGCAGCAGCCGATGCTGGCCGCGCTGCTGCGGCCGATCTTCGGCGCCGAGAGCGGTAAAGAAGAGAAAGACAGAGAGGAGACGCCCGAGCTCACCGCGGCCTGAGCAGCCCACGAAAGTGTCGACGAGTTACACCACGTCCTGGGACTTGACTCTCGAGGATCCAGAGCCTCGACGTGCTCCGCCCAGCATGCCGCAGACCTGAACTGTGAGCCGGCTCGACCGCTCACGCCGCGTACCTCCCCTGGCTTTCGACCGGGCTTGCCTCCAACGATCGGCGGCGGCCGCGACGATTCCGGCGTTGTGCCGCTCGAGCCGCAGGATCAGTCCGGACGGCCGAGCCGCCTGCGGCGCGAGGCTTGGGCATTCTGTCCACGTGGCAGAGAGCTGGGGCAGCAGGGGAGGTTCGCGCGCGACTACCCATGCGCAGCGACTGAGAAGTCGGGATGGCTACTTCGCGCCGGAGAGTGTGATCAGGAGACTCGGCCCTACCCCGCCGCGACCAGATCGAGCGTGATTCCCGCCGAGCAGGCGCTCTCCGACGAGCTTGAAGGGCGGAGTGAGCGGTCGAGTTCGGGAGCGCAAGGGGGCGGGCCTTCTCCATCGCCATGTTGAGCTTGAAACCGCTCATCCTGAAAAACACCGCTTCAAGGCTTTGCCGGAGCCACAACCGGCCTCCTTAAGAAGGGCTTTTTCGTCCTCGTGATGTCGTCTTCTGGCGGAAAGGCGACAACGACCTCGGGGCGTAGCCTGTCGGCCAACGTTTCGATGTTTCGCGGTAGCGACTGGGTCGCAGGGCCGATTTGGTTGCCGTGCCGGCTTGAGACGACGTCAACGCTTAGCGGCGAGGGGTCGACTCGGATCTCTTTCTCTTGGCGGTGGCGGGCGACGTTTCAACGTTTCGCGGATGACCGGCCGCCGGGTCTGTGTGAATACAGGACACCCGTCGAGGTGCGCGGAAGTCTTGGCCCAGGGGCAAGCTGCGGTAGCGTGGTTGGGTGTTCGGCTGCGCTTCCTCTTCGGTGGGCCGTGTGAGGTTGCGCTGGCCGGCCCGCAGCTTCGATCTTCATCAGCATCTGACGACGTTGTTTGTCTGTGCGGTCGCGACGGTGCTGTTTACGCGTGCGTTGCTGGCGGCTACTGGGTATCCGCAGGTGGGCGGCTCTTCCTTGCACATCGCGCACGTGTTGTGGGGAGGTCTCTTGTTGTTGGCGGCGATGATCGCGGTGCTCGCTTTTCTCAGCCTCTTGCAGGCCGGGACAAACGACGACCTCGACGGCGCGAAGCTCGACGCGATCGCCGACCTTTACCCGCCGAGTGAAGAGGGCCGGGGCCACCAATAGACCCCGACACGGGGCGCTATGCCCGCAGGATGTCGCCCGTCCTGAACGATTCGGTAAGCCGATAGTAGTCCTCGTCGTTGCGCAGCATCCGATCGCGAGACAGCGGCCAGACGAGAGGCTCTTCTCGGGGCCACGCGACCTCCGAGTGCAGCTCGCCCCACTCGTCGTGCTCGGGCCGTACCCCCTCATGGAGCGGCACGACGACTTGGATAACGAGATGGAGCATCCGAAACGTTACGAGGTACGCCTGCTCTAAGCCGCCCACCTCTGGTCCGGACTTGAGCGACATCGGGGTGGTACGCGTCTCCCCGTTCCATGTCTCCATCGTCGCGACCCAGATTCGGACGGAAGGATGGGGCCGCTGCTCTCGGCGCAGGTGGTCGCGTGCCTCCTGCGGCACGATGAAGCGAGGGAACAGGCACTCCATAACGAGCGCCATCTTCGTCGCCCACGTCGCGAGCAGCGGGAGCGCTGCATCCACCACCCGCACCACGACCTCGCCCCGGCAAAGAAGCTTGAGCATTTCTTCTGCTTGCTCGTCGAGCCTGTTCATCCAGCCGTTGTTGCAGTCCGCACACGCACACCTGACGACCACATCGAGATCGCGGCTTTCCCAGGTATTGACAGGCTCGGCTCGTCCTTCGCCCGCTGCTCGCGTGGTCGTAAAGCTCTCGGCGTTTGGGGCGAGCCACTCGATCCACGCGCGGCGATAGATGTGTTCTCGCGTTACACGCTCGTCACCGCAGAAGATGCACGGCATCTCGACCCTTACGCTTCGAGCGCCTGCACAAGTCGGTTCAATGCCGAGAGCACAGCCGTTCGCTCGCCTCATCCCACGAAAGCGCGCCTGTTCGCCATTCGTGTGGCGTACGAAGACCGATGGCAATCGGCCGGGACGGATCTCCGACGGGCTGGAGATCGCCAGGGGTGACGCCGCGCTTGAGGCGCTGGGGCTTCCACTCCGTCTCCCACGCGCGTGGCATTCCGGGTCTACCCAAACGTCGGCGACCAACTGTTCCAGCCACTCCGGCATGAGCTGCGACTCCACGCCGTCTCCTTACGCCAACACAGTCTCGGCAGTATCGATGCGTGTGGGCATGTCCGAGTGCTCGCGTCCGTCGAGCGTCCGACCACCGGACTTCGAGCGCACGCCGCCCCACTGCTTGAAGAAGAACGGCACCCCCTCGTCCGAGCAACGGTCGCGAAGCCTGCGCACCCACTCAGCCTGCATCGGCCGGTGACGAGCGCCTGACTCGCCTCCGGCGATGAGCCAGTCGATCCCGTCGAGATCGAGCGTGTCGAGCGGCCCGAGCAGAGGCTCCGCCGAGATGAACTTCACTGCGGCCGGGACGGTGCGCAGGTAGTCGGCTCTCGCGGCCCAGCGCATGTTCTCGACCGAGACACCGATCCATACGTTCGAGGGCCAGGGAAGCAACGGTGCAAGCTCGGCGAGGCGCTCGGCGCGCTTCGTGAGGATCTGGAACGTGTGCCGAGACTCCTCCGCCATCACCTCGAACACGTCCCCCACGTACGAGAGCGGAACGCGCTCGTGGAAGAGATCGCTCATCGAGTTGACGAAGATCACGCGCGGGCGTCGCCATCGTCGCGGCTGATCGAGTCGTTCGGGATGCAGTACGACGTTCTCAGCCTCGTGCTCGGGCAGCCACGGCTTCTGACTCCAGTGGAAGCGCAGCGAGAGCGTCTCGGCGTAACAGTGCGCGCAGCCAGGGCTCACCTTCGAGCAACCCGTCACCGGGTTCCAGCTCGCCTCTGTCCATTCGATCCCGCTGCGGTCGGATGCCACCCCGCACCGAGCGTACAACGCCCGGCCGTCAGCGGCGGTAGTTGCGCTCCCTGTCCGGGTCATAGACGAGCCCCGGCGTGAACTCGGCCGTGTTGAAGAGCTGGGCCTGCTCCGTGTGCGACGCGCCGAACTCGCTCCGCATGATCTTCTCGCCCACGTCGGAGTCCGAAGCGAAGACGAGGTAGTAGAGCGGCCGTCCGGTGTCGCTCACGACTTCGCGGTGCAGGACGTGCTCGTAGTCAAGCCGACGATGGAGCCCTTTGCAGTACGCGTCGAGGAAGGCCAGCTCTGTCTCCTCCGGCGTCGTGATCTCGCCCGTCATTCGCATCGAGACGATCTCGCGCCAGGGCGACTCTGCGCCGAGCATCGCGTCGAGCAGGATCGCGTGCTTCAGCTTCACCACGCCCGTCTTGAAGTTGAGCAACCGGAGCACTGTCATCTGCAACGGGAAGAGGATGAGCAGCTCGACCTTGTACCGGCCGCGTCCGCGCTTGTGATCGGCGAGCGCCTTCACGGTGCTCCAGTGCAGCTCCGTTCCCTGCGGATCGAGGAAGGCGAGCGTCGGAGCCTTCGGGTTGATACCCGCGAGGATCTTCGGGATCTCCACGTTCGCATCACCTGGCCGGACATGCGCGTGCGGGTAGCTCTCGGCCAGCTCGCGCAGATGTGCTGCACGGCCCTCGTCGCGTTCCACCAAGTAGCACTCTGTGAAGGGCGGATCGACTTCGAGGCTGAGGCGCGCGGAGCCTGGGTACTCCGTCCTCGTGCGGTGGTCGATCCCCATTCCCGAGGCGGCGAATCCGTCGATGTAGATGCGGTCGCGGGCGCTCTGGCTCGCCTGCGTGAACCGCTGAAAGTAGTCGGCGCAGATCGAGAGCTTGACCCTCGTCTGTGCGCCGCCGGGTCGGACGACCGGCTTAGCGGTCGATGTCACTCGTCGTTCCTTCCCTCGGGGATATGCCGCAGCCCTCTTGCACCTCGGGGTCGCAGACGGCCCCAACGAACCTCGGGCAGCCGTCAGAGGGTAGCGGTGGTTCCGGAGGGCATCTCTCTCGGCGAGCCATCCGGCGATCTACTGAACGCCAAAAGCAAGCACAACGTCAGCAAGGTCAGTCGCCTGGAGCTTCCCGAACTCGACCTGCGGCACCTTGACGTAGGACCAGGCTACGCCGGTCAGCAGCGTCGCATTTTCGCACCAGATCTGGGCAGCCCTGTCTTTGTGGGCAACGTCGATGTCCTCGCGGCCCTTAGTCTCGATGAGGTGATGGTCGCCGTCAGTGCCAACGGCGACGAAGTCCGGCTCGTAGTAGCGCAGGTTGTTGGCGTTATCGGTGTACTCGATGACGAAGCCGAAGCGTGACGGCAGCTTCGCGAAGGCAGCCACGTCGGGCGCGTCCTCCAGGAAGCGGGCAAAGTCACGTTCGAACTCGTTGTCTGCGGCCACCAAAGTGAAGATCGTCTTGCTGGCCTCAAAAGTTGGACGCGAGAACGGGAAAGGCAGGGTGTCGGACAGCTTGCGCCCTTCGCCTTCCAGCGAGGGGGTCAGTTCCTCGACGACGAGGCCCCGCAGCGCGCCTGCAAAAGTCTTGATGGTGACGTACTGAGCGACGCTCGTGGAGATCGCCCTAATCATTGGTTTGGTCGATAGGTCGACCTGTTCTCCGAACGCCTTCAGCTCAAGGAACTCGCGCACCTTGGGCGCGAGCGCAGCGAACTGGGAGGGCAGCTTGACGTCTTCCGCGACCCGCTTGGCGTAATAAGAGATGACCTCTTCGGCTGTCTGCGGCTCGGGGATCGTGTAGTCACGCTCGACAAGCTTCTGGAGCGTAATGATGTCGCGGCCTTCGTAATGAAAGTGCTGCGCGGCGGTGTCACCCTCCTTCTTGGGAAGGACCGGGCAATCCATCTGAGTGACATCAAGCGTCTCGATCTCCTCGGCGAGCGTCTTCTTCCGTGCCAGGATCGGACTGAGGGCAGGTGACCGGACCCCGTTTCAGGGGGTCACGTCACTTCGGCTCTCGACAACCCTCGGCCCGGTGTTGCCTGATAGGGCAACAACATTGGAGTCTTCGCGAGGTCGGTTCTGGTCGGTCTAGATGCCGACCAATGCCAGTCCCAGCTTGGCGTAGAGCCCGACCACGCCAACGTCAATTTCGTCACCGGATTCGAGGCGGGTCTGGGCTGCGACGGTGCCTCACGACAAGGTCTCGCAGCAGGGGCTCGACCTTGTGGGGTATTGCCTTGCGGGACGTGACCGGAGCCGTTTGTCCTGATCAGGTGCGAGATGTTCGGCGTTACACCGAGCGCCACCGCCGATCCGCCCGTATTCGTCGTCGTCCGTCACGACGCCTAATTGGTGATGAGCTGCGGCTCTTACACCGAAGCGGATCGAGCGAGAGCGGAAACGCACTGGCCAGGCGTGTCCACTAGATTGTGTAAAAACCGAACGAAGGTCTTGCAGAACCGATTGATCGTAACCGGCTCGAATAGATCGGCGTTGTACCGAACCCGCGCGCGTATATCCTCGCTCATGGGCAGCAGCTCAAGCATCAAATCGAACTTGGATGTATTTGAGGCGATTGGATGCCACTCCGAGTGGAGTCCAGGAAACTCGAGCGCAGCCGGTGGAAGGTTGTGAAGGATCAACATCACCTGGAAAAGAGGATGGCGGCTTGGATCGCGGGGTGGATTGACCTCCTGAACTACCGTCTCGAAAGGGAGATCTCGGTGTTCGTAGGCTTCCAAGGTAGTTGCAACGACGCGCGACAAGACTTCCCGAAAGGGAGGATCGCCTGAAAGATCCGTTCGGATGGCGAGGCTGTTGACGAAGAAGCCGATGACACGCTCAAAGTCAACGTTCGCGCGATTTGCGAACGCCGTGCCCACGCAAATGTCTTGCTGCTGACTCCCAGTGCTGAGGAACGCCTGAAACGCCGCCATCAAGGTCATGAACAGCGTCGCGCGATTTGCCGTTCCCAGTTTCGGCAGAGTTCTCGCGAGGATCGGTCCGAGTGAGAACCAATGCTCTCCGCCCCGATACGAAAAGAACGACGGCCTTTCGCCATCGGAAGGGAGTGTTAGCGGATCGAGATCAGTGAGTTTTTGTTTCCAGTAGAGTGCGTGGCGCGAAAGGCTGCCGTTCTGGAGGGCATTGCGTTGGGCAATCGCGAAATCGCGATACTGGACGTCCAACGGCGGAGGCTTCGGCATTTCTCCCGACGCGGCTGACCGATACAGGGAGGAGAGTTCGCGGATCAAGAGCCCCTGCGACCAGCCATCGAACACGATGTGGTGCACGTTGAGGAGGAGATAATGATCATCAGGACCAAGACGAAGTAGGTGTCCACGTGCCAGCGGCGCTCGTCCTAAGTCGAACGATGAGCGGGCCTCGTCCCGTATCACGCGCGCCAACTCGCGGTCACGCTCGCCTGGGGAGTGATCACTGAGATCGTGCCTACGAAGGGGGAATGGCTCGTTAGATGAGACGACTTGAAGCGGTGATCCGTCCTCCTCCGCGAAGCTCGTTCGTAGTGTCTCGTGTCGTTTGACTACGGCGTTGAGAGCGCTCACGAGCGTCTGCTCCGCCAGGTGACCCTTCAGGTGGAAGCCAAATGGGCAGTTGTACGCCGGATTCCGAGGGACAAGTTGGTCGAGGACCCACAGCGCCTCCTGTCCGAGCGATACAGGCCAGGTTGACTCAACGGATACTGACGCGTGCATCGTCTCCAGAACCTTCGCAGCTTCCGTGGCGCGCACGCAAGCTTATCCTACGGTGGAGTCGTCGCGCTGCCCTCGGACAGGCCGCCTTCCCCGTTCGGCCGCACCTAAGCTGGGAGCTCCTGCCGGTCGGACGGAGCTGCAGCTACCGACTGAAAACAGGCGGCGATGATCTCCCTCCGATGATGCGCGCATGGGCGCTGCGCGAAGTGAGGCTGGTCTACATTCGCCAGGCCTTCGCGCTCGAGACGGTTCCGCTTCCGGCCCTCGACCCCGGTGAGGCGCTCGTGACGGCGATGGCGGCAGGTGGGCCGCCCGAAGGAAACCTGTGCGCCGGCTCCGATTCAACGGTGGCCTTCATTTCACATTCCGGGATCCGATGCTCCCGGCGTCGTTGCGGCCACCGCACCAGGCTTCCCATCTGGAGCGTCGGTGACGAGGTGATTCACTGCATCCAGAGCTGCTGGAACGGCCCGGAATGTAACGGCCCCGACCCGTTGGCGTCCTCGGCTCAGAAGATCTGGGGCCTACGAAACCTCCTCGCGCAGCTTTGCTGAATACCGCAAGGTTCAGACGCAACAGCTCCTTCCGAACCCCAAAACTTGGGTTGGGTTTACGCGGCGAGCTATGGGCTCTGCTTTGTTCACGGCGTATCGGATGCTTGTGCACCAAGCGCGGTCTCCGTGCTGGCCAGACGGTTTTCGTTTGGGCGCTGCGGGCGGCCTTGGATCGATGGCCCCAGCCCCTGCCGCGCCCCCGTGCGGGCGATCGCAATTGTTCCTCCGACGAGCGCGCCGAGCTCTGTCTGCGCCTTGGTGCGGCCGCCGTGATCGATCGACGGGACTTCTCCCTCCGTTCCGCCGACGGAGCGCCGGATCTGGAGGAGGTGAAGCGCTTCGTTAGAACAATCCGCACTGCGAGCGGCGGTGCCGACCCCGACATCGTCTTCGAACACGTCGGGGCTGCGACCTTATTAACTTCTGTGGTCGTATGTAAGACATTTGGGACGATGGTTATCTGTGGCGCGACCAGCGGTTACCACGTTGATTTTGACGTCCGGTTATCTTTGGATGCGCCAGAAGCGAATCATTGGGTCGCACTTCTGCAACGCGTTCCAGGCCTCGGAGGTAAATGAGCTTGTTTCCCCTGGTCTGGTGAATCCGGTGGTCGGGACGACTCTCCCGTTCGAAGGGGTTCCCGAGGCGCATGAGTCGATGCGCAGCAACAAGCACTTGGGGAAGATCGTCTGCGTCGTCGCGCGAGCGAGGACGGGTCACTCGGACGCTAGCTTTAGTACGGCCATGCAGGCTTCCGCTTAGGAACGTTGCATCGTAAGCAAGGCGGGAACTTGCGAACATTGTCGGTGGATGGTGTCCGGCCTCGGCCGCTCATCCAATCGTCTCCGCGGACGGGACGTCGCCCACCCAAGCGCGCGGGTTAGGACCCTAGAAATAGGTGGGGTCGTATGCTACGGCTCTCGTGGAAGAAGCTCCACATGTTTCGGAAGCGTCACGGGCCAGGCCATCAGAGCTTCTGGTGATCTCCGCGAAAACAGCAAAAGCGCTCGCGGCGATGACGCAAGCCCTGGCTGATCATCTTAGAGCGCATCCCGATGTTGCTCTGGCAGATTTGGCTCATACGCTACAAATGGAACGCGGCTTCTACGATTACCGTGGCATTGCGGTCTGCCGCGACACAGTCGGTGCGATCAGGGCCCTCCGTACTCTTGCGGATCAAGCCATCGCACGGGTCGCTGGGCCCTGTCGGCGGCCGGTCGTCTTTATGTTCCCTGGGGGCGGAGCTCAGTACCAGGGGATGGCGGCGGAACTGTACGAGTTCGAACCAGAGTTCCGACGTCAGATCGACCGGTGCGCCGAGCTAGTCAAGCCACATATCGGCCTCGATGTCCGGAGCATCCTCTATCCCGGCGAGCAACAAGAAGCCGCTGCAGCCGAGCTTATCGAGCGTCCACTTGCCGGTCTTAGTGCGCTCTTCGTCACGGAGTATGCGCTCGCTCGTCTCTGGGAGTCGTGGGGCGTCTCGCCGCAGGCCGTGATTGGGCACAGTCTTGGTGAATACGTCGCCGCTTGCATCGCCGGAATACTTTCTCTCGAAGATGCGCTAGTGATTGTCGCTTTGCGAGGGCGACTGCTCGAGAGCCTGCAGGGCGGCGCGATGCTAAGCATCGGCGCCGGGGAAGACGAGATCGCCCACCTGCTTAACGAGGAAGTGTCACTAGCCGCGATCAACGGGCCGCGTCAGTGTGTCGTTGCCGGCCAACCTGAAGCTGTCGCTCGCCTTGAGCGGCAGTTGGCCGCGCAGGGTGTCAACGTCCGGCTGCTTCACATCGGTGCGGCCAGCCACTCGCGACTCGTCGAACCGATCCTCGACGACTTTACTGAGTTCGCGAAGAACATCCGCCTGCGGCCTCCACGTCTCCCGTGCTTCTCGAACGTTACAGGGACATGGATGACCGACGCGGACATCTCCGAGCCCGGGTACTGGGCGCGGCACCTGCGGCAGCCCGTGCGATTCGCCGACGGCATCGAGGAGCTCGTAAAGCATCGCCGATGGCTCCTCTTGGAGGTCGGTCCGGGTCACACCTTATCCACTCTCGTACGCCAACACCCTGCGACGGCTAAGGATCAAGTCGTCGCCGCCTCGCTGCCGCACCCGCGCGACCCGCGTTCGGACGAAGAGGTTCTTCTCGGTGCTGTCGGACGACTTTGGCTCGCTGGCCTCGTAATCGATTGGTCCGCGTTCTCCGCGCACAAGGGGCCGCAGCGCGTGCCTCTCCCGCACCTGCTGGCTGCACGGTCCGTTGTCCCCGACTCCAGTGGGCGTGGACGCTCTACAAAGGGCAACTGTGAACGCTATGATCGAAGGCAGCCTTGATCGATGTCCTTTGATCCCTCACGGCGGAGAGAACTACCACGGCGGGGAGACGTAGAACGTTCATTACGTGGTTAAGGGTCGTCGAGTGCTGGCGGCCGAGTAGTAAGAAGGTTGAGGGAGGGGAAATATGGGGAGCTTCGACTCCGGATCGTCGATAGGTCACGCGGTCGCCGATGAGCTCCGGGACCGCGTGTTGAGCATCTACAGGGAAGTGCTTGGGCGGGCCTCCATGTCGATGGACGATGATTTCTTTGAGCTAGGAGGCGACTCGCTCCTCGGGGTCCAAGTCGCATCGCGTGTTGAGGAGGCGACGCGGGTTGAAGTGCCTATCACCTTCCTCTTCACCAAAGCGACACCAAGAGAGCTTGCGGATTGGCTGTCGGAGGAGCTGGATGCAGTCGGTCGTGGCGTCGACGCTACGGAGACCACATCCAACGCCGAGCGGGCTTGAGTCGCTTGTCGAGTGCGTATGCGCGTGGTCTACTCAGGCCGTGGTTCCGAACTGCGAATTTGCCGTCGATGAAGGCAGCGGACGTTGCGATGTACGGGGCGCGCACGCGGGAGTGCCCGAAAAGTTAGCGCTTGCGCGGGCACGGCAAGCCTCATCCTGACATGTGCGGCATTGTCGCGATCTACGATATTCGAGGCGAGGGACGCGTCGACCAGCTCGTCTTGGAACGTATGCTCGATCGGCTCGCCCATCGGGGACCGGACGATCGCAGCGTCTACCTCACACCGAATACCGGCCTCGGCTTCACTAGACTAAGCATCGTCGACGTTGAGCGAGGAAGGCAGCCACTGGCCAACGAGGACGGAAGCATCGTTGGGGTCTGTGCCGGCGAGATCTTCAATTATAGATCGCATCGAGAGCAGCTCGTTCGGCGCGGTCACCGCTTCGTGACGGACTCTGATTCAGAAGTCGTATTACACCTCTATGAGGAATGCGGTCAGGCTCTCGTCAACGAACTCAACGGTCAATTTGCGTTCGTCATAGTCGACCTTAAGCAAGATTCTGTTTTTGCGGCGAGAGACCATTTCGGGATAACTCCGCTGTTCTACGCGGTGGCGGATGACCTTCTCCTGGTTGCGTCCGAGATCAAAGCCCTAATCGCTCATCCAGCTATCTGTGCTGAGGTCGATCCAATCGGGCTCCACCAGCTCTTCGCGTTTTCATCGGTCATTAGCCCTCGCACGCTATTCAAGGGGATTTCGAGTCTTCCAAACGGCCATCATCTGAGCGGGCACGCTGGCTCGGTTTCAGTGCGGGAGTATTGGGACCTCGTCTACCCGTCAGCGGACGGTGAGACTGTGACGTCCGCTCAGGACGCAGCTGAGGAACTGGACCATCTTCTGACTAAGAGCGTGCAACGGCGTTTGCAAGGCGATGTGCCGGTAGGCATTTATGTCAGCGGAGGCCTGGACTCGGCCCTACTGGCCGCGAAGTTGCACGCGCTCGACCCATTCGATCGGAGACATTCTTTTTCCGTCATCTTCGATGACGTTTCGCTAACGGAAGCTCGTTACCAGCGCCGCGTTGCGCGTGATATCCAGTCTGTCCACCACGAGGTCCTAGTCTCCGATGAGGTCATCCTCGAAAACCTGCGCGACGTAGTTTTCTATTCGGAGACGCCGCTTCGCGAGACGTACAATACCGCCGCCCTGGCGTTGTCCCGTGAGGCGCGGCTCGCGGGCATCAAGGTGTGCTTGACGGGCCAAGGTGCCGACGAGCTTTTCGCGGGATACGTGGGCTACAAGTTCGACCGTCTTCGTAGCAGCGGCCAGGGAGTCGCGCCGGTCACTGAGCAGGAAGCTGAGATCAGGCGGCTCGTGTGGGGCGATCCCAACTTCTTCTACGAGAAGTCATTCGAGGCGCTCCTCCAGACGACAAGGGGTCTGTATTCGGATCAGGTCAATTGCGAGTTAGGAGAATTCGGATGTCTGGACAAGCCGGCGGTCAACCTGGAACGGTTGTCCGACGTACACCCTCTGCACCGGCGGGCGTACGTCGACTACAAGCTTCGCCTTGCGAACCACCTGCTCGCCGACCACGGCGACCGAATGAGCTATGCCAATTCCGTCGAGCTCCGCCATCCGTTCCTCGACCTTGACATAGCCAATTTCGCCACCCGATTGTCCCCAGATCTGAAGCTGAACCGATTCGAAGAGAAATACATCCTGCGAAGAGTGGCGCAGTCGTCGGTTCCCCCAGAGATAATGCAGCGGGAGAAGTTTCCCCTCGCGACGCCCGGTTCTGCTGCTTTGCTGAAGAGTGATCGCTCTGGTTACGTTCGCGACCTACTCGCACCTGCTCGAATCCGTGCAGATGGCTACTTCAATCCGGCGGCAGTTGATGAGCTCCGCCAGCGTTACGAGCACCCTGACTTCGTCATCGATCCCAAGGTGGAGGACGACTATCTGACAATGATCGTCACCTTCGGCATATTTCGCGAAGCATTCGAACTTCCGGCGCTCGGTGCTTAGCAAGTCCTCGGGGCGGGAGGTTGGCCGCCGCGGCGGCGGGAGACCGTTCATCAGCGGCGCGCAAGCGGTTGGCTCCGCTGAGCCGCATGGCCGAGGGACACGACTAGCCGGGCGGATTTCCCGTCGCCTCACGCCTGGGCAGTCGGGACAGGGTTGTTACGTCTCTGCGCAAGTATCGGCGCGACTCGTTGGATATTTTCGTCGGAGACCAGCGCAAACTCAACCGCTACGCAATCTCGGCGGTCTATGTCGAGCAGTTCGTTTAGCTGCTCGTCGCTCTCCAATCGGGCTGGTGTGAAGTTGAACGAGCGTGCGATCATCACGGGAGCTGCTCGCCTGCATCTCTTCGATCTGCAGGATCCGATTGCCCGAGCAAACCCCGACTCAGTGCCGATGGCGATTGGAGCATGGTGTCGGCAGACCCCCCAGGCTGTGGCAGTCGCTTTCAGAGGCCAGACTTGGTCTTACCATGAACTCGAGTGCGCGGCGGCTGGGATCGCCGAACGCCTTCGCAACTATGGCGTCCTGCGCGGCGAAGTCGTTGCGATACGTGGTGAAGCGTCATTTGGCGTAATTGCGAGCATGCTCGGAGTCATGGAAAGCGGCGCCGCGTTTCTGCTGCTTGACGGAGACTTGCCCCCGGGACGCTGTGAGCGCATGATCCGCGACGCAGGGTGCCCTGGCCTCATTGCGGTTGGGTCTGGCGATTCGCTTAGCGCGAGGGTAGGGCGCGGATCGGGGTGGATCTTGGACGTGCCTAGCCGAGGGCTTGCTCAGGCGGACCCTCTGGAGACCAGCCTGATCCGTCTCGGGGCGGAAGATCATCCGGGTAATTCGCCCGCGTATGTCGTCTTTACGTCGGGTACGACGAGTATGCCCCGGGGCGTCATCGGCTCACACGAAGGACTTGCCCATTTCGTCTGCTGGCAGCGCGATACCTTCGAGATCCGACCGGGCGATCGATTCGCTCAATTCACGCCTCTGTCGTTCGACGTTGCGCTCCGCGACATTTTTACCCCACTCGTGAGCGGTGCCACTGTGTGCGTCCCGGGTCCAAATCAGGGGGTGGCCGGGGAACTCGTCTTCAAATGGTTGAATGAGGAACGGATCTCGCACATGCACCTCGTTCCCAGTCTCGCTCAATTCATGATCGAGAACACCGGTGATGATCCCTGCTTGCCTCACGCGCGTATGTTGTTCTTTGCTGGCGAACCGCTCTACGACGTGACAGTCGAGAAGTGGCGCCAGGCGTGCCCGAATCTCCAGGAAGTTATCAATCTATACGGGCCAACCGAGACCACCCTCGCCAAATGCTTCTTCCGCGTTCCATCGCCGCCAGTCCGCGGAATCCAACCGCTCGGACGACCTCTTCCCGGAGCCCAGGCCTTCATCCTTCGCGACCGCCGCCAGGTCTGCGGTGTCGGCGAAACTGGTGAAATCTCGATTCGAACCCCGTACCGAACGCTCCGATACATCGACGGCGATGCGGAGTCGGATTCTACGCCGTCGCGCTTCTTTCGCAATTCACTACGGGCGGATGAAGGGGATCTGCTCTTCGCAACGGGGGATCTGGGGCGTTACCTGCCTGACGGCACGCTCGAATTCGAAGGTCGAGCCGACGACGAGATCAAGGTACGTGGTGTGCGGGTAAACCTCAGCGAGATCGTCGGAGAGATTCTTAGCCACGAGGCGGTGGCGGAATGCGCGGTGCTGCCAGTTCAAGATTCTGGCCAAGTACGGCTCATCGCATTCGTCGTCTCGCGTCGCTCAGTTAGCCACGCGGAACTCACACAGTATCTCGGGCAACGCCTTCTCTCGACAATGATGCCGACCGAGTATCTCATGATTGATCGCCTGCCTCTGACACTTAACGGGAAGATCGACCGTGACGCTCTAGCCCGATTGCGAGCCGATTCGCCGCAAACGACCACGGGTCGGGAGTCTGAGCCGCCGGAGACTGATACGGAGAGCACGGTCGCCGCCATTTGGGCAGAGCTCCTCGGCGTCCCCCAAGTGGAGACGCACGAGAATTTCTTTGTTCTCGGCGGCCACTCCCTTCTCGCGACGAGGATCATCTCAAGGATTCGTGCTTCCTTCGGCATCGAGGTACCACTCCGGGCGCTCTTTGAGCGCCCGACTGTCGCGGAGTTAGCGCGTGAGGTTGAGCGGACCCTGGCGGGTGAAGGCAGGACTCCGGAGCCCGAGATCTCGCATTCGCCAGTGCCCAGTCATGATCATTGACTTGTCTCGAGCGAGCGGGTTCTGTAACTGTTGGGAGCTGTTTGCGTGCTGGGGCCGCGAGGCCCAAGTGCGGTAGCACCGATGCGGAAATTGAAGTTACCCAACGGCCTGTGTCTCCTTCAGATCAATGAAAGTGAGACGGAGTTCGTTTACCGCGAGATCTTCATCGACCGCTGTTATTACCAAGACGGGCAGGATCTGCGACCAGGCGACGTGGTCTTCGATGTCGGTGCCAACATAGGTCTGGCATCGTTGTTTTTCTTTCTGGAGCAGCCGCGGGTCGCGATTTTCGCATTCGAGCCCGCCCCACTTCCCTGTGAAGCACTCCGCGTCAACCTCCGGGCTCACGGTGTGACCGCGAAGGTGTATCCGTGCGCACTTGCGGCCGATGCTGGCCGCAGAGCTTTCACTTACTACCCGCAGAATACCGTCATGTCGGGGCTCTGCGCCGATCCCGCTCGAGACCTCTCTCTCACAGCGGCGTACCTCGAAAACAGCGGAGCGAGATTAGACGATGCGCGCTATCTTGCGGAGCGCAAGTTCGAGACGAGACAGTACGAGTGCGCCGCCAACACCGTATCCGGAGTTATCTCGACGGAAGACATTGAAGAGATCGCTCTGATGAAGATCGACGTCGAGGGAAGTGAGTTGGACGTTCTTCGTGGGATCCGAGATGCCGATTGGTCGAGGATTCGCCAACTCGTCATCGAGGTGCATCAAAGCGCGATCCTATCGGAGATTACGCAGCTCTTGGGACTGAATGGCTTCAGCGTCGCAGTTCGCCAAGACGCCTTGCTTCGGAACACGGAAGTCTTCACGCTTGTTGGTCTGCGTTCACCTGCTCGCACGGCATCCACCCGCGCGACCGAACCGACCGAGTCGCGCTGCGATGCGGCAAAGCGATTCGAGGAGACGCGATCCAAATCTTCCGCCCTTGAGGGGGCAGAGGACGGCTCGGACGGGAGATCGCCGGGTGTCGCCGGAGGCACCGCCGAAAGGCCGTGATGCCAGTAGGGACCCTGCGCACGCGCGGGCCGCAATTCGCCGGGCAGCCGCTGTCGTTCGCGCAGCAGCGGCTGTGGTTTTTGAGTCAGCTTGATCCGGGAAGCGCCGAGTACAACTTGCCGGTCGCGTTTCGGCTTTC
>Ga0193729_1000125_pt1 | contig 35747 bp, 34 predicted proteins | sample U1c2metaG_FD_143036 | JGI IMG/M metagenome (GOLD analysis project Ga0193729, IMG submission 143036) | Soil microbial communities from a riparian zone of the East river system, Colorado, United States - U1c2 | ecosystem: Environmental > Terrestrial > Soil > Riparian zone | place: USA: East River...
GATGTCCTCGGGTCTTGAGCCATCCGGTTGGCGCGGTGGCGATGAACAGGCATCGCCTCGCGCCGCTCCCAGCGCTGCACGGTGCTGACGTCGCGCTTAAGATACGCGGCGATTTTCTTCCACGAGTCCAGGCGGCCTTCTTGCCCGGCCGTTGAAGGTTCATTCATGCGCGCGATTCCTCGATTCCAACCTTGATCGGCGCGGACTCCGGCATGACGCACAGAGCAATCAGGCCCACGACCACACCGCCGATCATGTACCACGCCGGCGCGAGCGGACTGCCCGTCAAGCGGGTCAGCCAGGCGACGATGAATTGTGTGGATCCACCGAAGATGGAAATCGATAGTGCATAAATGATGGCCAGCGCGCCGGAACGCACCCGGTGCGGCAGCGACTCCGTGACCGCCACCAATGAGGTGGAAGTGGAGAGCGTCGAGGCACTCGCCAGTACCCCGCATGCGACATAGAGCGCAATGCCGCTGCGTTCACGCTCGAGCAGTGCGAAGCACGGAAAAACAGCGATCGCCAGGCACAGCCACGGAATGATCATGATGGGTTTGCGCCCGAAGCGATCGGAAAGCCAGCCGCCCAAGGGATCGCAGACGACGCCACAGAGGCCGACGATGGCCGTGGCACCGAAGGCAATCTGGGCGGGCATGCCGAGCGTCGAGCCGGCGTACGTCGTCATGTACTGCAGCAAGTAGTTGGTCGTGGTGGCCGCCGCCAGCAGTGCCAATCCCGCGGCTGCGATGCGCCCATAACTGCGCAGCGATGGCGACTCACCCGCAGCGTGCGGCGGCTGCAATGTTTCGCTCAAGGTCCGGCGCAGCCCAAAGCCCACCGGAATGATCACCGCGCCTGCCAGCAGCGCAACGCGCCATCCCCAGCTGTCGAGCTGTTCGGTATTCAGTGCGCCGGCCAGAGCGATGCCGACCACTCCTGCAACCATCACGGCCACATCTGCGCTCATGGCCTGCAGCGATATGTACAAGCCACGGCGCAGCGGCGGGGCCGCCTCCATCAGGAAGGCGGTGCTGGGACCCACCTCACCGCCGAGAGCGAATCCTTGTACCAGGCGGAATCCGACGGCAAGTATGGGCGCCAGCATGCCGATGGACGCGTACGAGGGAATCAGCGGCAGACCCACAACGCCTATGCCGATCAAGGCGAATGAGGCGAGCATGGCCGGCTTTCTGCCGATGCGATCGCCGAGGCGGCCCAATACGATGGCCCCGAGGGGCCGCGTCAAGAACCCGGCGCCAAAGGTGGCGAGCGATGCCAGCAAACTGGTGCCAGGGGTATCCGAGGGGAAAAACGTGCGGCCGATTTGAGCCGCGAAAAACGCATACGTGACGAAATCATAGAACTCGATGGCATTGCCGAGAGCGACGGCGAATACCTGTCGAGCCGGCAAACCAGTCGGTGCGGGATTCCTGATGCGATTCTCGGCGCAGTCTAAGTGACCGCGCCACTATACTCGCTGATTAATTTGGAGGGAGTTCCATATGCGCTGCCTGATCCTGGTTCTTCTGGGCGTGAGCGGTTTCTTGTCTGCGGCAACGGTCGACAAGTCCGATGCCCTGCTCATCGCGCCGAACGTCTACAAGCTCGCGTTCGAGAACGAGCGCATCAGGGTCTTGAGTTTCACTACCGAGCCGGGGCAGAAATGGCCCCTGCATTCGCATCCGGACAGCGTTGCGATTTCCTTGAGCGAGTACAGCGTCCGCAACATCATTCCCGGACAAGCCCCCGCCGAGCGTCACAGCAAACTCGGCGATATTCGCTGGATTCCCGCGACCGCGCACATGGGCGAGAACATGGGAAGTACGGAAATGCGCGGCCTCATCGTCGAGCTGAAGGATCCTGCCATCGCGATGAGCGCAGAGCAGAAAGCAGCACTTGCCAGCTTTCAGGCCATGCTCGATGGTCTTGGCAAGCGAGACAAGGCCGCGATGATGGCGCAGCTGCTGCCCGGCGGCGGCGCGATTCTGATGCGTAACGGAAAGCCGGCGCAAATGACTTTCGAGGTGCTGACCGACCGTCTGTCGCAGCCGGGCAAGGAGACGCACGAGGAGCGCATTCACGACGCCGTGGTTCACGTCGACGGCGACGTCGGAACCGTGTGGGCGCCTTTCGAGTTTCTGGTGGACGGTAAAATCGACCATTGCGGGCGCGACATTGCGAACATGGTCCGGGTCGAGGGCCGCTGGCTCATCGCCGCCATCGAGGACAACGGCCGGACGGACTGCGGCGATCACTGACGAACCAGTAGATCGTGGACCAGCTATACGGGCGGTAGGTTCGTCGCGTGGCGCGCCTAGACTGGCTGAGCCATTTTGATGCGCTAATGCGCAGCGATCACCGCCGCGGCGCCGGCCATCATCGCCGCGCTGCTGCGGTTCGCGATCTTGACGGCCTTGCGGCTGGTGAGCAGGCGGCGCGCGCGCACGGCGAGCAGCGCCCAGGCGATATCCACGGCCGCCAGCACCATGAACATGATCGCCGTCAACTCGATCCATGCGGCCGCGCCCACGTGGTTCAAATCAACGATGGTCGGCAAGAGCGCCAGGTAGAACACCATGACCTTTGGATTTCCGAGCGTGATCGTGAGTCCGGTGCCGAACATTCGCCACGACGATCGGCCCCTCGGCAACTCGCCGCCCGGCCCTTGCGTGGGTGCCGGCCACGGCGCAGCCAAGCCACAGCGCTTCGCCGAGCCACATGGCCGCGAGAAAGGGCAGCACGTCGCGAAAGCCATTCGTGAGCACGCGCGCCACCAGCGCGGCGACGCTGGGCCCCGGCGAGCCGGCAGCGACCATCAGCGCCAAGGCGAATACCAAGAGATTTGAAAGCGTCATTGCGTCAGGTGCCTCCTCGTTTATCTTGCCACCGGCAGATCGATATAGCTCGCCGCGTCCGGTTTGTGAAACACGCGCTGCGTGGCTTTCACATAGTCGGCGGGTTTGGCGAAGAAAATATTGGGCACGAAGGTTTGGGGATTGCGGTCGTAGAGCGGGAACCAACTCGACTGGACCTGCACCATGATCCGGTGACCCGGCAGGAATACATGGTCTGCGTTCGGTAGCTTCAGCGTGTAGCCGATGATTTTGCCCGCCGGAATCGCCGATGGATTGGCCGGATCATCGCGGTAGCGGCCGCGCAGGATGTCCATCGCAACCGGCAATTGATAGCTGCCCATTTCAACGTTGGCGGGGACTTCGTCCGGATACACATCGATCAGCTTGACCACCCAGTCGCCGTCCGTTCCGCTGGTGGAAGCAAACAGGTGCGCCACCGGTTGCCCGGCGATGCGCAGCGGCGCCGTCAACACATCAGACGTGTAGGTCAACACGTCCGTGCGATCCGCGGCAAACCGCTGGTCATCGACCAGCCAGCGTCGCCAGGTCGAATCCGTCGCATAGGTCGGCCGGATCGGCCGTGGCCGGTAAGTGACGGGCTTGGCCGGATCGGAGACGTATTCATCAAACGCCGGCGAGGCCGCCGGTTGCTTGTCGAACGACAGTTTCGCGCCGGCGGCGAGATACAGCGGGGCGGATTTGAACGGGCAGCCGCCTGCGCAGGATTGCGGCCACTGATCGTAGCGGCGCCACACATTTGCGCCGGTCTCAAAGGCGGTCACTCTCGCGATATCAGCTTTCGGGGCGCCGTCTTTCAGATGAGAATCGAAGAACGGCAACAGCACATTGAGCCGAAACCAGTGGCCGGTGTCGCCGTCGAACTTGATGGCGCCCAAGGACGATCCGTCGCCGTTGCCGCCGCCATGGCGCCAAGGTCCGATCACCAGATAAGAATTGTCATGACCCGCGCCGGATTGGCCCCGGGTGGCGGCAAACGCCGCCGTCGCGCCGTAAATGTCTTCTTGATCCCACTGGCTATGCACATAGAGCGTCGGTACGGTCAGCGGCCGCGCGGCAAGGATCTTGTCCACCGCCTGCTCGCTCCAGTAGTGATCGTACGCGGGATGCGCCGTGAGACGCTGCCAGAAAGGCAGTTGGTCCATGCCGAGCGCTTTTCCCAAAGTACCTGCCGAGCCGATGGCGAGCCACGTGCCGTAGGCGTCATAGCGGGGCGCAATCCATTTATTTTCCGACGACTTGTCGGCAGTTTGCTCAAAGATGTAGTCGGCATAGGTTTGGCGAAGCGCGCCGTTGTGGAACCAGTCATCGCCCATCCAGGTGTCGACCATCGGATTGAACGGCGCGGCCGCCTTCAACGCCGGATGCGGATTGACCAGGCTCATCAGCACCGTATAGCCGTCGTAGCTGGTGCCCATGGTGCCCACTTTGCCATTGGATTCCGGGACATTTTTCACCAGCCAATCGATGGTGTCCCAGGCATCGGTGGAATGATCCACGGGTGTGTGGTTCAAGTCGCCCGCCAGCGGCCGACTCATGACGTAATCGCCTTCGGATTTGTATTTCCCGCGAACATCCTGCACGACGATGATGTAGCCGGCCTCGGCGAGTTCACCGTAGCTCAAGGGGAGCACCAGCGCGCGGCGGGGGCTGTCGGAACTGGTCGTGAATTTGTTGGCGTTGTACGGGGTGCGGTCCAGGATCATGGGTGCCTGCGCGGCCCCCTTTGGGATGATGATGACCGTATGCAGCTTGACGCCGTCGCGCATGGGGATCATGACGGCGCGTTTCACATAGTCATCGGCCTCGGTGGCAATATTGAAGTTCGCAGGAATGTCGCCGCCGGTCGCCGGCGGCATAGGCACCGGGTTCGCGAGTCCCGCCGACCCGAACATCACCGAGGCCGTCGCGGTGAGCACAGCGGTGAATGCGCGGATCTTTGTAAAGTTCATTGTGCGCTCCCGGTATCAAAGGAGCGCACTAAACCATTATTCACAGGCTTTGGGCAAGCAACGGCGCATTGGGCAAGCAATTGGGTACTGCAATAACAGCGTCAAGCCTGCCGCAGTCCTGGCGATCCTACCGTCGCCAAGGCGTCCGACGCGTAGCCAGTCTTGATGCCGATGAAAGTGCTGCGGCCGGAAGTCCGATAGCTCCCCTGCGTCATCTCCGATGCGATGTTCGGGCCGAGGCCATCGAATTGCTCGAGCACCAAGTCGAAGCCGGCGTCACGCAGTGCCTGCAAAAGATACTCGCGCTGAATCCAGAACGACTGCTTGTTGTTCCACGATGCCCAGCGGCGATTTTCGCGATCCAAGAAAGCTCGCTTGGTGCGAAATTCCGGCAGCCACCGGCCCGGCAGGCCTTCGTTCTCGCTCAAAAAGGAGAGCTTGTGAGTGGTAGTCCCCGTGTTCTTGAGCGGGAAAACCCGCGCCAATGCGCGCCGAAATCGCCGTGGCTGAATGAAGCTCGGCGAATCCTTGGCCTCGGAAAAGTGCGTTTGAAGAATCAATAACCGTTTGGTTACCTGCGAAAGCAAATTCAAGAATTCCCGCGGCTTGTCCAAGTGGTAGAAAAGTCCGCAGCAAAACACGGCATCGAACGCGCCGTAGGCCGCGATGTTCCACACATCGTCACGAACGAATTCCAAGTTCGGCAAGCTGACTTTCGACTGCACGTATCGACAGGCCTCGATATTCAATTCGCGTACATCGAGCCCGAGTGCCTCGAGGCCAAGCCGCGCAAATTCGACCGTGTAGCCACCCTCGAGGCAGCCCAAATCGGCGATGCGCAAATGCCGCTTATCGCCGGGGAAGGTTGCATCGAGCATGCGTTTCGCCGCCAGAAACCAAGGATGCACGTCCATCGAATAACCGGCATCCGGTTTGGTGAACGAGCCATCATCCAATCTTATGTTATGAGAGGTAAAACTGACCGGCATTCGCGCTCCCAGGTAATGTGCGCGGGAATCTTAACCCCTTTCTGCCGGGCGCATCGATTCAGGTGGGACAGGTAAACACCGGAGATCGATATGAAGCGCGTATGGCTGGGAATTCTATTGATAGGCATTGCATTCGATGCGCAGGCCGTCGGCAGCCTTGCAAATATTCAAATCATCGACCGCGATACGGGCAACGTGCTGCCGACCTATCGATGCCGCGGCGAGTATTGGGTCGCCGGCACACCCGGGGCGCGTTACTCGATCAAGGTTCAGAATCACCGCGGGCAGCGCTTGCTCGCCGTCACCGCGGTTGACGGCATTAATGTGATCAGCGGCGAAACCGGCGCGTGGGGCCAGAGCGGCTATGTGCTGGGCGCGGGTGAAGGTTACGAAATCACGGGATGGCGCAAAAGCGATGCAGAAATCGCCGGCTTTAATTTCACATCGGCGGGCCGCTCCTACGCGGAGCGCACCGGGCGTCCGGCCAACATCGGCGTGATTGGCGTCGCGTTGTTTCTCGAGCGCCCCGCCCAGGTTTCTCAATACGTGCCTCTGGATCAGAAATCCGAGGAGTCGTCGCGCGACCGCAGCGAGGACGCCGCGCGCGCGGCACCGCAGAGTCCGGCCGCAGTGCCGTCGTCGCCGAAATTAGCCGGCGCGCAACCGCTGTCGAACATGGCGCCTGCGGAAAAACTCGGCACCGGGCACGGAGCGCGCGAGGCATCGTACGTTCAGAACACGCAGTTTGACCGCCTGTCGAGTACGCCGAACGAGGTCATCAAGATTCGCTACGACAGCTTCGAGAACTTGGTGGCGATGGGAGTCGTACCCTCGCGGCCGGCCTGGCGGCCCGGTCCGAATCCGTTTCCCGATTCAAGCTCACCGAGGTATGTACCGGATCCGCCGGGCGGCTGATAATGGGGTGAATGAGCCCGCCGCCGGAGACCGACGAGAATCTGATGTTGCGCTTCGGACGCGGCGATGCCGCCGCGTTTGAACTCCTATATCGCCGGCACGAGTCACGCGTGTTTCGCTACCTGCACCGCAACCTGCGAAATGAGGCCGGCGCGAATGATCTGATGCAGGAGGTCTGGTTTGCAGTGGTGCGCAATGCGGCGGATTATCAACCCACTGCGAAATTCACCACGTGGCTCTTCACCATCGCCCATAACCGCATGGTCGATATGATTCGAGCCGGTGGCCGGCTGCAAAGCTTGGATGCCGGCGACGCGGCGGGCTCCGACGGCTCGAGCTTGCTGGACAGCCTCGCGGCCGATGCGAAACTCGAACCGCCCGCCGAGGTCCAATCGCAGGAGGAGGCCGCGGCGCTATTGGGCGCCGTGGCACAGTTGCCGCCTGAGCAACGATCGGCATTTCTGCTGCAGGCAGAGGGCGAACTCAGCGTTGAGGAAATTGCCGTCGCCACCGGGTCCAACTTCGAGACGGTCAAGAGCCGCCTACGCTACGCCCGGGCGAAACTCCGTCAACTCTTGTGGGAATACGCATGACGTCGAAAGAGAGCGCGCAAGACAAAGAGTTGCTGGAACGCTACCGGCGTGCCAGCGACACGGAGGCCGCCGCGCCCAGCGAAGCGGTGCGCGCGGCCATTCTCGCCGAGAGCCGCCGCGTTGCGGAACTGCGCGCGCAGGAAGCGCGCGAACGGCGGATTGATGCATCTCGCCCCGCTGCCAACGATTCCCGCTGGAAAATCACGGCTTTCGGAACCGCGGGCGCGGCATTGGTGGCTGCCCTTCTCTTTGCGCCTCGCCTGTGGGAAAGCGCGCCTCCCGCGCCATCGGCCGGCGGCGCAATCGTAGCCGAATCGGCGGACAAGGCTGCCGCCTCCTCGGAAGCAGGCGCCGCGCAGCCGCCCAAGCTTGACTCGCTGCGCACATCTCCTTCCGCAGAGCCTCTGCAGGAAATCGTGGTTACACAGGCGAAGCGCGAGGACTCGAAGGCGGCACGCGCGGCGCCGACGGAGCGTCAACGGGCCGAGGCGCTCGCCCAATCTGCGCCCGAAGAAAAAACCTACGTGCAGAATTACGCGCCTGCCGCGCCCCTTGCCGACGCCGCCGCACCGGCCGCGCCGGCTGCAACCCCGACCGCGCCGACCGCAGCACCGGCCGCAACCCCGGCTGCTCCGGCTCCTGAGATTGCGCCCCGCGTCACGTCGCTGAATGCCGCCCGCGTTGCAGATTCGAAAAACACTCTTCAACCGGCCGCGCTGCTGTCCGCCGCGGCGTCGGGGGACACAGTGCAAACGACTGCGCTGCTCAATCAAGGCGCGGCACTCGAGGCGCGTGACGAAGCCGGCCGCACCCCGCTCATGCTGGCGGTCATGCAACGCAAGCCGGAGGTTGTCCGCCTGCTGTTGGATCGCGGTGCCGATCCGAATGTTGCCGACAGGGCCGGACGCACACCGCTGCAACAGGCGAAGCAGGAAAATCTGCGTGAGATTGCAGCCTTGCTGGAGCGAGCAGGAGCGCGCTAAGGTGTTGGCCCAAGTTCCCCGGGGAGCGCCGCGTGATCCTACAATCCGGAACGGTTCCAGATCGTCGCCAATCAGGACCTGATCAAAGGCAAGGACTACTAGGGGAAGCAATGACGCGGATCAATGGAAAAATAGCGACGGCGCTTGGCCTTGCAAGCTTGGGTTCGCGACATGGAGAAGACGGCTTTGCAAATTCGCGACGCCGTCAAGGGAATGGATCAGAAGAAAATGGCCGCAGCCGCGGATCATCTTCAGGAGATCTGCGAGGCGTGCCACACCAAGTATCGGCCTCAGTCGCCCTCGGACGGCGTGAGTCGATATCCTTTCTATCCGAAGCGAGAGCCGGCCAAGTAAGCCGCAATCACGCTTGACGCGTCAAGGAGTCGATTATGAAGCGTCGATATAAAGTGCTGAGCCTGGTAGCGATCCTGCTGGTAGCAGCGGGATCCTCGTTGGCGCTGGTTTTGAGTCATAACTCTGCTTGCCCGGCCGCTCCGCCCCTGGCGGCCGGTGCGTCGCCGATGAAAGCGATCGTCTATCGTTGCTACGGCTCGCCCGAAGTGCTCAAGCTCGAGGAAATTGCCAAGCCATCCGAGGCGGACGACCGAATGATCGTGAAGGTGCACGCGGCCTCCGTCAATCCTCTGGACTGGCACTACATGCGCGGCGAGCCTTACTTCATGCGTGCCATGGCGGGAATGGGGAAGCCCGAAAGCATTCACATGGGGGTTGATTTCGCAGGCACGGTGGAGTCGGTTGGAAAGAATGTCACGCGGTTCAAGCCCGGCGATGAAGTGTTCGGCGGCCGCGACGGCGCCTTCGCGCAGTACGTGAGCGTTGCCGAGAAAGGCTCGCTGGCCATGAAGCCTGCCAACATGACGTTTGAACAGGCCGCGGCCGTGCCCATCGCCGCCATCACGGCATTGCAGGCACTGCGCGACAAGGGAAACCTTCAAGCGGGGCAGAGCGTCTTGATCAACGGCGCGTCCGGCGGCGTCGGCACGTTTGCAGTGCAGATTGCCAAGGCCTACGGCGCCAAAGTCACCGGTGTTTGCAGCACCCGGAACTTGGACTTGGTGCGATCCATCGGCGCCGATGAGGTCATCGATTACACCCTCGAGGATTTCACTCGAGCTGCGCAACGATACGATCTCATCATCGATACCGTGGGGACGCACTCGCTGTCCGACTATCGGCGCGTGTTGAAGCCTGACGGCGCGTTGGTTATCGTCGGATCCGTAGACAAGGGCCGGTGGCTCGGGCCCATGTCGGGCCTCGTCGACGCGAAGCTCTATTCGCCCTTCGTCAGTCAGAAATTAATTTTTATGCTGGCAGAATTGAATCCCAAAGATCTCGATACCCTGCGCGATTGGATGCAAGCGGGAAAGGTTACCCCGGTCATCGACCGGCGCTACGCATTGAGCGAGGTTCCCGAGGCGATTCGGTACCTGGAACAGGGGCACGCGCGCGGCAAAGTCGTCGTTACGGTGGACTAGGCGAGCAATATTTTCCGGGATCGATGTCGAAATGACAGGGGCCCATCCGTCTTCCTTATAGAAACCACTGGAATCCGTAAGAGGAGTTCAAGATGAGCAGTGATCTATCGCGGCGGCGGCCGCCCCGCATTGTGTCGAGAGAAGAATGGCGTGAGGCGCGCATTGCGCTGCTGGCCAGAGAAAAGGAACTGACGGCGATGAAGGACTCGCTGGCGGCCGAACGCCGCTCGCTGCCGTGGGTGCGGATCGAAAAGAACTATGTGTTTGATGCACCGACAGGTCCTAAGACCCTGTCACAGCTGTTCGACGGACGCAGCCAGTTGTTTGTCAAACACTTCATGATGGGCCCCGGTCAGTCCCGCCAGTGCGTCGGGTGCTCGCTGGAGGTTGACCATCTGGCGGGGATCCGTGTGCATCTCGAGCATCACGATGTCACGTACGCGGCGGTGGCCCGTGCACCTATTGAGGAGATCGAGCGGCTGAAACGCAAAATGGGCTGGGACTTCACCTGGGTGTCCTCCTACCGCAATGATTTCAACTTTGATTTCAATGTGTCGTTTTCGGATGCCGAAATCGCGCTGGGCCGCGGCTATTACAATTATCAGGAGGTGGATGTGCATCCGGGCATGATCGATCTCTCGGGCGACAGCATTTTTGTCAAAGACGAGAACGGCCAGGTCTATCACACGTACTCGGCGTATGCCCGGGGCGGGGAGCAATTTTTGGGCATCTACGCCTATCTGGACGCCATGCCCAAGGGCCGCGCCGAGAATGGTCCCCATCATTCGCTCACCGATTGGGTCCGGCCCCACAACATGTATGGCCGTGGCGGCGTGGTCGAGGGCACGGGCCGGTATCACGCCGCGGATTGCGGCTGCGCGGCTCATCTTTAAATTACGTCGATGCTTCCCCAGGAGAATTGGCATGAAAATCTATTGGATCAAAGCGCAGGCACCTCGACGCGTACTGGCGCTGGCAAAACATCTCGGCATCGAGGCGGATTTCGTCGAAGTCAATCTGATGACCGGGGGACTGAAGGCGCCGGACTTCGCTGCGCTCAATCCGAATAAAAAAGCGCCGCTGCTCGTGGACGGGGACCAGGTGCTCTGGGAATCGTCCGCCATCATGGCTTATCTTTGCATCAACGCAGGATCCGACATGTGGCCCGCGCGCAACGCCGCTGAGCAGGTCGAGGTACTGCGCTGGTTATCGTGGAACGACGGTCACTGGGCGCCTGCGGTTGGACCGTTCTACTTTGAGCACGTGGTCAAATCGACGTTCGGCCTGGGCCCTCCGGATCGCGAACTATTGAAGTCCAGCGTGCCCGACTTGCAGAAGTTCGCCGCCGTATTGGACGGTCATTTGGCAGGCCGCAATTTCGTCGCGTGCGGACGGCTGACGATTGCCGACTTCCAGGCGGCTTCGATGGCGACCTACTGGCGAGAATCGGAAATGCCTCTCGATGCCTATCCCAACATCGTGCGTTGGATCGACGGCCTGTTGCGCATTCCCGCCTGGGCGCAGCCCTGGCCCGCGAGGCGAGAGGCCCTCGAATTGGCGGCGAGCTGACGATCGGTCTTTGCAAATTGAGAATATTGGCAACTTACAATCTGGAGCAACCATGAAAAATTATCTGGCGATCTTTCTCGGTACGCAGTCTTCACCCAAATTCGCGGAATTTATGGCGATGGAGGAAGGCAAGCGCAAGAAGATCGAGGCGGCGGGCATGAAAGCGTGGGGTGACTGGATGCAGAAGCATCAGTCGGTGATTGTCGAGACCGGAGGGCCATTGGGTAAAACCAAACGAACATCCGCGCAGGGTGTATCGGACACCAAGAACAATCTGTCAGGCTTCGTGGTCGTCAAGGCCGACTCCCACGACGCGGCGGCGAAGTTGTTCGAGAAACACGCGCATTTCACGATTTTCCCCGGCGATTCGGTGGAGATCATGGAAATCCTGCCGATTCCGGGGCAACCGCAGGGCTGATGCCTCGCGGCAGCCGGCCGGATGAAGAACCCAGCTAAGTAGTCAGGCGCCGCTGACCGACCGTTTGCGCGCCTGACTCTGCAGTGCCCACCACTGCTCGACTTGGGCGGTGAGTCCCGCAAGATCGAGTCCAGCATGTGCGAGGCAGGTGTCGCGCGTTCCGTGTTCGATGAAGCGATCGGGAATGCCGATGTGCAGCATGGGCAGCTGCAATCCGGCGGCCGTGAGCAATTCACCCACGCCTGAACCTGCGCCGCCGCTGATGGCGTTTTCCTCGATGGTGATGAGGGCGCGGTGCCGTGAGGCAATCGACAGGACCAGTTTTTCATCGAGCGGTTTCACGAAGCGCATGTTGACGATGGTGGCGTCCAAGCGTTCCGCAATTTTCTGCGCCGAGTCGACCAGCGCGCCGAATGCCAGTATGGCGAGCCCGCTGCGGCCTTCGCGGCGCAGTTGTGCCTGTCCTACGGGAAGCGCCGTCATTTCCGCGGCGATGGGCACGCCGGGCCCGGTGCCGCGTGGGTAACGAATCACCGACGGCGAACTCAAGGTGGTGCCGGTGTACAGCATCTGGCGGCATTCATTTTCGTCCGCCGGCGCCATGATGATCATGTTGGGAATGCATCGCAGGAACGACAGGTCGTAGCTGCCCTGGTGGGTGGCGCCATCGCTGCCGACCAGACCTGCGCGGTCGACGGCGAAAACCACCGGTAGATTTTGCAGCGCGACGTCGTGGATGAGCTGATCGTAGGCGCGCTGCAGAAACGTGGAATAGATCGCCACGACCGGCTTCAATCCTTCCACCGCCATGCCGGCGGCCAACGTGACGGCGTGCTGCTCGGCGATCGCCACGTCGAAATAGCGCGCGGGAAATCGCTTCGAGTATTCGACCAAACCAGAACCCTCGCGCATCGCAGGCGTGATGCCGACGATGGCCGGGTCGCGCTCCGCCATGTCGCACAACCACTTGCCGAAAATCTGCGAATAGGAGGGACCTGAGCTCGCTTCCTTGAAAATCATGCCGCTGGCGGGATCGAACGGCCCGGGTCCATGCCACTTGATCGGGTCCGCCTCTGCCGGCGCATAACCCTTGCCCTTGCGCGTCACGACGTGCAGGAACTGCGGGCCGCGCAGCTTTTGCAAATTCCGCAGCGTATTGACCAAGGCTTTCACATCATGACCATCGATGGGACCGATGTAGTTGAAGCCCATTTCCTCGAACAACGTGCCCGGCAGCACCATGCCTTTCAAATGCTCTTCCGAGCGGCGCGCCAGTTCCCAAACCGTGGGCATCTGTCGCAAGACTTTTTTGCCGCTCTCGCGCAGGTGGGAGTACATCTTGCCGGACAACGCGCGCGCCAGATAATTGGAGAGCGCGCCGACGTTCTCCGAAATCGACATGTCGTTGTCGTTCAACACGATCAACAAGTCCGCAGGCAGCGAGCCGGCGTGATTCAGCGCTTCGAACGCCATGCCCGCCGTCAGCGCGCCGTCGCCGATAATGGCGACGACTCGACGATTCTCGCCGCGTTGCGCTGCCGCGACGGCCATGCCGAGCGCCGCGCTGATCGAGGTGCTGGAGTGGCCGACGCCGAACGTGTCGTATTCGCTTTCGCTGCGCGTCGGGAAGGGCGCCAGCCCCGCGTCCTGCTTGATAGTATGCAACTTGTCGCGCCGGCCGGTGAGCACCTTGTGCGGATACGCCTGGTGCCCCACATCCCAGACCAGGCGGTCATCGGGGGTGTTGAACACATAATGCAGGGCAATTGTCAGCTCGACCGTGCCCAATCCTGCGGCAAAGTGTCCACCTCGGGTCGCGACGCTTTGAATCAGAAATTGACGCAATTCCTGCGCCAAAACGCTCAGTTTCGCAGCCGGCAGGCGCCGCAGATCCGCCGGGGAGGCGATGGTTTCGAGCAGGGGATAGCTGGCGGGCGGAACGTCCATATCCCACCAGTTTATACTGCTGCACCCGGAGTGTGGCAATGAGCTACTGTCGATGTTGCGGATTTGCACCATCGGTGACCGGCTGACATGATGCTATTTTTACAGGTTTCCGAGATACTGCCAGCATGGATTCCGTCAGTTCCGATGAGGTCTACCAGGATCAGATTCTGCCGCATGTCTCGCGCACCTTTGCGTTGACCATACCGCAACTGCCGCCTGCGTTGAGCATTCCCGTCACCAGCGCCTACCTGCTGTGCAGAATCGCCGATACCATCGAGGACGAGCCCGCGCTGTCCGCCCCCGAGACGCTGGCCTTCCTGCAGCGATTCAGTGCGGTGGCCGGAGGAATCGGCGATCCCAAGGCCCTGGCGCGCGATCTGGAGCACCGGCTGTCGGACCGGACGTTGCCGACGGAGCGCGATCTGGTCAGCAACATGGACCGCGTCGTGCGGGTGACGGCGAACTTGGGCGAGGCCCAGCATGCCGCCATTCAGCGCTGTGTGGAGCTCATGTGCTATGGCATGCCGCGCTTCCAATTCAATGCCAGCGTCAAGGGTTTGCCAAAGTCGAGCGATTTGGACGACTATTGCTACTATGTCGCGGGGGTCGTGGGCGAGATGCTCACCGACCTGTTCTGCGATTATTCAGCGGATATCGAGCGCCGCCGTGCTGCGCTCGTGGCCCTGGCTGCTTCATTCGCCCAAGGGCTGCAGATGACGAATATTCTCAAAGATGTCTGGGAAGACCGCGGCCGCGGCGCCTGCTGGCTGCCGCAGGACGTGTTTACCCGGCACGGCGTGGATCTTGCGCAAGTTTCCAACGAAATCAACGATCCGCGCTTCAGCGCAGGAATGACGGAGCTCGTGGCCGTTGCGCATGCTCACTTGCGCAATGCGCTGGATTACACATTGTTAATCCCGGGCAAGGAGAAGGGCATTCGCCGCTTCTGCCTGTGGGCGATCGGCCTCGCCATCCTCACCTTGCGCAAAATTGCGCACAACCCCGGTTTCACCGCCGGCGCACAGGTCAAGGTATCGAGAACCGCGGTGAGCATGACCATGCTCATGACCAACACCTTCATCGGCAATGATTGGATGCTGCGGCGCCTATTTTCGGTGGCGGCGCGCGGCTTGCCGCTGGCGCGGCTCCCGGAGCTGCGCCGGCCGCGGCCGGCGCCCGTCATGAGCGACGACGCTGAACGCGAACAACACGCGCGGCGCCGCTGCGGGAGTTCAGGGTCGTGAATCGAACCTCGCCGAAACCCGCTCCGCGCCCCGCGGAGCTGCCGGACGCGCGCAGCGACATCGTCGCGCTCACGCTGAAGCGCATCGCGGATTCCTCCCCGCTCGACCGCGCCATCGCCGAGGCGCGCGACGCGCTCATCGCGCAACAACACGAACAAGGCTACTGGCTCTATGAGCTCGAGGCGGACTGCACCATCCCTGCGGAGTACATCATGATGATGCACTTCTTGGATGAGATCGATGCGCCGCTCGAGGCCAAAATCGCCAATCACCTGCGCTCGCGGCAGGCCGAGCACGGCGGCTGGCCGCTGTATCACAACGGCGAATTGGATTTGAGCTGCACCATCAAGGCCTATTACGCGCTGAAACTTGCCGGCGACAATCCTCAAGCGCCGCACATGTCGAAGGCCCGCGCCGCGATCTTGGAGCGGGGCGGTGCCGCCAAAGCCAATGTGTTCACGCGCATTGCGCTCGCGCTGTTCGGCGAGCTGCCCTGGCGCGGTGTGCCCTATATCCCCGTGGAAATCATGCTGCTGCCGAAGTGGTTTCCATTTCACATCGACAAGGTGTCCTACTGGTCGCGCACCGTGATGGTGCCCCTGTTCATCTTGTGCACGCGCAAGCCCAAGGCCAAGAATCCACGCAACATCGGGATCCGCGAACTGTTCACGACGCCTCCCGAAAAAGAGCGGCACTACTTCAAGCGCAGCGGAATGCTCGCCAAAGCCTTCCTGCTTTTCGATCATGTCGGACGCATGATCGATCCCTTGATTCCGGCGCGCATGCGCGAGCATGCGACCAAGCGCGCGGAAAGTTGGGTTCTCGAACGGCTGAACGGCGAGGATGGACTGGGCGCAATTTTCCCCGCGATGGTCAATGCGCTCGAAGCCATGGTGATCCTGGGCTATCCCGAAGACCACCCCAGCCGCGTCACCGCCAAACGAGCCTTGCAGAAGCTGCTGGTGGTCGGTCCTTCCAGCGCCTATTGCCAGCCCTGCGTTTCGCCGATTTGGGACACCGCGCTCGCCTGTCTCGCGATGCAGGAAGCCGGTGATAATTCCTCCCGCGATGCCTCGACTCGAGCGCTCGACTGGCTGAAAACCAAGCAGCTGCTGGATGAGCCCGGCGATTGGCGCGTGAGGCGACCCGACCTGCCCGGCGGCGGCTGGGCGTTTCAATTCGCGAATGATTTCTATCCCGACCTCGACGATACGGCCGTGGTCGCCTGGGCCATGCATCAGGCGCGCGACTCGGTCCGCTACGATGAAAGCGTGCGTCGTGCGCTTGACTGGTTGGTGGGGATGCAAAGCCGCGACGGCGGCTTTGCTGCGTTCGATGCTGACAACACCTGTTACTACTTGAACAAGATTCCCTTCGCCGATCATGGCGCGCTGTTGGATCCCCCCACCAGCGATGTGACCGCGCGGGTTGTCACCGTGCTGGCGCGCATCGGCCGGGCGCAGGACAAGCCTGCGCTCACGCGGGCAATCGCGTATTTGCGCAAACAGCAGGAACAGAACGGTTCGTGGTTCGGCCGCTGGGGCACCAATTACATCTACGGCACGTGGTCGGTTCTCACGTCGCTGGCGCAGGCGCACATTGGGCCGGATGACCCCATGGTCAAGCGCGCGGTAACGTGGCTCAAGAATCAGCAGAATTCAGACGGGGGCTGGGGCGAGAGCAACGATAGTTATGCGCTGCAGTCGCGGGCCGCGGAAGACTTTGGCAGCACGCCGTACCAAACCGCCTGGGCGCTGTTGGCGCTGATGTCGGCCGGGGAAGCGTCATCCGAGGCGGTGCGCCGCGGCGTCGAGTACTTGCTCCATACCCGCCAAGCGGATGACCTGTGGAGCCACCCGAGCTATACCGCTCCAGGGTTTCCGCGCGTGTTTTATCTGCGCTACCACGGCTATTCGGCTTATTTTCCCCTGTGGGCGCTGGCCGCCTACCGGAATCTCACGCGCCGTGGAATCGCCCATTGAGTCGCGGAACCCCTCATTGATCGCAGTGGGCGTCGTCGCGGCGCTCAAGGTTGAGGCACGCGCGTTGGGACCCTCGATGCCGAAAGGCGGAGACCCGCCCTTGAGCGAGTTGGCAGCCTTTAGCGACGGAGCATTGCTGGCAGTCAGCGGCATCGGCCGCGATGCGGCCGAAAGGGCGGCGCGCTCATTGGTCGACGCCGGTGTCGCCGCGCTCATGACGTTCGGCATGGCCGGCGGCCTTGATCCTGCGCTGAAAGCAGGCAGCGTCGTTCTGCCCTGCGAGTTGATTTCTGCGGACGGTACCCGGTTCGTCGCATCCCGGTCCTGGCGCGAACGCGTCGCCGTCGCGGTCAGTCCGTTGCGTGCGGTGAGTACCGGCAACTTGCTGACCAGTGCTCGTGCGATCGACACGCCCGCCGACAAATCCGCGGCGTTTCGCGATACGGGCGCCGCAGCGGTCGATATGGAGAGTGCCGCGGTCGCGGCCATTGCGTCGCATCACAACCTGCCCTTTATCGCCGTGCGCGTCATCGTCGATACGGCTGCGGATACGCTGCCGCGCGCCGTGGTCAATGCCAGCCGCGCGGGACGTGTACAAATCGGCAGGCTCATGGCCGGCCTGATTGTGGCGCCCGCTGAGATCGGCGCCCTCATTCGCCTGGTGCAGCGCTATCGCATCGCCATGCGTTCCTTGCGCGCGATCGGTGCTCACCTGGCATGAAAGCGCTGGTAACGGGTGCGACGGGATTTGTCGGCGCCGCGGTTGCCAGAGCGCTGCTGGCCGCACAATGGCAGGTGCGCGTGCTGGCGCGCAAAGGCTCGGACCGGCGCAACTTGAAAGGCCTTGCCGTCGAAGTGGAGGAGGGCGATCTCGCCGACGTAGAGTCGCTGCAGCGCGCCGCCCAAGACTGCGCCGGCTTGTTCCATGTGGCCGCCGACTATCGGCTGGGCGCGCCGGATCCCTCGCAATTGTATCGAGCCAATGTCGAGGGAACCCGCAACATATTGAATGCCGCGCGGCGTACGGGTGTGCAACGCATCGTCTACACCAGCAGTGTCGCCACCATCGGAATTCCGGCCGACGGCACGCCGGGCGATGAATCAACGCCGAACTCGCTCGAGAATATGATAGGCCACTACAAGCGCTCGAAATATCTGGCCGAAGAAGTCGTCAGGGAGGCGGCGCGCGAAGGCGCGTCGGTGGTCATCGTCAGTCCCTCCACGCCGGTGGGGCCGGGCGATGTGAAACCCACGCCCACGGGCCAGCTCGTGCTCGACGCGGCGGCCGGCAGGATGCCGGCCTACGTCGATACGGGATTGAATATTGTGCACGTCGATGACGTCGCTGCCGGGCACCTGTTGGCGTATGAGCGCGGCAAAGCGGGTGAACGCTATATTTTGGGTGGACAGGACATGACCTTAAGAGAAATCCTGGGGCTCATTGCAACGCTGGTGGGGCGCAAGCCGCCCAGCGTGCGCCTGCCCTATGGCTTGGTGCTCCCCATGGCCTATCTGGCGGAAGGGTACGCCAAGCTCTCCGGCCGCAGCGGCCGAATCACCTTGGAGGGCGTGCGCATGTCGCGCAAACGCATGTTTTTTTCGAGCGCAAAAGCATCGCGTGAGCTGGGCTACAAATTTAGGCCTCCGGTCGAGGCGTTCGAAGATGCAATCCGATGGTTTAAGGATAATGGGGCGATATGAGTAATTTCACGGCGGATGCCGATGCACTGATTCTGGTCGATGAAGCGGACCGCAGCTTAGGACTCCTCAGTAAAACGTTATGTCACGAGGGTCAGGGGGTCCTGCATCGCGCATTTTCATTGCTGATTTTCAACGAGAACGGCGAATTGTTGATCCAGCAACGCGCCGCGTCCAAGCGGTTGTGGCCGATGTATTGGTCCAATAGCTGCTGCAGTCATCCGCGCGGAGACGAGACTTTGGAGACGGCAACGCAGCGGCGGCTGTACGAAGAGCTGGGCATTCATTGTCCCCTGCACTTTCTGTTCAAATTTCAGTATCAGGCCCAATTTGACGCAACGGGTGCGGAAAACGAGCTGTGTTCGGTGTTCGTAGGACGCTGCGGCGATGCGATCAAGGCGAATTTCGACGAGATTCACGACTGGCGCTGGATCGCTCCAGAGGCGCTGCATCGAGAAATTTCTTTGGATGAAGGTGGAACTTTTACCCCTTGGTTCAAGTTGGAATGGGCCCGAATCTGGCGCGACCACCGGCAAGCGGTGCTGGTAATATAGGGTATGGCTATCCCACTCCTGCAAATGTACAAGGTTGCCCGCTATATCGCCGGGCGCAAGCTGCGCGGCGACAAGCGCTACCCACTGGTTTTGATGCTGGAACCCCTGTTCCAGTGCAATTTGGCCTGTTCGGGCTGCGGCAAGATCGACTATCCGAAGGAAATCCTGCAAAAGAGGGTCGGGGTGGAAGATGCCTTGCGCGCGGTCGATGAATGCGGCGCCCCGATCGTATCCATACCGGGCGGTGAGCCCTTGATTCACAAGGAAATGCCGCAGATCGTCGCCGGCATCGTCGCGCGGCGCAAGTTCGTGTACCTGTGCACCAACGCGATTCTGCTCTCCAAGCATATCCACGAATACCAGCCTTCGACCTATCTGACTTTTTCGATCCATCTGGACGGTAATAAAGAGCGTCATGATGAGTCGGTGTGCCAGGAGGGGGTCTTCGAGAAGGCCGTCGCCGCGATCAAGCTGGCGCGTGGCAAGGGATTTCGCGTGACCGTGAATTGCACACTGTTCAACGGTGAAGATCCGGACGATGTGGCTTCATTCTTCGATACCGCGATGGCGCTGGGCGTCGAGGGAATCACGGTCTCGCCGGGATACAGCTATCACCATGCGCCGCGACAGGACGTGTTTCTGGGGCGCAACGCCAGCAAGCAGTTGTTCCGCAACATTTTCAGCCGCAGCAAGCGGCCTGCGGGAAAACCCGCGTGGTCGTTCAATCACTCGGCATTGTTCCTGGACTTCCTGGCCGGCAATCAGACCTATCAATGCACACCGTGGAGCAATCCGACGTACAACGTGTTCGGCTGGCAGAAACCCTGTTACCTGTTGTCCGATGAGGGCTATGCCCCGACCTACAAGGCTCTCATCGAGGATACCGAGTGGGAAAAGTACGGCGTCGGCAAGAACCCGCGTTGCGATAATTGCATGGCGCACTGCGGCTTTGAGGGAACGGCGGTCAATGATGCGTTCAGCAATCCCGTCAAGGCGCTGCTGACCTCGCTGCGTGGACCGCGCGTTGCGGGCCCGATGGCGCCCGAGTTGCCGTTCGAATACACCGATGGCGGTGCGCGCTTTGCCGCGGTCACCGCGATTCCGCTCAGCGACATCAAGCGCGTGAGCCGAGGGTCGTGAACGACTCCGCTGATCGGCGCATCCTTCAGGAAGATGTAGACGATTTCGGCGCCCAGCTCGAAACCTGGCGCATTCGCATGGAAAGTGCCTTGGCGGCTCGGCTTCCCGAGGCCGATGTGGTGCCCGCCCGCCTGCACGAGGCAATGCGTTATAGCGTCTTGGGCGGCGGCAAGCGGATTCGCCCGGCACTGGTGTTCGCCACCGCGCGCGCCGTCGGATTGTCCGAGGACGACGTCGAGGCCGCAGCCTGCGCCATCGAACTGGTCCACGTGTATTCGCTGGTGCACGATGATTTGCCGGCGATGGACAATGACGATCTGCGCCGCGGCCGGCCCACCTGTCACAAGGCCTACGATGAGGCCACGGCTCTGCTGGTCGGAGACGCGCTGCAGCCGCTGGCGTTTCAGTTGCTGGCGAGCGACCCAAAGCTGCCGGCATCTCCCGCGATCCGCCTGCGCCTGATCGACATGCTGGCGCAAGCCAGCGGCACGCTGGGAATGGCCGGCGGCCAGGCGATCGACCTGGAGGTGCAGGGTCTACGGCTCGACATCGGCCAGGTCGAAGACATGCACGCACGCAAGACCGGCGCCGTCATTCGCGCCAGTGTACTGATGGCGGCCGAGTGCGCGCCGCCCCTGGATCCGAATCTCTACGGCGCGCTGTCGCGATTTGCGAATGCCGTGGGTCTTGCATTCCAGATCCAGGACGATCTGCTCGATGTCACGGGCGATGCATCGATGTTGGGTAAAGCGACCGGCGCCGACTCTGAGCGTGCAAAGCCCACGCATCCGGCGGTCATCGGCATATCGGCATCCCAGCAGCGGGTGCGGCTGTTGCACAACCAAGCGATTCACGCGCTTGCGCCCTTCGGCGAGCGTGCGGAAGCACTGCGCTCCCTGGCCCACTGGCTCCTGTCGCGCCAGTACTGACCGCGGCTTTTGGTGCGTGCCCTCCTCGCAACCGGCCTTCTGATCTGGCTCGGTAGCCTGGTTCCGGCACAAGGCGCCGCAGCCGCGACGACGATCAAACTTCGAGCGCTGCCGCCGGCTGATACGCATCCTACGCCCGAAGCGATCGCCAGCGGCTCGCTCGACGATCAATTCCAGCCGTTCTCCAAGGCGCCGGGACACACTTACTGGCGGGACTATTGGCTTCGCATCAGCCCCCAGGATCCTCCCAGCGTGGACGGCATCCCGGTCGTGATCGTGAACATGACGCGGGCGTTGAATGCCGACCTGATCGCATATCGCGACGGCAAGGTGGTCGCGTTGCCGTTGGCGACCAGGCTCTCGGGATTTCTCGGCACGCATGATCATGTTTATTTGCTGCCGGAAGGCATTTCCGCTGCGCAGCCCTTCTACGCTCACGTCATATCCAACAGCAGCCAGGAACAGTTTTTGAGCGTCTCGGTATCCGCGCTGCAAGCCACGCTCACGCAGGGCTCAGATCGGGCACGCATGATTGCACTGACGTTCGGCGCGCTCATGGCGGTGTCGATTGCAGCGCTGCTCATTTGGTTTGTGCTCAAGGACCCGCTGTTCATTCTGTATGCAACGATGTTCACTCTGGAGGCGTTGTACGTGGCGTATCTGTCGGGGCAGGGCTTTGATTGGCCGGTGCTGTCTTATGCCGTCCCGATCGAATCCTTCGCGTGGAATGTGCCGGTGGGCTTGAGCGGCGCGGTCGCGTGCCTGTTTACCCGAGAGATCGCCGATCTGAGCCATTTCTCACCGCGCGTCTACAAGGTATTCGGCTGGATGGCGGTTGCATTCATCGCGATTACCGCCGCCAATGTTGCGAAGTTCGTCGGACTCCTTGGCCTGGTGAACGACATCGGCAATGTCATGTTTGTCATCGCTGCCGTTTTCACCGTGATCGTGTGCTTGCTTGCCTGGCGGCGCGGCAATCGGGCGGCGGGTTGGTTCCTGATCGCCTGGTGTTTGCTCGAGGGTTTCACCATTACCGCGGCGCTGCGTTTTCTTGCGACATCGACGGTGGATGACGACGCGCTGTATTACTACGGACTGCCCTTGTCGATGGTGGCAGCCTCGATATTGGTCGCATTGGGTGTCGCCGATCGTCTACGGGCGCAACGCGTCGCGCTCTCCGACGCCGAGCGCCGCGCGCAGACCGACCCGCTGACCGGTGTACTGAACCGGCGGTCCTTGATCGAGCGGCTCGACGCGGCCTGCGCGCGCGCCAAGGCACGCGGTTTGCCGATCGCGCTGCTGTTCATCGATCTCGATCACTTCAAACAGATCAACGACACCTTCGGGCATCAGGCCGGAGACGCGTGCTTGCGCGCCATCATCGAGCCCATTCACGCGGAGCTGCGCCAGTCGGATGTCATCGGCCGCTACGGCGGCGAAGAGTTCGTCGTGATCTTGAGCAGCGCCGATGCCGCAGCGGCGACTCCCATCGCGCAGCGCATTCTCGAGCGCGTGGCCGACGTGCGCGTGAGCGGTTTCGGCAGCCCGATCAGAGTCACGTGCAGCATTGGCGTTGCCACCAGCGACACCTTGGGCATCTGGGGCGAACTGCTGCTCGCCCAGGCCGATGCGGCCGTGTATGTTGCAAAACGCTCGGGCCGCAATCAGATCCATTTGGCGCCGCAGGTACTCGCCTAAATAATTTGTCCTACGCATTAGTCTTGCTAGTGACCTGTCCTACAAGCGATTAGTCCTACAAACGTTTGTCCTACAAACGATTAGTCCAAATGCTTGTCCCGCGTCGCGTATTGGCGACGCTATTCCGTTGTGCGCAATTCCGCCTAAGCTCATCATTCAACATATTCATCTCGCTCTTCAGAGCGGCGCGAAAGGAGGCCACTGGTGCAACGCAGCGCGTACAGCCACGCACGACTGATGCGCGAGTCCACCGCCCGCGTCGAACGTGCGCTGCGCAGCAAGGACGCCAAAGAACACGTGGTCGCGCAGCGCGTCCTGGCGACGCCTGCGTCCTGGCATGCGTGGGAGCTCGAGCACTCAGGCCTGATGCGCCAAGTGGCCGACTTTGTCGTCCTGCGCAATCAAGCGGTGGCGCTCAGGCATGCGTCGCTGCGCCTGATTCACGGCAAGGCGCTTTTTGAGTATCTGAAAAAACACAATGTGCGCGGCAGCGCGCGCGCCAAGATACTCCAGCATTTTCATCGCACGCTGGTCTATGAGCATGCCGTGGTCGCCGAACACACGGTCTACGTGCGCAAGGCGTGCAGTTATTTATGCGCCAGTCATCTCGGCACCGAGCTGGTCCAAGATCCCGCGTTTCTCGATCCGATGCAGCAGTACGAAACACTGTACACGGAGTATTTCGAACTGTACTGCACGACGCTGATTCCCACGGCGGGTGAGCAACCCGAAGCCGAACCCCCGCTGCTGCCGCTGCTCAAGCAACAACTCAGCGAATGGCGATGGGTGATCTTGAACCCGAAGCAGTCCTTGCCGTACTTGCGGCGCGAGAGCGAGCTGCGCCGTGCGTCCGGCGATACTCAGAAGATGCGGCAGCTCAAGTCTCAAAAGCCGAGCGGTAAGTAAAGGCGGGAGTGCTGCTTACGCGCTGTTGGATCGGCGCGAACGCACCAGAAAGATAATCATTCCCAGTAGGCCCGAGAACAAGCGCTCGAGACCCATCAAGCACAGAAAGGCGATCAGCGCCGATACAAACGTATGGATCCCAAGGCCGGCGGCGGCAAATAGCCCGATTCCGCTGAGCAACGTCAGCACTCCCACGGTGCCTCTGAACCACCATTTTTGCTCGATCGCCTTCTGGTCCATGAGATACCCTCAGTTTGTGATTTGCGCTAGCCCAACGCCGCCTTGCGGTCCTTCACGGACGGCGGCATCCACTGATAAATCCACGTTTCCGTCAGCGGCCGGCTGCCGATGCGCAGGTACAGGCGCAAGTCGATGATGTCGTTGCTGTCGTCCGGCGGTCTGACATCGAATAGCGCGCGGTAGCCTTTGATCTCGTCGACATAGTGCGCCGTGACGTGCTCGGTGGTGCCTTTCGAGGTGCTGATCACCGCTTCGACGTTCGCATCCTTCGCCAGCGCTCCGAGTTCACCACCTGCAAAATCCACCGCGAAATGCCAGGAATAGTATTGGCGCTTTTGGCCGACGGTGCCGCCGATGCCGGTGCGCGTGGCAATCGTTTGCGCGAGGGGAGATGCGTAGGGCATGCGCGTGCCCCAGTACAGGCGATAACTGAACAGCATCTCTTGCCCGGCTTTGGTCTTCTCAGCCGGATTCCAAAACGCCACGATATTGTCGAAGGTCTCGTCGACCGTCGGAATTTCAAACAATTGCACCGCGCCCTTGCCCCAGCCGTGGCCGGATTTGGGTTCGACCCACAGGCTCGGCCGCCGATCGTAGTACACACCGTCGTCTTGGTAGTGATCCCAATTGCGATCCCGCTGCAGCAAGCCGAAACCGCGCGGATTTTCATCGAAGAACGAGTTCAGGTGATTTTGCGCAGGATTGGTCAGCGGCCGCCAAATCCATTCGCCGGCGCCGGTCCAAATCGACAGGCCGTCGGAGTCGTGTATTTCCGGCCGCCAGTCACTCACGCCGCGCCGATCGTTCTCGGCGTAGAAAAACATGCTGGTGAGGGGCGCGATGCCCAGCCGCTCGATGGGCTTGCGCGGGTACAGCGCCGAGTCGATGTCCATCACCTGCGTGCCGCCCGGCGCGATCTGGAAACGCAGCGCACCGGCAACGCTGGGCGAATCCATCAGCGCATACAGCGTGATCGATGCCTGTCCCTTCGCCGGCCGCTCGAACCAAAAGGACGTGAAGCGCGGAAACTCCTCGGGCCGGGGGAATGCCGTGTCCACCGCCAGAGCGCGCGCGGACAATCCGTATTGGCGGGTATCGCCGCCCACCGCGCGGAAGTATGCAGCGCCCAGGAATGCGGCGATGTCATCCTTCCAGTCGGTCACGAACTGCACGCGAAATCCCGCAAATCCCGCGTGATCGCGCATCACGGCGGGATCGATGCCGGCCTTGTCGAACTCGAACATCGACGGGTCGTAGATGATTTCGCGGGCTTGACCGTCGATCACTTCGAACAAGTGCACCGCCTGGGCGAAGCCCCGGCCCACGTGGAAGAATTGCAGGCGGAACGGCAATCCCGCATCGCCCCAGAGCGACCGGTCGGTGCGAAATCGCAACGACTGGTACTGATCGTAGCTCAAGGCCCCCATGGCGGGCGGCAAGATGTCCTTGGACGCTTGAAAAAGGTTGTCGGCGAGAGACCGCGCCTGACCCTTGAGCCACGCGTAATCAAAAGCCTTTGCAGGCCCCGTGCCGCCGGCGGTGGCTGCCGGCGCCGCCGCGCCGGCGAGCGGTGCATAGGAAAGCTGCCCGGCGGCCAGCACCAGCGCAGTTTTTAATATTTCGCGTCGGTGAACCATGAGTTTGTCATCCTTAGGAGCCTGTCTCCTAGATCGAGAACGTGGGTTGCACGGAGTCGGGAAGCAGGGCGAGCTGATTGAGGAAGCGCGCCGTGCTGGCGACTTCGACGCGTTCGGCCGGCGTCAACCATTGCAGAGCCTCATCCAATGTTCTCGCATCCATCAGCTTCTGCTCCGCGGTAAAGGCGTGCGGGTCCGGTTGGCCGCGCGGATCGGCGGGACGCGGCAGGTTGCCGTTGATGTGCGCAAGCCGTGCTTCACGATGCCGCGCCAAGTAGCGCAATCCGTCGCCGGGCAGGTTTTCGCCGGCGCGCACCAGATCCTCGCGGCGGGCTACCAACGCCGGTGTTTCGACTTCTTCCGGCGTGCGCAGCAGCGCCAGGCGCGACAAGAATCTACCCAAACTCTCGCTGCCGCTGAGCCGCGACAAAGGCACCGCGAGAAACAGGCCGAGGAGTGCAGGCGATACCCAGGCAAGCAACGGCGGCGAGATGAAATAGACGATCACCGCCGTGGCGCAGCTCAACAGCATGTGCCGCCGATGAAAGTGCCAGGCATCGGTCCATGTCGTGCCGACGGAATCCCGCCGCTGCGGCTTCCATCCGGAATCGCGCCCCATGAACACCTCGAATACGTGCCGGCACTGAACCACCATGAGTATGGGCGCGTACAACGCCGACAGAATCGCTTCCAGCAGAAAGCTCGCGGTTACGCCGATGACGCCGCCGGCGCCGCGCCGGATGCGCTTCGACAGCAATGCGCGAATGAGCCCGATCGTCTTCGGAATCAACAGCACCAACATGCTGAACCAGAACAGCGCCATCATGAGCGCCACGTCGAACCGCGGCCAGGTTGGAAACAGCTGAAAATCGTGGCTGAAATATTCAGGACGGATCAGGCGCGATTGAACCGCGAGCGCAAAGCCGATGGTGATCATCAACAGCCACAGCGGCGAGGACAAATAGCTCATAATGCCCACGCCCAGGTGCATGCGGCTGACGAACCTCAGGCCCGCGCTGCCGATGATCTTCATGTGCTGCAAATTTCCCTGCGCCCAGCGGCGGTCGCGAACTGCGATGTCGATCAGCGTGGGCGGAGATTCTTCCCACGAGCCGCCGCAATCGGTGGCCATGCGCACCTTCCAGCCGCCGCGGCGCATGAGGGCGGCTTCCACGAAATCGTGGGACAGCACGAAACCGCCGAAGGGCTTGCGGCCCTTGAGTTTCGGCAGGCCGCAGTACTGCGCGAAGGCCGACACGCGAATGATGGCGTTGTGCCCCCAGTAGTTGCCGCTGTCGCCCGACCAGGCCGACAGGCCGCGGGTGATCACCGGGCCGTACACGCATGCGGCGAATTGCTGCAAGCGGGCAAAAAAAGTTTTCGCGCCGATGAGTTGCGGCGCGGTTTGCAAAATCCCCAACTTTGGATCGGCCTGCATGGCCTGGACCAGCCGCTTCAAAGTCGGTGCATCGATCAAACTGTCCGCGTCGAGCACGATCATATGGTCGTAGCGGCCGCCCCAACGCGTGACGAAGTCTTCGATGTTGCCGGATTTGCGCGCGATATTGACCCAGCGGCGCCGATACCAAACCGGCATGATGGCGCTCAACGCCGCGCGCAGTCCGGCGACGCTGATGGTCTCGTTGATCCACGCATCGGCGTTGGTGGAGTCGGAAAGAACGACGATTTCGAAACCGCGCTGCGCATCGATCCCAAGCAGGGCTTCGCCCATCGCCTGCAGACCCGCCGTGGTGCGCGTCGGATCCTCATTGTAGATCGGCATCACCAGCGCGGTGAGCGACGCATCGGCCGGCTGATCCGAAGGAATCGGGTCGCGGCGTTTCGAGGCGCCCGCCAATACCGAGCCGGCCGCGAACGCAATCCAGCCCAGCGAGACCGCGAAGAAAACAATCATCGTGCCCTGCAGGAACGTCATGCTGGCGAAGCGCACGACCTGCAGCATTTGATAGATCCCATACGTGGTCACGCCGACGGTGACCGCTATCAGGATGAAGCGCGCATACAGCACCGCGCCGGAAATCAGGCGCCGCTCGTGCCGCCATGGCAGGTAGCTCAAATCCTGAGCCGGCATGCCCATCGGCGCCTCCGGCGGCATCCCGCCCGGCGAGGCACTGCCGTCGAAGTCAGCGGCGGGCGTCAGCTGGAGGTCCATCGATACAGCCAGGTTTCAGTCACGGGGGTGTCGCCGCGCATTACGCGCAGCCGCAGCTCGATCAGGTCGGCGTCCTTCGGATCGATTTCAAAGCTGGCGCGCAGGCCGTGCAACTCGCCGTTGGACACGAGGCTGGAGTTCGAAATCGCGCCCGCGGAGGCGCCGAGATCGAGCCGCAGCCCATCGAGTTTTTCGCCGGCGCCGACGATATCCAGCAGAAACACGCGCCGTTTGCGGTCGATGCTGGCGCCGGAGCGCGTGGCAAGAACTTTGCCCAGGCCCTTGGGCAATGGGGGTTCGTCGCTCCAGGTAATGTTATAGGCGAATTGGGCCGGGCGTCCCGGCGTAAAAGTCTGCGTCGGACGCCAGAAAGCGACGATGTTGTCGTTGGTTTCCCGCCCCGATGGAATCTCCACCAGCTCGACCGCGCCGCTGCCCCAATCGCCCCGCGGGGTGATCCAGGCGCTGGGCCGCCTTTCATACTGCGCGTCAAAATCCTGAAAATCACTTTGCTGTCGCGATCTTTGCACCAGCCCAAACCCTTGCGGCGGCTGCGTGGTGAAGGTGGAAACCTGCAGTTTGAGCGGGTTGGCGAGCGGTCGAAATAGTTGGTCCCCGTTTTTGGTCGTGATCTGCAGTCCGTCCGAATCGTGCACCTCGGGCCGATAATCATCCAGACGCCCGCGGTTGGTTTCATCGAACAGAAACATCGAGGTCAACGGCGCGATGCCGACGACGCGCATTTCGGCGCGCGGGAACAGGGTGAGCTCGACGTCGGTTTGAGTCTCCGCGCCCGGCTGCACGGTGAACTTGTAGGCGCCGGTGGTGGATTGGCTTTCCAACAAGGCGTAGACCACGATGGAATTCGCCTTGGCGCCCGGGCGCTCGATCCAATAATGCGTGAACACGGGAAATTCTTCGCCGGTAGGGTCCCCGGTATTGATGGCCAGGCCTCGCGCCGATAATCCGTACAACAGATTCTTGGCGACGGCGCGAAAGTAGCTCGCGCCCTGGAACACCAAAAACTCATCCCAGACTTTGTTCGAATTGATGTGGCTGCGAATCCGAAATCCCGACAGGGGCAATGACACCTTTGCAAGCTGGACGGACGAGGCGCCCGTTACCTGGAACATCGCGGGCGTTGCAACCACATCCGTGGCGACACCGTCCTGCACCGTCGAGACCGTTACGGCTGCGGCATTGTAGGCCGCCCGCAGCAGCTCGAGGCGAAAGGGCAGTTTTTCCGAGCGCCAAATGCCGGCGTCGGGATTGAAATGGATGCTGCGATACTGCTCCGGACTCAATTTATCCAGCACGGCCGGCAAGCTGTTGCGTTGCGGCGCATACGGCGCAGCAGCGCGGCGTTTGGCGTCTTCCTGCAAGGTGTCGAAAGAGAACGGGTAGCTGAGCGACGGCTTCGCAGGAGGCTTTGCATCCGCCTTCGCGGGGGGCTTTGCAGCTTTCGCGGGCGCAGCCCCATGGGCGCACGGGGCCAGGAAGGCGATGACGGCGAGCGCGAGCACCCCCATAGATTTGGCAATCGATACCGGCAAGACGTACCCCAAAAAATAGCTAGTATAGTGCCTGCCCTATGTCGCTCGCAGATCATCCTGGCTTTGGAGCCTGTCTGAGTATTTCACGTGAGCCGCGTTGGCTCTGCAAGGGAGCGGATGCAAGGCGCGCGGCGCAGGCCGTGGTTGATTCCACGGGCAAGCCGCGCAACACCGCAGACGCCCCTTCCAGAGCCAACCCTGCGGGAGCGGACGGATTTGCCTTCATTCGTCGTTGTCGCCTCCTCATTGGGATCAAACCCAACTGCGTCGGCTCCGCCTCGACTGAAGGCAAATCCGTCACGCTCGCGGCCACGTGAAATACTCAGACAGGCTCCTTGAGCCGCAAAGCGCCGGGTCCGTGCTCATGGTGCGGCCGGCACGATTCGCCTGCAATCCGCAGACCGCCGCCAGCAATGCTTTTCAGCGGCATCCTACGCCACTTGTGGGCAATGACCTGCAGGCCGCAGCACTGCAGGAGTTCGATGAGCTGGCGACAGCCTTGGATCGCGCCGGTGTGGAAGTGCTGATCGCGCCCGACAGCGACCAGCCGGCCAAACCGGATGCGATATTCCCCAACAATTGGGTGAGTTTCCATCATGACGGGACGGTCGCGCTGTATCCCATGTTGGCGCCCAACCGGCGTTGGGAGCGGCGGGACGAGGTCCTGGAACAAGTGGTGCGCAAGGGTGGGTTTCGCGTGTCGCGAACCGTCGATCTGACTCACCGGGAAGCCGAAGAGAAATACCTCGAAGGCACCGGCAGCGTGGTGCTGGACCGTGTGCATCGGATGGCCTACGCCTGTTCTTCCCCGCGCACCGATCTTGATGTCCTCGGCGAATTCGCGCAGCTGCTGGACTATGACTTGATGACTTTCGACGCCACCGACAGCAGCGGGCGTGCGATTTATCACACCAATGTATTGATGGCAATCGGCACCGCCTTTGCGGTGGTCTGCGGGGACTCGATCGCGAACATGGCGCATCGCACAGCCGTATTTTCCAAGCTGCGCGCGACCGGACATGGCATCGTCGATATCACCCGCGAACAGATGGCACAGTTCGCCGCCAACGTGCTGGAATTGGCGTCGCCGGCGGCCAAGCTCATTGCGCTGTCGACGACGGCCTTGGACAGCTTGAATCGGACGCAACGCGCCATTTTAGAGTCTCACGCGGCCTTGGTGCCGGTGTCGATCCCCACCATCGAACGCGTCGGCGGCGGCGGGGTGCGCTGCATGCTGGCGGAAATTCACTTGCCGAAGCGCGATACGGGATACGGGGATCTTCGCACTTAAGTCATAATTGCCCCATGCTGGAACTCGGCGTCAAACTTCTCATTGCGTACCTGCTCGGCACCTTGCTCGGCAGCTTGATCTTGGGCCGGCTGCGCGGTGTGGATATCCGCAGCATGGGAAGCGGCAATGCCGGTGCGACCAATGCCATGCGCACACAAGGCAAGCTGTTCGGATTCCTGGTGCTGATCATCGACATCGCGAAGGGCATGGTGGCGGTGTGGTGGCTGCCGTCGGCGGTGTTGCCGGGTATCGGCATCGATCCTGAGGTGTCGCGCGAATGGCTGATGCTGGCCTGCGGTTTCGCGGTGATCGTGGGACATGTCTATCCGGTGTGGTTCGAATTTCGCGGCGGCAAGGGGGCCGCGACCGTGATCGGTGTGGTTGCGGCGGTGGAACTGAGCCTGCTGCTGCCGCTGCTCTTGAGTTGGATCGCCGTGCTGCTGCTGTCGGGTTACGTGGGTCTCGCGACCATGCTGTCGACCGTCGTGTTGGCGGTCACGGTCATGGTGCTGCAGCCCGATGACGTGCCGCTCTGCGTCTTCTGCGCGGCGGTTGCCGTGTTCGTCATCTTCACCCATCGCAGCAACATCGCGCGCATGCGTGCCGGCAAAGAGAATCGTGTACGGCGGCTATGGCTGTTTCGGCCCCGAGCGGTATAGAACGTCCGCCGCTGCTGGTGCTGCTGGCGGACGGCGAATTGCACTCCGGCGAGTGGCTGGCAAGGGAGCTGCGCCAAACTCGTGCGGCTGTTTGGAAGGGCGTGGAGCGCTTGCGCGCAATCGGCGTCGACGTTCAGGCAGTGGCGCGCCGCGGCTACCGGCTGGCGGGTCCCGTGGAATTGTTGGATGCGCATCGCATTCAAGCCGAACTGACCGGGGAGTGCAATTCGCACCTGCACGCGCTGGAGTTGCTATTCGAGGTCGATTCGACCAACACCCGCCTGCTTAGCACAGCGCCGCCGCCGCCCGGCACCGCCGATGTGTGTGTGAGTGAATTGCAGCATGCCGGCCGCGGCAGGCTGGGACGCCGCTGGATTTCGCCCTTCGGCGGCAGCATCGCGATGTCCCTGGGCTGGACTTGCAGCGATGTGGTGCGCACCCTGCCTGCCTTGAGCTTAGGGGTGGGTGTGGCGGTGTCGCGGGCACTGACCCGTGCCGGCGCCGGGGGGATCGTGCTGAAGTGGCCGAACGATATTTGGTTCCGCGACCGCAAGCTGGGAGGCGTGTTGATCGAATTGCGGGCCGAGGCGGGCGGGCCGGCCCACGTGGTGATTGGGGTGGGCATCAATGTGTCGCTGCCCGAGGAGGCGCGCCGCGAAATTGAGGCCAGCGGCGTGGCGGTGACGGCAGTGACCGATGCCTGCAAAATGGCCCCATCGCGTAATTTGGTGGCCGGGGCCATCTTGGACGAACTTTTGAGTATGCTGGTGCAGTACGAGCGCTTTGGATTCTCTGCCTTTCGGGATGCATGGTCCGCGCTCGACGGTTTGAAAGACCGCCAGGTGCAGGTGGTGGTTGGGGGGACGGCGATCTTCGGGATTGCCCGTGGGGTGGATTCAGATGGAGCGCTGCTGCTCGAAACGAAGGAACGCATGCAACGATTTGTCTCCGGCGAGGCCAGTTTGCGGTTAGGCGTGGAGTGACGCGTGACGCTATTGAAGACTCTTGCCGTTTGCCTGGTGCTCGCCAACGTGTGCTATTTCTTGTGGGCGCGCGGCGTTGCCAAAGCGCCCGAAAGCGTCGTAGCGGCACCGGCGCCCGGAACCCTGAAGCTGGCCTCGGAAAGCCCGGGAGCTTCACGCAGCGACGCAAGCGGCGGCGCCGCGGGCGCGCCGGCCACAGGCACACTGGCCACGGGCGCGACTGCCGACACACCGGCCGCGGGCGCGCCGGCCACGGGCACACTGGCCACGGCCATACCGACACCGTCCACGGGCAGTGCAGGGAATGCTCCGGCCGCGGCCGCGGCTCAGGATGCCGGACGGGCCGGCGGCAATTCCGGCCTTCTGACCAATGTGAAGCGCTGTATCAGTGTGGGACCGTTTCGAGACGTGTCGGAAGCAGCGCACGCGGCATCGACGCTACGCGGCGGCGGTTATGATCCGCGCCAGCGGGTGGCGGACGGCGAGGTATGGGCCGGCGTATGGGTGTATCTGCCGCTGCCGGCGACGCGCCCCGTGGTTGAACAGACGCTCGCCAAGCTCAAAGCCGGCGGCATCGACGATGCGCTGGAAATGCCGGGTCCGAACGAGGGGTCGGTGATTTCTTTGGGCCTGTACAGCGAATCGAAGCGGGCGCAGGCCCGGGTTGCCCAGGCACAGGCGTTGGGGTTCAATCCGGGGATCGCCGATCGCAAGCGCAACGGCAATGTTTATTGGGTTGACATCGATTTGAAGCCCACCGACGGTCTGCTGAACCCCTCCGATCTGCAGGGTGAATCCGGCCGCATCGTTCGCCTCGAAGTCAAAGGATGCCCGTCAGCGGGCGGCCAGTCATGAGGGTTCGAACCACGGCGCTGGGAGTGATGGCCGGCATCGGCGCCATCATCGGCTACGGCTCTCTTCTCGCCTTTCTCTCTCTCGTCGGCGTTCAGGCCTACCGTTGGTTTCGCGAAGGAGCATGGATGCATGTCGGCCTCGGTGACGGCATTCGAATCGGGCTGGTGCATTGCTGCATCAAGGAGGGCGGCGGCGGCACGCTCGCCAAATTCTTGCATTGGTGGGAGTCGCCGGCGACATGGCTCGGGATGCACAAGGTATTCGAAGTCATTCCGGCATCACTGGCCTTGTTTGCCGTGAGCATCGTGGGCAATAGTCTGTTCATCTACTGCCGGGATCGACTGCATCCGCGGTAACCAATTTCGCGTACGCGAGAGCGTCTGCGCGGCCTACCTCGAGGGGTCCAAAGCGTGAGTTGCCGTGGATTCGCTGCGTTGCTTGAGTTTCTGCGATTCTGTGTTGACGTACTGTTCGATCAAGCCGCCGTATAGCCGCGAGACCACCCGGGCCATCAATCCGGACAGCTCGAATGAAAGCTGAACGCGGCTGCCCGCGCCTTGGCGCTCGACCAGATGTCCTGCTTTCATGCGAAGTCCCGGAGTGCGCGCGACCCACGTGAAGTTACGCTGAGCTTCGAGTTCGGTGACCTTCCAAACCGCGGGCAGCAATTTGGGCTGGCGAACCTGAGCACTGCTGCCGACGCCGAACGGTCCTTGATCCAGCCGCTGAACGCTGGTCATGGTCGGCGTCCATTCGGGCCAGCGCTCGACATCGCATAGCACCGCGAACACCGTCTCCGGGGGCGCATCAATGGTCACCGCTACGTTTATGGCGCTTCGGCTCACGGCATGAGAATACTGCAATCGCGACTGGGATAGGGACCGAAAAGTGCATCGCGCTTGAAGTTGAGGTGCTGATAGGACGCCGCGCCTGCGTCGCGCAAAGGAAGCGCGATTCCGCCGCTTGCCGTGAGATTCTCGATTGTTTCGGGTAAATTCGACACGAAGCGCCATTGGGCTTGAGCACTCCGGGCGCCCTCGGTTGCCGTTGCAAAAGCCAGGGCGGACGACAAGGCCTCGATAGTCGGCGAATAAACCAGAACAGCTTCGTGAACCAGGGCTGTGTCGGTTACGTTCAATGCGGCGCACAATCGATTCTTGACGGCCACATCGATCGCGTCGGTGTCCCGCGATGACTGAATGTCGCGCCCGATCACATCGCTCATCACGGTGCCATTGCGCTGCAAGATCGGTTGATCAGTTGCCCAAGCCTCCGGCGGGCACGCCTTCTTTTTCGGATCCAAGCCAACGAGTGGATTGATTTCCGCCGGATAAATGCGGCAAACAAGCGGCCGATTCTCGTATATTCCACAACGCAAGTCAGCCAGGAGGTTTGGACACGCTCCGCCAATATCCGCAACCAGCATGACGGCCACTCGGGTCGGCATCATGCCGCTCGTCACGGCGAACGACCGTCGCTTGAAATGCGCGGCTCTTGGGTCGTCATCGGCCAGCCCCTGCGGCCACGGCGATGCCTCGCAGATCAGTTGCACCGCATGGCCGCGATTGAGCCAGTTCTTCGCTTCCGTCACGGTCAACGGAATCTTCGAGTCCCGGCAGCACTTGCCGCATTGCGTGCATTTAAAATGTATATCCACGCCGACCACCTCCCCGCCGACCGCTCAGACGTCCGGACGCGCTTCCGCGCATGGTTTCATCATTACCGCGCCGCTCAAGCCTTGTATTTTTTGACTCATCTCCTTCGGCAGCGCACGCATGAGAAGACCGAACGGCAAATCCAGGGGATAGGGCCTGTTGATTCTCTTGGATTCTTCAGCGCATGAAATTATCGCATGAGGCTGCCATCGCGATTGCTTGAAGAATTCGAACCAGTTGTTCACCCGAAATCGAAACGGGGCTGCCTCGAGTTTCTTCTCCCAACCCTTCGGCATCTTTCGCGCGCCCGCGTTATCGAAATCCTGAATCCAGAAGGCAGCCGACGGCAGGGCGAGCAACTCTTTGGCGAGGATTGCGATCTCGTCATTTGAAAAGTACGAGATAAAGCCTTCGGTGATCACCAACATGCTGTTGGATGTTGCAGCATATTTAGCAAAGAGCTCGTTTCGGGCCGGACCGTCCGAAAGATCCATGCCGATGCGCTCCAGGCTGCAAACGGGCGTGTACCCGGCCAGCTTGGCGTTTTTCGATTCGACCATGGCCGGAAGATCAATTTCGATCCAACGCACATGCGATGACAGGTCCATCCGGTACGGGCGAGTATCCAGACCTGCGCCGAGATTCAGTACCGTATCGACACCGCTCTTGAGCGCTTCATGAATCAGCCGGTCAATTGCAGTGGTCCTGAGCACCACACCCCAAGAGATCATCGCTTTGCGCGAAAATGAGCGGGCAATCTTTCGACCACGATCGCCCGCCAGCATCGCGCCTAAAGGATCATGGAACGCTGC
>Ga0193729_1000126_pt1 | contig 35714 bp, 36 predicted proteins | sample U1c2metaG_FD_143036 | JGI IMG/M metagenome (GOLD analysis project Ga0193729, IMG submission 143036) | Soil microbial communities from a riparian zone of the East river system, Colorado, United States - U1c2 | ecosystem: Environmental > Terrestrial > Soil > Riparian zone | place: USA: East River...
TGCGAGCGAGGAGCCGCTCACAGGCGCTCTCGTCGAGCAGATCGGTGTGATGAATGCGCACGCTCTCGAGCCCCAGCAGCGGGCACACCTCGTCGGGGAGCTCATCGGCGGTTGGCAGCGCGGCCTCGTCGACCCGCAGAGGGACCACGGTCACATGTCCCGCGCGGAGCGCGTGGCCGATCTCCCGGAGCACGTAGTCGTCACCGCCACGGCGTGCCCGGTCGGCAAGGATCGACCTCCATCTCGGTCCGATCAGGGCGATCAGGACCGCTGCGCGCTCCACGCTCGAGCTGATCTCCTTCGTCCAGTCCTCGCCATAGCGGAGCGTCGCGTTGTCGTAGAACACGTTCACGGCACCGAAGCGCATCGCGAGCTTCCGGTACAGGTGCGAGGCCGTTCCCCAAGAGTCCTCATGCCGGTAGTTGATAAAGAACCGTTGTGTCATGGGTCGAACGAGGCTCGGGTGCGCCGTGGCACCGCCCGGGCGAAGCTTCCCACGTATTCGTTCGTGGAAGTGGCGATCGGCCGTCTACCGACCAGCACGTTCTCGCCAACCTTGTTCAAATGCGCAACACGGATCCGGACGAGTGCCGGGCAGCGTGTGAGGTTTGCGGCACCGGGCTCCGCGAGCCTATGCTCTGGCGGGTGCGCCGTCCCAATGACCTGGATCCAGGCGCTGCCGGGAGTCCCGGCGGAAGCGGCAGGATCCCGTTTCGTCTGCGGATCGGGGTCACGGGTCACCGCGACCTCGAGGATGTCGACGCGCTCGCGGGCGAGGTTCGAGACCGGCTCGGGAAGATCGTCGAGCGCTTTCCGACGCGTGCGACGACTCCGATCGTGATCACGATCCTCTCGTCGCTTGCCGACGGCGCCGACCAACTGGTCGCGCGAGAGGCTCTGTCTCTGCTTGGCGACGACGGTGTCGAGCTACAAGCGGTGCTGCCAGTGAGCCTCGAGCGCTACCGGAAAAACTTTCCGGATCCCACCGGATTCGAGGAGCTCTTTCGCAAGGCGTCACGACGCACCCAGATGCCCTACCGGAAGGCACACGCGGCCGCCTACGGCAACGCTGGACGCTTCATCGTCGATCACAGCGATGTGATGATCGCCCTGTGGGACGGCTGCCCCTCGGAGCGCGAGGGTGGCACTGCCGAAATCGTCGCCTATGCGCGCGAGCAGCACGTGTGTCTGCTCGTGGTGCCCACCAGGCGCACGCAGCATCCGCATTTAGCTCCACGCACGGATGCCGGAGCCACGGACCCATTGCGCGAGCTCGCTCCGGCCCGCGAGGCGTTCGAGCACATCGCGAAATACAACAAACGCTCAGCGAACGAGACGCGCTTCGAGCGGGACCTCTCCGAGCGGCGGGCACGACTGGGCGCGCTACTGGCAGAGTCGCCGGCTCATCCCACCTACGAGGAGGTGGCGGCGTGGGCGCTCCCGCATCTCGTGCGGGCCAACCACCTCGCGCTGCGCTACCAGTGGTGGTACAAGCGCTTCGGCGAGATGCTGTATCTGTTCGCGGCGCTTGCGGTCACGGCGGTTGCTGCGCAGTCGCAGTACGGCTTGCCAACGCAGGTCGCGTTGCTCGAGGTCGGCTTCATGGTCTCCATCCTCGCGGTCTACTTCATCGCCAAACATTGGCTGCTGCAGGATCGCTGGCTCGGCTACCGCTCGCTGGCCGAGGCGTTCCGCTCGGGCCTGTTCATGGCCCTGGCAGGGGCCGCGGGCCGGTCCGTGCAGACGACAGATGGCGTCGTGGAACTCGCGACGCCGGCGGAGACCCTCGAGCTTGACGATCTTCGCGAGACCTGGCACCAGCGAGCGTTCTCAGAGGCGTGGAGTCGCAGGCCGCGGATCGATATCGAGCGGCCGATGGCCGCCGACCTGAGGCGTTTCTTGGTCGAGGGCTGGATCGCGGAGCAGATCGGATACCACCACGACGTCGCGAGGCGCGCCCGGCGGACACGAAAGGCGATCACGTGGGCGTTGTTCGCGCTCTTTGGCGTGACGATCGCGGCGGGCACCACGCACGGCCTCGAGCTGGCCTCGGGGCCGTCGTGGCGGCACCTCTCAGTGTTCCTGGGGATCGCGCTCCCGGGGTTCGGCGCCGCCCTGGTCGGGCTCCGCGACCTGCGCCGGTATGGGATCCACGAGCATCGATCGACCCGTACCGCCGAGCGCCTGAGGCGGCTCGAGCGAGAGCGCAGCTCGAAGTCAGGGGTTCCAGCCTTGCGCCAGCTCGCTGAAGCGACGCAGTTCGTGATCTACGTCGAGAGCCACGACTGGTCGGGCGTGGTCGAGTTTCAGCGCCTCGAGTTGGCCATCTGAGGGCATGCTCGTGTCCGCTCACCGGAGGAGCGCTTTAGGTTGCGCCGAGTCTGGCTTCGCGGCGGCACGCAGTGAGGCCCGGCGGTGCAGAGGTCGGCATGAGGCGCCCCTCGTGGCCGATGTCGGTGACGAGCTTCCTGGGCCGCCTCCGAGCTACGGAATCCGATAGCGGGCCGGGCTCGTTGAGGACCACGGTTGTCCCCGCCCAGCCGCCGCTTGTTTGCGGGCGTTCTGAGGATGGACCCAGGCGGGATCGAAGCGTGACTCCGTGTTTCTTGCGATATGCCTCGCGTGAGGCCTTGGATCCATCCTGACCTCTAGGTCCTGCGAACCTGGAAGCTCGGATCTCCCCCACGCCTCACCCAACCCCCAACACCGCCGGCATCCGCTGCGGCGCAACCCCCAAGCTCTCCGCGTCAGCCGCCCCGCGCGCCGACAGCATCGGCACCTCCATCAGCTCCGCCTCGTCCCACGTCGCAAAGGCGCTCGGCCCGGACACGCGCTCGAGCAGGCGCAAGGCGCGCGAGACGATCGGCGTCGGCACGTGCAGCAGTGGGCGCCGGCGGTTGAGCGAGCGCAGCACGACGCGCACGATGTCGTTGTGGCTGAGCGTCTCTGGACCGGCGAGCTCGTAGCGGCTCCGCCGCTCGGCGGCGCTGCGATCGGCCTCGCGCCTGGCCTCGGTGCGGCGCTCCTCGCCGGGGACCCGCAGCGAGGCGAGCACGCAATCGGCCACATCCTCGGCCCAGATCGGCTGGTAGAGCGCGCGGCCGCGCCCGGACACTGGCATGACCGGCAGCAGCGCGAGCCGCTCGAGCAGCGTCAGCCAGGGGTCGCCCGGGGCGTAGACGATCGAGGGGGCGAAGACCGTCGACTCCAGGCGCGCCTCGCCGACCGCCTGCTCGGCGAGCGCCTTGGCCCGGAAGAAGCGCGCGCGATGATGGGTGGAGGCGTCGAGCACCGAGAAGAACACGAAGCGCTCGACGCCCGCGCGCTCGGCCGCCTGCACCATCCGCCACGTCGCGATCCCGTTGAGCTCCTCGATCGACCCGCGCGGCTGGTCGCGGATCGAGGCGGCTAGGTGCACGACCGTGCGCACTCCGCGCAGCGCGTTGCGAAACGACGGCGGATCGGTCAGGTCGCCGAGCGCGATCTGCACGCGCACGCGCTGCGCGCCCAGCCGGCGCGGGTCGCGAACGAGGCAGCGCACCTGCTGGCCTTCGCCCACCAGCCGGCGCAGCAGCGCGGAGCCGACCAGGCCGGTTGCGCCCGTTAGGAGCAGCATCGACCCAACCTAGCGTGTGGCTCAGCAACTCGACAACGAGCGCCGACTACGAGTTCGCGAGTTCGCGCCTGAGTCGAGATGGCTTCGTGTCTGAACGCGCAACCAGGAACTACGGAGATCCAGTAGTTCTGCGCTTCACGAGGTATTTGGTGACGGCCTGTCGGTAGATTGATACTCTGCTACCAGTATATTCGTCAGTAGCGAGGCTATTGGCTTTTCAATGTCATCAAATGGTATCTCTGGTTCGGGTCGTGCCGAGCTCGCTGCCGTGGCTGGCCGACGGCGGTTCATCGTTCCCGAGGATGCGGCGACGGAGCTAGGGGTTGACCGGCGGGTTGCCGCTCGAAAGCTGGCCCACTGGGCGGAGAAGGGGTGGCTGCGAAGAGTCCGGCGTGGGTTGTATATCGCGGTCCCCGTGGAGGCGGAGCGTCCCGAGCTTTGGGCGCAGGACCCGATGGTCGTCGCGTCTGCGGTGTGGTCGCCCTGCTACTTCACAGGCTGGACAGCCGCGAGTCATTGGAGTCTGACCGAGCAGGTGTTCCGTACGACCGTACTCAAGACGACTCGGCGCGTCCGCGCCACGGACGTGCGGCTGCTCGACGCTGATTATCTCGTGGTGCATGTTGCCGAGGACCTGATGACGTGGGGAATCGAGTCGATGTGGCACGAGGAGGTACGGCTCTCAATCGCCGATCCGGCTCGTGCCGTCATAGACATTCTCGACTCGCCAATTCTCGGCGGCGGCATCCGGCACGCCGCCGAGATTCTCGGCGCGTACCTTGACGCTCACGACGCGAATCGGCTCGTGTCGTACGGGGACCGACTCGGCAACCGCGCCGTGTTCAAGCGTCTCGGCTACCTCGTCGAGGCGCTCGGACGCGACGAGCCCGCGCTGATCGCCGAGTGCAAGACCCGCCTATCGGCTGGGCTGGCCCTCCTCGATCCGGACGGTCCACGGGACGGCGCCCGCGTACCGGCGTGGAGGATCCGAGCGAATGTCCGAGTCGCCCCCGAGGGCCCATCGTGATCTCAAAGCAGGAGTTGCTCCAGATTCGCGCTGAGTGGCAGGTCGATGTGGGCGTGATCGAAAAGGACTATGTGCTCGGATGGGTGCTCGCGGCAGTCGCCGCCGAGCCCGAGCTCACGGACACCTGGATCTTCAAGGGCGGAACGTGTTTGCGCAAGTGCTACTACGAGACATACAGGTTCTCCGAGGATCTGGACTTCACCATCGTCGATGGTGGCCCGGAGCGACCGGACGAATTGACCGAGATCTTCGGGCGGGTCGCGTCCTGGCTTCGGCAGGAGTCGGGAATTGAGTTGCTGCTCGATGGCGTCTCGTTTGTGCACCGCAAGAACTTGCGGGGCAAGGCGACCACCCAAGGACGACTCGCCTATCGCGGTCCCAATCCGCAGCCAACGCTTCCCAAGCTCAGGCTCGACCTCACGAGCGACGAGGTTCTTGTCGAGCCACCGGTAGTTCGCACGATCGTTCATCCATATGGTGACGATCCGCTACCTGTCGAGGGCATCCCCTGTTACTCGCTCGCGGAGTTGGCCGCCGAGAAGACGCGCGCGCTCGCCGAGCGGTGTCGCCCGCGTGATCTCTACGACATCGTGCACATGCATCGCCACCCAGACCTTCTCGGTCTCTCAGCTCGAGTAATGAGCGTGCTCGCACAGAAGTGCGCGCACGCCGGCATCGGCGTTCCAAACGCAGACACGATCCGCGCGTCGCCATACGTGGCGGAGATCGAGCAGGAGTGGCAGAACATGCTGGCTCACCAGCTCCCAGCACCACTTCCGCCGTTCGCCGAGTTCTGGAACGAGCTCGACGCGATCTTCGCGTGGCTTGCCGGCGAGCGGCCGCGACTTGCGCTTCCGCGCGCCGAATTCGGAAGGGACCTCGACCCCGAGTGGATGGCGCCTCGGGCGATCACCAGCTGGCGACGCGGGGTACCGCTCGAGACAATTCGCTACGCAGGCGCGAATCGCCTCAAGGTCGAGCTCGACTATCGCGCCGCGGAAGGACGCAGGGGGCCGCGTTTGGTAGAGCCATACTCGTTGCGCCGCACGCAGGACGGCAACCTCGTCCTATTCGTGGTCAACGACCGTGGCGAGCTGCGCAGCTACCGCGTCGACCGGATTGCCGGCGTACGAGCGACGACGACGCCCTTCACGCCGAGATACGTCGTCGAGTTCTAGCTTCGATCCGCCGCGATCTCGCTCGCTTGGGGGGCGTGATGTCGGTAGAGATGGTTGAGCCCGCAATCATCTACGATGAGGTTCGGCCGGGCCGGCGCCATCTCTAAAATACGCTGCTCGCCCCGAGCCTCCCAAGACCAAGACCCGCAAACAACCAGGAAAGAAGCAAATGGCCTACGTGATCGCCGAGCCATGCATTGGCACGAAGGACAACTCCTGTGTCGAGGTATGCCCCGTGGACTGCATCCACCCGACGCCCGACGAGCCCGGATACGACGCGGCCGAAATGCTCTACATCGACCCCGAGGAGTGCATCGACTGCGACGCGTGCGTCGAGGCCTGTCCCGTGGACGCCTGCTTTGCGGAGGATCAGCTGCCGGAGGAGTGGCAGAAGTTCACGCAGATCAACGCCGACTACTTCGCCAACGCCAAGTAGGACTCGTCGAGCACGTCGAGGACGGGAACGTCCGCGACGGCCGATTCGATCAGCTCGCGCAGCACCCGCGAGTCGAAGCTGTGTGACTGCGGCGCGAGGGGATTGACCGTGATCGCCTTCAGCTCGATCGTCTGCAGGACCTCGATCGAGACGCCCTGACGGGCATACCAGCGCGGACCGCGGCGCGAGAGGAACACCTTCGTCGGGTCGCCAACAACGATCCGAAGCTCGCGCCCGGCCCGCTCGCTGCCCGCGGCCAGCAGCCCCTCCAGGAAGCGCTCGCCGAGCGCTCCCTCGACGACGAGCATGCCGGCGCGCGGATGCTCGTTCAGCAGCGTCGCGATCTCCGCCGGCTCGGCGTTCAGCACGAGCCGACGGTCGAGCGCGATCCGCTCGTCGCCGTCGCTGTCCGCGTTGCCGCTCGCATCCGCCGCTCGGGCGTCGGCGCTCGCCGCTGGCAGCCTGACGAGATCGACCGCATCGCTCGTCGCGGCGACGACGTCGTCGATGTCTTCGGCGAGGATCGCGCCCGTCGCCATCACGAGCCCGTCGGCGATGGCAGGCGATGACGCGGCGCGTCGATCGATCGCCCCGTCGATCAGCACTTGCTCGGCGCCGAGCTCGCTCATCGCCTCGCTTACCGCACGCACGTCGGCGGCGGCGCTCGGGCCCGCCACCTCCACGGTGCCCCCCTCGGAGAGTCGCGCGAGCACGACTTCGCCGAGCGGCGTGCGCACGCCGGTCTGTACCAGGCGCTCGTGCGCGAGCTCGCTCGCGCGCAGCAGCCCGCCGGTCGTCGCCACCAGGCTGCCCGCCTGCAGCTGCACGCGCGGCTTGTCGATGCGCGCGTCGATCACGTCGTGCTCCTCGCCGTCGCGCCCGATCGACGTTACGCCGACCAGCCGTCCGGCGGCTGCGTGCTCGGCGAGGATCGCCGCCAGCGTGACGGTCTTGCCCGTGTTCTTCGCCAGCCCGACGAGCGCGAGCGCGCGCGTGCCGGCGAGCAGGTCCGTGAGCCGTGCGCCGCCGCCGCTAGCCATCTGTGCCGGGGGCGCCCGCTCCGTTGACCGCGCCGCTACCGTTCGCCGACGCAGCGTCGGCGATGCCCGTCTCCCGCGAGTCGCTCGACTTTTCCCGCGAGGCGCCCGCCTCGTGGGCGGGGTCCCCGGCGCCGGCGGGGCCCGCGGCGCCGCCCAGCCGCGCGGCCAGCTCGCGCACGATGAAGCTCGCGACGTGGTGCGGATAGGTGCCCTTGGAGAAGCCGGCGTCGAAGCCGAGCTCCTTGGCGAGCTCGTTCGATACGCGCGGGCCGCCGCACGTGAGGATCAGCTGCTTGCGCCGCCCCTCCGCCTCGACGATCTCCACGAGCTCGGTCAGGTTGGCGATGTGCAGGTTCTGCTGCGTGACCGTCTGCGAGACGAGGATCGCGTCGGCGTCGAGGTCGATCGCCCTGGAGACGAGCACGCTGTTGGGCACCTGGCTGCCGAGGTTGTGCGTCTGGAAGGACTTGTAGCCCTCCAGGCCGTGATGCCCGTGAAAGCCCTTCAGGTTGAGCATCGCGTCGATCCCCACGCTGTGCGTGTCCGTGCCCGTGGCGGCGCCCACCACGACGATCGGCCGCCCGATGCGCTCGCCGGCGAACGCTTCGATCTCATCCTCGCTCATGTACTCGATGTCGAAGCCCTCGTCGCTCAGCGACGCGTAGTCGACCGTCTGCGTCGCCTCGCCGAACATCACGAAGTACGTGTAGCCGTAGGTCAGCTCCTGGTAGTGGACGACCTCGGGGTGCTCGAAGCCCATCTTCGCCGCCCACTCCTGCGCGGCCTTGCGCGCCGCTAGCCCGTAGGGGACGGGCAGCGTGAAGCTCAGCTGCACGAGCCCGTCGCCGAGGTGGTCGGCGTACGGCTTGACCCGCGCGAGGTCGACCGAGCGTGTGGCGGGCTCAGGCAAGGCTCGACGCTCCCCGCATCAGCTCGCTGGCGGGGTTCAGGTAGCCCTCGTCGACCTCGACGATCCCCTCCGTTCCGCGACCCTCGTCGACCTGCCGCGGGACGTCGCCGAACACCCCCTCGCCGAGCGCCGCGAACAGGCCCTCCTCGGCGATCCGTGTCAGCAGCTCGTGCGCTCCGGCCAGCACGTCCTGCGCGCGCGTCTGGATGATGCCGCCGGGCTTGAACTCGATCTCATCGCCCAGGTCGCGCGCGGCGTCGAACACGTAGTTGACGTTCTCCAGGCCGATCACGCGGTCGTGCACGTGCGGCGTGAAGATCCCCTCCGTCGGCACGCCGATCGTCTGGATGCCCTGTCCCGTCGCGATCGTCACGAGGTTGAACAGCGAGTCGGCGGCGTGCGTGCGGTACAGGTTGCCGTCCATGTGGCGCGTCGGCGGCATGTACTTGACCGGGCAGTCCGGGAACAGCTCGCGCGTGAGCTGCGCCTGCGCCCACTCCAGCAGCAGGCTGTTGGGAACTGGCGTGTCTATCTCGAACGCGTCGCCCAGTGCGATCTGCTCGTCGGGCACGCCCGAGTCGAGCGCCAGCTGGCGGTTGATGAACTGCGAGGCCGTCACCGACGGCGCCGCCTCGATCGCGTCGGCCGTGCGCAGGTAGTTGTCCTCGCCGGTGTTGATCACGACGCCGAAGTAGCCGTTGATCATCCGCGAGACGCGCTGGTCGATCAGCCCGCGCACGGGGTTGATGTCGCGGTAGAGGATCCCGTAAAGCGCGTCGTTGACCATGTTGTCGAAGCCCTCGATCGCGCCCATCGCGGCGATCTCCGGCATGCACAGCCCCGAGCAGAAGCTCGACAGCCGCACGTAGCGGCCGTTCTGCGCCGACCACTCGTCGAGCGCCTCGCGCATGATGCGGAAGTTCGCCTGCGTGGCGAACGTCCCGCCGTAGCCCTCCGTCGTCGGCCCGTAGGGCACGTAGTCGAGCAGGCTCTGCGCCGTCGAGCGGATCACCGCGACGATGTCGCCCCCGGCCTGCGCGACCGCGAGCGAGTGCACGACGTCCTCGTACACGTTGCCCGTCGCCGTCAGCACGTAGCGCAGCGGTGGCGGGTGCTCGCCGAGGCGCTCGCGCAGCTCGCGGCGCTCGGCCATGAGCCGGCTCATCTCGGCGATGCGCCCCTCGCACTCGCGCATCACGCGCATGCCCACGGCGTCGTCGGCGGCGCGCGGCAGCTCTGTCAGGGCGAGGTCGCCGCGGTCGACCGCGTCGGCGATGCTCTGCGGCGTCGCGTCGGGGTCGGCGAGGAGTGCGTTTCCGAGCCAGTAGGCGATCCCGCGCCCGAGCTCGCCGCGGTCGCGCACGTGGTCCACCAGCACGTTGGGCAGCGGCGCGTCGAGCTCGTTGGCGCCGTCCACACCGAGCAGCCGCGCGACGGTGCGCTCGACCGACACGGTCGTCTTGCCGGCGATCTGCTCGGCAACCTGCGCGGCGATCTGGCTCGCGGCGGCCCGGCAGGAGGCGATCACGCCCGGATCGAGATCGAGCTTGGAGGTCATGTTCGCGCCCGCCCGCGGTCGCGGCTCGTGCCGGCGCTCATCACTTCAGCTCCCGCACGATCGGGAAGGGGATGACCTCGCGCAGCGTGTCGCGTTCGGTGAGGATCATGATCAGGCGGTCGACGCCCATGCCGCCGCCGGCGGTCGGCGAGTAGCCATACTCGATCGCCCGCGCGTACTCCTCGTCGTTGGGGTGCGGCACGTCCTCGTCGTCGGCCATCCGCCGCTGGCGCTGGTCGACGAAGCGCTGCCACTGGTCGACGGGGTCGTTGAGCTCGGTGTCGCCGCTTACGAGCTCGATGCCGCCGATCACCGCGTCGAAGTGCTCGGCCAGCTCGGGGTTCTCGGCGTGGCGCTTGGTGATCGGGAACGGCTCCAGCGGGAAGTCGAACACGTGCGTCGGCTGGATGATGTGCGGCTCGATCAGCTTGCTGTACACGGCCAGCACGAGCTCCGCCCAGGTCGTCGCCGGGTGGATGCGTTCCTCCAGAGCCTCCTTCATCTGCAATGTGGCGGCCTCGCGGTCCTCGCCCAGGAAGTCGATGCCGACTCGCTCGAGCATCTCCTCGCGCATCGTCGTGCGCCGCCACGGCTTGGCGAGATCGATCATCTCGCCGTTGCGCTTGATCTCCGTTCGCCCGAGCACGCGCTGGGCGACGTCGCGGAACATCTCTTCAGTGGCCGTCGCCACGTCGTAGTGGTCGGCGTAGGCCATCATGAACTCGATGATCGTGAACTCCGGGCTGTGCTTCGGCGAGATGCCCTCGTTGCGGAACACCTTGCCCATGTCGTAGACGTTCTCCAGGCCGCCGACGATGCAGCGGTTGAGAAACAGCTCGACGGAAATGCGCAGGTACAGGTCGCGATCGAGCGCGTTGTGGTGCGTCGTGAACGGCCGCGAGCCGGCGCCGCCGGCGAGCGACTGCAGGGCTGGCGTTTCGACTTCCACGAAGTTGCGTTCGTCGAGCCACTTGCGGATCGCCGCGACGATCCTCGCGCGCATCACGAACAGCTCGCGCGTCTCGTCGTTGGCGATCAGGTCGAGCTCGCGGTAGCGGTAGCGCGTGCCCGTGTCGCCCATCCCGTGGTGCTTGTCGGGCGGCGGGCGCAGCGTCTTGGTGAGCAGCGTGCACTCGCGCGCCTCGAGCGCCAGCTGACCGCGCTGGGTCTTGTACACGTGGCCTTGGACCGCGACGATGTCGCCGATGTCGAGGCCCAATATGCGGTCGTACTTCTCCTGGCCGAGTTGGTCGACACGAACGACAATCTGTATAGATGAAGATAGGTCGCGCAGATCGAGGAACGACGTCTTGCCGTGCCCACGACGGGAGATGAGACGCCCCGCTACGTGATAGCTGTGCTCGGGATGCCCGCCCTGAGTCAGCGCCAGCGGGTCGTGGGCGCGGTGCACGTCGGCGATCAACGTGCGATCGGGCAGGCTCACGTGCGGGTATGGGTCGATTCCTTCCGCGCGCAGCCGCTCCATCTTGATGCGTCGCTCGTCGATTTCGACGACGCCAACCGATCGGTCGGCGACGGCCCGGTCGAGATCGGCCAGCGGCGCGTCGGTCTCGTCAAGCGTCGCCTCGTTGTCCTCCTGTTGGTGTCCCGATACGGACATATGCAGACGATCCTCTCAAAGGGGTTTCGCTTGTCAAGCGGTCGAGCAGGATGTCTGTGAGGCCCCTGTGACCGCCGACTAAGCCATCGGCAGCGACATGCCCGCCGGTTTTCGCCCGTCCTCCGGGGCGGATGCGCCGACCGGAGTGGGCGCGGCGGGGGCCACTTCGACGAGCGGCAGAACCGGCATCTCGAGCGGGGCCATCGCGATCAGGCCCCGCGCCACCTGGTGGATCGCCTGGCAGGCGGGATCATCGGGATCTGCGACGACCAGTGGCACGCCGCTGTCGGCGTGCTCGCGCAGCGGCATCGTCAGCGGCACGCGGCCCAGCAGCGGAACGTCGAGCTCGTCCGCCAGCTCCTTGCCGCCGCCCTCGCCGAAGATCGCGAAGCGCTCGCCCGAGGGCGTCGTGAAGCCCGACATGTTCTCGATCACCCCGCCGATCTCAAGCGACACCTTGTCGGCCATCTGCGCGGCGCGCCGCGCGACCTTCTGCGCCGTCTGCTGGGGCGTCGTGACGATCAGGAACTGCGCCTGCGGAAGCAGCTGCGCGAGCGTCATCGACACGTCGCCGGTGCCCGGCGGCAGGTCGATCAGCAGGTAGTCCAGCTCGCCCCAGTCGACGTCCTGCAGGAACTGCGTCAGCGCCTTGTGCAGCATCGGCCCGCGCCACACCACCGCCGCGTCCTCCTCGACGAAGAAGCCGATCGACATGACCTTCACGCCGTGCGCGTCCAGCGGGATGATCTTGCGCTCGGCAGACACCGGCGGGCGTGTCGAGCCAAGCCCGTACATGCGCGGGATCGAGTAGCCCCACACGTCCGCATCGAGCACGCCCACGCGCTTGCCCTCGCCCACCAGCGCCGCCGCGAGGTTGGCCGTCAGCGTCGACTTGCCCACACCGCCCTTGCCCGAGCCGATGCACAGCACGTTCTTGACCTGCGCCAGCGCTCCGTCGGGCAGGCTTCCGCGTCCCAGCTTCTGCCGCAGCGCCGCCTTCTGAGTGTCGTCCAGCACGTCGAAGTACACGTTGCAGTGCGTCACGCCCTCGAGTGCCATGACCGCCTCCGCGACGGCCGTCTGGAAGTGGCCCTTGATCGGGCAGCCCGGCGTCGTCAGCGAGACCGTCACGTCGACCACGCCGTTCTCGCCGGCGTCGATCGAGCGCACCATGTCGAGCTCGACGATCGAGCGGTGCAGCTCGGGGTCGATTACGACCTCCAGGGCCTTGCGGATGTCATCCGTGCTGGTCATCGCACGCCATTGTGCCAAACGTGGGGTCGCGTGCCGGAACGCGGGTGTCGTAGACCCGCCAAGCGGGCCACGAGCAGACAGGAGGCTCTTAGAGACAGCTGTCTGCAAGAAAAACGGACCTGGCGCGCCGGCACGCGATGCTGCGAGGATCCCGCCGACTCCGTGACGGAGCCCGACTGACCGAGGAGACATTGGTGATCAAGGAGACATTGGTGATCAGCCAGACGGTCCACGTCACACAGGCAATCGGACGTATAGGAGCGAGCACGCCCGGCGCCGGGCGTGCGCCCTCGTTAGTCAGCCCGACCGAGCTGCCGGCTCCGCCGCGCGCTCGGTCGCACGCCGGCTGACCGCCGGCGCGGCACGGCGCCACGACCGGAAGAGGTCGACTGCCGGCGTCGTGTCGGGTGCGGTCGATGACCCGGCGCCGTGTCTGCTCTGGGGCGCGAATGGGGGCGCCGGATCACCCGTTGGACGGGGAGCTGCAGTGACTTGCAGAGAGAGGAGGGGATCAGGATGAATCATCGACCGCCAGGCTCACGTGATCTCGGTGTGGTGCACGGACGGCCGCGGGCCAATGTCCGCCACGGTCTCATGGCGCTGGCGGGGCTCGCGGCCTGCCTCGCCGTCGCCGCGCTGGGCGCCGCGGACACGACCCGCGTCCCCGCACAGCCGATCCAGCAGTTCTCCGACCGGCTCGAGGGGCCCGATCAGCGAGAGCTCGCCGGCCTGTTCGTCACGCTGCTCGAAGGCGAAGTCGCGGAAATGTCGTGGGGCGACAAGAGCCTGCCGTGTCCCGGGCTCTACCAGATGATCTCGACCGAGGCTGCGATCTCGAGCGCGTATTCCAGTGTCAGTGAGGTCCAACTCGCGATCGAGTCCGTGCACATCACCGGCGCCCTTCGCTGCGGCTCCAAACTGCCCCAGGACGTGCAGGAAGGCACGACCTCTGTCTCGGTCCGCTCGGTCCACCCTGGCGCCGAGGCCGGCTCCCCGGTCAGCGTCTACGAAGACCGCGAAACGCAGGTCAAGAGCTTCAGCCCCTGCGTCACGCTCGCGCGGACGTGTCCGGGGCGCTATCTGCTGCGGGCCTATCTCGACGGCCCGCGACGTCGCGTCTGGCTCGAATACATCTTCGCCGTCCTGTCGGGCCGCAAGGCAAGCGACCCGGCCCTGCGCCACTGACGTTATGGCCGCGCGCTCCGCGACCATCAGCCGCCTGCGCGAAAGCGCGCGGCTGCGCTGGCTGCTCGCGACGGTGATCTCGACCGCGCTCGTCGCGCAAGCGATGTCGCTGCTGATCGCGCACGAAGCCAAGGCCAACCGCGCGCACGTCCAGGTCGTCTTCTCCGGAGAAGCGGCGATCGTCCAGGTGTTCGTCGAATGCCGGCTCGCCTATGCCTTCGTCCGGGAACGCGCCGAAGGCGAGCACGTCGACCTCGGCTGGCTCAAGAACGAAAGCATCGTCACCGTCCAGACCCGCGGGCGCAAGCGCCGCGGCCATCTCGCGCTCGCCTACGAGCGAAACTCCGTCTTCGCATCGCTCGCCGGCGCCGGCGGCGCTGCCGGCGAACCGGCCCTGCCGACCAATCGCGCAGGCCCCGCGAGCTCGTGGCGGGTCGGCGGGCACCAGTTCCTCCGCGGCGATCTCGGATGCCAGCAGGATCTTCCCCACCATCTCCGCCTTGCCGGCGCTTCCGCCCCGAACTGGACAGAAGCATCCGCCAGGTCGCTCGGCCGCGTGATCGCCGTCGCGGGCGCCATTCCGAAGGTCCTCGCGATCTTCGGTCTTGCGTGGCTGCTCGCAGCCGTGTTCGTCGGACGCACTCGAGGCGAGCGTTTGCGCCGCGGGACGGCGGCGGGTGTGTTGCTGGTCGCGGCCGAGATCGCCATCGAGATCCTCGGATCGATCGCCGCCAACTACTTCCCGCTCGCCTTCGCGCTCTGCATCGTCGTCGGCGTGGGCGGGCTCGTGCTGCTTTTGCTGTGGCTGCTGAGGGCCGACATCCACCGCTGGACCGCCGATTAAATGACTCGCGGGGCGATGGGGACCGCCCCGCGAGTCGAGGGAGGAGAGGGTGCTACTACTGCCGGCGGGATATGAGGCCGACAGACTTTCCCGCTACCGGTCTCTCCGAGCCGGGCGGGGGAAGCTGGTGCGGTCTTAGACCAGGCTGAGGATCCGCTCCTGGACGCGGTTGGCGAGATCGCTGCCGTTCTTGGCGACCGCCTCGCGACGGTCGTCGAGCTCGCTGACCGTTTTCTCGACCTCACGGCGGCGCTGGCGCAGTTTGCGCTCGACGCGTACGCGCGCTTTGCGCACGTCACGCTCGAGGCGGTTGCGTGCCGTCGCGCCGCGACGCTCGAAGCGACGCAGCTGGGCCTGGGCCTTGGTCGTCGAGGAGTAGTTGGAGATCGTGTCGTTGACGTCCGAGAAGACCCGGTCGCGGGCCGTCAGGGCGACGCCGACGGGGATCAGCAGCGCGCGCTCCGCGTAGTCGCCGAACACGCCGGCGGTCTCGCGCGTGGCGGTCTCGGCCTGGCGAACGGCCGACTCCGACTGGTGGATCGCGCGTGTGCGCGCGGCCTTCGCCTGCGTCGATTTGGCCTGCGTGGTGCGGCGCGTGGCCTGCGTGGTGCGGCGCGCGCTCGAAGCTTTACGGGCTTTTTTGGCTTTTTTCGCGCCCGCTTTGGGGCTGCGGGGGGAAGTCGTGCTGGCAGTTGGCATCTGAAAGGCGTCTCCTCTTCTTCCTCGCATCGGCGAGGAGGTGCGGGTTGTCATCTCGGTGCTCGATGCTTTCTACCCATCGAACACCTGTTTGTAACCCGTTCCTCAGAGTTTGTTACAAGCGGATGCTATCACGACGCAAAGACGCCCATGTGTCCGGCCGTTCACAAGGGCGAGCTTGTAACAGGAGGAACATGCGTTCGGCCGCCCGCCAGGCAAGTGGGTAGGCACCCGCCAGCGGCTACCCCTGCCGCGGCTAAGCCGCGCGGACACTCGTTCGCGCCAGCCAGGCCGCCGGATCCTGCAGCTCGGCGCTGCTGGGCAACTGCTCGGGCCCGCCCCACACGCGTGCGAGCGCCTGCGGCCCATCCTGCTCGACGACGGCGTCGCAGAAGCGCCGCCCGACCTCGTACTGGCGCAGCTTCATCTCCAGGCCGAGCAGCTTCTCGAGCACCCGCCACGGAAGCCCGCGCGATTCGCGCCGGCGGTTCATCGCGACGCGCAGCGCGGGCAGCGACGGCAGCACCTCGGCGCCGACCGCGTCCATCGTGTGCTCGGCGTGCCCCTCGATCAACGACATGACGGCCTGCATCCGCTCGACCAGCGCCCAGCGGTCCTCGCCGAGCGTCAACCGCAGCAGCTCGCCGCGCCGCGCGCGCTCGACCAGCTCGCGCAGCTCGGCCGGGTCGGGCAGCTTGGGCAGCTTCGGCAGCCGCCCGCGTGCATCCGACCCGTTCGCAGCCGCGCCGGAGGCGCTCTGATCGTCTTTCTTGCCGTTCGAGTCCTGTTCCGACTCGTCACCCATCAGCGTGACCTGCAAGCCGTCGATCAGCTCTTTGAGCATCGCGCCGAGATGCGCTCGCAGCCACGGCGCGCCGCTGAACTGCACGGCGTGCGTTATCTCATGGATCGCGACCCACAGGACGAGCTCGTCGCGGTTGACCGACAGGTTGCGCGCGGCCAGCGCGAGGTTCGGCGCGAGCAGCAATAGGCGCGGCGTGACCGAGTCGTCGAGCAGCGACAGGTCGTACTGGCCGAGCACGCGCTGGGAGAGCACGCCGGTCAGCGCGCCGACCTGCGCGCCCAGCAGGAACCCCGACGCGTAGCGCAGCGGCCCGGAGAGCGGTCCGCTCCCATCGCCGATGCGCTCGCTCAGCCCGCTCAGCAGCGGGCGCATGGTCTTCAGGTTGGCCGCGATCCACTCCGCGCGGTCGACGGCCTCTAGCGGCGGCAGCTCACTCGGCGGCTCGAGGCCGCTGTAGGAGCTCACGCGGCGCGCGAAATCGTGTGCCAGCGGCTCGACCGAGGACGCGCGCACGCCCCCGCGCGGTGGCGAGCCGGCCACCCGCTCGCCGATGCGCTGCGCCATGCCCCAATCGATCACGTCCACTCCAAGAGCGTAGCCACGTAGGAGATGCGCCAAATAAAGACGCGCGGACCGGGCAGGGGCGCCCGGCCGACTGGCCGCTTCTCCGATGCGCTCGTATCCTTGGTTGGTGCCCGCCTCCAGGATCGCGCCCGCGCCCCCAGTCGACAGCCTGGGCGGCGAGCGCTGGGCCGCGGACCGGTCCGCCGGCTTCCTCGCGCGGGCCGAGGTGCGCGACGTGCTCGCGTGGGTGCGCCTGCTCGTCGATCCGCAGGACGCGGCCGCCGTCGTGCGCGCGCTGGCCCGCCCGCCGGTCGAACTGCGCCAAGCCCATCTGGCCCGCGTGATCCAGCTGGCGCGCAGGCGCAAGCTGGATCTGGTCGCGGGCCTGCGGACCGCGGTCGAGTCGCCGCAGGTGCCGCCCGAGGCGCGCGAACGGATCGAGCGGTTCGTCGTGTTGAACCGCAGCGCCGTCGCGGGGCTCGATGCGCTTTCGCCCGAGGCGTTCCTCGTCGAGCTGATCGAGCTGCTCGGCACGCGTGGGCGTCCTCTGCTCACGCCGGAGGACGCCGCCGAGCAGCAGGCGAGCCTGCGGGGGCTGCGCGCGCTGGCGGCCGACTACGTTCGCTTGCAGCCCGGTGCTACGCCGCGCGAGCTGGCTCGCCACCTGGCCGAGCTCGCGCCCGAGACGCGCGGCGCGAGCGCCGGGAAGCCCGGGGCCGCGCGCGCCGCCGCGTCCGAGGTGCCGCCGGAGGAGGGGCCGGCGGCGGAGCTGCCGGAGGAGGTGCCGGCGTCGGAGGGAGTGCCCGCGGCCGAGCTGGCGCCGGAGGACCACCTCGAAGCGATGCTCGCGCTGATGCGCGAAGAGGTGCTTGAGAGCGTTGGGCGGATCGGCGGGCGCCTGGGCGAGTTGCGCTTGGACACCGAACTGGACATCTCCCACGGGGTCGTGCGCTACCTGGAGCTGCTGAAGCTCGCCGCGCTGCTGCAGCGCCCGCCGGGAGAGGAGCTGTCCGACGCGCTCGCGGACATAAACGCGCGCCTGCTCGCCGCGACCACGCCGGTGCAGCGCGAGATCCTGCAGACCTCGACGCTCGACGAAACGCTCACGGGCGGCTCGCAGGACGCGAGGATCGACGGCCGGGAAGAGCACTCGCTCGGCCCGTTCCTGCCGCGCAAGGGCGTCGGCCTGGCGCTGTCGGCGTCGGACATCGAGACCTACCGCAGCTGCCCGCTGAGGTACAAGTTCGCGCGCGTCCTGCGCATCCCCACCGAGCAGACTCTGCATCAGCGCTTCGGCATCGCCGTTCACACGGTCCTCGAGCGCTTCCATTCCGACGGCGGCCAGACGCTGGAGCAGATGAACGCGCTGCTCGACGCGTGCTGGCGCAGGGCCGGCTTCGGCGACTCACAGCGCGAGAACGAGCTCCGTGCGATGGGGACCAAGGCGCTCACGCGCTACCACGCGCGGCTGGGAGACCAGGACTCCGAACCCGTGTGGTTCGAGCGCTCGTTCGCCTTCCGGCTCGGCCCGCACCACCTGCGGGGGCGCGTCGACCGCATCGATCGCCTCACCGGCGCGGGCGGCGAGGCTGACGGCGGCGACGGCGGCGGCGATGGCGTGGGCGCCGAGTACGAGCTGATCGACTACAAGACCTCGCGCCCGAAGACCGCGGAGCAGCTGAAGGACGACGTGCAGCTGTCGCTGTACGCGCTGGCCGCACGCGAGGCGTGGCAGCTGGAGTCCTCGCGCCAGGCCTACTACTACGTGCTCGACGATCTCAAGGTGCCCGTCCCGCGCAGCGAGCAGGACACCGCGTCGGTCACCGACGTCGTGCTCGAGGTCGGCGAGGGGATCCTCGCGCAGGAGTTCGAGCCGACCCCCTCGCACGCGGCCTGCTCGATCTGCGACTACCGGATCGTCTGCCCGGTCGCCGAGAAGTAGGCGTCTACTTCTCGCTCCCGCGCTGGCGCAGGAAGCGCTGGAATTCGCGCGCGATGATGTCGCCGGAGGGAACCTCCTCGGGCGTGTCCTCCTCGTCGCTTTCGGCGGCCTGCTCGAGCCGTTCGACGAACGCCTGGATGTCAGGATCGCTTTGCACGGCGAGTCCCACCTGACGCTCGTAGTCGGCAGCGGCCGACTCGAGCTCGGAGACGTCGACGGACACGCCGATCAGTCCTTCCACGCGGCGCACCAGCGCGAGCGCCGCCTTCGGGTTGGCGGCCGCGGCCACGTAGTGCGGCACGCCCGCCCACAGGCTCGCCGACGGCAGTCCCGCCCGCGCGCACGCGTTGTGCAGCACGCCGACGATCCCCGTCGGGCCCTCGTACGTGGAGCCCTGCATGCCGAGGCGCTCCATCAGCGAGGGGTCGGAGGCGTGTCCGGACATCGCCACGGGGCGCGTGTGCGGCACGTCTCCGAGCAGCGCGCCCAGCGAAACGACGACCTGCACGCCGAGCGCCTCGGCGAGGTCGACGATGTGCGCGCTGAACGCTCGCCAGCGCATCGACGGCTCGACGCCCTGCACGAGCACCAGGTCGCGCGGCGCCCGCGGGGCCGATGCCTCGAAGACCTCGACGCTCGGCCACACGATCTCGCGTTCGTTGTCGTCGTTGAACTGCACGCACGGCCGGTTGGCCTGGAAGTCGTAGAACTCCTCCGAGTCGATGCGCGCGAAGCGGCGCGCGTCGAGCGCGCCGGCCAGGAACGAGACGGCGCTCGAGGCGGCGTCGCCGGCGTCGTTCCAGCCCTGGAATGCGCACACCATGGCTGGGGCCCTGAGGCCATCCGGACGGCGGTCCCAGATCAGCGGCTGCATCCGAACCACCGTACATCATGGGGCGATGGCTTCCGCCACGAGCACTCCGCCGCAGAACGCCCAGAGCGTCGCCACGCTGCGCGATCGCGAGGAGGTCGACGGCGTGTTCGCGTGTACGCGCAAGGAGCGCCAGATATCCCGCGCCGGCACGCCGTACCTGACGGTCGAGCTGGGCGACCGTACGGGCACGATCCTCGCACGCGCGTTCCGCGACGCCGACGTGCTCGCCGGGCGCTTCGAGCGTGGCGAGCTGGTGCGCGTGCGCGGGCGCGTGGAGCGCTTCCGCGAGCAGCTGCAGATCGCTGTGGAGACGATCGCTCGCGCGGACGGTCCCGAGGCCGACCCGAGCCATTTCCTGCCGAGCGCCTACCGCGACCTCGACGAGCTCGAAGGCTTCCTCGAGCATCTCGCGCGGGAGGTCTACGACGCTCCGCTGAAGCTGCTGCTCGCGAACCTGCTCGGAGACCGCGAGCTGCGCGCGCAGCTGCGCCGCGCGCCGTGCTCGGCGCCCTCGGCGCGCCCGGGTCCACGTCCGGGCGTCCACCATGCGTACCTCGGCGGCCTGCTGGAGCATACGGTGGCGCTCGCCACGCTGGCGCTCGAGCTGTGCACGCTGCACTCGCGCCTCGATCGCGACCTGCTGCTCAGCGCGGCGATCGTGCACGACATGGGCAAGACGCGCGAGTTCACCTACGGCGCGGAGATCGCGCGCAGTCCGGAAGGGCGCCTGCTGGGGCACATCGAGCTGGGAATGCGCCTGCTCGCGAGCCACATGCCAAAGACGCTCGAGGGCGAGCGCCGCTTGGCGCTCGAGCACTGCGTCCTGCTGCACCATGGCGCGGAGGCGGCCTCGGGGCAGCGCTTCGCCTCAGGCGAGGCGCTCGCGCTGTATCGCCTCAATGCACTCGACGCCCAGGTCAAGGGCGCTTTTGAGGGCGGGCTGTAGCGCCGAGAACGGTCAAGCCGCACAGCATTGCTGCCGATGTAGGAGCCATGAGTGACATCGGCGCGCCGACAGCCGATCCGGCCGCGGCCGATACGGCGGATGAGACCGTAGTCGAGCACGCGGGCAGCGGCCTGTACCCGCCGCGTCGCAGCGGGCGCTCGACGCGGATGATCGGGGAAGTGGTCGTCGACCTCGGCTACGCCGACCGCGAGACCGTCGATCAGGCGGTCGAAGTGGCGCGCGGGCAGGGCCGGCCCACCGGGCTCGTGCTCGTCGAGCAGGGCGTGTTGCGCCACGATCAGCTGGCGCGCGTGGTCGCCGAGCGCTTCGGCCTGGACTACGTCGACCTCGCCGTCTACGACCTCGACATGGGTGCGGCCAACCTGCTGAACGCCGAAGCCTCCAAGCGCTACCAGGCCGTGCCGATCGGCTTCACCGACGACGGCACGCTGCTGCTGGCGATGGCCGATCCGACGAACGTCCTGACGATCGACGACGTGGCGATGATGACCGGCCGCCGCGTAAGGCCGGTCGCGGCTTCGGTCGAAGACCTCAACCTGCTGCTCACGCGACTGGCGCACCTCGACGAGTCGATCGAGGACATCGTCGACGGCGACGCCGAGGCCGATGAAGAGGATGTGCGCGTCGACGAGGCCGACAGCGACGCGCCGGTCATCAAGCTCGTCCATTCGATCGTCGCGCAGGCTGTGCAGCAAGCCGCATCGGACATCCACGTCAACCCCGAAGAGGGCGATACGCGCGTGCTGTTCCGCGTGGACGGCGTGCTCGCCCCGGCCGCGACCGTCAAGCGCAAGATGGCGATGGGGGTCGTCTCGCGCATCAAGATCATGGCCGACCTGGACATCTCCGAGAAGCGCGTGCCGCAGGACGGCCGCTTCGCGCTGACCGTCGACGGCCGGCGCGTGGACATCCGCGTCGTCACCCTCCCGCTCGTGCACGGCGAGGGAGTGGTCCTGCGCATCCTCGACAAGGGCGTCGTCGTGCAGGGCCTGGAGTCGTTGGGCATGCCGCCGCAGCCGCTCGAGATCTTCAGCGCCGCGATCAAACGGCCCAACGGCGCGGTGCTCGTCACCGGGCCGACGGGCTCCGGCAAGTCGACGACGCTGTATGCCGCGCTCAGCGTGCTGAACGACGGCGAACGGAGCATCCTCACGATCGAGGATCCCGTCGAGCAGCGCATCGCCGGGATCAAGCAGATGCAGATCGCCCCGAAGGCCGGCGTGACGTTCGACGTCGGGCTGCGCTCGATGCTGCGCGCCGACCCCGACGTGATAATGGTCGGTGAGATCCGCGACCGCGAGACCGCCCACATCGCGGTAGAGGCCGCGCTGACGGGCCACCTCGTGCTCTCGACGCTGCACACCCGCGACGCGCCGAGCGGGCTGGGACGGCTGATCGACATGGGAATCGAGCCGTTCCTCGTCTCCTCGGCGATCGACTGCATCGTCGCCCAGCGCCTCGTACGAATGCTCTGCAAGCACTGCAAGAAGCCGCTGAAGGTCTCCGAGGCGGTGCTCGCCGAGCACGGGCTGGTTGGCGCCGAGCCGTTCGACGCCGTCGGCTGCTCGCGCTGCGGGGGCTCCGGCTACCGCGGACGCATCGGCGTGTACGAGGTGATGTCGGTCAGCGAGCACATCCGGGCGCTGATCCTCGAAAAAGCCTCCGTCGACCTGATGGTCACCGTGGCCATGCGCGAAGGCATGCGGCGCCTGCGCGACGACGGCCTCGACAAGGTGCGCGAGGGCCTGACCTCGGTCGCCGAGGTCGAACGCATGACCAGCAGCCTGCTGTAGCAAGCCTCACCGGCCGCCCTAGCCTCCGATCGCGCGCCGAGCGCGTTGCAGCAGCGAGATGCGCAGCGGGCCAGCGGGGAACGCTACGCCTGAGAACGAGTACGCCTCGTAGCGCTCGCCGCGATAGGTGCCGGGGATCGGACCGCGCACGGGCGCGATCGCCGGACCGGAGCCGGCGCCGGCGAAAACCTTGCCCGCTTTGACGACCTGGACGCGAACGATCTGACCGGCCTGCAGCGTGGCTAGCGCCGCGCTGGCGGCGCGAGCGTCGTTGGCGGAGATCGCCTGGATGAGCGTGCCGGATGCTTGCAGCCGGTGCACGGCCTGCTCGATGTCGCTGCCGCTCGCGGCCGCCTGGTAGACGCGGGCGGCGACTTCGCCGATCGTGTTGGCGACCAACGCGGGACAGCCCTGCCCGACGATGAGCGCCGGCTTCGTGGCCGTGTCGCCGCTCGTGAACGTGGCGGCGCTGGAAGCTGCGGATCGGCTGCCGCTGCCGGAGGAGCCGCAGGCGGCGAGCGTGCACGCGGCAAGCGCGGAAGCGAGCAGCGACGCGCACGAGGCGCATCGGCGGGCCGGCGGACGGGCGGGGCCGCGCGGTGAACTGCTCACCCCAGAAGCCTAAAGGCGGCGCTCCGCGTCGGCGGTGCCGCTCCTGCGACGCCGTGCACAGCCGCGGAGCGGCCTTCTGCTGGCACTGCGGAGGCCCCCGTGATCGAGGAGGCGCGCCCGTCCGTGCTCGGGCGCGCGGGCGAGTCGAGCTGAAGTCGTAGCGGCCGTAGCCGGGCTGCTACGCGCGGGCCTGCAGCGCGCGGACGCCGATCGAGGAGGCGCTCGTCGAATCGTCCATGCCCTCGAGCGTCGTCCCGCCGGTCGCCTAGCGTGTCAGGCGTGACATGGCTGCGGCTCCCGCCGTCCCGTCCGCGCCCGGCGCGCGGCGCGATGATCCTGCTCGCCGGCGCCGCGCTCCCGTGGAGCCTCTCCGCGGCCCGGGTCGCGACGGCCGCGACGGCGAGCTCGGCCTCCCCGCCGCGCGAAGGCTCGTGCCCGATCTTCCCCGCGAGCAACGCGCTCAACCGGGACGTCTCCCACACGCCGGTCGATCCAAGCTCGGCGAGCTATGTCGGCGCGATCGGGGCGGGCCTGCACCTGCATGCCGACTTCGGCACGAACCCGAGCTACGGCATTCCCTACACGGTCGTCGCTCGCCGCCAGGTGAAGGTGCCGATGCGCTTCAGCGAATTCGGCGCGGAGTCCGACCCCGGCCCCTATCCGATCCCGCCCGGCGCGCGCGTGGAGGGCGCCGGCGAACAGGGCGACCGCCACGTGCTGGTCCTGCAGAAGGGCAGCTGCCGCCTGTACGAGCTGTACGCGGCGCGCCGCCTCGCTCGTGGATGGGAGGCGGGCTCCGGTGCCGTCTTCAACCTGCGCAGCAACGCGCTGCGCCCCGCCGGCTGGACGTCTGCCGACGCCGCCGGCCTGCCGATCTTCCCGCTGCTCGTGCGCTATCCGGAGGTGCACGCGGGACGCATCAACCACGCGCTGCGCGTGACCGTTCCGCGCACGCAGCGCGGCTACATCCATCCCGCGACCCACTTCGCCTCCTCGAGCGACGACACGAGCTTGCCGCCGATGGGGCTGCGCCTGCGACTGAAGGCGAGCTTCGGCCTCACCGACTACCACGGCCAGGCGCTCGTTGTGCTGAAGGCGCTCAAGCGCTATGGGCTGATCGTCGCCGACAACGGCTCCTCCTGGTACATCGCCGGCGCGCCCGACCGGCGCTGGGACGACGAAGACCTCGACCAGCTGAAGACCGTGCCCGGGTCGGCGTTCGAGACGGTCCGCAGCGGACCGATCGTGCACGGCCACTGACGCCGCGGGGCACCGCGGGCGGCGGGCGGCCGGCGCGCTGGGGCTGCCTAGGACTGCTGCTGGTGCTCGACCGGCGGCGCGGGAGGCGTGGCGACCGGCTGGGCGACGGGCTGGGCGACGGGTTGGGCGGGTTGGGCAGCGGGCGCCGGCGGAGGCTGCTGCTGCTCGGCAGGCGGCAGCGCCGTCTGCTGCGAGTTGTGCTCGCCGGTTACCGACTGCTTGAACTCGCGCATTCCGCTGCCCAGCGAGCGGCCTATCTCGGGAAGGCGCTTGGCTCCGAAGACGAGCAGCAGGATCACTACCAGGAAAGCGATATGCAGGGGATTGTCGAGTCCCATGTGCCCTTGAGTCTAGACCATCGGCTCAGCCGGGATCGCGCAGGGCCCTGCGCACGAACTGCGCCGCGACGATCACCATCAGCACGGCGAATGCGTCGCGCAGGACGGTGCCCGAGAGCGCGTTGGCCAGCGCGACCCCCCCGGCGGCGCCGGCCAGCGAGAGCAGGCCGAGCAGCAGCGCGTCGGCGCGGCGCACGTTGCCGTAGCGATCCTGCCTGTACGTGCCGACGATCGCCACGGGAATGATCGCCAGCAGCGAGGTCGCCTCCGCCTGGTGCTGGCCGAGATTCAGGAAGATCACGAGCCCCGGCACGAACAGCACGCCGCCGCCCACCCCGAGCAGTCCGGCCACGATGCCGCCCGCGACGCCGATCGCGATCGCACCGGTCATCGCAACACCAGCTCGACGGCGCTTGCGAGCAGCACCGCCGCGAACAACAGCGCGATCGAGCGGTCGCGTACGCGCTGCTGCAGCCACGTGCCAACCAACACCCCGCCGACCGCCGGCAAGCCGACGAGCAGCGCGTCGCGCACGTGCACGTTGCCGTACAGGCCCTGCGTGGCGGCGGCGAACGCCGCGATGAATACGATCGCTGCCAGCGACGTGGCGGTGGCCGCGCGCTCGTCGTATCCGAGCCACAGGACCAGCAGCGGCACGATCACGCTGCCTCCGCCGACGCCGAACAGACCGCTGAAGATGCCGGCCGCCGTGCCGATCGCCATCAGTTTGAGCGAGCGGCTCAGGGAACTGTCAGCCCGCCCGTCAGCAAGCACGCTTGCGAGGGGACTGGTCAGCCAGCATGCGCGCCATACTAGACCCCGTGTCCCCCGCTGCCACGCTCGTGGAGGCGCTCGAGCCGATCCGCGCCGACCCCGACCACGGTGCCGTCCTGCTCGACATCGACGGCACGCTCGCGCCGATCGTCCGCCACGCCGCAGACGCTCACGTGCCGGAGGCCACGCGCACGCTGCTGATCGAGATCGCCAAGCGCTACCGGCTCGTCGGCTGCGTCAGCGGTCGTCGAGCGGCGACCGCGCGTCAGATCGTGTCAATCGGCACGCTCGCGTACGTCGGCAACCACGGCGGGGAGCTGCTGCGCCCCGGGGCGACGCGGCCCGAGGTCGATCCGGAGCTCGCCGCGTGGACGGCACGCGTGCGGGAGTTCGCCGCGCGTGCCCTAACGAGCGAGTACCAACGCCTGCGCGTGCGCGGCGAGGACAAGGACGTGATCGCCGCGTTTCACTGGCGCGGAGCGCCCGACGAGGAGGCGGCCGCCGTCGCGGTGGGCAAGATCGCCAAGCTCGCAGAAGAGGAGGGCTTCGCCGTGCATTGGGGGCGCAAGGTTCTCGAGGTGCGCCCGCCGGTCGCGCTCGACAAGGGCCTGGGCATCGCTGCGCTGCTGCGCGGGGCCCCCGTCAAGGCGGCGCTGTACGTGGGTGACGACACCACGGACCTCGATGCCTTCCGCGCGCTGCGCGAGCTCGTCCAGTCGGGATCGCTCTCCGCGGCGCTGTGCGCGGCCGTGGACTCGGACGAAGCTCCACCCGAGCTGGCGCGCGAGGCGGACCTGACCGTGGACGGGACGCGCGGCGTGCGAGAACTGCTCGAGGCGCTGCTGTAGTAGGCGTGTGCGCTTCGTCGACTTCCTAAGGACGACCGTCCTGCTGAGCGCCGCCGCGGCGACGGCGCTGGCGCTGGTGACCGTGCTGGCCGTCGGGACGCACTCCGAAGAACACCTGCTGCCGATCGCCGTCGGCTGGTGGGTGATCGCGACGCTGATCGGCCTGCGGCTCGGCCGGCGAGCGGAAGCGAACCCGCCGATCGCGCGGCTGCTGGCGAGCGCCAAGGCCAGCACGACGCTGCCCGAGCAGCACCCAAGCGCGATCTTGATCAATCGCCTGTGGCCGCTGTTGCTGTTCACGCTGGTCGCCGGCGGGCTCGGCTTCCTCGCACCGCAGGTGCCGGGCATCGCCGCGGGCTTCGCGATCATCTGGGCGCTCGCCTGGCGGCGCCAGGACGCGGCGGTGGAGGCGATCGAGGAGCGCGACGGCGCGTTCTTCTACGTGATGCGCACCTCGCCCGTGGGGCCGATGTCACTGGAGCGGACGCCGGGCTTCAAGGCCCTGCGCCCCGAGCGCGCGAACGGCGCCGTCACCTGAGATGCAGGACGCGCAGGCCGCCGACGTCCTGCTGGTCTCGCTCGGCTCGACCGAGGGCCTGCGCCGCGCCGACGACGAGCTGCAGGACTCGCTGCGCCGAGCGGGGGCGCGGGTGGCCGTTGCTCGTCCCTTCCCGCCGGAGCGGCTGCCCACGCTGATGCTCACCGACCTCGCCTGGGCGCGTGCGGCGCGCGCGGCGGCCCGCAAGGTCCTCGTGGCGCAACGGCAGACGCCCGCGCGCGCCGTGATCTACTCGAGCACGACCGCCGCGCTGCTCTGGAGCCGACCGGGCGCGATCCGCTTCGACGCGACCGCCGCGGGCAACCGCCCGGGGCGTCACGGCGTGTGGCAACGCCCGCTAGAGCGCCGGCGCCTGCGCCAGGCGCCGCTGCTGATCCCGTGGAGCGTCGGCGGGCTGCAAGAGGCGCCCGCGCAGGCCCGCGCGGGCGATCGCGCACTCGTGCTGCCGGTTGCCGTAGAGCCCTCCGCGCAGGCCGCCGCTGCGGAGGAGCGCGACATCGCGGCGCTCACGTACGCCGCGAACCCCGCCAAGAAGGGTCTCGCGCGCGTGCTCGCGGCATGGCGGCGCGTGCTCGGCGAACGCGGGGCAGAGCAGGGCACGGCCGGCGCGCCCGAGGAGCTGCTCGTGGCCGGCGCCTCGGCGCGGCAGCTAGAACAGGCCGGGCTTCTGTCGAGTTCAGAGCCCGGTGTCCGGGTGCTCGGCGCGCTAGCCCCGCGCGAGTTCCGCGCGCTGTTGCGGCGCACGCGCGCGTTCGTTTGCGCGCCGCGCCGCGAGGACTACGGGATCGTGCAGTTAGAGGCTCTCGCAGACGGCTGCCAGCTCGTCACGACAGCCGCGCCCGGTCCCTACCAGGCGCTGGCGATCGCGCGCGAGCTGGACCCGCGCCTGGTCGGCGAGGACCTCGCCGGCGCCCTGCGCACCGCTCTCGAGGATCCGCTCCCCGGCTATGCCGAGCGCGCGCGCCACGCGCTCGAGCCGTTCCGGCGCGAGTCCGTCGACCGGCTCGTGGCCGAGCAGCTACTTCCGCGGCTGCTTGTCGGGGCTACGCCCAGAACTCGTCCCAAGCGTAGAGGTCGTGAAAATGCTCCCGACCGTCAGTAACCCGGCCGTCCTTGAGCTCGAAGACGATGCAGTTGACAACATCCAGGTGCTTGCCGCCCCGCTCCCCGGTGCTGCGCTGGATGCCGACCACGCGGTCCTCGTCATCTGCAAGCAAGTGCTGCAGTTGGGCACGGAAGGTGCCCCCCGTCTCCTGCCCCAGCTGGCCGAAGTAGGCAAGCGTCGCCTCGCGGCCCTGGTAGTCGTCAGCGAAGCGGCTGCGCCCCGGCAAGTGCCACACCATGCTCTCGTCGAAGAGCTCGTTGAGCGTGTTGATGTCGGCCGAGTTGAAGGCCTCGTAGGCGCGCCGCATGATCGTTGCGTTCTCGTCTGCAGTCATCGATTCCCCCTCGTTGGTCTCAGTCCGCCTCGGACACTACTACCGGCCCTCGCGCGCCGCCTAGCGGGGTGTCCGCAGCCGCTTGCGTAGCCGCTGAAGCTCAGTCCAGGAGCGCGTGTTGAACACGTCCTCGCGCGCCAGCCATGCGCGCCGCGCCGTGGCGATGCCCCAGCGCATGTTCTGCAGCGTGCGCGTGCGATGGGCGTCGGAGTCGATCACGATCATCACGCCCGCGCGCGCCGCGGCGCGCGCGTTGACGTCGGACAGGTCGCGCCGGTCGGGGTTGGCGTTGATCTCGAGCAGCGTGCCGGTTCGCACGGCTGCCGCGAAGATGGCGTCGAGGTCGATCGCGTAGGGGGCGCGGCGCTCGATCAGCCTCCCCGTCGGATGGCCGATCGCGTCGACGAGCGGATGCTCGATCGCCCTCAGCACGCGCTCGGTCATCGCCTGCTCGCCCATCGCGAACGACGTGTGCGCGCTGGCGATCACCCAATCGAGCTCGCCGAGCAGCTCGTCCTCGTAGTCGAGCGAGCCGTCGGGCAGGATGTTCACCTCGCTGCCCGCCAGCAGCTCGATGCCCTCGATGCGCGCGTTGGCCTCGTGCACGAGCTCGATCTGGCGGCGAAGCTGCTCGGGCGAGACGTCGTTGCCGAAGCCGTGCGTGGCCGAGTGGTCGGTGATCGCCAGGTACTCGTAGCCGAGCTCGCGCGCCGCGCCGGCCATCTCCTCGATCGTGTTGTGCCCGTCGGAGGCGATCGTGTGGCTGTGCAGGTCGCCGCGGATGTCCTGCAGCTCGATCACCTGCGGCAGCCCGGTGCCCCCGTCCAGCCGCGCCGCCTCCAGCTCGCCGCGGTCCTCGCGCAGCTCCGGCTCGATGTAGGCGAGACCGAGCAGCTCGTACAGCTCCTGCTCGCTCGCGCAGGTGCGCGTTCGGCCGATCGCGTCGTCGAGCAGGCCGTACTCGGAGACGTGCAGACCGCGGCGCACGGCAGCCTCGCGCAGCGCGGCGTTGTGCCGGCCGGAGCCGGTGAAGTGCTGGAGCATGTTGCCGAGCTGCGCCGGCTTGGCGATCCGCAGGTCGACGCTCACGCCGGAGTGCGTGCGCGCCCGTGCGCCTGAGCGCCCGGCCGAGCCGACACTCTCGATCTCGGCGAGCTTGCCAAGGCCCTTGGCGAGCGTCGTCGGACGCGTCGTGGTCGCGATCAGGTCGATGTCCTTCACGCTGTCGGCCCTCCGGCGTGCGGACCCCGCGAGCTGCACGTGCGTCCCCGGCCCGCCCTGCTCGGCGAGCTGCGCCGCGAGCGCTTCGCCGATCGCGATCGCCTTGGGCAGCAGCAGGCGTGGTGTGACGCGTTCGCCCGCGCCCTGCTCGAGCGAGGCGAGCACGCTCTCCTCGAGCTTGGGACCGAGCCCGCGCACCGTGCGCAGGCGCTGCTGCAGCGCGGCCTCGCGCAGCTTCTCCAGCGAGTCGATGCCGAGCTCGGTGTGCAGCAGGCGCGCGCGCTTGGCCCCCAGTCCGGGGAGTCGCGTGATGGCGATCAAGCCCGCCGGGAACTTCGCGCGCAGCTTCTCCGCGGCGGGGATCGTGCCGGTCTGCGCAAGCGCGAGAATCTTCTCCTGCAGCGTCGAGCCGATCCCCGGCAGCTCGCTCGCGCGGCCCTCGCGCGCGAGCGCCGCGACCGACACCGGGGCCTCGCGCACGCTCTTGGCGGCCGTGCGATAGGCGAGCACGCGGTGGACGATCGCCCCATCGAGCTCGTACAGGTCGCCGAGCTCTTCGAGGGCGTCGGCGATCGCACCGTTTGAGAGCTCGCGTTCGGCCACTCACGTCAGGGTAGGCGCCCGGGCACGCTGACGGACCGCGCCTCCGGGGCGCGGTCACGGCGCGCGGCGATGCGGCGGCTGTCGCGGCGATGCGGCGGGCGCGCGCCACGCTCTAGGGTACGCCGACCGATGTCCGGCGAGCCGTGGCTGATATTGCCCACGTACAACGAGGCTGAGAACGTCCACGCCATCGTGCTGGCCGCCGGCGAGGTGCTCGCGGGCGCGGCGCCAGGGGGCTTCCACGTGCTGGTCGTCGACGACGGCTCGCCCGACGGCACGGGCGAGATCGCCGACCGCCTGGCAGCCGAGCACGAGTGGGTGGCAGTGCTGCATCGCACCGAGAAGAACGGCATCGGGCCGGCGTATCTGGCGGGCTTCCGCCACGCGCTCGACCGCGGCGCGGGCTATGTCATGGAGATGGACTCGGACTTCTCCCACGACCCAGCCGATCTGGCGCGCCTGTTGGCGGCCGCCGACCCCGACTCGCCCGACCGTGCCGACCTGGCGCTCGGCTCGCGCTACGTACCGGGCGGCGGGGTCGCCGACTGGGGACTCCTGCGTCGCTTCATCAGCGAGGGCGGATCGACCTATGCACGCTGGGTGCTCGGCCTGCAGATCCGCGACCTGACGGGGGGCTTCAAGTGCTTCCGCCGCGAGGTGCTCGAAGCGATTGAATTCGACGGCGTGCGCTCGCAGGGATATGCATTCCAGGTCGAGCTCACCTACCGCGCCGTGCGCGCGGGCTTTCGCGTCGTGGAGGTTCCGATCGTGTTCCGCGACCGCCAGCATGGCCAGAGCAAGATGTCCTGGAGGATCGCCGCCGAGGCGATGTGGCTCGTTCCGCGCCTGCGCTTCAGGTAGCAGGCTCGTTGGCCGATGCACAGACGATGAACGCGTCGGCCTACGCCTTCGCGCATGGCGTGCGCCACACGCGCGAGACGCTGCGCGCGTGGCAGAAGACACCGGGCTCGGTACTGGGCCGGTGGCTGGCCGGCTCCGCGCTCGCCGCGGCCAGTCTGTTGCTCGCTGTCTGGCTGGTCGCCTCGCTGTACCGCGGCACTCAGCAGATCGTCACGCTGCAGCCGCCGTTCGCGGTCGGCGACCCCGGCGACGTGCTGGCTGTGCTGCAGCGCAACATGCTGGTGCTCGCCCTGCACGCGATGGCCTGCGTCGCGGGCTTCATCGCCGGCAGCTCATTGCCGTTGCAGGCCGAGCACCATCACGGGGTCTCCCGTTGGGTGCACGAACACGGCGGGCGCATCGCGATCGGCTTCGTGGCGCTCGCCACGACCTTCTCGCTCAGCGCCCAGGCCTACCTGATCGGGCGCACGCTCGGAGGCGTCTCGCACTTCCTGCACGTCTCCTCGGGCACGCTCCTGCTCGGCCTTCTGCCGCACGCGATCCCCGAGCTCGTCGCGCTGTTCCTGCCGCTCGCCGCCTGGATCATCGCCAGCCGCCGTGGCGAGTGGGAGCAGCTGCTCGCCGCCACGTTCGTGACCGTCGCGATCGCCGTGCCCGTGCTGGTCGCAGCGGCCTTCGTGGAGGTGTACGTATCGCCGCACCTGTTCACGACGCTCACGCACATCAGCCCGCCCATCGTGCGCTACTCCGAAGGCTGGACCGTGACCGTGCACTAGCTGGTCGCCGGGACGGCGGGGGAGGCAATGGGTCAGTTGACTCGCCGGAGCGTATCGTCCCCCGGACCAGAGTCCAACACATCGGAGGTAGCGTCATGGCATTCCTGTTCGGACACTTTGATGTTGGGGATTACGACCAATGGAAGCAGGGCTTCGACTCCGATCCGGCGGGCCGCAAGCAAGCCGGCAAGGGGCACATGGTCTATCGCAGTGTCGAGAACCCCAGCGATGTCTTCGTAGCGGTCGAGTTCGGGTCGGCCGATGATGCCAGGTCCTTTCGGGAGCGTCTGCTCGCGTCGCCGGCACTGGACAACGTCAACGTTAAGACGCCTCCCACGGTGGTCGAGCAGGCTGACGCCGCTACCTACTAAACGCTGAGCCGGCGGGTTGGGGTCAGTTGGAATCGAGCAGGCCGGCGATCTCGTGGAGGCACCTATGCTGAACGGACCTCATCGGACGGTAGTGGGTCAGTTTGAGATCCGGGTGTATGGTGGATCGCTCTCCGAGCACAAGGGGGTCACCGGCCATGATGAAACATTGCCCTAGCCCGACCTGCAACGAATCGACGTTGCACAACAAGATCCAAGAACCCGGCTCAACGGTCGTCAAGTGGATCTGCTCGAAATGCAACCGCCAAAATGGCTAGTAGTCGAGTAGCGCAGCGATCTCCTTGAGCGTCCAGACGTGATCCGTCACGCCTGCCGCCATCGCGGGGGTCTGCTTGATCGTCTTGCCGTCGTCGTCCGTGATCGTCAGCGACGAATGGACGCGCACGAAGTTGTAGTGCATGTAATGGAGGCTTACCGCGTGAGACAGATTCTCGACTTTCTTTGAGAAGGCGTTGGTCAGCCGCGTGAAGCGGCGCATCCCCATGCGCATCGTGAGGTTCTGGCGCTCGACGTAGCTCGTTGAGATCCGGTCGGGGTCGGGGTCGCCCTTCTGGAGGCGCACTTTGGTCCCGGTGCAGACCGGAGGGCTTAGCGGCGTTCGCCGCTCATGTCCGGCGCGTAGATCTTCTGTAGCTGCGCCCAATCGACGTCGTTGCCGAACGTCAGGCCTACGGCCGCGACGTAGGACTGGTGGCCATCAGTCGTGATCTGGACACGGTTGCGGAGCCGGTTCTTGAGGTCGGCCATAAGGCACCAGGCACGGTCATACGGACGGTTGCGCGGATCGAGTTGCCCTCGACCAGGCAGCCGATGATCTGCGCGCGTTTCTCGGTGCTCAAGCGGTTCATACTGACCATTATGCTTGAGGCATCGTACGGAATGATATATATATTCTTTCATTGACCTAAAGCCCTATTCCGAGGGCGCCGATATAATGATAGAATCTTTCTATCGTGCCACTGGTCTACCAAACACCCACGCTAGAACCCGTCGATGTCGAGGTTCTCGGCATGATCGACGAGCTGCGCGATCAGCTACGACATAACGTCGATCCCGAGCCCCGTAGGTGGTTCGGCACGCTGCGCCGAATGGCATTCGCCCGTGCCGTGCAAGCATCCAACAGCATCGAGGGTTACGACGCCAGCCTCGATGACGTCGTAGCTGCAGTAGATGACGAGCCCACGCTAACGACGGATGAGGAGACCCGTCTAGCGCTGGCCGGGTACCGCGACGCCATGACGTATGTGCTCCAGGTTGCGCAGGATCAGGCGGCGACGGTAGACGAGGGTCTTCTCAAGTCTCTGCACTTCATGATGCTCAAGCAGCGACTCGATAAGAGCCCGGGCCGTTGGCGGCCGGGCGAGGTCTACGTCGTCCGAGAGTCCACCGGAGAGCGGGTCTACGAGGGTCCGCCTTTCGACCGCGTCCCCGATCTGGTCGCGGGCGCCATAACAGAGCTGGAAGCGAGCGATGCGCCCGTTCTCGTCCGCGCGGCCATGGCCCACCTCAATCTAGTCATGGTCCATCCGTTCAGGGATGGCAATGGGCGCATGGCACGCGCCTTGCAGACTCTGGTCCTTGCACGAGAGCAGATCATGGCGCCTGTGTTCTCAAGCATCGAGGAGTACCTCGGCAGAAATACCGAGCGCTACTACGAGGTGTTGGGGGAGGTTGGCCAAGGACACTGGAACCCACAGCAGGACGCTCGCCCGTGGCTGCGCTTCTGTCTCACCGCTCACTATCACCAGGCTAGGACCCAGCTTCGCCGGATCGAGGAGACTGAGCGGCTCTACGTAGCCTGCGCAGAGATTGCAGAGCAACACGGCCTCCGCGACCGTATGACCGGGGTGCTCGTCGAGGCTGCTTATGGCTTTCGCCTGACCCACTCGACCTACAAGTTGCTCGTAGAGCTCACTGCGGGTGAGAACGTCTCAACGCTGACCACGAGCCGCGATCTGCGCGCCCTCGTCGATGCGAAGCTGCTTCAGCCGATCGGGCAGACAAGGGGGCGCTACTACGTCGGCGAACCGAACCTCATTGCGGAACGTAGGCGCATCCAGGCTGGACGCACTCCCAAGGACACCCACGATCCGTTCGAGCTGGCGACGGGGCAGCTAAGTCTGGCGTTGAGCTGATGTGGACCAGCGAGCCGCAGCGGCCTTACGGGCAATCTCCGAGCGCTTCTCGGGCGACAGCTTCTCGGCCCTAGCCTTGCCACCGTTCAGGCCACCCTTGCGCCCGTTGATCTGCGCCTGGGAGGGCTTGTCGCGCGGCTCCGTGGCTTCCTTGACTAGCCGGTGGGCCAGCCGGTTAGATCGGCCATAGGAGTATCCTAGCCCCTCATGGGGCGACGGTTTGAGGCGCTGCGTAGGAGCTGGCTCTCGCGGCCAGCGCCCCCGGTATGGGGACTCTGGCTCCTGACGCTCGGCTCCGGTCTGGGATTCCTGATCGCGGGGACCACCGGCCCCGGAATCATGAATGCTGTCGGCGTAGGTCTTTGGGGCGGCTTTGGCGGGAGCGCTCTAGCAGGGTGGTACCGGCGAAGGCGGCAGGCCGGTCGCCCTCATTCAAACTGAGACACCACCCATCGGACCCCTTCCTTCACTTTGTATAGTGATAGGAAAGCGATCCAAAGGGAGACCCCATGGCAGGTACTTTGAGCGAAGTCAACGACACCAATTTCCAGGCTGAGGTTCTCGAGTCCGACGGCCCGGTGCTCGTCGACTTCTGGGCGCCCTGGTGCGGTCCCTGCCGCGTCGTTGCGCCCGTGCTCGAGGAGATCGCCTCCGAGCGCCCCGACCTGCGGATCGTCAAGCTGAACATCGACGAGAACCAGCAGACGGCCGCCAGCTTCCAGGTGCTGTCGATCCCGACGATGATCCTCTTCAAGGGCGGCCAGCCCGTCAAGACGGTGATCGGCGCCTACCCCAAGAAGAAGCTCGAGCAGGAGCTGGAGCCCGCCCTCACCGCCGCCTGAGGGCCGATCGCCTAGCCGCGTTGAGCCTTGCGCAGGGCGATCGTCAGGCGCAGGGCGTCCACTTCGATGTGCTCACGGTGCTCCATCGAGGACGCCGCTCCGGGCTCGCCGACGGACAGGCTGACGGCGAGCGTCTCGCCGGCCACGTAGTCGCGGTGGGCGTCGACCGCGCGTAGCAGCGCGGGCTCGCCGTCGAGCGCCAGGTCTATGCGATCCTCGACGGCCAGCCCGGCCTGCTTGCGCGCGTTCTGCACCGCGTGCACGATCTCTCGCGCCTGGCCCTCCTCGCGCAGCTCGTCGTCGATCGCCAGGTCGAGCGCGACGGCGTGCGCCCCCTCGCGCTCGACGCTGTAGCCCTCGGGCGCGCGCATCGTCAGGATCACGTCCTCGCCCGTGAGCGTGTGCTCGCGGCCATCCACCGTGATGCCGACCTCGCCGCTGCTGCGGCCGCTGGTGCCGCTGGAGGTGCTGGGGCCGTCGCTTGCGCCGCCGTCCCCGTTGCCGTCGCGCAGCGCCGCCGCTACATGCGCGGGCTCGAGGGCGGCGATCGCGTCGGCCGCGAGCGGCATGTCCTTGCCGAAGATCGGGCCGAGCCGACGGTAGTTGGGCTTCACCTCGTAGCTGCCCAGCTCGTCGGCGGCCGCGACGAAGCGCACGCGCCTGACGTTCAGCTCGTCGCGCACGATCTCCACCAGCCGCTCGATCGCCTGGCGCTCGCGGTCGTCGGCGACGACGACCGCCTCG
>Ga0193729_1000127_pt1 | contig 35594 bp, 46 predicted proteins | sample U1c2metaG_FD_143036 | JGI IMG/M metagenome (GOLD analysis project Ga0193729, IMG submission 143036) | Soil microbial communities from a riparian zone of the East river system, Colorado, United States - U1c2 | ecosystem: Environmental > Terrestrial > Soil > Riparian zone | place: USA: East River...
GGGAGCAAGTGCTGGATCGGCAACGCTTCTATCGCGGACGTGAAGGTGATTTGGGCGAAGGACGACGACGGGTGCGTGGGCGGATTCGTCGTGGAGAAAGACGCGCCTGGATTTCGCGCGCAGGATATTGAAGGGAAGTTCAGCCTTCGCATGTCGCGCACGTCGGAATGCTGGTTCGAAAACTGCCGCATACCGGCGGAGAATCGCTTGCCCAAGGCGTCGGGGTTGCGCGCGCCGCTGTCGTGTCTTTCACAAGCGCGTATAGGCGTTGCATGGGGTGTGATTGGCGCGGCCATCGACTGTTACGAAACGGCGCTCGCATACGCCAAATCACGGGTACAATTTGGCCGCCCGATTGCCGGCTTCCAACTAGTGCAGGAAAAACTCGTCTGGATGGTGCAGGAGATTACGAAGGCGCAACTGCTGGCGTTGCGTCTCACCCGCATGATGGAAGCGGGCAAAGCACTTCCCGCGCAGATTTCGCTGGCGAAGCGGAACAACGTCTGGATGGCGCTCGAATGCGCGCGCAAGGCGCGCAACATATTGGGAGCCGTGGGCATCACAGATCGCTATTCCGTGATCCGACACCTCATGAACCTCGAGAGCGTCTACACCTACGAAGGCACGCACGACATCCACACATTGGTCGTCGGCCACGACATCACGGGGATCAATGCATTCGGCGGTTAGCGTGAATTATCCGGGGCGCGTGCGCTCCCCAGAGTCAACGTTGCGTGCAGGTGACATTGATAAAAATGAGAGTTAAATTGTTACGAGCATCACTCACCTATCATGAACGAAGTTTACATTCTCGGCGCTGGACGCACCGATTTTAAGCGCAACCTCAAGAAAGAAGGCAAAACCATCCGGCACTTGATCATCGAGGCCGGAAAAAAAGCGATCGATGACGCCAAGATCGAGCCCGCGGAAATTCAGGCGGGCACGGTCGGCAATTTCAACGCCGGCCAGTTCACCAAGCAATTGCAGCTCGGCGCGTTTATTCCGGAGATCGATCCGAAATTGCGCGGCATTCCAACCATGCACACGGAAGCGGCGTGCGCGTCCGGCGCGCTTTCCGTTTTGCTCGGGGCGCAATGGATCATGGGTGGCTTTTACGACGTCGTGCTCGTGGTCGGCGCGGAACAGCAGAAGACAATGTCGTCGCTTGATGGCGCGGATGTGCTCGGCGCGGCCGCCGATTATCACAACGAGAAACCGGAGTATGGCGATTTCATGTTCCCGAAGTTGTTTGGTCGCATCGCGCAAATTTACATCGACAAGTATGGCGCCACGGAAAATGATCTTGCTCAGGTCGCGTGGAAAAATTATGCGCACGCAAAACTGAATCCGCTCGCGCAAATGCGCGACGCTGATCTCACTCTCGATTGCGCGTCGCAAGTTTCGGACAAGAACCCGAGCGTCGCGCCGCCGCTGAAAGTTTCCGATTGTTCGCAGATCACCGATGGCGCCGCGTCAGTCCTTCTCGTGTCCGGGAAATATCTCGAGAAAATCAGGCGCGATAAAAACAAGACTGCGCGTTTACTCGGCTTTGGGCACACGACCGATTACCTGCCGCTTGACAAAAAAGATGCGCCGACGTTTTCAACCGCGCGCAAAGCCGCGCAGCAGGCATTCCACATGGCAAAGCTGACGCCGCGCGATATTCAAGGCGCCGAAGTGCACGATTGTTTCTCGATCACTGAGATTATCGCTTACGAAATTCTCGGGCTGGCGGAATCGGGCAAAGGCGTCGATCTCGTCAAAAGCGGCGCGACCACCTTGCCGAAAGTTCGAAACGAGAAGACGAGCGGGAAATATCCATTTAGAATTCCGGTGAACAGCGGTGGCGGCTTGATCGGCGATGGTCATCCAGTCGGCGCCACCGGTGTTCGCCAAGTCTTCGACGCGTATCAGCAACTCACCGAACAAGCCGGCGCGCGCCAGATCGAGAACGTGAAAAAATTTCTCACCTTCAACATGGGCGGCAGTCTAACAACTTCCGTCGCGATGATCTGGGGGGCGGGAGTAGGATCGTAGCCGCGGTCGCTGACCGCGGTTTTCATATTCCTGCCGCAGCCGGCGGCAGCGGTTACAGAAAAAGCGGATGAAGAATTGCAGCTAAACTAATCATTCCGTTCCGTAAACGAGCACGTGAAATGTGCCCGGCACGTAATTGGGCCGACGGCGTTCGCCCGGTGACGGAGAAGGCCCAGTGTCAGGCGCGATCTGCGCGGTGCATGTGTAAATGCGATGCGTGGCGGGATCGAGCGCCATGGTCCGCGCGCCGCGTTCGGTCGTGAGGGTCTGCACAACCGCGAGTTTGTCCAACGCTTCCTCCTTAACGATCGTGATCGTCCCATCGCCGCAGGAAGCGAACGCCAGTTGCATCGAGTCATCGAATGCGCACGCGTCTACGCCGGCACCAATCGTCGTTTTCGCCACAACCTTGCCGGTATCGCTGTCCAACATGGTCATCAACTTATTGCCGCAACCCACGAAGAGTCGGTGATGTACCGCGTCGAAAGCCATGCCGCTCGGCTCCTCGCCGGGTGCGAGTGGCCACGATCCAGTCACGGCGTGGGTTTTGATATCGATCACAGCTACTTCGTTCTTGTCTTCGATATTGCAGAAGACTCGTCCGCCCAATGCATCGGCCGCTGCGAACTCCGGCTTTCCGGACAACGGAACGGTCACGACCACCTTGCTGTTTTTTGCGTCGATGACTGTGGCCGATTTTCCGCGTCCATTGAACGCGTAAACTTCCGAATGCGTCGGTTCGAACAAGATCGCATCCGGGTTCTCGCCTGTTTCCACTTTCGTCATCGTCTTGGCGGTGTTGAGATCAACCACGCTTACTTTCGATTCTTTTCCGTTGCTGGAGAATCCTCGGTCGAGATCCGACGCAATAGCGAAGCCATGCACGCCCGGCGTGTCGGCGATCTCGCCCACGACCTTGTCGCTCGTAAGATCGACAATCACGATCTTCGTCGCGTGCGTGACGTAAAGTTTCCTCGCCTTTGCATCGACCGACAAGTAATCCCAGCCGGCTTCGCCTCCGATCGGAATGCTCTTTAGAAATTTAAAACTCTGCGCCTCCATCGCTTGCATCAACGCGAGTAAGACGAGACCGATCAACCATCGCCGTTTCATATCGTTTCCTATAATCCCAATCTCAACGTCGCGCCACTTTACGCACCACTGCCTGCTCGCGACGGCTCCGAGATCAAGGAATCGCTTGCTCGCGCCATTCGAAAACAGCCTGGCGTGGAATAGCTGAGCTTGTTCGCTCGCCCCCTGATCTCCGCCCTTGCCCTCTGAGCTTGCCGCTACAGCGCTATTTGAGTGTCAAGCTCCGCGATACGGATCTTGACTGCCGCACAACGTTTGCGCTCCCGGTCGGCGTCGCGTTCCGGCAGATATTGCGCTTTGTACGGCGACCGCGCCGGTTTCAAACATGATCGAACGAAATCGTTGGCCAAACTGAGGCGACGCAGGTTCGCACTCGTCGTGGTTGCCTCGGCTTCGGCGAGCCAGTTGTCCCGGATCGCGATGTAAGCATTGATTTCATCGACCGCGTACTGCGAGTCGACCGTTTTGGTCGATCTTCGCTGAGGCTTTTCGGAAGTGTTTTCGGGAAGAATTGTTTTGCGTCGGTCGAGTTCGTGGACCTGCATACAACAGAAATGAGCAGCCCCCGTGCCGATGTTGGCGTTTGGGCGTTGGACGTTCGCTGCGCCGGTTCGTAGTCTAGTCCCATGAAGCCTCCGTTTACACTTGGCGTTGTTGGCCACTTCGGATTAGCTGTCCGTGACCCGAAGAAAAGCGCGAAATGGTTCCAGCGCGCTTTGGGATTGCGCAAAGAATTCGAGTTCGAAAATGGTGTCGCCGTCGGCAATGACAATGTCACGATCGCGTTGTTTAAAGGCAAGCCGTCGCCACAAACGATCGAACACATGTCATTTCATCTACCGAACATGCCGACGTTGCGAAAAGCGCTCGCGCATCTCAAGAAAGTCGGAGCCGATATCGAAGGCCCGGGCGATGAAATCGGCCCGGAAGGTCCCGGCTCGCCCCACATGGCTCTCTGGTTCCACGACCCGGACGGCTATCGCTGGGAACTTAGTGTCCTTAGCGAAAAATAGCCTTATTCATCGACGACGAAATCGTTGGCTCATCCTTGTCCCTCACGGCCGAATTGAAAGAGACGTCCAAGACCAGCAAGCGGCCATTCGCCGCCTGAACGCGATAATTGTGAAACAAATTGAGTCGCTAACGTCCGACACATCAGCGGTGACTCGTGCGCATCAGTGAATGGTTGGTTGCGTGTCTCCAAGTTGTATCAATTTGTCCGTCAAGCCAGGTTCCGCGACAGCCTTCCATTCATGGAAAGAATCCTGATAAAACCAGAAGACACGGACGTCTGGACCAAGGTGAGCAAAAGGGGACGCCGCGATGGCTTGATCCATCAGAGACCCATGCTGTGCTTCTCCAGCTTTTGGTTCTTCTACAACGCTTGTGACTTTCACAGGAAAGAGTTTTGTCCCTACAGGAGTTCCGCCGATACCTCTCGATTCCACAGGATCACCGCGTGCGATTACTGTAATCTTAGCCGTTTTAGGAATTGGGTAGGAATGTACGCCCGATGCCAATACCAAGTCATTTCCAGTTACGACTTTTGTAATGATTTCGTCGGTCAGTTCGTTACTCTCGCCTGCGAACAGAAGTGGCGCGTGAGCCAAACCGAGTACGAATAATAGAGTTATTGTCTTTTTCATTTTATCTTCTCGGATTATATATAAAATGCATGGCAAATATCAGAGAAGGTGTCTTTGACCGATCTGCTGAAAACCGCGCATTTGGTGCATCTCGCGTTTTGACGAGAAGCTTAATTCTATTTCATGGCTGATGGGCTGCCCAAACTTCCTTGGGGTACTGCCAGTCCGATCTTAGGTCCCCAAGAATCCCATCCCGGTCCGACTGGCTTGTAACCTCTCTCCAGCCAATATCTGGCTGTCCATTTATTCACTTTAAACAGAAAGACAAAGTTCGGAATGACAAGAAGAATCATGCAAAAATACGATACTGCCTTCGCAGCCTCTTGTCCTTGGGCCGCCGCCTGGATTATCACAAATATTAGAACGATCACTTGATAACCGTAAACGAGACACAGATAAACTAACCCTCGCGCAAACATGCCTCGGAATAACAGTACGAACCCTGTGAAAAAGAATCCCGTCCAGGAGAAACCTGTAGGCACTTCGCGAATTAGGCCCGCGTCGTTTTGCAGCTTAACCTTCATCGTTGTTCACCTTTGCTAATGTTTTTCGGCAACCTACCGTTGTCCTCAAGCCACTTTAGCATTTGGTCGCGGATTATCTGCCACTTCTTTTCTTCAATTTCCTGAATCTCGCGCAGGAGTTGTTTCCGATTTTCGCTGGCAATCTGATCGAAGTATTTTTTGGCTTCATTGTCCATAGAATTCATTACTTGTGATTGTGTTAAACGAAAGGACGCGGCACCTCAAGCTCAAATACGTAATGAGGAAGCTCAGTGTTCAGAACGCAGAGAAGAAGATATAGCCGCGGTCGCTGACCGCGGTTTCTAATTCCTCATGCGACCCCTGTTTCTCTTCGCTCCCGGCGCCGGAGCGCCATCGTCGCATCCTTGGATGCAACGCTGGAAGAAACACCTCGAAGAGGTTGGCGACGTCGAGACGTTCGATTATCCCTACATGCGCGAAAACCGGAAACGTCCCGATCCTTTGCCACGACTCATCGCCGCCCATCGACAAGCACTGGCCGAAGCTCTGGCAAAAACCGGTGCGACTGCGCCTATCGTTCTGATCGGCAAAAGCATGGGTGGCCGTGTCGGCTGCCACGTCGCGCTCGAAGAAAAAGTGGATGGGCTCATTTGCCTCGGCTACCCGCTCTGCGCCATGGGCGACCGGACAAAATTGCGCGACGAAGTTTTGCGCGCGTTAACTACGCCGATCCTCTTTGTGCAAGGTACGTGCGATTCGCTCTGCCCGTTGGATCTTCTCGAGCCCGTGCGCCAGGAAATGAAGGCCCCGAATTTTCTTCGCGTCGTCGAAGGTGGCGATCACTCATTGCTGGTCCGTAAACGCGACCTCGCCGCGGCCGGTGAAACCCAGAACGACGTCGATCACCGTGTCTTGCAAGCAATCGTTACTTTTGCAAACACGGAAGCTCTGTCATAGCCTTTCAGGCAAACCCCACGAAGGGAGAAAAAATATGGCTATGTATGTCAGTCTTCTTCAGTTCACCGAACAAGGTGTCCGCAACGTCAAGGACACGATCAAGCGAGCCGCCGCTGCAACCGCCGAGGCCGAGAAAATGGGCGCGAAGGTCACCGACTCGTTCTGGACGATGGGCGCATACGATGTGGTACTGTTGCTCGAGGCGCCTAATGACGAGACCGTGAGCGCTTTTTCTCTCAAGATTGGCGCACTGGGCAACGTCAAGAGCCAGACTATGCGCGCCTTCAGCAGGGAAGAGATGGAGGGCATTCTGGCGAAGATCAAATAACCGAAGCGAGTCGGCGCGCGCGCCCCGGATTCATTAGCGGATTAAAGGCTGTCTAACCGCTGCCTGCCCGCCGCACGAACTGGAACACGCCGGCAAAGACGACGATCTTTAGGCCATCACCCGCGCTAGAACGAAACCGTCATATCCTTTGCTTCCCACGGTTTGAATTGCCGTCGCGCTGGCGCGTCTGTCCGCCGCGATGATGTCCAGCATTCGGCGCATGCCCTGGACATTGGCGTCGTTACTATCTGAATCCAACAGCGCGCCTTTGCGCACTACGTTGTCGGCCACGATCAACGTGCCCGGCCGCGATAGTTTCATGGCCCACGCGAAGTAGTTCGGATAACCGGCCTTGTCCGCATCGATAAAAACAAAGTCGAAAGGCGCCGTCTTTTCCGAGAATAATTGCGCGAGCGCATCCGCAGCCGGTCCCACGCGAATCGTGACTAGTTTTTCCAGATTGGCCCGCGCTAGGTTCTTTCGCGCGACCTCAGCGTAGCTTGCTTCCAGTTCGAGCGAAATCAGACACCCCTCTGGCGGCAACGCGCGCGCCAGCCAGATCGTGCTGTAGCCGCCCAGCGTTCCCATTTCCAGAATGCGACGCGCACCCTGGGTTTGCGCCAGCAGTTGCAGCAGTCTTCCCTGATTCGCCGAAACTTGGATCGCCGGCAACCCTGCGTCCGCGCTCGCCCGCAACGCCGCCTCGAGCACCGGATCAGATGTCCCGAGTTTATTCGAGAGAAACTCGTCCACCCTGTTCCAGAGTTCTTCGTTCATTTTTGTTGAGTCACTGCTCACGCGACTCACTCAACAATCAACCTCACGCCGCTGTCGCTCCGCCGGGAACAAGATTCTCGAGTCCTTCGAAGTTGAGTTTCTTTCGCAGCTCGCGCCGGAGCAGCAGAAGATTAATGCACATCTGAACGACCTGTGATGCGACCGACAGATACCACACATGCTTGATCTCAAATCCGGGCGTGCGCGAAATGAGTACTGCCGGCAGAGCAAAGAGAAGCAGCCGCGCCGTCGAGCTGACCAGCGGTGGCCAGGTATTGCCGATTCCCTGAAACACGCTTGAAGTCGTAAAAACAATTCCCGCGGCCACAAAATTGAAGGAGACGATTCTTAAATAATCGCCACCGAATGCAATCACCCGCGGGTCATTTGAGAAGAATCGAATCAGCGCGGCGGGCGCTAGCCAGACGATGAAAGTGAGAACGAGCATCATTACCGCCGCGATCCCGATTCCGGCATAAACGGAATGGCGGACGCGATCGGCGCGGCGACCGCCAAAGTTTTGTCCGACCACGGGAGCAACGGCGAAGCTCAGGGCCACGACCGGCAAGAAGAGCGCTTGCATCACACGCGCGCCCACTCCAAATCCCGCTTGGGCTGCCGGCCCAAAGCCGCGAATGATCCCGTAAACAATCATGATATAGACGAAGAGCAGCACAAACTCACTGCCCGCAGGCACGCCGATGTGAAGCATCTTTGTCCAGATTTTCAAACGCGGCCGGAAAAGCGGAAAGCGAAACCGCAGGTAACGATATTTTTTCTCGAAATAGATCACCATTAGCACGTCGGCAATGAGGATGGAGATGAAAGTGGCGAGCGCTGCGCCGCTGACTCCGAGCCTCGGCCAGGGCCCGATCCCAAAAATCAGCAAAGGCGCCAGGATGATATTGAGCACTACGCTGAGGACCTGCAATCCGACGGTGGGCTTGATGATCCCGGTCGCACGTAACGCCGACCCCAACGCGACCAGCGGAAACTGGAGCGCGAGTGCGGGAATGAACCAGAGCAAGTAACTCTTTGCCAACGTCGCCGTCGCCGCATCGGCGCTTAACGCTTCGCAATACGGATTCCGCAACAGAAATCCGAAAACGCCGAGAGCTAACGCAACCAAGATCGACATGACGAAAGATTGATTGAAGACCAGCTCGGCTTGAGGCTGATCCTTTTTGCCCGCGGCGTGCGAGATGAGGGTTGTCGTTCCCACACCCAGCATTTGCGTCAGCGCCAGGACGATCATCATCAGATTTCCGGCCACACCTACTGCCGCGATCGCCTCCTTGCCGAGGCGCCCCACCCAATAAAGATCGGCCAGCAAGTAAAGCGTTTGCACCACCATGCTCACCGCCATAAACGCCGACATGTGCAGCAGATGCCGGGTCACAGACCCTTGGGTCAAATCTTTCATTTAGTTCGCAGTTAGTTGTAGCCGCCGCTGCTGGCTGCGGCAATCCTATCTATGCGCTCACTAGAAAATTCTCTTGGCTAAATTAAACATCCTTCGCTCCGTCTTCTTTTTTTAATTCGACGTTGGACGCTGAGCGTTGGGCGTTTGCTTGTTCCGCCTTTGCTATCAACGCTCAATTCTCGCCATTAACCGCCTGCAAGGTCGACATCGAGCCAGATCGACAGCAAGCTTGTGCACCGTATGCCTAAGCCAGTCTCAGTCCGTGCCGGTCAGGTTGAGTTCCTCAAGGTCAACACCGAGAGATGGGACTGGCGGGATGCCTATCAATGGCTCCTCGCGCTGAGTTGGCCTCGATTTGTCGCGTTCATCGCGACCGTTTACATCTGCATCAACGTCGTCTTCGCCGCGCTCTACAGCGTGGGCGAAAATTGCATCGCCTATCTCAAGCCCGGTTCGTTCGTCGACGCGTTCTTCTTTAGTGTGCAAACGCTTGCCACTGTCGGTTACGGCCACATGTATCCGCAGACGCTCTACGGTCACATCCTCACGACGGTTGAAATCATGTTCGGAATGTTCGGGCTCGCGGTCATGACCGGACTCATTTTCGTCCGGTTCTCACGGCCAACCGCGCGGATCCGGTTTAGCAAATCGATCGTGATCGGTCCGTTCAATGGCCGCCCAGCGCTAATGGTGCGCATCGCCAATTTGCGCCAGCGCAGTTTGGTTGAGGCCGAGTTTCGAATCATGTTCTCGCGCGACGAACCGATCCTGGAAGACGAAAGTTACCGCCATTTTTACGCGCTCAAACTCGCCTTCGACCACTTTATTGCTTTCCCCGCGGCGCTGACGCTTCGGCACATCATCGACGAACAAAGTCCACTCCGCGGCGCAACTCCGGAGTCACTGGAAAAGTCTCGGGCCACCTTCGTGGTTTCAGTCGTGGGCGTGGAAACCGTCATTCCCGCCGCTGTGCAAGCTCAGCAAGATTATACATGGCATGACGTCCGCTTCGGCGAACGCTTTGTCGACATCTACGGCGAGCTGGAACAAGGAAAGCTCACCGTCGATTACGGCCGTATCCACGACACCGAACCGGTGACGCCATCGCATTCGACATTGGACGTTGGGCGTTGAGCGTTCGACGTTTCTTTTAGCTCCGACGCATGCCACAGCGCGACCGCTATCTCTTCGTTTGCATCAACCGCCGGCCGGACGACAACCCGAAAGGCTGCTGCGCCGCCAAGGGCTCGGAAGAAGTCTACAAAGCTTTGAAAGCGGAGGTGGGCGCGCGCGGGCTCGCTCAACGTGAAGCGCGCGTTTGCACATCGAGTTGTCTCGATCAATGTGCGACTGGGGTCACCGTTTTGGTCGAACCCGATCACTTCTTTTACGGCCACGTCAGTGTCGCCGACGTACCGAAGATTGTGGACGGACTCGTAAGCGGCCAGCGTGTTGAACGCCTTGTGCTCAGTGCGGATGAATTAGCAAGATTGTAACGTCGGCGCTGCTATCGGATTTCTTTTTGTACTCTGTAGTGGCAGCCGTGTCGGCTGCGAACCTCATTTATGATTGCCGACGGCACGCCTGCCTCTACAGGTTTGCCTAGACCGCTCGAGTTTTGATATTGATTTCCGACGTGAGCGTCTGATGGACCGGGCAGCGATCGGCGATTTCCATTAGCTTGGACCGCTGTTCGGTCGTGAGCGAGCCAGTGAGTTGAATCTCCCGCTCGATCCGATCGATCTTCCCCACCTTGGTCTCGCAGTCGGCGCAATCGGCCGCGTGAATTTTCGAGTGGTGCAGCGTGACCGTGACCCTCTCTAGGAGCCACCCCTTTCGTCGCGCATAGAGCGAGATCGTCATCGACGTGCAGGCGCCGAGCGCGGCGAGAAGAAAATCGTACGGAGACGGCCCCGTATCTGTCCCGCCGAAAGCGACTGGTTCATCGCCTTTAAGACGATGCGGGCCGATTTCAACTTCCTGGGCAAACCCAGCCGCACCGCCGCGGACGATTACGTGCGGCGGACCATTAGAAGTGTTGGCTGCCATTGGTGGAACAACAATTAGACAACGCCGACGAGCTAACGACAAGAGCGAATGCGCCCCGCATTTTTCTTGTAGCCGCTGCTGTCAGCTACGGCCTCAATGCGCAACGCCAGCGGCTACAGATTTTGCGGCGCTGCCGGACGAAATCGCGGCCTTCTCCTGCGTTGTTGTTCCTGCTGCCGCGTCGGCCGCTGCGCCGTCGGCGGAGAATCCTGAACTTTCATGATCTCGAACGTCCGAAAGAGCGGGGCCAGATCAATCACGTCGTTCGCGGCTGATCTCAACATGTTCCCGAGATTTGCGGCGACCGACGCAACTTCCACGCGGATCCCGTGTCGGCGCAGCTTGATGGCGAGATAAGCGAAATCGGCGTCGCCAGTTACAAGAATCACAACATCGGGCCGCATCTCGATCGAAAGCTCGAGCGCGTCGATCGCCATCATCACATCCACGTTCGCCTTGTAATGACCTTCTTCGGCCGGCGCCCCATCTTTGGTCACGACCATGAATCCATTGGACCGCAGCCAATGCATGAACTTGCTTTTCTTGTCCCGCTCCTCCTGCCAGGCGGGAATGGCCGGCGGCAATCCGGCGTAGACAACCATCTCGATCAGATCACGTCCGGTGCCCGGGCCGGCCAGAAAATCGCGGAGCTTCAACCAATCGAGCCCGCGTCCCGCGGTCCGCACGGAACTGCCGACGTTCGATTCGTCCACCAGGACCAACACTCGGGAACGAACGTGAATATCTGAATCTTTCTTTCGCATCGTTGGATCGGCAATGAACTATGTTCGCACGCGATTGGCGAGTACAAGATTCTCGGCATTCTACTTTCTAGCTTGGCCTTTCTCTCCTGCTTTCTTCGTCCCTTTGCTTCCCACGCCGAAGGTTTCGCGGAAAGGGCACCTTCTAGGGCTTCGGCGCGGCGTAAATGAGGTGCCTTACTCTTGGCTCTTTTAGTGCGTAGCTGCTGATTCGTTCTTCGAGCGCATGGTCCGCGCGGGTGACGCGTTCATGCTGGCGCAAGTGTTCCGCCCATGAGCGCACAATGAAAGTCTCCAGATATAGGTCCGGATGTTCGGTGTCGCGATAGATTCCCCAGCGCGATGCTCCGTCGCGACGGCGAACCCGTTCATAACGATGCATCGCCGTGAGGAAATCGGAAGCATGGTCGCGATCTACAAGGTATTCGACCGTCACAAGAACGGGACCTGATTCGAGGCCCAACTCCAGATCATCTGGGATCGCCGGCATGCGCCAATGGTTCCATGGTGTCACATCCATCGTCGTGTCCGGCAGCCTCCACAGCAATCCGAGTCCGGTTGTCGCTATCGCTCCCAGCCCCGCCCACATCAGCGCGGTCGGGACCCCGTCACGTTGGCTGACCGCGCCCCACACCGCGCTTCCCGCGGCCATCCCTCCTTGAAACACCAACATGAACACGGCCAGAACACGAGCGCGGACCCAATCGGGGGCAAGCTTCTGCACCAACGCACTGACCAGCGATATAAAGTCGATCCAGGCGGCCCCGCCCATGAGCATAACGACACTGAGCGCCGGCAGATTATGCAAGATGCTGACGGCAACCGTCGCGATACCCAGAATTGCCACGCCGGCTGAGGCTACAGTTTCCGTCGACCATCGGGCGCGCGCCGGTTGTAAGACGAATGCCCCAAGCACCGCACCGGCTCCGAAACATCCGAGTAGCAGGCCAAACGCAATCGGACTTTGGCTCACGTTATGGGCCACCATCGGCAAGAGCGCCAGCAACGCGCTGGCGAAGAACATGACTGCGCCGGCCCGGATTATTAAAGCCCGAACCGCCGTTGAGTAGCGGACATATCGCAACGCGGCCATCGTCGCGCCGATCACTCTTTCCGCGGGCGCCGTTCGTTTCCGATGGGGTCGCTTCCAGCGCGCCACTACAAAAATCACGCCGATAAACGAGGCTGCATTCACAACGAACGCGGTTCCAACTCCAAAGGTGGCAATGAGCACTCCCGCCAGACCTGGTCCGATCGCGCGAGCCAGGTTGAACTCAATTCCGTTGAGCGCGGATGCTGCCTCTAAATCCTCTGTCGCGACCAGCTCGGGCAAGACAGCCCGCCATGTCGGTGTCTCGAATGCATCTCCGGCTGACAACGCAAACGTGAGGGCGAGCAGCAGCCACGGCGAAATGAATCCCGTGATCACGAGTGCGGCCAATGCGATTGCTACGAGTGCCATCCAGATCTCTGTAAAGAGAATCAGCTTGCGGCGATCACAGATGTCGCCCAGCGCGCCTGCCGGCAAAGCGAATAGGAAGAACGGCAACGCCGACGCCGTTTGGGTGAGCGCGACATACATCGGTCCGGCCTTGAGTGACACCATCAACCAAGCCGCTCCGACGCTTTGCATGAATGTGCCAACGTCGGAAAAGGTATCGGCGATCAACAAGTCACGGAACGTCCGTCCCCGTAGCGGTCGCCACACACTGCCCGTGGCGCTGGCACGGTCCCCTCCTGTGGGTGGATGAGAGGGCGTCGGCTCCATTGGATAAATCCTTCGCGCATTTTTTCAAATTTTCGCACGAGATGTAAACCCAAGATTGAAGGGTCAGCTCCGCACGAGAATTTTCGCCGCAGATTGGGGACGTTTTGATCTACACAACTGCGGTCTGGCGGTCCGGACCGTTTCCGTTTGAACAAGCGTTCTGCGAGCTGCTCGACCGGGCCCCCGAAGGCCAGCGCAATTATGGTTAGACCAACAGCGATTCCGAGAACCGACCAATAGCCGAGGCCGCAGGCAGTTCCAAGCACGGCGCATATCCAGATGGTCGCGGCGGTCGTAAGACCGGTCACATGACCATTGGGATCGCGCAGAATTACGCCCGCGCCCAGGAAGCCGATCCCGGTGAGGATACCTTGCAGGACTCTTCCTATAGCATTTGGATCTATCGATTTCGATTCGCCAGGGAATCCCAGCGAAACGACAGTGGCCACGGCCGCTCCGAGGCTGACCAAAGCGTGGGTGCGCAACCCGGCCGGCTTGCCGTGCAGTTCGCGGTTTAAACCGAGCGCGCTTCCAAGTATAAGCGCCGCGCCCAGCCGCACCGCGATCTCGCCGTTTCCGCTCAGCACAACGCGATGCATTAATCACGGACTCCGGCCCGAAGGCAAGCTCGTATTGATCGCTCGCCGTGATTAAAGCGCACGCCGCCGCATTTATAGATTGCGCCGAAGACTACCGGTGGCTGGACAAGGTTGACCTTCGGAGAACAAGATGATCCGCTTCCCACGCTGCGGTGAATATGTAGGTGCGGCCCGACCGTACGGTTACACGCACTGACGTTGGCTGGCGAGACTCGGTGTTTGGCAGGGCAAGCACGGTCAACACATGACGCCCAGCCGACACGAAACCGTCATAGCGATGGTCCCGTAGGATATCCGCGACTTCTCTACCATCGACCGACAGATGGACGACGAGTTCAGTTCCAAAGTTCGGCGCTCTTTGCACGATCAGGCGAGCGCCTTTGTGGCTAGTGCGCGCCTGGGTCTCACTACCGCTGACAAGGAATGCGCAAGCGAAAGCAAAAATCAGAAAGAGCCTGCTGGCGGAGTTATGTCTTGAGTTCATCATGCAAGTTAGCTCCAGGACCAGTTTTTTGCCAACGACCTTCATTGTCCCTCTTGCAGGTTCTTGATGGCTGGTTGTCGACCTTGACCGAGCGCGAGATCCTCGCCGCGTGGGAGAAGAAGAAAGAAAATTGCGTATCCTCTGGCGCAATAGCGCCCGCACCACTTCCGCTTCAACGATTCATCCATTCAACAACTCTAGACGCGACCCCATTTCCACATTCCCGTGACTTCTCAGCTTGTCGGATGCGTTGCACCGAGGCAAGGTTTGCTCCGCAAATCATGAACACCGACAGCAAAGATTTTCTCAAACGACTCGTCGAGACGCCGAGCCCGTCCGGTTACGAGCACGATGTGCAGAAGCTCGTTCGCGAGCGGATTCGGCCGTGGTGCAACAGCGTGCGGACCGATGTCATGGGCAACGTGTTTGGCATTCGCAATCCCAAAGGCAAACCGCGCATCATGCTCGCCGGACACTGCGATCAGATCGGGTTTATTGTGCAATACATCACGGACGAAGGATTCTTGCACATCGAGCCAATCGGCGGCGTCGATCCCGTCGTGGCGACATCGCAGCGTGTCTCGATTATGACGCGCCGCGGTCTTGTACCAGGCGTAATCGGCCGCAAAGCGATCCACCTGATGGACGACGAGGACAAAAAGAAAGTCCCGAAGATTCACGACCTTTACATCGACATCGGCGCCACGAGCAAAGAGGACGCGCTCAAGGTTGTTTCGATAGGGGACGCTGGAATTTTCCTCCAGCCTTACCTCGATCTCGCGAACCGACGCGCCGTCTCCATGGCGTTTGACAACAAAATGGGTACCTGGATCGTAACCGAGACGCTGCGACTGCTTCATCGTCGCGAGTTCGGCGCGTGCGTTATCGGTGTCTCGACCGTGCAGGAAGAAATCGGGTTGCGTGGCGCGACCGCGAGCGCGTTCTCGAGCGAAGCGGACGTGGGCATTGCCCTCGACGTCGCCCACGGCACCGACACGCCTGGCATCGAGAAAAAGCAGGCCGGGGATTTTCACATTGGCAAAGGGCCGATGATCTTTCGCGGTGCGAACATAAACCCACGCGTGTTTGATTTGCTTCTCTTCGCGGCCAAAGCGAAAAAGATTCCTTATCAAGTCGCCTCGGCCGCTCGCGGCACCGGCACCGACGCCAATCCGATGCAGCTTTCCCGCGGCGGGATGGCCACAGGTCTGCTTTCCGTCCCGCTGCGTTACATGCACACGCCTAACGAACTGTTGTCGCTTGAAGATCTCGAAAATACGGCGCGCCTGCTCGCCGCTTTTTGTACAAATCTAAAGAGAGACCAGGATTTTACTCCTTAGCAGCGAGCGCAGCTTTGAGGTCCCCCTGCAACGATGTAACAATTTGACGAACGCGAAGCGCAGTGTCAATAGTAAGCTCTGACCGTGACCCCTTCCTTCGTCTCAAGCCCCGCGCCCATTCGCAACGCCCTCGCGCGGGTCTGATCCCAACAGCCACAGACTCGCACCCGCCGAGATGGGTTGTTGGTGCGCGGGATGCAGAGCATATTGGCAAAGTTTATGAAGGATTCTGTCGTCAGAGGATGCCTGCTACAGCTTCTCTATGAACGTCGAAGCGAAGGTTCCATTCCATTCGGCCACGCTGAGCAGGCCGTCCCGCCGCCAGAAGGTATAAATCGCCGTGACTGGCTGCGCGCCGTGGCCCAGCTTTCAGAGTATCGCCTCATCGACTGGACCCCTCTTGAAGATCAGACCGGGATGGGTCTGCTGTCCGGATTTGCTAAGATAAACGACTTCGGAGTCAAAGTGCTTGAAGCTGGCGTCGAGGCCCCGATCCGGATCTCTATCGATGAGAGCCGAAAAACCACTGTTCCCCGCCGGCAACAAGCGCCGATCGCCGCGAGCACTCCGCAGCAGCAGGTGATTACGGAGGCACTGGAGAAAGTGATCACCGCGATCAATCAAGCCGATGTGTCGGAGCAGGGGAAAAAAGAAGCGAAATCGTTGTTGCGAAAACTGTTGGGTAGCAAGGCAGCGGCCAGTGTGTTAGGCGCTGGCGCGCAATCCCTCGCTGCCAAGCATTTCACGGGATAAAGCAGTCCAGGGTTCTCGTTCGCTCTGACTTCTGTCAGGCTCAGTGTGAACCGACCGAGCCGACCGAAGGACCAGCTGATTTACCGCGAACGAGAAGGCTGTAGCCAGCCGAGATCACGCGCCGCGCTGCTTCGCCGGTTTCCGGATCAGCGCGAAGCGGGTCGTCGTGGACGCTCTGCTTAACCTCGAAGGTTCGCGTTGGTTTGGTGGGATCGGTGGTTTCGTAAACGTAAGTCGGCATCACAAAAATCTACTCGTAAACGGCTTGGGCGCATTCTATTTCGGGAAATGAAGAATTCCTCCCGGACGAATAACATTAGGTGACGGGTGTTTGTGGTGTAGATTAGGGGGCATCTCGCAGGGCTCAATCTGCAATCGGGCCCTTTTCCCGGATCGAAATCAGACATGGCATTAACACTTACATTATCGCAAAGCGGCGCACTTTACCTGGCGCACCATAGAACGGCTCGCCGTCGTCCCGCGCTTTTCCGGCGGTTCACCGCGACGGCCAGAATTCAGCCACCTGACATCCGGCGCCGTACTTTCGCCGACGCGCACGTCTCAAGGCGATTTCATCCCGGCAACGGGCGGTAATCTACTAACGAATTTAAGATCAGCATGTCAGACCAAAACGAGAAATCGGGATTTCTCCGGCGACGTCGTAGCAAGGTTATCGCATTTATCATCACTGAAGCTTCGGCGATTGGCGTTCTGCTCCTATCGGGGACGTTCGCTTTGTCGTCGCGACTGGCTGATTCGACCTTGGCCATGTCCGTGAACATAGTGACGATCGGGGCAGCCGCGGCCGCGGCGATGATTCCGATAATCTTTTTCGCAATCTCGCCCATCCTTCCCCGAGGAGATTGATCTCTGGCTTTTGACGCGGCGCAGGCTTACAAAGCGTCGAAGACCGGTTGGTCGAACGTGGGATTTACTTTTATCTCGCGGACGTTATTTTGCTGCCTTCTGCTTGCGCTTGGCGAGCGCGAGGCGCTCCGTCTTTTTGCGGCGTGCCCTGCGTTTCTTAACGTTATCTCTGCCTTGGCTGTTTCCCATAGGTTTTAACACTCGCCCACCTGTCGCACCGTAGCAATTCGTAGGCGGATCAACCACCGCATAGACAAATCAGAGCCGCGAGCGGACTGTTGCCACAACCAGGTTTTCCCGATGGAAATTCATCAGCTCCGTTACTTCATTGCTGTCGCTGACGAAGGCAGCTTCTCGCGCGCGGCTGCTCGCGAACATGTCGCTCAGCCTTCGCTCAGTCAGCAAATTCAAAAGCTGGAAGTGGAGATGGATCAACGGTTATTCGATCGCCTCCCGCGCTCGGTCGTGGTGACCGAGGCCGGGAAATGTTTGCTCGAGTACGCGCGAAAGATTCTGGCCGAGATTGCCGATGCGCGCCGTTGCGTGGACGAGCTGAAGCGGGAGGTCGCGGGCCAGCTGGCCGTGGGGGCAATTCCGACTATTGCGCCATACGTTTTGCCGGCGCTGATCGGAAAATTTCAACATCGTTACCCGAAAGTGACACTTGAAATCTTTGAGGACACAACCGAAAGGCTCGTCCGGCGATTGGAAGATGGCGAGCTGGACATCGCGTTCGTCTCGACCTGCGACGAAAGCGCCGCTTTGGAACGTCATTCGTTAGGCAAGGAGGCGCTGTTGATCTTGCTGCCGAAAGGACATCAGCTCGCGAAAAAGAAAAAGATCAAATGGAGCGATCTCAAATCGCAAAAGTTTCTGCTCCTCCACGAACTGCATTGCCTCTCGGCGCAGGTTTATCAGTTCCTGGTCACCCATCATCTTCGGCCCGAATTGGCGGTAAGAGGCGCTCAACTCGGCACCATCGCCCGCATGGTTGCGGCCGGAATGGGAGTGTCGCTGGTGCCGCAAATGATGATTGATACGGAGTCGGCGACTGGATGTGTCGCTTTGCCTTTCGCGCCGCCGGTCCCTCTGCGCGAGCTCAATCTGGTGCGCAATCCTCTCCGCTTTCAGAGTAAAGCGGCCGCAGCATTCCATCAAGAAGCCGCGGCCGCTTTTTCCTCAAAACCAAATGCGCGTTAGCGTTCCAATCCAATTCCCAGCTGCAATGGCGTGGGCCAATGAGAATATTGGCCACGTCATCGTGATGAAGATCAACGCAAAAAGAAAGAGCTCAACGAAGGAGCCCGGGCGTTCCCGTTGCATGTAGCGTTCGCTCAGAAAGCGAGAAACGCGCAAGCGCATTGAAGTCGTCGTTTTCAATTAAATCACCCCCTTCTGTGCGCCAGAATGCGTCGCTTGAACAAAAAATGAGATCAACAGGAACAAGCTGATAACCGTGCCGGAGACGGGGCCGAAAAGGTCGAGGTTGAGGACCGTGCGTTGAAAATAATCGACAACGTGGCCGAGCGGGAGCCGCCCCAACAGCCGGCCATTTTGATATCTGTCTCCCAAGTTTGATGTCTGCATGGAACCAACCGACATCAACTGGCATGATCTTTGAAATACTTTGTGCGTCTGGCTGCGATAGGCGCTGCCTATCCCGTACGGGAAGCCGCGCATGATCAACCTTCCTGCGCCGGTTCCAAGCTGTTTCATTCACTCAGCTCCCGCTTCGCTCTCCGCCACCCGCGCGGCATTGCCGTGCATGTCACTTACCCCCACTCGCTCCATTCGCTGCGTCCCGGTAAAAAACATCCCGCCGTGAAATCGAACGCCCGTCCCGATTCACGATGTAAGGTTTTACCTGTCGCGCCGTAGCCGTGCGGCAAAGGCGGAGCCATTCAACGAGTGCGAAGCGCAATTGCTGGCGAATAGACATTTTCGCTGTCTCGCGAGTGCGATGTGGCTAACATCATATCCTAATGAGCCTGCAAGATTCTGACGCCACCATCGCTGTGTTCCTCGACCTGGAAAATATCGCGCTCGGCGCGCATGATGCGCACTTTCCCGCATTCGACATTCGCAAGGTGCTCGAGCGTCTGCTGCTCAAGGGCCAGATCGTGGTCAAGAAGGCCTACTGCGATTTTGAGCGCTACAAGACGTTTAAGCGGGGGCTGCACGAAGCGGCGTTCGAGCTCATCGAGATCCCGCACGTGCGCCAGTCGGGCAAAAACTCCGCCGACATCCGCATGGTCGTCGATGCGCTCGATCTCTGTTATACCAAGAGTCACGTCGACACCTTCGTCATCATCAGCGGCGACTCGGACTTTTCCCCGCTCGTCAGCAAGTTGCGCGAGAACGACAAGACGGTCATCGGCGTCGGCGTTAAAAAGTCCACGTCTGATCTATTCATTAGCAACTGCGACGAATTTCTCTATTACGACGATTTCGTGCGGGTGGAGCCGGCAAAGAAGCGTCCGAGCGTGGCCGCGTCCGAGCCGGCAGCGAAGACTGGTAAGGATCATGGACCTTCAATCGACGGGGCGCTCGATCTTCTGAGGAAAACCTTGGAAGCGCTACGGGCCGAGCGAGGCGAGGATTATCCGATCCGCGGCTCACTCATGAAGCAGGCGATGAAACGTCAGAACCCCGGTTTCAACGAGCGTGCCCATGGGTTCCATGCCTTCAACGAACTGCTCCTCGAAGCGCAAAAGCGTGGGCTGCTAAAGCTGGAGCGCGACAAACAAGTCGGTACCTACATCGTCCACGCGATCGACTGAACGCCTGATCCAAGTTGTTGGTAGCGTTCTCCTTAACTTCTCAATCGCTCATCTTCTCAGATCGCGCCTGACAAATTGATAGCGGCGAGCGGGTTCTCGAGATGGAACTCATTTCCTACGCCGGTACAGACGTTGCTGCTTTTACGGTAATTATGAACGCACCCCGCAGAATCCTGGCGGTCGATAACGAGCCCTCGGTTACGCTTTCTCTGCGGTTTGTCTTTGCCGGGCCGCGCTATGAAGTGACCTGCGTCGACAGCGGCCATGCTGCCCTGGCCAAACTCGGTGTCAGTTCAGATTTCTACGACGTAATTATTGTCGATCAAAAGATGCCGAATCTCACCGGGGTTAAGTTGGTCGAGGAGGTCAGGAAACGCGGCATCACCAGCACCATCATCGTAGTAGCGGCGAACCTGTCGCCGGAAGTTCGCGAAGCTTTTTCGCAAATGGGCGTGCACGCGATGTTCATGAAACCCTTTAACGTCGATGAACTACGCTCAGCCGTCGATCGCCTCGTCACCTAACCTCTGATTCGCTCTGTCCGGTCGCCTCGCCACGGCGGGTCCATCCAACCGCGGACGCGGCGACACGGGCTAGCTCACTCCGCTTCGCCGATTTACGATTTAACGTTTTACCTGTCGCGCCATCTCGTCACGCCGAAGTTGAACGTAGGCGGAAGCTGTGCGGCAAAGGCAGAACGAATCACGCGGGCGAAGCAAACGCTTCCTTATTCACAACATATGGCATCTTGGTCGGGTCGCCGCCGTAGTTCCCCTCCAGCACGTCGATCAGTGCCTGGGCGGTGCGCCCAGCCATGCCTTTGTCGGGATCGACCGAGAGCCGCGTGATCTGCGCGCCACTGGCGAAGTGATGGAACAGCCGCGTGCGGTCGGCGATTTCGGGATCGAGGAGCGGCGAATCCGGCGGCAGAGGCTCTTTCTCAAACACGTCGAGCGCCGCCCCGGCGATGACTTTGTCTTTCAGCGCTTTGGCGAGGGCCTTCTCGTCCACGACCGGGCCGCGTGAGCTATTCACCAGGTACGCCGCCGGCTTCATCAGCTTGAGCGTCTTCTCATTGATTAGGTGGTACGTCGGCTTGTCGGTTTCGCCCTCGCGCAACAGCGGCACATGGATGCTCACGTAGTCAGCGCCGCGCATCGCCTCCTCGAACTCCACGTACTTGATCCAAGTCTTCTCCTTCTGGATCCCCTTGGCGTGGCGCAGGTCCATCAACTCCTGGATGGAGGCGATGTACTTGTCATTGTGATACGCCGGGTCGTAGCACAGCATGTTCATGTCGAAACCCGAGCACTTCTTGATCATCGCCAGGCCGATGCGTCCGGTGCCGATGACGGCGATGGTCTTGCCCGTGACCTCGTCGCCAAGGAAGGGCAGAAATGGGTGCCACGACGGCCACTTCTGCTCCCGCACCAGGCGCTCACTCGCATACATCTTGCGCGCCAGCATGCCGAGCATGAGAAAAGCGAACTCGGCAGTCGCTTCGGTGAGCACGTCGGCGGTGTTCGTGAATGGGACCTTGTATTTGTTGGCGTCGACGCGGTTGATGTTGTCGAAGCCGACCGCGATCTGCGCCACGACCTTGAGCGAACCCTTCCCTGCTTCGAAGATCTCCGCGTCTATGGGATCGCGGAGCGTGGTGATCAAGCCGTCGATGCCGCTCTTCACTTTCTCGATGATCAGCTTCTTCGGCGGCGCCTCGGGGCCTTGAAAGACCTCGAGCTCGTAGCCGCGCTCGCGCAGACGGTTCTCGGCCGGATCACCGATGCGGGATGTGGCAAAGACGCGGAAAGATTTCTTGGTGATCATGTCTGAAGCAATGGAAGCACGTGTTTACTGTGACGACAATCAATCGTGGCGAAACCTTCCTCGCGTCCCCGATCCAGAGAACGGGCGGCGTGAGTTAGCGCCAAGGGCACTGGCTCATTTGAAGCCTCGGGCAACGCACCAGGGAAAAATTGTTTTCGCTAAACCAGCGCTGAAAGCGCGAATCAAGGGCGTTGATTCTTACCGGCAACCGGAGCAGTTGCCCTACAGATTCTTCTTCGCCCAGGCGCCGACGCGATCGAGTGCCTTCTCGATGTTTTCTATCGAGTTGGCCACGCTGAAGCGCAAATAGCCCTCGCCAAAATCGCCGAACGCGGTACCAGACAGCGCAGCGACACCAGCATCGTCGAGCAACGCGTCGGCCAGTTTCTTCGATGTCCACCCGCTCCCCTTGATGTTGGGAAAAACGTAGAACGCGCCCTTCGGCAAGCGGCAGGAGAAACCTTTGATCTTGTTGAGGCCGGCGACCATAACATTTCTCCGTTTCTTGAACTCGGCGCACATCGCCTCGACTGAGGCCTGCGGCCCGCGGAGCGCTTCGATGCCGGCGATTTGCGTGAACGTGGCAGTGCAGGAGTTGGAGTTCGTCATCAGGCGGGCAACGTGCGTCGCCAGGTCGGCGCGCATTACGCCGTAGCCCATACGCCAGCCCGTCATGGCGTAGGTCTTGGAGAAGCCGTCGAGCAGAATGCAGCGCTCCTTCATGCCGTCCACCGACATGATGGAGTGGTGCTCACCCTCGAAGATGAGGCGGCTGTAGATCTCGTCGGTCAACACCATGATGTCGCGGTCGCCAATAGTGCTCGCGATGCCGTCGATGTCGTTCTTCGTCAGCACACCGCCGGTCGGGTTCTGTGGCGAATTCAGGATGATAAGCTTCGTGCGGTCATTGATCAGCCCGCCAAGTTCGCTGACGTCGAGCCGGAAATCCATCTCCTCGCGCAACTGGATCGGCACGGCTTTCGCGCCGATGTAGTTGATCATTGACTCATAGATGGGGAATCCGGGGTCGGGGTAGATGACTTCATCGCCTTCTTCAACCAGCGCAAGTATGCTGAAGAAGATGATCGGTTTACCGCCTGGGACAACGACCACTTCTTCGGGTGTTGCTTTTACCCGGCGCGTCTCACTCACGTACTGAGCGATGGTCTCGCGCAGCTCCGGCAAGCCAGCCGAAGGCCCGTAGTGGGTGAAGCCCTTGCGCAAGGCGTCGGTAGCCACCTCAATGATGTTGCCCGGGGTATCGAAATCGGGCTCTCCGATCTCGAGATGAACGATGTCGCGGCCCTTTGCCTCCAGCGCTCGCGCCTTCACCAGTACTTCGAAGGCGGTCTCGGTGCCAAGACGCGCCATCCGCTTGGCGAGGCGGAGTTCGGGAGCCTTAGTCATGGCGGCGAAATGAGCAACAGGTTCAGCTTTCGAAAAGGAATGTCAAAGTGAGGACGGACTTTAATCTGAGTTTTAGTGCAGCTCAAAAAAGAGCGCGGCAATGTAAATTACGAACGAAGCCGCACTGACGCAGACAAATGCCTTGTGGAACAGATCGTTGCACGTCACGGCTGCGATGATGGCCCCTGCGATCCAGAATAAATGAAAACCCAGATCGAGAGGTCCCTGCAAGGAACCGGTCATCACAACATTTTTCATGAGACTGACCAGAAGAACGGTCACGAACGAGCCGAAAAACCAGCGGGCGTGGCGGAAATAATTGGCGCGCAGATCCACAGTCTCTTCCCCGAACGGCGTCGGTAGCGCGAGGGCCGCGAGGAGGTAGAGTACGATCGTCTCAAGCAGCAGAACCGCGAACTGAAGAAAGGTCCAGGCATGTCGATTGCGATATCCAAACATGGCCCACCACGCCTGGACATCGATCACTAGGAGCAACAGAGCCCATCCAATAGCCGGCCAGTAGATGCGGACGCGGTCCCGCCCATTAATCACCTGGCTAAGGCCCTGGAGCAGTTGAGTCACGCTCAGGCCGAGAATGATTGAGAGAATGACTGCGAGATAGCCGAACTCATCCATGCGATTGCATCAGCGCTATCAATCCTCAAGGCCTTTGTCGACAACGGATCGTTCGCGCCTTTTTCCCTAGGAATTCCAGATGCCTTAATAAATTTCTGCCGTCAGTCGAATGTTAATCCTCTGCTCACAATTCGCCAGGGTGGTCTGCGTTTTGCTTTCTCAGTACCCAGAGTTCATGAAAGACCGCTACCGCTTACGCATTTTAACTGTCGAGGATGAGCCGGCCGTGACGCAGATGCTTGCGCTCCTATTGGGCGGCCCGGCTGCGAAAGTAACCAGCGCGTCCGATGGCTGGATGGCGCTCATGAAAATCGGCGCCGCCGCGAAACCTTTCGACGTCATTATTACCGACCATAACATGCGGCGTATGAACGGGCTCGAATTGGTGCGTCGGCTGCGGGTGCGCGAGTTCACGGGCAAGATTATCGTCCTCTCGGCGCATCTGACCAAGGAGAACATCCGGGCCTACGAGGAATTGCAGGTGGACATGATGCTCGCGAAACCCTTCGATGTAGAAGAGTTGCAACTCGCGATGAACCTCCTCACGAAAAAACCGTCAGCGAAGGTCACCGCGCCTCTGGCAGCGCCGGCATTAACTCTTCCGCGTGGCGAACCCAATGGTAAATCCCCACGCCACGCTCCATCGCGCGCCTGACTTAACCAGGCTTCAGTCGCCGCAACGTCAATAGTTTCGGGGAACGTCTATGTTCCGCCGGCGACGGTGTATCCTTCGTTGCGCAAATCTTCCGCGAGGTCTTTCTCCATTTCCGTAGCCGCTTCGAACGGCATCGGATTGAGACGCGCATAAAGCTCGGGCATCAGCCGCACACCGTACTTCCTAACGATCCGCGCCGCCTTGTAACCGCTCTTGTGATTTTCAAATCGATGATCGACCGGCAACCCGGTCATCCCGACATAAACGCACGGCTTGCCCGGATCCCGTTTCGGATTTAACCGCAAGATCGACAACTCCCTTAACGCACGGTCGGAAAGCAGAATCACGTATACGCTGTGATGAAACTGCCCCGCGGGTGATCTCAACCGGCGTTTTCGTCGCCCTTGAAGCATCACCGTTTCAAGTCATCCGCGATCTCGGTAAATGGAGCGAATGGGATGAGCGACATGGCCGGCAAAGCCGCGCAGGTAGCGATCGAGCGCAGCGGGAGCTGCCGAGATACAATGGAGCGAATGGGATGAGGGACATAGCAGGTAAAGCTGCGAGGGAAGCAGTGAGCGAGTGTGGGCAACGAGCGAGTTTCAACTGGGCAAGGGCGGCAATGTCAGCGGCGATGATGCGGGGATGGGGCGGATCGGCTACGACATAGGCGCTAAACAATTTTGCAAGGAACGGAGGTGTCCTCGTCAAACGAGTAGACCGCGCACATCCGGTGATAGCCATCCGCGATGATGAGCTTGCCATGGACTGGATATCTGACGAGGAGGAGTGGCGAAAGCTTCTTTCCGGCCGCAATTTTCTTCTGATTTTTGCGAACGTGAGAATTAGTTGCGCCCAACAAAGGTAGCCCCGAGGCGCGAAAAATATCTTTCGCCTTAAATAAGGTCATCGGCGCATCAGTCAGCGCTTTCGCATATTTCGCCGCGATTTCCTCGTCATAAATCAAAGTTAAGTATGACTCCGCCGCAGGATAATCGTGTTTGTCAGGCTCACTCAGCCATCTCTTTTTGATCGTTTGCTCAAAATACCTCCTTCGGAACCGCCCAATCTGGAGTGCCCGGGCTGCCGACATTGCATCCTTTATAGTCGCGCTTCAGATCAGCGGCAATCTCGGCGAAAGGGGCGCGGGCGGCTTGGAGGTCTCTGTGGATTGAACGACGTAAAGATTCAACGTTTTAAACGCTTCAACGTCGGCGAAGCCATATGTTAAATGTCTAAACATTCAACATTTCGCAGCTGACGAGTTACGTTTGAGGGATGAACAACAATTCTAGGATCTTTTGGATTCTCGCTTTGGTTTGCACGATTGCAGTCTCGGCCGCTGAGATCCAGGCGAGCAGTCGCGCCGCCACGGCGAGTCCGTCCCCCGGCGGACACCGAAGCGCGCGTTTAATTGTGCAAAGGGCGCCGAATTTTGGAACCGATCTGGTCGTCCGTTTGTCGATCGACGGGGCGCGAGTCGCAGATATTCCGCGGAACCGGCACTACGGCGGTTTTTTGTCAGTCGGGCATCATATTTTAACCGTGCTCGCTCTCCCAAACACTGAATCCCGCCGGCCAACCTCGATGCGTCTGACAGTACAATCCGGCCACGTCTATATATTCACCGCGACGTGGGATTCGGACCGACTTGTCCTGCGACCGTCGAATTCTTACAGCCCGACCACGCGCGTGCCAGAGGTGCAAAATTAAAAACCAGACGGCGGTAAAATTCCGGAAAAAGTGTTTGGTTAGTTAAGGCGGAGGGCAGCCGCCTTCGCCAAGACTACGGCGTGCCAAGGAGGGCGGATGTCAGAATGCCAGGGCTTGTCGCACGCGTCGTGCTCAAGTATTCTAATGGCGTGACGCTGAAAGTGTTGATCCATAAAGCCGAGGAGGGCGGATTCTGGGCGGAAGTTCCAGCTTTGCCAGGTTGCGTTTCACAAAGTGAGACGGTCGAGGAACTGCGGGCGAATGTCCGTGAAGCGATCGAAGGTTGGCTACTCGCAGAAGATGGCGAATTAAAACCGGGCACGACTGACCGAGTACTCGACGGTGTGAAACAAGTCTCCGGACGCGAGCTCGCGTGTCGTCCAAGCGCACGGCTGGAAATTAGCTCGAATTCACGGAAGCCATCATATCTTCACGATGGAAGGCCGGCGAGAGCGCATGGTGATTCCGGTTCATGGTAACAGGCCGCTGAAAATCGGATTATTGCGCGCTAATGAAAATCGCCGGTTTGAAAGAGAGCGATCTTTGAAATCGGGGCACGACGGGTTGGCGGAGAGCAGGTTTTCGGTTATTCGCCACGTCCGCCATTGGACAGACTCGCTGTGGCGAGGCGAATCCGCGCTGCCGACAGCCGGATTGGTTATTGGGAAGCGAGTGGCCTTTAGGTTATTGGTAAGCGTTACAACAACGCAAACTGATACGTGAACGTAGGCGGACAACATTTCCGAACGATCTGGCTTCACCCGGCAAATGAGCGGGTCGTGCAGTTGATCGATCAAAGATTTTTGCCGCACCGTTTCGTGATCGAGGAAGTCACTACGGTCGCGCAAATGGCGGCCGCAATCCGGGAAATGCATGTCCGGGGAGCGGGCCTGATCGGAGCGAGCGCGGGATATGGGATGTACCTGGCAACAATCGAAGCGGCAGGGAGCGGTTCGTTCGATCAACACCTGGCCGATGCTGCAGCGGAACTCAGAGTCACCAGGCTGACGGCGGTGAATCTGACATGGGCGATTGAGCGGCAATTGACCAGCCTCGCGAAAGGAAAAACCGCCCAGGACAAGATTGATCTCGCTCTGCGCACCGCCAGACAGATTGCCGAGGAAGATGAGGAACATTGTCGGATGATCGGGCAGCACGGCCTGAAACTCATCGAGCAGATTGCCCGGAGGAAGAACGGAAAGCCGGTCAATGTCTTGACGCATTGTAACGCGGGATGGCTCGCGTTTGTGGATTATGGGTCCGCGCTGGCGCCAGTTTACGCCGCTTCCGATCGCGGTTTACCGGTTCATGTTTGGGTTGACGAGACCCGACCACGCAGTCAGGGGTCCAAGCTCACCGCCTGGGAGCTCGGTCAACATGGTGTGCCGCATACGATCATTGCGGACAGCGCCGGCGGGCATTTGATGCAGCGCGGCGCGGTCGATCTTGTGATCGTGGGATCGGATCGAACAACCTGCACCGGGGACGTGGCGAACAAAATCGGAACGTATTTGAAAGCGCTGGCTGCGCAGGACAACGAGATTCCTTTCTACGTCGCGTTGCCCTCATCTTCATTTGACTGGACGATCCGCGACGGTTCCGAGATTCCGATCGAGGAACGCGGCGCCGAAGAGCTCAAGCGCGCTGACGGCTGGCGGAATGGCCAGATGCTGGAAGTCAGCGTGGCGCCGGAAAGCAGTCCTGCGGCGAACTATGGATTTGATGTAACGCCGCGACGGCTGGTAACCGGACTCATTACCGAGCGGGGCGTTTGCAAAGCAGACGAAAAGAGCATCCTCGAACTTTTTCCCGAGCACGCGTCGTGAGCGAAACCGGTTCGGTAAAGTTTAAATGCGAACAGGTACCGATAGAGATCTTGCGTTTCGCCGGGTTTGCCGAACTGAACAGATACCGGCGCAAACTTCTTGAACGTGGAATGATTGGCGTGGATGCCAGTGGCGTCGGTTTTGGAAATCTAAGTATCCGGAACGGCGCGACCTCGCGGTTCTACATCACAGGCTCGGCAACCGGGAGGATCCTGGAGCTGATGCCGGCGGATTACGCGAAAGTGGTTGCTTACGATTTCGAAAGGAACTGGCTTCAATGCGAGGGATCCACAATCGCGTCATCCGAATCGCTTACTCATGCGGCTGTTTACGAATCGGATCCAACCGCTTGCGCATTAATCCATTGTCATGACATAAAGTTATGGGGGGCGCTTCTGGATAAAGCTCCGACCACGCCGAAGAGAGTTGAATATGGGACACCCGAAATGGCCTACGCGGTGCGGCGTCTTTTCGAAGCCACCGATGTCGAAAAGAGAAAGATCTTTGTGATGGCGGCGCATGATGGCGGTCTCGTGACGTTTGGAAAAGATCTGCAAGAGGCGTTTGGAATCTTGATGCGACCAATCGCCTGCTGAGCGGCATAATCTTCTTGTTATGACGGCGAAATTACAGATCAAGGGCAGTTGGAACGAGATGAAGGGAAAGTTGAAACAGAAATACGGTCAAGTCACGGATGACGATCTTTCGTTTGCCGAGGGCAAGGAAGATGAGTTGCTCGGGCGTTTGCAAAAAAAGCTCGGCAAATCGAAAGAGGATCTTCGCGCCGAGATCGAGAAGCTTTAAGAACGAAAGCGGCTGCCTGATGTCACTTGCAGACTTGATTAATCAAGAGCGCGAGGGAGCTGAAACTGAGCAAATGCAGAATCCAGTAGTCCCAGGTTAAGCGAAGCCCTCCGGCCCAAAGGATCAGGCAGACAAAGGCGCTGGCGGTCAACGAAAAGCACCAGATGCAGTTGAGCCATTCCCTGGCCGAACCGCGTCCACCCGGCAGCGCGTTACGAATACGTTCGAACACCGCCATCGGGCCGCGCTCTTTCGTCATCAAATGGCTCAGCCGAAAGGTGGCCAGCGATCCCAAAACGAGGATGAACCAACTCACTTGCATTTGATCAGCACTGAAGATGTTCGCCTAGCTCCGAATTATGTGCAGCCGCGCAGCAGAAAGATTATGAACAAGACTGGAATCGGAATCCCGAGAAGCCAAAGCAAAATATATCCAGTCGCACCAGTTTGTTTGATGTTGTCGCTTAAACGCATTTGATCTCCTTTTCCCAAAACTATCGCGCGGGAGCGGGAGGCTGCGTGTTAGAAAGTGACAACTGACAGGATTCGCGATCAGTAGGCCAAGCAGAAGCGGACTGCGGAGTCTCGGAAAGCTACTTCACAGAGAGCATTGTCCGGCGACACTCTGGAGCCCCACAAAAACATTCGCATTCTCTCTTGAGTTGTTCGGTCACAGGTTCGTCAATTTCCAGCGCGTAATCGTAAAAGAGTTCTTCGCCCGGCCACAAATCACGGACGGCGGATATGAAAACTCGCTCGTCCTCCTCCTCGATCGCTTCGCAGTTTGGCTGGCACGAATGATTGATCCAGCGCGCTTCATTGCCGCCAACTTCCGGGTCGATCACGTGGATTCCATCATCAAGGCCGAAAAGGAATGTGTGCGCGTCATCGAGATCATCCGGGACATCATTCCATAAAATCCGTTTTCCCGTGTACTCGATGATGCGCGTGCCTTTGCGGATTGCGCGCGTTGCGTAGACACCGCAACCGTGGACGGGCGATTCGCGCACTTCGATGGAAGGTGAGGATCGTTTCCCCGGAGTTCGTTTCCTCGATCGCACAAATAGAATTTCGCAATTCAAAGGGCACAGGGATGTAATTGCAGTCGTGACTCAGGCCGCTCTCGCCGGAGGAATTGCTTGCCAAAGTGGGCGGTCAAAAGTAGAAATCGTTGCATGGGGTTAATCATTCTTATCGTTGTGATTTTGTTGTTGGTCGGAGCTTTCCCGACAGGCGGTTACGGGTACGGCTACCGGTCGCACGGCATAATCGGAACCATTCTCATCATCGTGCTGATTCTGTATTTGCTCGGTCGCCTGTAAAGTGCGCGCAGCCGTCTTGTTCCAACAAAATTTGTGAGAACGGGCCGCGGCAGAATTCGCTAATGTCGCGGAATGGAACCGCGAAGCTTTCCAGCGATCCTCCTGCTTCTTGCGGGAGTGCCCGCTTTCTGCCTCGCCTCCGAGCCTGCCCTTCCGTTTAGCACCAGCGAAGGCTGGACGTTGTCCAGCGGAAGCAGAGGCATCACGCTTTACAGTCGTCCACGTCCCGGTTCGTCGCTGAAGGAGTTCAAAGCCGTGGGCGAGATCGATGCGTCCGCCCGCGCTGTTCATAATGTGATCGACGACATCGAAGCTTACACCAGTTTCATGCCTTTCGCAGCGGAGTGCCGACTAATCAAACGCGAAGCCGACTCGATCATCACATATCAGCGCCTCTCACCAAAGATTTGCAGCGACCGCGATTACACTCTTCGCATCCGCGAGACCTCGTGGGCCGGGCCGGGCGGACTGGTTTATCTCAATCGATGGGAACCGGCGAATGAATTCGGTCCCGCGGAAAAGAAAGGCGTCGTCCGCGTGAAGCTCTGTGAAGGCGGATGGTTGCTTGAACCGGAAGACGCGACCAAAACGCGCGCGACCTATACCGTCTACACGGACAGCGGCGGTGCAATCCCGGCCTTCATCGCCAATCGCGCTAGTCAGATCGCGATCGGGCGACTTTTCGTAGCAGTCCGCAAACAGGTCAAAGACCCGAAGTACAGCCCCAGCGAGCGTTGAGGTCGGGGCGAGAATTTATCCCGGATCGTGCCGGCAATACTTTTTTAAGAAGCGTCTGAGCCATGAGATTCCTGCGCACACTGCATCGCTTTCGGTCGCCGCGGCGACCCATGGCGCTCCGGAGGCGGTAGCGAATGGTGAAAAATCGTAAGATCGACATGAGCATTCCGGCAAATCCCCTTCGCCATTTGGCGCGGTTAACATTTGTGGCGTTTCTCCTCACGTTTATCGCATCGCGGACACTTGTGATTCTGATCATGAGTCGCAAACTGCCCGATCTGTTTTTGCACATGGGCGGGACGCATGTGCATCATCTCAATTACGGAATTTTTCTTTTGTCGGGCGTCGCAGGGGTCCTGCTCTTCGCGCCGCTGAACCAGGCGCAGCGAAGTTTTTGCGCATTGTTCTACGGCGTGGGCATGGCGTTGACTTTCGATGAATTTGGGATGTGGCTGCATCTCGGCGGCAGCTACTGGCAACGCGCGAGTTTCGATGCAGTGGTCGTTATCTTAAGTACGCTTGGCTTGCTCGCATTCGCGCCGCGGTGGCGGCGATTGCGGGCGCATCACTTCGCGGTCGGCGCGGCGATGCTGCTGATCGTGGCGTCGTTTTGTATGTTGCTGATCAAATCGTTGAGCCACGCCAATGACAAGATTGGCCCGAAATTGATCGAGATGGAGAAAAGTGGACCGAAATAGGAGAGCAGAGGACAGCTTCGAAGTTGAAAGGCGAATGTAATTCGTTGAATCGTTACATCGTTGAAGCGCTGTAACGGAGAGCTCAGAGCTCAGATCAGAGGACAGAAATCAGATGTCAGAGATCAGCCGCCTCTGTGCGGCAGTTGCCGCACTACGGCGAACCAAGGAAGGCGGAGGAAGAATTGCGAAATGCGAAGTGCGAATTGACGGCGTTTTTGATAAACGTAACTGTGAGTCCATGGCACAGAAGTCTTCAGAGGCGAACCAAAAACGAATGGACAATGGTGTTACCCGCCGAACATTTCTTGGGATGAGTTTGGCAAGCGGAGCCACACTCTTGGCGGGAGGACCGGCCACAATTTTCGGAGCTGACTCATCAACGACACCGAGCCTGGCCACGAATTCCGTTTGGAAGTTGGGCGGTGATCTCCCGGTCAATCGGCTCGGCTTTGGCGCGATGCGCATCACAGGGGAAGGCGTTTGGGGTTGGCCGCCTGACCGGGACAACGCGCTCAAGGTCTTGCGGCGCTCGGTTGAACTCGGTGTGAATTTGATCGACACCGCCGACGCTTACGGTCCCGAAACAAGCGAACTACTTATCGCCGAGGCACTCCATCCATATCCCGCGGGGCTCGTTATCGCGACAAAAGGCGGTCTGACCCGACCAGGACCTGGCCAGTGGGTACCGAACGGTCGACCTGATTACCTCAAAGAATGTGTCGAGAAGAGTCTAAAGCGACTTCGGCTCGATCGTATCGATTTGTATCAATTGCACCGTGTCGATCCGAAAGTGCCGATGGAGGAATCGCTCGGCGCGCTCAAGGAGATGCAGGGTGCCGGGAAGATTCGGCACGTCGGATTGTCGGAGGTGACGCCCGAGGAAATCGCGCGGGCGCGCAAGGTTTTACCGATCGTGAGTGTGCAGAACCAGTACAACATCGCGAACCGCAGGTGGGAAAAAACGCTGGTTTATTGCGAGAAGGAGGGCCTCGGCTTTATGCCGTGGTCGCCGATTGGAGGAAACAGGGGTTTGAAACCCGGCGATGCGTTGGAAGCGGTTGCCAAGGCGCACAGCGCGAGTGTTGTTCAGCTGGCGCTTGCCTGGCTTCTGCAGCGGTCGCCCGTGATGCTGCCGATTCCCGGCACATCTTCTATCGCGCACTTGGAGGAAAATGTCGCCGCGGCCAAGATCAAGTTAACTCCGGAAGAGTGGAAAACGATTGATGCTTTGGCGGACCAAGGGTGACGCAGGGGCCGCGAGGGTGATAGCGGTCGAGTGCGGAGAGTGAGTTTCAAAGTAAAAAACGGGAACCATTAAAGCGATCCGCGTTGAACAGTTTGGCAAGCCCGAAGAAGACGCGGAGTGGATCGCGGATTGCGGATTGCAAAACGCGGAAGGGATCATAGGGCAGAGGACGGCTTCGAAGTTGAAAGCCAAATGTAATTCGTCGAATCGTTACATCGTTGAAGCGCTGGAGCGGAGAGGGCAGAGAGCAGCTGCCTTGGCCGCTACAACGAGCCAAGGACGACAGCGGGCACAAGCGGAACTCAGGAGGCGTGGGCGCTGGCGTTCTTACTCGCAGCGGCGTCGGCGGCGCAGATTTCGTGAGCAATCCGCCGCGCTTCGTCTTCGAGAGAGCCGATGGTGAAGTTGGCGCACGTGCGACGGTCGCGGAGATACTCCTGAAGGAACGGCTCAAGGCCACCACTTCTTTCACATTGAGCGACGTGGACGAGTTGGTGCAGGATCAACTCGCGATCGCCCCAGCAATCGGCGCGAATGATAATCCCATGTCCGATGGTCACGCCGCGACAAGCGTCAGTGATGAGATGTTCGTGCCGCGTGGCCTCAGCGAGCTCCTTGTTGTCAGGCAGCGGAATTCGATCGACGACCAGCACTTTCACCCGGGAACAATCCCGAACGCCGACTCGATGCGCATCAGCGGTGTGGCGTGGCCCTAACGGAGCGCCGCGCGCGAGGATGAATTGCTCCTGTGCTTTGGCCCACTGATAAGCGAGGGGCAAAAGGCGTTCGAATGTCTCTTGGTTGATCATTTGGCGCGGTGGGAAATTTGAAGTGACAGAGAAAAGAGCAAGAGGCATGCGCGGGGCAGCCGCCGGCCTATGGAGGCCTACGCCCCGGGCACGAGGTCGGCGATCGCAAACGTGATTCGTGGAATCGTTAAAAGCGTTACATCGGCTGAGGCAGCGGAGATCAGAGATTTGCCTCGCCACGGCCAGTCCGTCCATCGGCGGACACGGCGAATGGAGCGCGCTCGGTAGCCGCGACATCATCCAACCCCAACGGTCCATTCCGGGCTCCAATTGCTGCCCAATGCTGAACCAGAAGGCGGCTGCTCGAGAAATCAACTCAGCCCGTAGCGCAGCATGAGCTGTTGGCGGACTTCAGCCTGGAGTTTGGGATTCAAGCGCATGAGCAGTTTTTCGCGGCGGTCGCGATCCATTGCCGCTAATTCGGCCAGGTATTTGTCGCGCGTTTTCTTTTTTTCGTATTTGCTCCATCCAATGCCGCCCGCCAGAAGAGCGCAAACGGTCCAAACTATAATTGTAGTCCAACTCATCGCTCAAAAGCAGTCAGATGTCAGATGTCAAAGGGCGGAGGGCAGAGCGACCGCCGTGGCCGGAACTTGAGGTGCCAATTTGGTACTTCACGTTTTTCCATTCATTGGAAGAGATTTGAAACATGAAATCTTTCGGAAAGCGGTCAGCGTTGTATTTCACAGCGCGCTTTAGTGACCAAGTCTCTACGCCGTAAACCCGCGCCAGATCAAAATCTAAATGATCTTTTGCCCGCGCACTTCACGGATCAGTTCGTCAAGCTGGGATACATTTGCCAACAGCTTCTTCTTCGACACAGCTAGAGGCCCTGTTTCATTTTGACGGCGGGAGGGCGTTCGACGTGGCCACCAAAACCTTTGCGCATGGCGGAGAGGACCTTCTCGGCAAAGGTGTGTTCCTGGCGCGAACGGAAGCGAGTGTAAAGCGCAACCGAAAGCACTTCGGCCGATACTCCTTCATCGAGCGCGGCCGCGATCGTCCAACGCCCTTCGCCAGAATCTTCGACGAAGCCCGTGTAACCAGCGAGTTGGCGATCACTTGCCAGTGCGGTCGCAGTCAGATCGAGCAGCCACGATGAGACGACACTCCCGCGTCGCCAGAGCTCGGCGATGTCGGCGAGGTTAAGATCGTAAGAAAGTCCCGCGGGTAGATTATCCGAGTTCGCGCCGCGCAGGATGTCGAACCCTTCCGCATACGCCTGCATCAGGCCGTATTCGATTCCATTATGAATCATCTTCACGAAGTGCCCGGCGCCGGATGGACCGCAATGGAGATAACCGAGCTCGGCCGTGCTCTTCATTCCTTCACGACCAGGTGTCTTCGGGATGTCCCCAGGACCAGGCGCCAGGGTCGCGAAGATCGGGTCGAGTCGCTGGGCACTGGATTGATCTCCGCCGATCATCAGGCAGTAACCCCGCTCCAAACCCCAGACCCCGCCGCTCGTCCCGGCATCGAGATAGTGGATCCCGCTGGGTTTGAGCATGTCGCTGCGGCGGACATCGTCTTTGTAGAATGAATTGCCGCCGTCGATGATGGCATCCCCCGGTTGCAGCAGCTTGGAAAGGGCGGCCACGGTTTCTTCGGTGGGCGCACCGGATGGAAGCATGATCCAGACAGCGCGCGGTGCGCTGAGCTTTTCGACCACTTCTTCGAGCGAGTAGGCGGCGGTCGGGCCTTCCCTCGCGAGTGCGTCGACGGTTTCGCGGTTGCGATCGAACGCGACGCATTGATGTCCACCTTTTG
>Ga0193729_1000128_pt1 | contig 35569 bp, 31 predicted proteins | sample U1c2metaG_FD_143036 | JGI IMG/M metagenome (GOLD analysis project Ga0193729, IMG submission 143036) | Soil microbial communities from a riparian zone of the East river system, Colorado, United States - U1c2 | ecosystem: Environmental > Terrestrial > Soil > Riparian zone | place: USA: East River...
GATAGCAAACACTGTTCGAATCGCTCACCAATTGGGGCTTTTCAGTGATCTGTCATTCAAACGGATACAAGTCGACTGGGATAGTTCGTCTCAATTGTGCGAAGATATTTTTGCGTGACCCCTAAGCTTGTTGTCGTCCAGTCGTACGGTAGTCGCGCTGAGGCGGACTTGGCCAAGGGTGCGCTCGAAGATGCTGGCATTCAGGCAATGATACAGGCTGACACGGCGGGAGGAATGCGTGAACACCTTGCGTGGTCCGGCGCGGGGTTTCAAATTCTGGTGCGCGAGGAAGAGGCAACCGAGGCGCGCGATGTGCTCACTCCACCAGCTGAAGGCCACGAAAGCCCTGACGCTGACTTCCAAACTGACCGCGACCCTAGACCACCGTGGCGCCGGTTTACCTAGAAAGTCCTCACTCCTACGCCAGTCACGCGGACGGGTGGCAGCCCCTCGTTCCTCTTGAACGCTCCCGTGTGGCCCATCCCTTTCTGCCGTTTATGCGGAAAGGGTGGAACTGTTTCCGGCGCGCTCCGACCTGGTCGGAGGGCTGTCTTTCGCTAGCCTCTTATCCTTGTTTATCTAAGCCGGGCCCTCCGCTTCAACTTTCTCCCTCGTTTTCTTCAACTTTCAACTTTCAACCTCCCTTCGTCCTAACTCCTTCCCCCTCATCCACTTGATAATTTATCGTAAACTTACTATACGAGTATGGTAATATCCCTTGGATAGTTAGCGACCATCGTAGCCGAGGTGCTCTGTACTCCACTCATCCCCCATTCTTCTATCCCCGCCCTTCGCGAGCTCCTAAGTCCCATCAAATCATATCGTTTGCAGACCCCCACTCTCTAACCCTTTTGGAATCATATCGTTCCAAAAACATGGGGGGCGGCCTCCTGCCCTTCATTGTCATCCCGAGCGAAGCGAGGGATCCGCTTAGGCCCGTGCGTTTCAGATCTGCGGCCCGGGCGAAGATCATGGGCCGAGCCCATCGTAAAAACGCCGAGCCAACGCCGCATTGCGCCGTCCAAATGGGTAGAGTAAAGTGCCCTTGGGACCATGAACTACGGCACGCTTCCCTCACGCTTCCTCAATGCCATCGATAATCTTCCGAATCCGCGCGCCCAGATGGTTCGCCGGGACGGCCGTTGGGAGGCCATTTCCTCGCAGGAATTTCTCCGCCGCGTCGCTGGCCTTTCTACCGCCCTTGTTGAACTCGGCGTAAAGCCCGGCGATCGCGTGGGTCTCTTTTCCGCCAACCGTCCCGAGTGGCATACCGCAGACTTCGCCATCAACGGCGCAGGTGCCGTCACCGTGCCGGTTTATTTCAACGAATCGCCCGACCGCACGACCTACATCCTGAAACATTGCGGCGCCAAGGTCGTCTTCGTCGTTGGCGCGCCCCAGTTGCAGAAGCTCCTCACCGTCCGTGCCAATCTTCCTGAGCTCGAACAAATTGTTGTCGCCGATGGTGGTGCCCACGTTCCCAGCGAATGTCTCCGTTACGAAACCCTCGTCGCCGGCGCGAGCGCGGCGGACGTCTCCTCTTACCGTATGCGCGCTTCGCAAGTTCTTCCCGGCCAACTCGCTTCTCTCATCTACACCTCCGGCACCACCGGCGAACCCAAGGGCGTGATGCTCACGCACACGAATTTCTGCTCAAACGTCACCGACGTCGGCCACGACTTCCAGCTCAATCCTGCCGAAGATGTCGCGCTTTCTTTCCTTCCTCTCGCTCACGTCTACGGCCGCACCATGGATTACATCTACATCTTTCAAGGTGCCGCTCTGGCCTACGTCGAGTCTATCGATGCTGTCGCCCAGGCTCTTCTCGAAGTCCGTCCCACGATTACCGCCGCTGTACCCCGGTTTTTCGAAAAAATCTACGCGCGCCTCGTCGAGCAAGGCTCAAAAAACACCGGCTTGAAGAAAATGCTTTTTGATTGGGCCATGAGAGTGGCTGAGATGTCCGCGCAGTGGCGCGCCAGCCAGAGCCATCCGAATCTCGCCGTTACCCTGCAGCAGAAGCTCGCCGACGCCCTGGTCTATCGGAAAATCCGCATCGGCATGGGTGGCTGTCTCCGCCTCATCAGTTCCGGCGGCGCTCCACTTTCCAAGGAACTCGCGGAGTTTTTCTGGGCTGTCGGAATTCCCATCTATCAGGGCTACGGTTTGACGGAAACTTCTCCCATTGTTTCCAGCAACTACCCCGAAAACCGCATGGGCAGTTCCGGCAAACCGATTCCCAACGTCCAAGTTCGCGCCGCCGAAGATGGGGAAATCCTTGTCAAAGGTCCGTGCGTCATGCAGGGCTACTACAAAAATCCCGAAGCCACTCGTGAAGTTCTCAGCGAGGACGGCTGGTTCCGCACCGGCGACATCGGTCACGTGGACAAAGACAACTATCTCTTCATCACCGACCGCAAGAAAGACTTGATCAAGACGGCGGCGGGAAAATTCGTCGCCCCGCAACCCATCGAAAATGCGCTCAAGACCAGCCCTTACATCCTGAACGCCATGGTCGTGGGCGACAAACGCAAATTCATCGTTGCGCTCATCGTCCCCAATCTCGCCACCGTCGGCGCCAAAGCCGCCGACCAGGGAATCAAGTTCGCCTCCAACACCGCCCACCCCTGGGTGCACGCCTTAATCGACTCCGAGGTCAAGCGTCTCACCGTCCATCTCGCTCAGTACGAAACCATCAAACGCTTTGCTCTTCTCCCGGAAGATTTCACTTTCGACAACGGCAGCCTCACCTTCACCCTCAAGCTCAAGCGCCGCGTCGTCGAGCAACAGTACGCCGGCGTCATCGAATCGCTCTACGCCGACGTCGCCGAGCCCCGCCCCATTCTTCAGGACTAGTTGATGGCCTCAGCGCCGAATTTCTTCTCTTCTGTTTGGCCTTCTCTGCGTTTTCTGTGTTCTCCGTGACCTCTGTGTTAAATCCTTTTTCCCGATTTGTCCCCGCGCCCGCTGCTGGCTGTTCTTTCGTACAGGTACATTAGACGAAACAATTCCAGCTCCCCCCGCGGCCTCGGGCATCTTCTCTTCGTACACTGGAATCGAACCAAACAACGCGCGCCTCAATTCCCAGCCCCAGCTATCGGCAGGCATTTGGTTGCTGGATGAAATATTCAGCACATCGCGCAAGAAGCGCAGCAAAAATCGGGGGGCGGAGGGGAATAGTGATCTTCGGCGAAAACTTAAACAAGAAAAATCTCGATTCACGCGGCAGCTGCGTAATGCGGGTAGTTCTTTTCGGCGCACTTTTCACTCTAGCTCTTTGTCCTGCGTCCCCCGGGCAATCCCCGAACCCCGCCGCAAGCGGGCCGGCAAAAAATAACCCCGGAGCCTTAACTCCTGGAATGACGCTGGGAGCAAAGTTTGAAGGTAGCAATAGCAGCGATGGGTTTGTCTACGATCTCGGGCCCGCTGTCGGCTACGACTTTTCTCGGCACTTTGGCGTGGATGCGGGAGTGCCGTTTTATTTTGTGAGTACTCCTTCTTCCATCAAGAAAAACAATCCCGGAGCAGTCTCTGGGATTGGCTTTGGTAGTTTCTTCACGGATCTCCGGCTGAACTATCCGAACAAATCCCTGAATTACAGCTCAGCCATTCATTTGACGGCTCCCACGGGTGACGCCAAGAAGGGCCTCAGCACTGGTCATGCAACTTGGAATTTGGCGAACCATTTCGACCACGCCTTCGGAGATTTCTCTCCGTTCCTCGATCTAGCAGCCGGGAATACGGTCATGGACACAAGATTTTTCCATCGACCTTTCATCACCTTCGGCTATAACGCTCAATTCAACGGCGGCGTAGAATATGATCCTGGCAAGTTCAGTTTCTCCGCTTCAGCCTACGACGTCGCACCGTGGGGAAACCAGACGGTGCTCAGCCGAGTGTTTCGTTGTGGCGCGGCCGCCAAATGCAGTGCTGGCGGGGCGACAAAAAACCGTAAGAGTTTCACTACTGCCAGCATTTCAGCGGGCGCCGCCGATCTCGTGCGTGACAACGGCTTCAATGGCGGTATTGATTACAAACCGGTCGGCTATGTCGATCTCGAATTCGACTTTAGCCGCAGCGTGCCGTTGCAGCTCAACAGCTACTCTTTTGGCATCGGGGTGGATTTGAGCTGGCTGTTGCGGCCACACGCGCACTGATCGCTCCACCGGCCAGCTAAGTTTAACGGCAGTTTTGGACAGGCCGCTAGCCATGAAGGCACCAGCCTTGCTCCTCCTACTGGATCAGCCTACGATTTGTCCGCGGGCCTCTGAAGGACTAAAATCGTGATGAGGTCTTCCATGTCGGACAATTTAGTCATCGCGGGCCGCGCGTTCAAGTCCCGCCTTATCGTTGGAACAGGGAAGTACCGCAGCTTTCCGGAAATGGCTCGCGCGCACGCCGCTTCCGGCGCGGACATGGTTACCGTCGCCGTCCGCCGCGTGAACCTCACCGATAAATTGAAGGAGTCACTGCTGGATTACATCGACCGCGAGAAAATCTTTATCCTGCCGAATACCGCAGCCTGCTACACCGCCGACGAAGCCATCCGCACCGCGCGCCTCGGCCGCGAAGTCGGCCTTTCGAATTGGGTCAAGCTGGAAGTCATCGGCGATCAGCAAACACTTTTTCCCGACACCGAGCAGCTCATCGAAGCCACTCGTGTCCTCGTCAAGGAAGGCTTCGTCGTTCTCCCTTACACCAACGACGACCTCATCGCCGCCCGCAAACTCATTGACGCCGGTGCCGCCGCCGTCATGCCTCTGGCCGCGCCCATCGGCTCCGGCCTCGGCGTGCAGAATCCCGCCAACCTCCGCATTCTCCGCGAACGCATCACCGAAGTTCCCATGATCGTGGATGCCGGAGTGGGCACCGCTTCGGATGCCGCCGTCGCCATGGAGCTTGGCGCCGATGGAGTCCTGATGAACACCGCCATCGCCGAAGCCCAGGATGCCGTCCTCATGGCCGAAGCCATGCGCGCCGCCGTCATCGCCGGCCGCAAGTCCTACCTCGCTGGCCGCATGCCCAAGCGCCTCTACGCTTCCGCCTCCAGCCCAGTGAGCGGTGTGGTTCGCTGAGGATTTTTCGCCGGAAATCTCTTTAGGCCTGGGCTGCTTTTCTGGCCTGCGCGTCGTCGTAGCTCTCGCCATAAATCGAAGGCACTTTCGCGCCCATACATCGCAGATAGGAAGAGAGCTGGCCGCGATGATGAATCGTGTGATGCAGCCCCATCATCACGAAAATCACCGCGGGCCGCTGCATCATTCCGCGAAAATCTATGATTTTCACTAATTGCTGGCCGGAAATCTTCGTCAGCGCGTCGTAATTTTTAGCGAACCGCTGCTCATACCAGGCCGCAATTTCCGCCGGTGTCTTCACGCTGTCCGGAATCATCGCCGGGTTGGTGTCGAATACGCCGTTGATCACGGTCTCGACAAACCGGTTGTCTGACGCCGCGATGTGGCGCGCCAGTTCGATCGCGCTCTTCGAGATCGGGTCGGGGCGGTAGTCCGACTTGTCCGCGGGAACCGCTTCGAGAATTTTCTTCGTCGTGCGGCTTTCAATCTTCAACGGTCCCAGGTACACGTTCTGCAGCAGGAAGACTGCTTGATCCGCCTTCATCGTTTCCGCCATCATTCTCCTCCTGAATGCGTTTCGCGTTGTCTCTTTACAGAGGGTAAGGGCTGAGCTCACCCGGACGACAGTGCCAAGTATGATGCAAGACGGAGGAATCCGTTTCATGGAATTCGGCGGCTGGACTAGACCGTTCGAAAGAGGAAGTGCCACATGGCATCGACGGCGGCGTGGACCAGTGCGGAGGCGAAAATCGAGCCGGTCTTGCGCCAGGTCCAGCCGTAGAAAAATCCGGCGATGGTGGCCAGGACTACGTAGCGCCAGTTGGGAAAGCCCATGTTCGTGATATGCGAGAAGCCAAAGAGAATAGAAGCGGTCCACCAGCCGGCGAGTTCGCTATTCGAAGCGCGCGAAAGCATGTTTTGCAACAAGCCGCGGAAGAGAAACTCCTCAGGCCAGGCCGTGAAAAAGAGAATGCCGAGCGAAAGAAACGGGAAAGACTTCCACTGCGACCACTGCGGCGCAAATTCGATGAAGCGCATGACCTGGCCCAGCGGAATGGCAATGGAGCCGAAGACGAGGAAGCTCGCTAGGATGAAGAAGCCCCAATGGCGGCCCCAGCCAATGGAATAGCCGATCCCGTTTACGTGACGGAGTAGCACAAAGGCTGCCAGTGCTACGTTTACGCAAAGCAACACCGTGAACACGTAGGCGAGGCGGCCGCCAGGGTACGGCCAAAGCCAGTGGGAAGGCGAAAACTTGACTGCCACCCAGACGCCAGCAAGGATGAGAAAATCTTCCCACGCTCCCGGTGGTTTTTGCTTTGCGGAGGCGGCGAGCGCCAGCGGAATGAAAACCAGGCCGGCTATGGCAGCGGCACGCGTGAACGCGAACGTATTTGTCCCCAAGGCGTAAATCAGGTAGGCAAGGAACACTGAAGTGCCGAGCAAGTAGCCGCTGCCGGCGCCGAAGCGTGCAGCGAGGCTGCTGTCCAATCCGCGCGCGGCAAAAAGCAGCATCACCAGAAAGAAAAACGCGAACGCCGTGAGCGTGGCAACGAACGCGCGGCCACCGTAGCCCAACCATGCGGAGAATAGCGCTCCGATCAGAGTCAGCACGGCCCAGAGACCGAGCATCGGGAGCGGGCCGAGTTGGCGAGTGGCGGGCAAGCCAGAATTGTAACGCAGAGAGATGGCAGACCAAATTCAACCACGGCCGCCGGCGCTTCTGCGAGATTGCCGGTCGTTACGAATGGGGCACTACTCGTAGCGTAAGGTCTGTATGGGATCCACCTGGGTTGCCCGCCGTGCAGGTACGTAGCAGGCCGCCAGCGCCACTCCAAACAGCACAACGGTGACACCTGCAAACGTCGGGAGGTCTGTCGCCGTCACGCCAAAGAGCAGGCTCGCCATCAGTCGCGTCAGTGCGAACGCCGTCGCAAGCCCCGCAACAATTCCAATGGCCACCATCCCAGCCCCCTGTTTCATCACCAGTGCGAGGACGTCCCCGCCTTGCGCGCCAAGCACCATCCGCAAACCAAATTCCTTCGTCCGCCGCGCCACCGAATACGACACCACTCCATAAATTCCTACGGTTGCTATGGCAAGCGCAACACCGGAGAAAAGAGACAGCAGCAGCGTCAGGAACCGTGGCCGTGCCTGCGCGCGAGTAAGCACATCCTCCATCAGCCGCACGTCCGCCAATGGCAGCGACGGATCGATCTCGTTCAACTGCTCGCGCACTACGCTCGCCAGCGAGCGCGGGTCACCCACCGGCGTCCGCATGACTACATACATGTCCGAATTGCCTGCGCCCGCCGGCTGCCGGTAGGGCAGATACAATTCGGTTCCCGCCGGCCGATCGAGCCCGGCATTCTTCACATCGTCCACTATCCCGATGATCGTGCACCAATCTTTACTCCCGCCTGGGCGAATGCGCCTGCCAATAGGATTCACGTGGGGCCAGAATGTCATCGCCATCGAATTGTTGATAATGACGGCATCGGGCGCGCCTGGTACCTCACGTCCGTCAAACAACCGTCCATCCATCAGCCGAATGCCCATGGTCGCGAAATAGTCTTTGCTCACGGATTGATAGAAATCGACGTTCTGAATAGGACCGTCCTGCGTCTGCACAAATCCCTCGATATCCGTGTCGTTCATGTTCGGCGGGCGCATCGGCGCCAATCCGGAAACCAGCGCGACGGATCGCACGCCGGGTAGATTCGTCAACCGTTCGTGGAGTCTCGTCCAGAAACCGGTGATCTTTGCATTGCCCGTATACGTTCCGGTAGGCAGCGAGACCCGCATAGTGAGGACGTTTTCAGCGTTGAGGCCAGTATGGACCTCCTGTAGTTTCCAGAAAGCTCGCAGCATCAGCCCGCAGCCAATCAGCAGGACGAGAGCCATCGCCAGTTCGCCGGCCACCAGGATGCGCCGGAAAATCTGCGCTCCAGAGGCGGCCGTCGCGCTCCCCGCGGTGTCTTTTAGCGATTCGGAGATCCCGCTCACTAGCAGTGGCGCGAGCGGCGCGAGTCCAAAGAGCACCCCTGTGATCAAGCTTATCCCAAGAGTGAAGAGCAGCACGCGCCAGTCCATCGAGATTTCATCGGCGCGGGGAATGCCGCCTGCGTTGGTGAGCTGAACCAGTCGCACGCCTCCGAAGGAAAGCGCCACACCCAGAACGGCACCGCAAAACCCGAGCAGAATCCCTTCGGTCACAAATTGCCGCGCGAGCCGAACCAGGCCGGCGCCCAGAGCGCCGCGGATCGCAATTTCCCGCCGACGGGCCTCGGCGCGCGCCAGGAGAAGGTTTGCTACATTCACACTGGCGATCAAAAGCACAAAGACCACGGCGCCGAGCAGCATCAAGAGCGCGGGCCGAACGCTCGAAACGACTTCTGCCTGCAGAGGAAAGCTGACGATGGTGTGAGTCTTTGGGTGGAAGCTATGCGTCTTCGGCACTTGTTTCTCGCCGTAGCTCTGAACGAGCGAGGCCAGCTCTCCTTGAGCTTGCCCCGCCGTAACGCCCCGCCTCATCCGGCCCAGCAAGTAATAATTGTGGCCACTGCGATTACCCGGATTCGCCGGATCCAATCGTAAAGCGGTCCAGATTTGCGCTGGTTCTTGCTCGCCTGGCGGAAACTGGAAGCCCTTCGGCATGACGCCGATGATGGTGCATTTCAGGCCATCGAGGTAGGTCTCTCGGCCGACGACGTTGGGATCACCTGCAAAAACGCTTTGCCACGTGCCATAAGAAATATCGGCTACCATCTGCGATCCCGGGACATCGTCGGTTTGCGATATCAACCGCCCGGCAACCGGAGCCACGGCAAGCGTTTCCAGCAATCCGCCGCTCAGGTATGCCGCAGTAACACGCACCGGTTGCGTTTTCCCGGCAAGATTCGCACCCCCGGTGATCCATGCGTCCAATGACGCCCAAGAATGCGTATCCCGGCGCAGATCCAGAAATTCCGGTCCAGAAGTCCAGAATCGGTGCAGACCGCCGTTAGGGAACGTCGGAAACTCGGTGTAAACGCGGATAAGCTGCTCGGGATGCGAGTACGGCAACGGCTGAAGGAGTACGGCGTTCACTACCGTGAATATCCCGGTCGTGGCTCCGATCCCGAGCATCAGGCACAGCACCGCCGCAGTGGTGAAACCCAGATTCTTGCGCATCATCCGGACCGCGAATTGGAAGTCTTGCCACAGCGTTTCCATTGGACTCCTCCACCTGGCAAAGATACGTTCGAAACCTGCTTGATGTTCCCGATTCCTGAAGATAGTAGACGTTCCAAACGCGCTTTTGTATCCCTCTTGCTGACCTACTCTGCCGCCAAAAAACCGCGGCTGCATGGTCGCTGGACGCGACCACGGGATCGGGCGCCAACGTCAGAGGGCATGGTCTTTGAAATTGTCCATCAATATGCGTGAGATTCGAATCTCACCTTTCTCCTTTGCGGATATCTTCCCACCGTCTATCATTCGCAATCACGAAACGCCACAGCAAAATGAAACGGCTTGCATACATCGACTGGATGCGCGGACTTGCGTGCGTGCTGATGTTTCAGACGCACTGCTACGACTCGTGGATGAGCCCGGAGGCGAAGAAATCGTCGTCATTGACTGGGTGGTCGAAGCTGGGCGGGACGCTGCCCGCGCCGCTGTTTATTTTCTTGGCGGGCGTGTCATTTGCTCTGGTGACGGAAAAGTTGCGCGAGAAAGGAATCAAGCGCAAGACAATCGCGAAGCAAACGATTTTGCGCGGCGCGGAAGTTTTTGGCATGGGGTTGGTGTTTCGCGTGCAGGAATTTGCGCTGGGCTATCCGTGGTCGCCGTGGACGGATCTTCTGCGCGTCGACATTCTAAATATCCTCGGGCTTTCGATGATGCTCATGGGTGTGTTGTGCTGGGCCACGGGAGATGGCGTCGCCGCAGCGAGAATTCGGTGTATTTTGGCGGGACTTTTTGCGGCGGTAATCGTGGCCATGGCTACGCCACCGCTTTGGACGACGCATCGACCGAAGTTCTTGCCGTGGCCCATCGAGTCTTACATCAATGGCGTACACATCTTTGATCAGCCGCAGCCGTGGCTCTTTCCGCTGTTTCCCTGGTCGGCATTCGCTTTTGCGGGTCTCGCGGTGGGTTTCTTCCTGTTTTCGGACTTTCCCGAGCGCAAGGAAGCTCTTGCCTTCGCAGCGCTGGGCGGCGCGGGAATCCTTGCCTGTGCGCTATCCGTTTTTTTCGATTCCTCATCCATCCATCTTTACGCGGTCTACGACTATTGGCACAGCAATCCCGATTTTTTCCTGCTGCGCTGCGGCATTCTTCTTGTAATTCTTCTTCTGGTTTATGCCTGGTGCCGCTGGGGTTTTGCTCAGAGAGGATTCAGCCCGATGATCCAGCTGGGCAAAACCTCGCTGCTGGTCTATTGGGTACACATTGAGCTCGTGTATGGAAGATTTTCTATCCTTCCGAAGGGGCAGTGCAGCGCGCTGAAGGCCACGGCGGGGCTGATTACGATTTTCCTGGCGATGCTGATGCTGTCTTTATTGCGGACAAATTGGAAAAAGTGGAGGGTCAAGGCTTCGCAGTAGAGTCCTGCGGCAACTGCTGCGAACGAGGGATCTTGATGATAACCTCGCCGGGCCTGGCAAGGCCAAGCTCGTCACGCGCAATCTTTTCGATTTTGTGCGGGTCGGTCTTCAGTTCCCGCACTTCCTGCTCGAGCTGTAAATTCTCTTTGTTCAACTGATCCAGATCGGCGTTTACCTTTTTGATTTCCTGTTGCGTGCGGCGCATGGCCAAATAACCGTGAGTGCCGAAAATGTCGTGCACCACCAGGATCAGCACCAGCAGGCCGAGGAGCGCGGGTCCGTAATGGCGCAGGAGCGTCTGTTTTTTTTCGTTAGTACGCATCTTGTTCAGTTTTGCAGTACCCATTGTGATGCTTCGCGCGTCAACTTCGCGGATGCGGCGGCGCTTTCGGCTTCGACGTACAAGCGAAGCAGCGGTTCCGTGCCGGAAAGGCGCAGGAGCATCCACGAACCGTCATCCAAAACAAATTTTGCGCCATCGGTGCGGTCGATGGATATAACTTTTCGGCCCGCGAGTGTCGAAGAGTCCACGGCTACCCGCTTGACGGCGTTTGCCTTTTGTTCGTCGGAGAGACGAAGATTCTCGCGCACAGGCCAGAATTCGCGGCCGAGTTTCTTGTACATTGCGCGAACTTGCTCGCCGATGGAAGCGCCGCGCGCGGCGATCATTTCCGCCACCAGCAGGCACGCGAGAATGCCGTCTTTTTCCGGGATGTGACCGCGAATGGTTAGCCCGGCGCTTTCTTCACCGCCCAGCGCGATTTTGTCTTCGCGAATGAGCTGGCCGATGTACTTGAAGCCCACGGGCGTCTGATGGACCGTTTGGCCGTGCAACTTGGCTACCGCGTCGATCATTTGCGTAGTGGCAACACTGCGGGCCGCGGGCATTTTCCATTTGCGTGTTTCGACCAGATAGTCGTACACCAGCGCGAGAATCAGGTTGGGCTGGATCCAGGTGCCGTCGCGATCGACGATGCCGAAGCGGTCGGCGTCGCCATCGGTGGCCAGCCCCGCGGTTCCTTTAGAATCAACCACGGTCTTGCGCAGGGGCGCGAGGTTTTCTTCGGAGACGTCGGGACCGGTCCCGTCGAACAGGCAATCGCGTTCAGTGCGAATGACTTTCACGGTGACTCCGTGATCGTTGAGTGTGCGGTCGAGATAGCCGGCGCCGCAGCCGTGGAGCGCGTCGACGACCAAGGACGGCTTGGCCTTGCGCAGCGTCTCGAATTGCACGAGCTCTTCGAGGCGCTTCAAATAGTTTTCGCGGAGGTTGACTTTTTCACCGGCTGATTTTTTGCTGTGACTTGTTGCGGCGGGCGATATCGGAAACGGTCCGTCTTTCGCGATCATCTTCGCGACGCGCGCTTCGATATCTTTGGTGACTTCCGGCAGCGCGGGGCCCGCGTCGGCAGAGGAGAATTTCAGGCCGTGATATTGCGCGGGATTGTGGCTGGCGGTGAAGTTGATGGCGGCGTCGAGTTTGCGGCGCATGATTTCGAAAGCGATGGCGGGTGTGGGCGTGAAGGTCTCGCACAGCAGCGTTCGAATCCCGTGTTGCTGCAGGGTGTCCACGGCGAGCTGTGAGAATTCTTCGGAGTAAAATCGCGTGTCGTAGCCCACCAGGATAGTGGGCGACTTCGCCTTGACTTTCACGTGTTCCGCGATGGCGGTGACCGCCAAGCGCACATTGGCGAACGTGAAATCGTCGGCGATGAGGCCGCGCCATCCCGAGGTGCCGAACTTAATCGGAGAGTTGCTCATGGGGCGGTATTCTAGACCGTGGGAAGTTGAAAGTCGAAAGTTGAAAGTTGAAAAGGGAAGGAGATTGGCCTAGCTCGGCAAGAGGATGAAGCGCGTGAGGAGGGCGGATATGAAGAGGGACAATCAGGGCCGAATCGTGCTGGTAACATGCTCCACGCTGATGGAGGCAAGACGAATTGCGCGTACCGTTGTTAGCAAGCGGCTCGCGGCGTGCGTCAATATTATTTTGAGTCCAGCCGAGTCGTTTTACACGTGGAATGGCAAGCTTGAGAGAGCGCGGGAATATCTACTGGTGATGAAGACGGCGGCGAAGCGTCTCTCCGAACTGGAAAGGGAAGTGAAGCGGCTTCACAGCTACGACGTGCCGGAGTTCATCGCGCTCAAACTTACCGAGGGTTCAGCCAGCTATCTTGAGTGGTTGAGCAGCAGCGTTGCGAAACCGCGCAAATAATCTATACCTCGAGCAGTTCAGAATCGTATCTTGTGAATACCGCGCGCAACGCGGCGGGTGTGCGCTCATTCATCCCGTGGATTTCCTGAATCAATCGATATATGTTGGCGGTCATGACCAGCAAATAACGAACGGGCCCCGCGCCCGGATTCCAATACGAGTGCGGCGTCCCACGTGGCACGAACACAGCAGAGCCCGCGTGGGCCTCGACTTCCTCCTTGCCAACCTGAACGCGCAGAGCGCCTTCTAGCACCTACCACGCTTCATCGTCGGTGCGATGAAGATGCGGCGGGGCGATTAGACGCGGCGGGCCTGGGGGACCGCCTGGGTCGCGCCACTCGGCGATCACAAATGCATCGTCGATCGAACCGATTACGTGTCCAGACAGCAGAGAAGCGATGTTCGGCGAACTCATGGGCGTGTCAGCTCAAAAAGAATCAATCGCGGCTACACGTAAAGGAGCGCCTGGTCGAGGTCGGCGATGATGTCTTCGACGTCTTCGATGCCGACGGAAAGGCGCACGAGGCCCTCGGTGATGCCTACGCGATCCTGAACTTCTTTGGGCATGGAAGCGTGAGTCATCATCGCCGGAAGCGAAATCAAAGTTTCGACGCCACCGAGGCTTTCGGCCAGCGAGCAGAGCTTGACGTGATTGAGGAATCGCCGCGCGGCTTCCAGCGAACCTACATCGAACGAGAGCATGGCGCCCGGGCCCTTCTGCTGGCGGCGCGCCACTTCGTGTTGTGGATGAGACGGCAGACCGGGGTAGAGGACCTTCTTAACTTTGGGATGCGCGTCGAGATGGCGCGCCACGGTGATGCCGTTGGCGTTGTGCTGGAGCATGCGAACCGCCAGCGTCTTGATGCCCCGCGAAATGAGGAAGCAATCCATGGGAGAGAGGCCTGTGCCGGCGGAGCGCTGTATGAAATAGATCTTTTCCGCGTCCTCGGGACGAGTGAGCACCACTGCTCCGCCTGTCGAATCGCTGTGGCCGTTCAAATATTTCGTCATGGAATGAACCACGATGTGCGCGCCTAGTTCGATAGGGCGCTGCAAATAGGGGCTCAAAAATGTGTTATCGACCACCACAGAAAGGTTGCGCTCGCTCGCCAGCTTGGAAACCTCCGCGATATCGGTAACGCTGAGCGTAGGGTTGGCCGGCGTTTCGAGGTACAACATTTTTGTATTTGGACGCAACGCCCTGCGCACGAAATCCGGCACGGAGGTGTCCACGAAGCTGAATTCCAGGCCGAAGTGCACGAGGAGTTGCGTGGAAAGGCGAAATACTCCGCCGTAGACCGCTTCGGAGAGGACCACGTGATCGCCCGGGCGCAAAAGCCGGAATACCGCGTCGATCCCCGCCATGCCCGAAGAGAAAACGTAGGCGCTGTGGCCGCCTTCCAGCTTGGCAACCGTGCGTTCCAGCGCTTTGCGGTTCGGATGATTCGTTCGCGCGTAATCGTAGCCTTTGTTCTTGCCCAGCTCTTCGTTGATGTACGTCGAGGTTTGATAGATGGGCGCGACGATGGCCCCGGTGGCTGGATCGGGTTCCTGGCCCACATGAATGGCGTCGGTGGCAAAACCCATTGTGCTCTCCTTGCGATTCCTGTTCTGATCGTGAAGCAGTCAGCTCGAGGTCCCGCGCTGACCGTTCGGGGTGAATTTCATTCTTGAAGCGTCCCCATCTTGCCTGTCGGGCAGTTTCTTGAGAACTTACAGGAGCAATATTGTTGAGTCAAATGGCGGTGGGCCGGGGTCAGTGATTTCGCAAAGCCGGCTGTGGCGAAGGGTTAGTCCGGTGATTTTACTGTGAGTTGGGATGTTTCAGGGAGGGCTGCGGGATTTGCACGCGAAAATGAGGTAGCAAAAGACGCCCAGAGGCCCTTGAATGTCGAAAGAAGAAAAGTAGTCCAGGCACCCACGCGGGGCGCGAGAAGTTTTCTATTGGGAGAGAGGGGGCCTCAACTGGAGTTCATTCGAGTCATAACCAGAAACTGGTCGGCCAGTCTTCGAGCCAGATTGCAAAAACCAAAAGAACACTTTCGGAAATGGCTGCGCACTTGGCGGTGAAAGAACACCTGGGTGAGGGTGAAGGCCAGGACGCGAATCATGGTCAGGGCGATCAACGCCTGACCACGGTCCTGGTGCACCGAAGGCCTTTTGAGGTGCCCGTCGGTGGTCATGGTTTGAAACACTTCACTATCGATCAGCCAACGGCTACGACCTAATTGGTGGATGAACACCGGGGGAATGGAACCCAACTCCAGATTGCTGACGTAGAAATTGGTGCTCGTCTCGATGACGGTTTCTTTCATCGAGTGCTTCCGCCCTTCCTCATCGCGACGAATCCGCCGGCGATTCTTTGGCCGGTGGCGTACCGTTTTGACCACCCGGATCGTGCGGTCTGCCACGGGCCAATAGACCTCCGGAGCGTACCAAAGCTGCAACTCATCCTGATCCTGCGAATGAACCTCCGGGGCACCTGCCGTGACGCGCTGCGCTTCCGCCAGCAATTCAGGCTGGTTTTCCTTAAGATTGCCTACCCAGTCCAAGCCCAGGGCCTCCACCTCTGCGGTAAACGGCGTCTGTAAATAGAGCGCATCGAAGACCAACAGATCTAGGAACCGGCTCCCCACTGTTTCGATCAGATCCTTCAATAAAGCCAAGCTACAGGCGACTTCGGTCTCTCCATTCTTCTGAAACCGAATTCCCAGGGGAATCGGGAAGGCCGAACTGACGATGGCCACTACACAGATGCGGTGATAATACTGAGTCTCTTCGCGCAGCTCTCCATCAACCAGATGACTGACCCGGCGCTCCATACAATGCTCACAGGAGCGTGCGAACGAACTACAGATTTCGATCCCATCGACGGCGGCGACTACCAGCCCTCTGGACCACTGGGAGCGGAATATCCCGTTGCGCTTCAACTGACAGGCGACTCTGCAGCCCAGAGTGAATAGAGCGTTGGTGTCGTTCCGTTCCAGGGCGTACCCGATGGCGTCTTCACTTAAAGGACCAAGGCGATGGAAGAGAGCGCCCTTGCTGCATTCTGTTTCGATTCGATGGAGAGTAGGAAACTGGCAAGCAGCTCCCAGGAATACCGCGTCAAAGACCTTCTTCTCCTGGTGTCGTGGAAACTTCCGGCCATCGGGTAAAGCCTCGACCGCCGTCGAGAAATCAAACACCTTGTCCAGATAGGCTTCGAATCGGTGCCGGCGCGAGGCTATGACTTTTCCTTTTCTTTTAAGAAACGACGCAGATTGATGCGGCAAATCGTGGCGGCCGCAGCTTCAAAGCGCTGCCGCAATTGGATCTTCTCGCGTACCTGGTCGACCAAAGCCTCCGGGATGTGGAAAGTCTTGGGCTTGCCGTCGATGAGGACCGAAATCTGGTATTGGGTATGCAGGTTCTTGCCGTCCGCACAGTGGCAGTTCGGTCGTCCGCAGGCACGCTTGTGTTCCACAAACGAGCCGGGCAGCATTTCGCGGAGCAATCCGAGACGGCGGAGGAGTCGGCCGCGCAACTGAAGATCTGGATCGCCGGACATAACCACCATTCTAAGACGGAAGCTCGAAAAGCAGAGCTTTGTCTATCTGAAACTCATAATAGTTTCAGATAAGGCTTCTCGTCAAGAGGTTTTTAGATTTGCAAAAATGATCGGGAAAAGACTTAACTCACAAAGGCGTGCATCCAAACGTCTTCCGGCTACTTCCGTCCCTGCTTTGCGAAATCGCTGGGGCCGGGGTTTCCACGGCAGAGCAGCGCCGGGGCAGCACCTCGAGTGTAAGCGGCATCCAATCTGAATGCGGTGAGACTTGACCCAGCCTGCCGTTCCGTGGACGATGGAGCTCAGCCATTTATGCAATTCTCGACAAAGTTTTTTGCATGCGTTTGCCTCGCTGCCTGCGTGGTGATAGCGCAACAGGCGGCCGCCCAGAATTCACCGGCATCGGCGTCCAAACCGCAGACTGTGCCTCCCGCGAGCGATGTACAGACGCGGATCACGATTGAAGTTACCGGCGGCGAGAAAGGTGTACCCGTAGAGAACGCCAGTGTCTACGTGAAATTCATCGAAGAGCACGCGATAAAGAAGGACAAGAAACTAGAAATGAATGTAAAGACCAGCCGCGATGGCATCGCGCACGTCCCGAACGCGCCAATGGGAAGAGTTTTGGTTCAAGTTGTCGCCGAAGGATGGAAGACGTATGGACGCTGGCTCGACCTCACCGATCCGAAGCAGACGATCAAGGTGCATCTCGAGAGGCCCCCGAAGTGGTATTGAAGGAAAATCCGCGGTCAATCGTTGAGAATCAACAGTTTAGAAAAAACAAGAGAGAATAGTTGCCCGCGCGTCATCGCTGGAAATCATTCAGCGAAATTTTTTCTGCTGTCGCCAAAGTCTTAGCGGGGCAGCGGCGCCCGTGAAAAAGCTCTGTTGCACACAAATGGTGCAAAGAGGAGAAGAGTGTTGAAGGGTGAGAAGTTAGCGGTGCGCGGACAGGGGATTTCCACAACCTTATCAACATTTGTGTTGAAAACTTAAAGGGGCAGAAATATTTTTCTTGGACTTCGGCACGCGTCTTGCCCTGCGGCCCAAAACGGTAATTTTGACCGGTGAGAAATTAGGATGGTAGAGTACAAATCTGGCTGTGCTCGATGACGGAAACCTACGACGGACCATTTTCCCTGCTCCAAATGTTCTGGGGCAGCATCACCGCCCGGCCGCTGCGCAGTTTTCTGAGCGTGACGGCAATTGCCATCCAGGTGATTCTCGTCCTGATGATCGTAGGTCTTACTTCCGGCGTCATTTCCGAATGGGGGAAGCGCGTTGAGGGTGTCGGCGCGGATATCATCGTGCAGCCGCCAAACTCCTCGATTTTCTTCGCATTTGTAAGCGTGGGGATGCCGGAGTCGCTCGGTGAACAAATTGCGTCGTTAAGCGGCGTGGACGAGGTGGCACCAACAGTCATCCTCACGGAACCAAAGAACTTAGTGATGGTGTATGGGATCGATTTCAAAGGCTTCAACGCGCTGAGCAAGGGTTTTCTGTTCCGCGATGGGCGGCCGTTCGAAGGGCCGGACGATGCGATCGCTGACGACATCATTGCGCGAACGCGCCACTTGAACGTGGGAAGCCAGATCACGCTGCTAAATCATACGTTTACAGTTTGTGGGATCGTAGCGCATGGGAAAGGCGCGCGATACTTCATTCCCATTCGAACGGCGCAGGAGATCGCCGGGGCGGAGAAGCGCGTTTCGATGTTTTATGTGAGAAGCAAAGGAGATACCGAAGCCACGCGCGCGCAGATTCTCAAGTTGATGCCGCAGTACAGCGTCCGTTCCTTGGCGGAATACGTGACCCTGATGACTTCCTCGAATTTGCCGCAGTTGCGTCCCTTCACGCGGACCATGGTGGCCCTGGGAATTGTGGTGAGTTTCCTCGTGGTGCTCTTGAATATGCACACCATGGTGCTGGAGCGCACGCGCGAAATCGGAATACTCAAAGCGCTGGGTTTCTCCAGACTCGACATCGTGCGTATGTTGTTGGGCGAGACTCTTATCCTTACGTTGATGGGAACCGGTCTGGGAATTGCGCTTACTTTTCTGACCCAGGCGATCTTGAAACAGACGAATCCGGGCTTGACGCTGCTGATTTCCCCGACGTGGATTTTTTCAGCGACCGCACTCGCACTCGTGGGAGCCGCGACGGGAGCGGTGTACCCCGCGCTCCGCGCCGCCAGCTACGACCCGGTTGTCGCTCTCGCTTACGAATGAACAGCGCCGTCCAGAGCGCTTGCGGGCTTGTCTTTTTGGTTGCTGCCTTGAAAAACTCAGCTGACAAAGGATTGCTCTGTGGGCGGGAAATTGATAGTTTGTAATTTATCCCGGCCGCGCCCCGGCAAGTGACTCCGCTGTTTCGGCCAGGGGTTCACCTCTCAGGAATTTGGGATCGGTTGTAAGAGAAAATGAAATTCCGGGCGGAGCTGGAGCAGGCCCCGCCCGTATCTTTTTTTGGTGAAATGAATTGAACCTCATGGGAGAAAGATAGATGGCCCCTTCCCCGGACAAGCACTATCAAGCCCGGATTCTTGAGCGGCGCGACCTTTCGCCCGATTTATGGATCGTTCGAATCGACCCCGGCGGACCGTTCGAATTCCGCGCCGGACAGTACGCGACTCTGGGAGTTGACCATGATGGAAAGCGGATCGAAAGAGCGTACTCCATCGTTTCATCTCCTTATGAAGAGTCGCTCGAGTTTTTCGTCGAGTTGGTCCCGCAGGGCGATCTGACTCCGGATCTCTTCAAGTTGAAAGAAAGCGACACGCTGCTGTGCAGAAAAATCGCCAAGGGACGATTCACGCTGGATTTGCGAAGCGGGAGGACGCATCACCTGCTGGTCTCCACGGTGACGGGAATCGCCCCGTTTGTCAGTTACGTTCGAACGCTCTATCGAGAGTGGAAAAATGGCGCTAGCCCAATGCCCGGGGACCACAAGCTGTACTGCTTGCAAGGGGCGAGCCGGTCGTGGGAGTTCGGGTACAGAGAAGAGTTGGAGCAGTACGCGCGGGAGGTGCCGTGGTTCAAGTATGTGGCCACGGTCAGCCGGCCGTGGGAGGACCTGGATTGGAAGGGGGAGACTGGGCGTGTGGATGATCTCCTGCGAAAGTATGCGGACGAGTGGGGGTTGCGGCCGGAGGAGACCACGGGATACTTATGCGGTCATCCGGTGATGGTGGAAAATGGGCACGGCATCCTGCGCAGAGCGGGTTGGAAGAAGGATGCGGTGTTTGAAGAGATTTATTTTCAGCAGGCAAAGGGCGGGCAGCCGGAACTGACTGATTCGCAGAATCGGGCTAAACCGCGGCAAGAATAAGAAGAATTCCTGCGTGTCAAAGTTTCTTCAGCAATCTGTGCGAGAGCTTCACAAGAGGAATTCTAGGCGCCAGGGGCGTGTTCCTCGAGCTGGCTGGTGACGTCTTCGATGGCCGACAACGGGCAGAGAACGTGAACTTTCTGGTCCGGCGCGTCGACGTCAATCTGCAATTTCCCTCCGTGGCTGCGCACCCGAACGTGTTGGGCGTTATCGTCAATTTCAACGAATTCGGCATCGGGATACTTTTTCAGTTCTTTGACGAAGGCATGAAGCACGGGCAGAGCTTCGCGCGCCTGCTCGGAGGCGTGGCGCATGTGCTTGCCGGGGACGAAATGCATGGCCATGGGAACGGCCGCGGCCGGAACCCAGAGGTGAACGTGGGAGCCGCCAGCGCGGTATTCGTCGACGTCGACGCGGATCACGCCTTCCCGCATGGTATAGGCGCCGGCGAGGACGATTGTTCCGCCAAGTCCGAGAGCTGCTTTCGCGAGTAACATCATGTTTGCCTCCTGCCGGTCCTAGTCGGTGACGTTTTTGGAATCGAGCCACACCCTGACGATGTTTTCATGGTCCTTCACTGAGACGAGTTCGGTATCGCCCTGCGTTGAGAGAGCGTGGAGAGCGGCGACGAGATCCAATTCATCCTTGCCGGCTGAAAAGAGGGCGTCGATGACCTTCATGGGGACTTTGACCTCGACCTCGGACTTCTTCGAATTCTCCTTGTCGAGGACATGAACGATCAGGTGGTTGTTCTGTTTGGCGACGCGAACGTCGCAATCCTTGCTCTGTACGGTGACGAACTCGCCGTCCTTGGTCGTGCGGATGGCATCGACGAGGGCGCGAAGGTCGACGTCATTGACGTGCGCGTCGTCGATCTTGATCTTGCCTTCGTGGAGACGATGTTTGTTAATAGCGGGGAGAACTTTTTCGGCCAGTTCGAGGGGGACGTTGATGCGGACAGTTTCACCCCTGGCGTCTGAGCTGATGACGCGGACGTGAAGCCAGCGGTCCTTGGATACGGATGTCGTTGATTGGTTGGAGCTTGCCGGGGCGGCGGTGGATTGCGCTAAGACGCCCAGCGGCGAAAGGAAAAGAGCGGCAGCGGCGATGAGAACGGTCGTGACGAAGAAACCCCTGTTACGGTCGGGCATGACTGGATGCCTCCTGGCCGGCGCAGGGCCGGTTCTTGGAGATAGGTACGAGAGGGGAGCAAGGAAAGTTTCCTGGAAAGGTCGAAAGTTGAAAGTTGAAAGTCCAAAGAAGGAAACGGAGTTAACCTAGAGACCGCGGAGAGCGCAGAGTTCACGGAGACAGAAGCGGACGATGGTGAAACCCCCGGGCATGAGGCGGGTGGTGGGCAGTGGGCGATGAAGAAAGAAACGTGCACCACTCCCCGTCACATGCATGAGTTTCAAAAGAAAGGAGTTGCGGGAGGGACATTGCAGAAGCGGATGAAGGGAAAGTCGATATGGGGATAGGAAATTGGGGAAAGGGATTGGAAAGTTGCGGCCCCTCTCCCCCTATGCTTTTGTAACGATATGATTTGATGGGGGTTAGAAGGTGGGGGTCGGCAAAGAATATTATGATTCCATGGGAGTTAAGGGATAAGGGCAGGGAGCAGCGGTTAGGCCAGAGAAAGAATCAGAAGGCCGGCAAGGATATTAAACCGAGTGCCACATCGAAAGGTGCCATGAATATTTAATACTATTTACATAGTTTACTATATAGTACTCGATTGGAGCGGAAAAACGTTGAAACGTTTGGAGGTTAGAAGGTTTGAAAGTTTAGTGGGTGGACTTCGAGGATGGAGGAAAAGTCAAAACCCGCACCCTCAAGAGAATCCAGGGTGCGGCACCCGGCAGGACACCCACACCAATTTCGTATCAGGATTTGTCGCGCGAGAAGTCGGCGGGAATTTTGCACAAGCGTCCACAGATTTGCACAAAGCTGCGAACAGAATTTCATTGACGGCGCGAACGGGAAACATTATCTTGCGCGTCAGATTGAACCGGGAAGCTTTAGAACTTTACGGATCAATTTAGAGGGCGCAGCAAGCTTAACCGCGGTTGCACCACCAGAGGGAATCGAGAAGGTTAGAAACTTTACGGCTCAGTTAGAGGGCGCAACAGGCTAAACACCGGTTGCGCCCTCAATTTTTTTGGCTTGGCCTTTCCGTCCAATGATATTCGATGGATCAAGTCGGCCACTCGCTCAAGCGAAGAAGTGCCCACCCTTTGCACAATACAAATTCGCAGAGGGTAGGTCAGCCGAGGGGTCTCTGCCTTTTAAGCATGCGCCGCCCACCCGGTTACCAGAGGGGTTGCATCGGGGTTTGCTCGGTGATTTGCTCAGCTGGTATCGGACCTCCATTCAGTCCGTTCGCTGTAGCTCAGGGCCTTCAAAACCGGACCACAAGTCCCGCGGAAAAACGAAAGTGATTCTGCGAACTGCCGAAGAAATGGGTCTGCAGGTAATCGCCCTGCATGCGCCAGGCAATTGTTTTAGCGAGGCGAAAATCCACCCCGCCGCCCAGCGCCGTGACCACGGAGGTATCCGCATTGGAAAAGCCCGGGCTACTGGCGCTCGTGTGAGCGCCTCCAAAAAGCGCTTGCGCGAACGGCGTCACTTTCCCAAAAGACACCGACGCTCGCGGGCCGAACAGAAACGTGTGGACGTTTGCGTTTGCCGCAAGCGGACCTTGGCAGACGATAATCACCTCGCAAAACGGGGTCATCCGTTCGGTTCCGTAGTTGCCGCCAACATCAAGCACTCCGCCCAGCCACGGGATCGGCTTGTACTCCGCGGAGGTGAACCAGCCGTTCAGGTTGGAACTGCTAATGGTCGGGGACAGCGGCCCGTTGGATGACAGGTTCCCTCTGACGTACGAGTACCCGAAAGAGATGGTTCCCTTGGTCGCTGTCTGTGCACTTGCCGCTAGGGAGAGGAATAGAAGAGCGAAACCAACCGTGGTCATTCTGCGCATGGCTGAACAGGCCCTCCTCTCGCTAGGCCAGGAGTTCCGTTTCCACTTTTACGGCGGTTGACATGGTACATCTCTGTAGGTCGAGATCGGGGTTAGACGTCGCAGAGGTCGGCGGCTTGGCGGAGGGAGGTGAGGGGGTCGCGGGTGGGGACGAACTCGTGGGCGACGTAGCCGCGGAAGTTTGTGGCGGCGATGCCGCGCATCACGCCGTCCCACTGGACTTCCTGGGTGGCGTCGAGTTCGTGGCGGCCCGGAACGCCGCCGGTGTGGAAGTGGGCGATCCAATCGATATTTTTCTGGATGGTGCGGACCAGGTCACCTTCCATGATCTGCATGTGATAGATGTCGAAGAGGAGCTTGACGCGGGGCGAGTTGACGGCCTGGACGACCTGCACTCCCCAGGCGGAGTGGTCGCACATGTAGTCGTGGTGGTCGACCTTGCTGTTGAGAAGCTCGATGCAGATGGTGACCCCGTGGTCCTCGGCGATTTTCTTGACGCGGTTGAGGCCGGCGATGGTGTTCTTGGCGCCCTCGTCGTCGGACATGCCATCGCGATTGCCGGAAAAAGTGATGATGTTGGGGACGCCGGCCTTGGCCGCGAGCGGAATGTATTTGCGGAAACCTTCCTCGAGCTTGGCGTGATTTTCGACGCGGTTCATGGCGCTGCGAATTTCGCCGCCGCCACCGTAACCCATGCTGCAAACCAGGCCATAGCGCGCGGGCACTTCGAATTCGTCGGGATTGAGGAGGTCGACGGCCTTCAAACCGATCTCAGCGGCGTAGGCGCAGAGCTTGTCGAGTGGAATTTTCTGGTAACACCAGCGGGAAACGGACTGGCGGATATTGCCCCTGCGCTTTAGCGGAGTGTTTTCCTGGGACCAGGAGACGGAAGGGAGAGAAGCCATGGTGGCTCCTGAGAGAACACTCTTGAGCACTTTGCGGCGCGAAAGCTTGGACATGGTGGACACGCAGAGTGTACCGAAGAAAAGCCCGATGAGGGAGGAGAAATTATTATTTCGGGGGCTTGGTGCTTTGCGGAGCCGGAGCCGGGGTCGCGGCGGTTTCGGGGAGTTCGACACGCCAGATGTCTTTTTCCGATTGCAGGCGGAAAACGCCGACCTGATTGGATTCGGAGGAGCCGACCTGGCCGATCCAGACGACACGGAAACGGGCTTTGCGCCAACGGCGGCGGACTTCGATGGTCTGGCCGGGGCTGGTCAGGAAGCCGATGCCGTCCAAACGCGCGCCTTCCTGGCTGAGATCGACGGTGTAGGCGCTCTGGACAAAAGGATGGCCGTTGGGGTCCGTACCCTTGACGATGACGCGGAAGGTCTTGGGGATGCGAGCCTTCTTGCGACTCTTTTTCCAAAAGTCGGAGATGGGCTTCTTGAAGGCCAAACCGACTCGAGTTTCACGGTCGGAGTAGGAGTCGAGGTAGACGACGCGGACTTCCTGCTCCTGGCGGCTGCTTTTGTGGATGAGAAAAACGGTGTCGCCCAATGCGAGTTTGGCTTTTAGGGAGACGAGGGCACCACTGGGATTGACGATGACCGTCTGGGTATCTTCGTGGAAAGCGCCAGCTTTGCCAGCAAAACCGTAAATCACGACGGGTACGCGCATGTAGATGCGCTCGCCGGAGCGGGGAGTTTTCTTTACAGGGGTGGCCGGAAAGGGAAGGGCAGAAGACGCCGGCGTATTTTGCGAGGGCCGAGGATCGTCGAGGGGTGCTACCTCCATGACTTCCTGGGGGATTCCTTTCTGGAGGCCGTGTTCTCGGCACTTGAAGTCCCAAGTCTGCTGGAGGATCTGTTCAAAGGATTCCTCGCGGTTCGCAACGGTGACCCAGGAGTCGCTGTCCCCACGAGGACACCTGAGCCGGATGGCGAAGTTCCTAGGCATGAGAGTTCCCTATGCATTGTGATGATACCTGTTTGCCGCGAGTCCTGCGGCGGGCCACGGGTAGGCTTCCCTCGAAAAGTAAACGGCGGGAGGAGTAAAAGGGCCGAGCGTTTTGTTAATGCCGGCTGTAACCTTTGCCGGCCTGCGGACTCGTATGAGGCGAACGGGATGGGAGGGCGGAGGAATCGCCTTCCAAAACTCAACGTAGAGGAGAGATTCGAATGGTTCGGACGATCAAGGCAGGTTTGGCATTGACGGCGCTGGCCGGGGCGTTTTTGCTCCAGCCATCGGTGCACGCGCAAGACAGCATGAAACAAGACGACATGAAGCACGACAAGATGCAGGACGACAAAATGATGCACGACGGGAAAGCAAAGACGCTGGAGACGGGCAAATTCCACGGCAAGGTCCACGCCACTTCGGGCCGCGCGACGGTGTATCAAGAGGCGGACGGGAAGCTGGTGCTGCGGCTGACCAATTTCAAGACTTCGAACGGGCCGGATGTGCACGTGATCCTGGTGGCGACGAAGGACGCGATGGATGATGCGAACTTCCTGAAAGGCAATACGGAAAAGGTGAGGCTGGGGAAACTGAAGGGGAATGAAGGCGACCAGAATTACGAAATTCCCGCGGGAACGGACCTGACAAAGTTCCGGCGGTTTCGATCTACTGCCAGCGGTTCAACGCGAACTTCGGGGCGGCGCCGCTGGAAAAGTTCTAAGGATTCGAACGGGAGAGAGGGAAAATCGGGCAGGTCATACTGCTCGATTTTCTTCTTGAAAGAAAAACGATGAATACGAATAGAGATTCGTGGTTGTCACGCAACAGGTGGATTCTAATCGTGACCGGGGCTCCGGTTCCTGCAGCCGCCTGGTGGGCGTTCCGGCCGGAGAAGCTGTTCATCAATCAGAAAGTGAATGAGGCGGCGCCGGCGGCGTTGAGTGCGGAGCCGGAAGCACTGTACACAGGAAAGCTGGAAGGGAAGATTCACCAGACGAGCGGCGTGCGACGATTTACAAATCTGCGGATGGCAAGGAATACTTGCGGCTTTCAGATTTCACGACTTCGAACGGGCCGGACGTGCATGTGCTGCTGGTGCGTACGGAGAACCAGGCGCTTGATCAAAAGATTGTGAAAGGTGATTTTGATAACGTGGAACTTGGAACGTTGCAGGGGAATCAGGGCGATCAGAATTATGATTTGCCGGGGAGCGTGGATTTGAACAAGTATCAAGCGGTGGCAATTTACTGCGAAAGGTTCCACGCGATTTTTGGAGTGGCGAGGCTAGAGAAGTTTTAAGATAAAAAGCAGGTGGCCACTGTCTGTCATGCGAATGATTGATACAAATGAGGCGGGGCTGATCGCGCGGATAGTGGCGGGCGAGAAAGAACTGTTTCATGAGCTGATCCGGCCGTATGAGCGGATGGTGTATCTGACGCTGTTTGCCATTGTTAAAAATGAGACCGAGGCAGAGGATGGCGCGCAAGAGACGGTGATCAGCGCTTACCGGCATCTAGCTTCGTTTCGGGGGGATGCAAAGTTCAGCACCTGGCTAACGACCATCGCGATCAATGAAGGACGAAAACGACTGAGAAAGGCGAAGGGGGCGGCGGAGAATTCGATCGAGGAAGAGGAAGAAAGTCATGAAGGCGATTACACTCCGGCGCCGCTGACGGACTGGCGGGAGATTCCGCTGGAGGCGCTGGAACGGAAGGAACTGAGGGAAGCGCTGCGAGTGGCGGTGGCGGAATTGCCGGACATCTACCGGCAAGTTTTTGTCTTGAGAGACCTGGAAGAGCAAAACATCGAGGAAACGGCTCAGGCGCTGGGAATCAATCCTGGCGCGGTGAAAGTACGACTGCACCGCGCGCGAATGATGCTGCAAAAACGACTGGTACCGTTCCTGAAAACAACGGCTCCGGCACGCAGGGGGTTCTTCGGGAGAGCGCTATGAAACTGGATTGCAAACACGTGTGGGAACACATCTCGGAGTACATCGACATGACGGTTGATGCCGAACTGCGCAAAGAGATCGATCTGCATCTGGAACACTGCGAAATCTGCTCGGCGATACTGGATTCGACCCGGAATATTCTGATCTTGACGGCAGACGACAGAACGTTTGAACTACCCGTGGGGTACAGCAAGAGATTGCATGAGCGGCTGAAGGATGAGATTGAGAAAACGAAACAGGAGCCGCCGGTGAGCGGGCAGAAATAGGGAATGCTCAGCGGCCGGCGAACAGGATGCGATGAGCGACAAACTCGGCGGCGAGCAACAAAAGGGTGAGGACAGACAGAGTGAATTGCAACCATTCGGACGCTAACTTTTGCTTCGGCACGGCGGATTGACGCCAGGATGAAGCGGGGCGCCTCCGTAGCCTCCAGACTTGGCAAAGAACAACGAGATTCAGAACAGAGCCAACCAAAGCAAGAAGCATCATGGGGATGCGAATTGCGGCGATGTGCATACGGTCGGCCAGCTTCAACGCGCCAGAAGCAGCGGCAAAAGCGCCAACTCCTATCAAAAGGCGGACGCCATTGAGCGCGATAAAGGCGCTGCAGACGCTTTGCAGGATCGCAAAGAGAAACGCCGACCAGTTGATGAGTCTGGGGTCGACGGGCGACATACTTGCGGCGGAAACGGCAAGATCGAGCTTTGAGGGATCAGGCGATTTCTGTATCCGTTCCGTTATGGGCGAACTCATGGGGACTCGTCAGGACTGCGGACTCCATTTTAGATAGATAGCGGCGAGGGGTGGAAGGGTGAGAACGAGGGATTGCGGGCGGCCCTGGGCGGGCTGGTCGGCGGATTGCTGGCGGCCCAGGTTGCCGACGTTTGAGCCGCCGTAGAGGGCGGCGTCGGTGTTCATGATTTCGCGGTAGAGGCCCGGATTGGGGACGCCCAGGCGATAGCCTTCACGGACCACCGGCGTGGCGTTCATGATGGCGACGATGAGGTGTTCGAGGTTCTTGCCACGGCGGATGAAAGTGAGAACGCTGTTGTCGGCGTCATTGGCGTCGATCCATTCGAAACCGTGCCAGTCGAAATCAACTTGATGAAGAGCCGGCTCGGCGGCATAAAGATGATTGAGATCGTTGACGAGGCGCTGGATGCCGCGGTGGGAATCGTGCTGGAGGAGATGCCAGTCAAGGCTGTGGGCTTCGCTCCATTCGGGACGCTGGGCGAATTCCTGACCCATGAAGAGGAGCTTCTTGCCCGGGTGAGCGTACTGATAGGCGTAGAGGAGGCGGAGATTGGCGAATTGCTGCCACAAGTCGCCGGGCATTTTGTGGAGGAGCGAGTTTTTGCCGTGGACGACTTCGTCGTGGGAGAAGGGAAGAAGGAAATTTTCAGTGAAGGCGTAAAGGAGCGAGAACGTGAGCTTGTTGTGTTCGTATTTGCGGTGGACGGGGTCGTGGGAAAAATATTTTAGCGTGTCGTTCATCCAGCCCATGTTCCATTTGAAGCTGAAACCGAGACCGCCAAGATAAATGGGGCGTGAGACGGCGGGCCAGGAAGTGGATTCCTCGGCGATGGTGAGGACGCCGGGGAACTTGCCGTGAGCCACCTCGTTCATGCGCTTGATGAAATCGATAGCGTGAAGATTCTCGCGACCGCCGAATTGATTGGGAATCCACTCGTCGGGCTTGCGGGAGTAGTCGAGATAGAGCATGGAGGCGACGGCATCCACGCGGAGTCCGTCGATGTGGTACTTGTCGAGCCAGAAGAGGGCGTTGGAGATGAGATAGTTTTGAACTTCGTTGCGGCCGTAATTGTAGACGAGTGTGCCCCAATCGGGATGCGCGCCTTGGCGTGGATCGGAGTGTTCGTAGAGATGCGTGCCGTCGAACTGGGCAAGGCCGTGAGTGTCGCGCGGGAAATGCGCAGGCGTCCAATCGAGAATGACACCGAGGCCGGCCTGGTGACAGCGATCGACAAATTCCATGAATTCGGCGGGAGTGCCGTAGCGGCTGGTGGCGGCAAAGTAGCCGAGAGTTTGGTAGCCCCAGGAGCCGTCGAAAGGATGCTCCATGATGGGGAGTAGCTCGATGTGCGTGTAGCCGAGATCCTTGGCATAGGGGATGAGTTGGTCGCCTAGCTCGTGGTAATTGAGCCAACGATTGTGATCTTCAGGGACGCGGCGCCAGGAACCGAGATGGACTTCGTAGACGGCGATAGGCGATTCGAACCAGTTTTTTTGCGCGCGGTGCGAAATCCAATCGGCGTCGGTCCATTTATGGTGATCGAGACTGGCGACGACGGAGCCGGTATTGGGGCGGAGTTCAGAGCGGAAGGCGTAGGGATCGGCTTTGAGGGGGAGAATGTTGCCGCTCGGGCCGACGATTTCATATTTGTAGATGGCCCCTTCGGTGAGCTCAGGGACGAAAATTTCCCAGAGACCGGAGGAGCCGCGAGCGCGCATGGGATGGACGCGGCCGTCCCAGCGATTGAAGTCGCCCACGACGCTGACACGCCGTGCGCTGGGAGCCCAAACGGCGAAATGAACGCCGCGGACGCCTTCGAGTGTGATCACGTGGGCGCCGAGTTTTTCGTAAGTGTCGTAATGGCGGCCCTCGCCCATCAGATACAGATCGAACTCGCTGAGCACAACGGGAAAGGCATAGGGATCGAATATCTCGAAGGACTCGCCGAAGTGCGTGCGTCCCTGAATCTTGTAACTGCCCGGAGCGGGCGGAGCGGATTGGTTCGAAGGCCAGGTAGCTTCGAAGAAGCCTTCGGGGCGAAGTTTAAGGGCGTCGGTGACTTTCGCAGGAGGGAGGGTGGCGCCTTCAATGGCGGGAGGCCGTAAAGAGATGGAAGCTTCAGCCGCCCAGGGAAGGAAAAAACGGACAGCCCAGTTGCCTTCCGTAGGATGCGGACCCATGAGGGCAAAGGGATCGGCGTGGCGCGCAGCGAGGAAAGCGTCGATCTGGGCGTCGAAGCGCGGATCGCGGGAAGCGATCGGTGCCGTGCGTTTCATGGATGGACGCTGCTCAGCCAAGTTGACGGTCTCCGAGACGTAGCAAGCGCGGGATGGATAGATGAGCTTAGCGCGAAACCTGACCCACGTCCCCTGCATTCTAGGGCGTTAGGAGGACAAAAGCCAAACGATCCGTGATGGAGCTGCCAGTGCGAGAGTCGCAAGACCAAGCCGTGGTGGGTTCCGAGAACGCGCGGCATTGGCAGGCGTAGATCGAAGTCCGTGCTACCTGGATGGAGATGCTTGCGGGTGCCTATCGTACGGGTTAGAGTGCGAGGTGATCACGCAACTTCCGAACGGATGCAGAGTTTAAAGGAATTAAAAAAGGAGCGGGCCAAGACCATGCCGATTTTTCCCCGACTGCGCGTTTTCCTATTTGTCCTTAACGGAGCGGCAATGCTGATGACCGGTCAAGTGAGCGAAGCACAGGACCGCTCGCAGGGGCGGTCGATGGTGATCTCGCGCAATGGGATCGTTGCAGCAGAATCGCCACTGGCGGCGCAGGCGGGGGCGAGGATATTGGAGCGAGGTGGGAACGCGGTGGATGCGGCGATCGCGACGAACGCAATGATGGGTGTTGTGGAGCCGATGATGAATGGCATCGGGGGGGATTTGTTTGCGATTGTTTATGATGCGAAGGCGAACAAGCTATATGGATTGAATGCGAGTGGATGGGCGCCAAAGAGTTTGACGATCGAGTATTTGCAGAAGCAGGGAATTCGGAGCATGCCGCAGCAAGGAGTGAATGCAATCACGGTGCCGGGAGCGGTGGACGGGTGGCAGAAGCTCGCGGATAAGTTTGGAAGAAAGAAACTGGCGGAGGATCTGGCGGCGGCGATTCGAACGGCGCAGGACGGATTCCCAGTTCCGGAATGGACGGCGGCGTACTGGGCGGCAGAAGTGGATTACCTGCGGACCGATGAGACGGCGGCGAATACCTATCTGCCAGGAGACCGCGCCCCGAAAGTGGGCGAAGTGTTTCGCAATCCCGAGCTGGCATGGTCGCTCGAGCAGATCGCGCAGTACGGCAGGGAGGCCTTCTACAAAGGAGAAATTGCCGCGAAGATTCTGGACTCGATGAAGCGGCACAACGGACCGATGACCGCGCAGGATTTGGCCGAATACTCCAGCGAATTTGTCGAGCCGATTTCCACTTCCTATCGCGATTGGACGATCTACGAGCTGCCGCCGAACGTGCAAGGCATCGCGGCCCTGGAAATGCTGAACATCATGGAGACATTTCCGCTGGGACAAAAGGATTGGGGTTTCGGGTCGACGAAAGCGCTGCATGCGATGATCGAGGCGAAGAAGCTGGCGTACGCGGATCTTGCGAAATACATTGGCGACCCGAGGAAACAGAGATTACCGGTTGCGACGCTGCTTTCGAAAGAGTGGGCGGCGCAAAGGGCCAAATTAATTGACCCAGACAAGGCGAACTGCGACGCGACGGCGGAGGAGATGCGGGCCGGGAGCGACACGACGTATCTGAGTGTTGTTGACCGCGACGGAAACATGGTGTCGCTTATCCAGAGCAATTACGAGGCTTTTGGATCGGGCATCGTTGCAGCCGGTACCGGTTTTGCGCTGCACAATCGTGGTGGACTCTTCAGCATGGATGCAACTTCACCAAATGCGCTGACGGGAAGAAAGAGGCCGTTGCATACGATCATTCCGGCGTTTGCTGAAAAGGGAGATGTTCGTGTGGCGTTCGGGATCATGGGCGGGTGGAATCAGTCGCAGGCGCACGCGCAGTTTGTGGCGAACCTGGCGGACTTTAAAATGAATATTCAGGCGGCGCTGGAGGCGCCGCGATTCAGCAAGCACACATTTAGCGGTTGTGACGTGATGATGGAAAACCGCTTCGGGCAGAACGTGCGGAATGAGTTGACGAGCAAAGGCCACAAGATCGGAGTGAAAGGGACATTTTCTAGCGGCATGGGCGGTGGGCAAGCGGTCATGAGGGATTCCTCGGCGGGAGTGAATTACGCGGCTTCGGACCCCCGGAAAGATGGTCAGGCGGTGGCGGAATTGCCGTTTGAATAGGACTCCGGACCCGATTAGGAAGGAAAAGCGCCCTTTCCGACGATGCAAAAGAGTTCCCTCTTGGACAGTTGGTGGCGATGTATTGAACACTCAGACCAACCCTGGCCGGTCGGCCAGTTTTCAAGTCGTTGTAAATAAATGCTTTATTGTTAGGCAGATTGGTTGGTGAATTGCACCTGTACTGATGGCCAGGGACCGCCGCCCGCAGCTGAGCGACCTGGATGTGGAGATCCCCATGGGGTTTGCCCAGGTGGGCTTGAGGCTGGCGCGTTGCATCGCGACGGTTGCCCTTGTGCTTTTCCTCACGCCTCAAAGTAATGCTCAAACCGTGGATGTTTCCGGGCGCTACCAGTGTGCGCAGGCGAAGATGCGCGGGAAAGTGATCCCGTGCAAGGCGGCACCACTGATTTTGAAGAACGACGGGCGGTTTGAACTGCGCGGCTGGGAAGGAAGTTACCTGGTCAATGGGGAGTGGGTGGAGCTTTCTGATTCCCTGATCAAGACACGCGCGAAGATTAAACCGGGACATAAAATCGTGTTGCGCTACTACGGAAAGCACGGTCTGGTGGAAATGACTTATGAGCGGCGCGTGGCCGAGATGGGGAAGACCTCACTGAGCTGAGAGGTTTACATCGGCTCGTCCGCATCGAGCATCGATCGCTTACAGCAGCTCTTCCGCGTGCAAAGCGCCTTGCGGGGTTTCTTCGTGTTTGAAGTAGACAAAGACTTCTCGCTTTTGGGCAAGATTTGAAACCTTCTGTCTGAGTGCCTTCCGAACCTTGGCTGAGTATTCCTCCTTCCGCATGCGCATGTAGGAAAAATCAGTGGTGTGGACGTCGGGCGTTACCAGTTTTTCGCTCTCCGCAAGGCATAGCGCCACATTTGATTTGCGCAATATTGTGAAGACGCCGTCTTGAAACCAAGAATCGTGTCGAAATTCAAATGCACTACGTACGTCCTGCGATAATCCCGCCAGGAAGTCGGTCAAAAGTGGCAGGTCACATTTCAGGTTCGGGGGCAACTGGAACAACACCGGGCCGAGCTTGCCCGCCTTCTTCAACGGCAGCAACGAATCGATAAATTCAGAAGTTGTCTTGTCTGCGCTTCGGAGGCGCTTGATATGAGTGATTGCTTGATTCGCTTTAATGGCAAACTTGAAGCCCGGAGGTGTTTCCGCCATCCAGCCCGTAAGCAACTTTTCTGTCGGCAAACTTCGAAACGTGTAGTTGACTTCCACAGAGTTGAGACGGCCGGCGTAGTAGTTCAGGAATTTGGCGGAACTGAGCTTTGCAGGGTAAAAGTCCGGCTTCCAAGTCGTGTACGCCCAACCCGAGGTGCCCGCATAGACCTTTTTCATCGAACCAGCCCATTTCAAGGAGTTGTTGTTGGAAGCCACCCACGACCGCGCAGGACATGGCCTGCAGCGGCGCCGGTGAGTTTCCCATGATCGTATTCGATCTGACCGTTTACAACGGTGTAGTCAATTCCTTCGGAGAGCTGATCTGGATTTGCGAAGGTGGCGTGGTCGATAATGGTTCTGGGGTCGAAGATGGTAATGTCCGCGAAGAAGGCGGGCTTTAGAAGGCCGCGGCTTTCAAGGTGCTCACGCTGTGCGGGGAGAGAGGTGATTTTGCGAATCGCGGCTTCGAGGGACATGAGATGTTGGTCGCGGACGTAGTGGCCGAGGAATCGCGGCATGGAACCCATGGTGCGTGGATGGGTGTGAGGTTCGTAGAGTGGGCCATCAAGGGACATTTCACCGGCGTCGAGACCGATGCTTGTCCATGGCTGGCTGAGACCGGTGCTTAGATCTTCTTCGCTGGCCATGAAATAGATTGCGCCGGTTTGTGCTTTGTCCGCCAGGACGAAATCCATCAGCGTGTCTTCTGGAGATTTCTTCCACGTTCTTGCGACTTCATCGAGCGTTTTCCCTGCGAAGTGCTTGAGCTCTGGGTTTTCGGCAGAGGAGATGAGAATCCCCGCACCGCCGCCGCAATCATAGAAGAGGTTTTCCCAGTCGGGGTGATCGCCCGCGAGATCCTTCTTGATGCGCGCGCGAATAGGCGGGTCTTTTAAGCGCTCAAGCAATTTCTGGACTCCGCCATCGGCGACCCAGGGTGGAAGCGCGGAAGCAAGCGCCGTAGCGCCGGCAGTGTAGGGATACATGTCGGCGGCGATATCGAGGCCGGAGTCGCGCGCGAGTTGGATGGCGGCGACGACGTTTTTCATGGTGCCCCAGCGGGGCTTGCCACTGACTTTGAGGTGAAAGATTTCAACCGGAAGATTGGCTTCGCGGCCGATACGGATGGCTTCGGCAAGTGCGGGCATTTCCGAAGCTCCTTCGCTGCGCATGTGAGTGGCATAGAGTCCGCCGAATTTTGAGGCGACTTGGGCGAGAGCGATGAGCTCATCGGTCTTCGCGTAGATGTTCGGCGGATAGATGAGAGCACTGGAGAGGCCGAGAGCGCCGTCCTTCATGGCCTGTTCGACGAGGGATTTCATCTGATCGAGTTCGGCGGGTGTCGGAGCGCGATCGTCGTCGCCAATCACAGCTTCTCGGACTTGCGCGGAGCCGACATAGGTGCCTATGTTGAGCGGTGTGCCTTGTTTTTCGAGGCGGCGGAAATAGCCATCGAGAGTGGTCCAATCGATGGTGAGCTTGTACTGGTCGAGAAACAGTTTTTGAGGCGCGATGGTTTTTTCATTTTGCGGGGCGATGGAACCGCCTTCGCCGGTGATTTCCGTGGTGATCCCCTGAGAGAGTTTGCTCAGCGAACGATTGTCGAGGAGGAGAGAGACTTCGGACTGGCCGAGCATGTCAATGAAGCCGGGGGCGACGATGCGGCCCTTGGCATCGATTTCGCGCTTGGCATGGGCTTCGCGCAAGTCGCCGATTGCGGCGAGCCGATCGCCGCTGACGGCGACGTCAGCCGCGTACCAAGGATTACCAGTGCCGTCGATGATGTGACCGTTGCGGATGATGAGATCGTAGTCGCCGACAGGCGATGCGGCATCCAGGTTGGCGTCGTAGGCGGCTGCGGCAATTTCTCCCAGGGCTTGACCGGCCACCTGCTGCGCGGCCTGCGGATCAGGAGCGAGCGAGACGTGATTTAGGTAGGCAGCGAAGGCGAGTTTTTTTCCCTCTTTGGTGATGACGTAGCCGGCGAGGCCTTTGCCGTTAAGCATCATCATGCCATTGAGCTTGTCTTCGGAGCCGAACGTGCCGGTTTTCGCGAAGACATGACCGGCGCCGGGAGAATTTGTCTGAATTTTCGCAAGCGTGCCGTCTTTGCCGAGAATCGGGAGCGCCTTGAAAAAAACTTGATAGTCCGGGCGAGTGGTCCAGTAGGTGAGGTAGTGGACCATAAAGTCGGCGCTGAAAAGATCGGCCCAATCGCCGCCGGCGCCATCGCCCTGAGCGGCGCCGGACAAATCGAGCTTCGCTGATTGGAGAAAATCATGTTCGACTTTGAATCCAGCTTCGAGAAGGTGCTTTGCATCATTCCCAAGCAGAATGCCGAGGAGGTATGGACCCATGCCGGCGTGCAGATTTTGGCTGACCTTGAGCGTGATTTTGATTTCTTCCGAGAGTGGAGGAGACACATGCTCAGTCACCTGATTCTCCGCCGAATAGAAACGCGTATAGGCAGAAAAATCAGTGACGGCGGGCGCAGGACGATTCTTGACTTGAATGCCTGCAGCTGACAGGGCCTCGCGGAATGCGGCTTCTGCAAATTTTGTCGGAGAGGGGATAGCAATCGCCGCGGGTTGGGGACTGATGCCGACAGGCAGGCTGCCAGAGAGGGTGACCAAGACGGAACCATCCGGATTCGTCGTGATATCTGGCGGCTCGAAGGACGGCTTGGTCCCCGCAGGAGAGGTGGTCAGGTGATTCACGAATTTGA
>Ga0193729_1000129_pt1 | contig 35380 bp, 38 predicted proteins | sample U1c2metaG_FD_143036 | JGI IMG/M metagenome (GOLD analysis project Ga0193729, IMG submission 143036) | Soil microbial communities from a riparian zone of the East river system, Colorado, United States - U1c2 | ecosystem: Environmental > Terrestrial > Soil > Riparian zone | place: USA: East River...
CCAGCATTCGCATGGTGTAGCTGCTGCCGGGGTTGCCCTTCATAGCATCTTCGACTTTAAAGCTCACGTAGCTTACGATGGAGCGTTGCGCGCCTTCACCGACCCATTGCGAGCGCACATCTGTGACGACGCCTTGGAAAATGACTTGGGCTCGGTTAACCAGCTCATCGAACGTGGGTGGAATGACGGTGGTACCGTGGAGAGCGCTCGCCCCCATCAAGGCGGTGAGGAGCAGGAACAGGCGGGGAAACTTTTTCATAAGGGAAGTTCGCTTAGCACACAAAAACTCGGACGAAAGATTCGCAGGATGGATTCATTATTCAACCGGATCGAGATCGTAAACTTCCACGAGTCCGATGCCCGTTGCGTTGTTTGCTCCACGGACGATTGCCGTGTAATTCCCAGGACTCAGCGTGGCCAGGATGGCCGATTCGAGCGAACTGGGTGGCGCCAGCCCGCTGGCAACAATGGCGGCATGCTGGGCGCTGTTCACCCAATTATCGTCGCTCGAGAGCAAGTTACCGGATCCATCGTGAAGTTCCAAAAATGGATTGGCCAGCGCGCCGGCTAATGGATGGGCCCCCGTGCCCAGGGAAGGCCCAAGCGCGCGCACGATCACTGTTTTCGACTCGCTTCCCGTGACGATGAATCCTCCGATGAGCACTTCATCCCCCACCCCAACCCGACCGCGCGTCGAAACATTCACCAATCGCGTCGCCGTGGAATCGAGCTCATAGCCTTCGACTAACGCGATGCCGATGGCGTTGTTCACACCGCGCACAATTGCCGTGTAACTTCCCGGTTGAAGCGTCGCTACGATTGCAGATTCCAGCGGATTTTTCGGCGCCAGGCCGCTGGCACTGATCTCGCTCGCTTGCGCGCTTGTCTGCCAGTTGTCGTTCGTGGCGATGGCGGCACCAGTGGAATCGTGCAATTCCAGCGTCGGATTTGCCATCGCTCCGATAACTCCGACCCCAGTCAACGACGGCCCGATGGCACGCAAAATCATTCTCTTCGGTACAGGCCCGCGCACGATAAATCCGCCGATCAAAACATCGTCGTCCACGCCCACATTCAGGCGGGTCGAAATATTTGCCAGATGACTCGAACTGGGCGTTGGAGTAGGGGTCGGTGCCGGAGCGCCGTACAAGCTTTGTCCCCCGGCAATGTCGTCGCTGGAAAGAGTTTCACGGTCGCTCGTGATCGAATTCATGATCGCATCGACATGTTGCCCATGGTCATCCGGGTGAGCCAGACCGAGGACGTGCCCGAGTTCGTGCACCATAACCCGCCGGATGTCTGCGATGACATATCCGTTCGACCCAAACCGGAGCGCGCCTCGATAGGAGTCGAAGTTTTGTCCTCTGTTAAAAAGGATGTCTGCTTCGACCATGCGCGAGCCTTGCGTTCTGTAGTAAGTCACCGCGAGGGTCCCACTGCCAAACGACTGTCCAAAAATACTGTCGGAAAAAACGACCGAGTTCACTCCATCGCCGGATGAGACGGACGCAGTTGATGTTACAAAAGTAAGCTGAGCCCGCTGGATATCTTGGTCCCACATGTTCAGCGCCGGTGCGGCAGCCGTGTTCCAAGAGGTATTGCCATCGATCAACGTGCGTCCGGCATCGCCGAGCCCCAGTTGAAGAACTACTGTCGTGCCTGCGGGCCAACTCGCGCCTTCGAAAACGTAGGCCCACGCCGCGCGGGGTGCCGCACTTAGAAATGCGAAGGTGACGGCGCCGACCAACCAAGTGGTTAGCGTGTGGCGTCTCGCGGACGCGAGGAAGGTGACGTGTCGGCTCCGAATGAAAGGGGCTCGCGAGGGCAGGGACATTGTATAATAACCATAAAAGCACGAAGCATGCGCGATGGTCTGCAACTGAAATTTTTTCGCGCTTCGAGGATGATGCGCTTCAACCCTTCGTCGCTTCCAGACCGGCTACGGAACAATAAAGATTTTCTGAGAATCGGGGTCCTTAACTTTGGTCCCGGGTGGGTAGCCGCTCACATCGATATATCCGCCGCCGTTAGGATCGAACGGATTATAAACTAGACCAGCGCGACCAGGAACTGGCTTCGCGGTCGGGAATTGCGGCTGTGCGGCCGCGCTGCGCGGCGGCGGCGACGCTTTGGGCTTCGTCGCGACACTCCTACTCGGAGTTGCTGTCGCGGACGTGGAGGAAGAAACGACCCGCTCCAGCGGCTGCGACTGCTGCCGCGATGGGCCTTGAGAGGTTGTTGCAACGGGGTATCCCGGAGTGGTGACGTCCGAAGTTGTCGTTGTCGTCGCAGTCTGCGGTGGGTCGTCGCTGTGCCCCCGCAATATCTTCACCGGTGCGGTAGCGACACGATACGAACCGACCGCGACGCCGCGGGTCACACGGTACGAACCGACCGCGACACCGCGGGTGACATGGTACGAAGTAACCGCAACATCATGAGTCGCTCGACATCCTCCGAGCAAAACCGCAGCTAAGAGCAAAGCTTTCGCCCTCGCTTTCATCTTACCGCTTCTATACAGACGTCTTTTCCAAAGTGCAACTGCTGTAAGCAGCGATATCGCTTCAACCCTTCAACGCAACAACCTCCGCCACAAAATCGGCAATGTCTCGATCGGTCACCGACCATGAGCACATCAGGCGGTAGACGTCGGGCTCAATGAACTTGTAGAAATACCAGTTGCGCCCATGAAGCTCGCGTACCAGATACTCATTCATTCGCAGAAAAACCGCGTTCGCTTCCACCGGAAAAACGATGTCGATCTTCGCTTCGGCTCTCAGCCGTTCCGCCAACATCTGGGCAAGATTGTTTGAGTGCTCGGCGTTTTTTAACCAAACGCCGTCGGTTAAAAGACCGAGCCATGGCGCGGCAACGAATCGCATCTTGGAACCGAGCTGGCCGGCTTGTTTAACGCGATAATCGAATTCGCGAGCTAAATCTTTTTTGAAAAAAACCACTAGCTCGCCCGCGGCCACGCCGTTTTTCGTTCCACCGAAACAGAGGACATCGATGCCGATTTGCCACGTGATTTGCTTCGGCGCGCAATTGAGAGATGCGACCGCATTGGCAAAGCGCGCCCCATCCATGTGCACATACATCTCGCGGCGGAGCGCGAACTCAGTGACCGCTGCGATCTCATCAGGCGTGTAAACCGTGCCTAACTCGGTTGATTGGGTGATGCTGATCGCGCGCGGTTTGTGCGCATGCAGCTCCGGTTGCCGTGCGATGATCACATCCGCTTCGCCAATGTCGATCTTGCCGTTCGCGCCGCCAACCAGCAGCAGCTTCGATCCTCTCGTGAAAAATTCCGGCGAGCCGCATTCATCAGTTTGAATGTGCGCGTGCTCGTGGCAGATGACGCTGTGGAAAGGCTGGCAAAGTTGAGCGAGCGCCAGCGCGTTGGCCGCGGTGCCATTAAAAACAAGAAACACCTCGCAATCCGTTTCAAAAATTTGACGCACAAGATCGCAAACACGCGCGGTCCATCGATCCTCGCCGTAGGAAGGCGCCTCATTCGCGTTCGCTTCTTGCAGCGCGTCCCACGCTTCGGGACAAATCGATGCTGTGTTGTCGCTGGCAAATTCATAGCGGTCTACGCGCCGATTCATCTCGCCTGTTTGCTACGCGAGTTTTTCTTTTCCGGCAATCAGGAACGCAGGCATCATATTTGTAGGGCGTTTCTATGAAGCGCCATCTTGAGCTGGCGTCTGACACAAACGCCCTACAATTCGTCAAGAAAACGCCCGAGTAGCCATACGGAAAAGAGATTGCCTGACGAACCTGAGCCCTGGGCCTCCAGAGTCCGCCAGGCAAATCACCCTCCTGAAACCGATGCGTCCTTGCGCTGTCATTTATTATTTCGGACAGCGAGTGACGGGTGCGCGTATGGAGGAACAACAAATCCGAATGACGAAAAGAAGCGTCCGATCGCTCTTTCGTGATCCGAGCATTCGGCCTTCCTTCGTCATTCGTCATTCGTGCTTCGTCATTGTCATCCGCCTCTGACGAGCGTGGGCTAATGGAATCTAACGAGTGACCTAGTCGCAAGTTCCAACGAAAGGCCTGCAGCGGCCGGACCGGCGATCTCGTGACTCTGGCCGCGACACGCTCCTCACGTTGGCCGAACGAATCGATTCCGACAGCATACGCTTTGATACCTAGCTGCCGCGTTGACGGCAGGAGTGACATGTCCCATGTTTAGACAGTATTAGCACTTCAACTCGCGCCGCGCCGACTCGTCGAAAGCCGCGTGGGTGCGAATCATCGTTGAGTCGGGTGGAATCGCGTGGCGAAGCAAACAGCGCATAAAAAAAGGCAGCGCAAGGCCTCGGCACAGCGACAGTTTCGCCAGCAGCGCGGGCGCCGGCTAGTCGTTGGGCCAGCGCAGCCGCGGACAACGTTCGGGCGCAACGAGCTGTTCATCGCTTTCGGATTAGTTGCGGTGACTCTCACCGTGTACGCCCAAGTGATGAGCCACCAGTTCATCATCCTGGATGATAACCGCTATATCCGCGAAAACCCGATCGTGAACGAGGGACTGTCGCTCACGGGAATCGCGTGGGCATTCACGACATTTCACGCCGCCAACTGGCATCCGCTCACATGGCTTTCCCACATGCTCGACAGCCAAATCTTTGGCCTGAATGCAGGTGGGCATCTGCTGGTCAATGCGCTGATACATGCGTCCAACACTGTGCTTCTGTTTCTGTTCCTCAGCCGGGTGACTGGTGCGAAGTGGCGAAGCGCGATTGTCGCGGCTCTCTTCGCCCTCCACCCCCTGCACGTGGAGTCGGTCGCGTGGGCTGCGGAACGGAAGGATACTTTGTCGACTTTCTTCGGCCTACTAAGTCTGGTGGCTTACGCCCGCTATGTGGAGACGACTTCGTGGAAGCATTACGCCTTCGTCGCGGTTGCGTTAGCCTTGGGCCTCATGGCGAAGCCAATGCTTGTAACCTGGCCTTTTGTTTTGCTGTTACTCGATTACTGGCCGTTGCGCCGGTACCAGTGGCTGCCAGCGACCGGGACCGAGGGGCTTATCAAGGCGCTGGTGCCGCTCGTTCGTGAGAAGCTGCCGCTATTCTGTCTCGTCGTGGCTTCGATGGTCATTACTTTCATCGCACAGTCGCACGGAGGAGCAGTCCGCACTCTTGTGGATGTGCCCGTTTCGCTACGTCTGTCTAACGCCATCGTTTCCTACGCAAAGTATCTCTTCCTGACTGTGTGGCCGAGCGACCTGGCCGTGTATTACCCGTTTTCTCGTACGGGTGTGCCCGCCTGGCAACTTTTGTGCGCGATTGTGCTGCTCACAGTCATCACCACCTTTGCGTTTCGGCAGGCCACTGAACGGTCGTATCTGCTCATGGGGTGGCTTTGGTTTGTTGGAACTCTGGTTCCGGTGATAGGACTGCTGCAGGTCGGAGGGGCAGCAATGGCAGATCGCTACCACTATGTTCCCTCCATTGGGCTGTTCGTGGCATTCGTCTTCGGTCTGTCGGACCTTGCCGGTGCCTTCCGCATTCACCGTATCGCCATGGGCGTGCTTACCGTTGCCGCGCTCTCAATACTTGCATGCCTCACGGCCGTGCAGATCGGCCGGTGGCTCAACAGTGCGACGCTGTTTCAATACACGTTGTCATTGACCCCCGACAATCGCATGATTGAAAACAACCTCGGCACCATTCTGGGCGAGAGCGGCAGGTACGACGAAGCCGCGGCGCATTTTGCGAAAGCGCTTCGGATCGAACCAGATTTCTTGGAGGTGATCAGCGACGCAGATATCCGGGGCAATCTCGGATTGCTGCTGGCGCGTCAAGGCAAAGTGGCGGAAGCAGTGGAACAGCTAAACGAGGCGCTGCGATTGAACCCCAACAACGCCGATGCGCACAATAATTTAGGAGTAATCCTGCTAAGGTCGGGAAAGGCCGAAGAGAGCATTCCACATTTCTCGGCCGCCATACGTCTAAAGCCCGAGCTGGCGGTGGCTCGGGACAATTTGAAACGCGCTCAGAGCCAAATCAACATGCCCCGATAAGAAGCGTCTGCGGCAACGATTCTCTTCAGAGCGTTTGCGACGTCTTTTCAGCGCAATTGCGATAACCTAAAGCAACACCTGAATCGCCGATTTGCCTTCGGCAGGAGCAGATAAGAGCACGTAAGAAAAAGTGAGTGAGCGCATCGTTAGGGCATTATTGCCACCCAGGTGGCTGGACCTGTACAAAAAAAAAGCGCCCGCCGAAGCGGGCGCTTTTGAGATCGAGACAGATTAAACCAGACGCTTGCGGAACGCCCCTACCAGACCGAGTGCACCCAAAGCAATCAAGCCTAGAGTCCCTGGCTCGGGTACCGCCGTCACCGAGACATCATCCAAATCCCAGTAAAGAGGCGGGTTGAAGAATCCGAACTGCAAGAGAGCATTGTTGGACGACGCCGCGACGTTATTATACGTAAATTGCGTAAACGAAAAGGCAGGCGAACCGGTCAGCGATAGCAGGGTGGTACTACCAAAAGTAACCGAAGCAGCATTGTTCCCTGAGGCGTCACTATTGGCGAGCCAAAAGGATATGTTGTACAGATTTCCCGCAATCGTGCCGCCAATATTCTGCTGAATTCCACCCATGCTACCTGTCGGGCCGTAATATGAAAGGAAGTTTCCCGAGTGCGGAGGGGTCCCGTCAGGGGACGACGTAGAGACGCCGCTAAACGAGGTATCTCCCCATTGGGTCCAACCTGAGAAGTCGCCGGTTTCAAAGCCGGGATTTGTCACGAGGTTTTGCGCGTGGGCAGAGAGGGCGGCACTCGCGAGCACGGCGACGATGAGCAGGATTTTTTTGTTCATAGTATTGCTGGCTGGCTGATTGTTGGTTTAATATTTGACTCGCGCCCGTTTTAGTTTGTTTTGCGCGAAATAGTCAAGCCTTTTCTTAAATTTTTGACTTTTTTTTCGCCGGCAGACCCGCAGTCGCCACCGTGCGCCACCTGTACCCGCTTCGCCCCTGTAGCCGCTTCGCTATGCGAAGCGCGACGCGCGCTTGCCAAAACGCCCGGGCGGCGGCTACAGGGCTGTCCCGCACTGGTCGCATCCTCTTTGCCGAACCGACTGGCCCACGTTATCATCGCACATGAGTTCTTTGCAGGCTCAAATCGAAGAGCGCGGCGAGCGCATTTTCGACCTGGTTGACCGGCATCCCGAATCCGTTTTCAGCAAGGCCGGTTTTTATCAGCGCATGATGGCGCTCTCGATGCGCGATGAGCATTTCAAGGTGCAAATGTTCCGCTTTGTCGATGTGCTCGCCTCGCTCCGGTGCTCCGGCGACATCGTCCAGCATCTCGGAGAATATTTCGCCGATATGCGCGATGGCTTCGCGCCCGTGATTCACACCGGCGTGCGTCTCGCGCGCATCGTTCCGTGGCTTAGCAGCATGGTCCTGCGGCGCAATGTCGCCGGCATGGCGCGCCAGTTCATCGCCGGAAAAAATCCGGACGACGTCATGAAGACGCTGCGCAAGCGGCGGCAACAAAACGTCGGGTTCACGGTCGATCTTTTGGGCGAAGCCGTGGTCAGCGAAACAGAGGCCGACGCATACGCCGCGCGCTGTTTGGAATTACTCGAACATCTCGCACGCGAAACACGCGGCTGGACCGATCCGCTCGGAACAAACTCCGAGCTTTTTCCAGTCGTAAATCTCTCGGTAAAAATTTCCGCGCTCTATTCGCAGATGAATCCGGCCGACCCGGCCGATGCGATCGCGCATCTCGCGCCAAAGCTCCGGCCGATTCTGCGCCGCGCGCGCGAGCTGGGCGCGTTCATCAACTTCGACATGGAAAGTTATGCCCACAAAAACACCACGCTCGATCTTTTCAAAACCCTCTGCACCGAAGCCGAATTCACCGATTGGCCGCATGCCGGCATCGTTATTCAAGCCTACTTGCGCGATGCCGAAGCGGATTTGCGCGATCTGATCGAGTGGGGTCGCGCACGCGGCACGCGTTTCACCGTCCGGCTCGTCAAAGGGGCGTATTGGGATTACGAAAAAATCAAGTCCAGGCAGAATGGCTGGGATTGTCCGGTCTATCTGCTGAAACCGGAGAGCGACGTAAACTTCGAGGTGCTCACGCGCGTCTTGCTCGAAAACGAATCGATCGTTACCGCCGCATTCGGTTCGCACAATGTCCGCAGCATCGCGCATGCGCAGGCGCTTGCGGAAGAGCTCGGCATCGACCGCAGCCGCTTCGAGTTCCAATTCCTCTACGGCATGGCCGGCCCGATCAAGCGCGCGCTGGTCGAAATGGGTTATCGCGTTCGTGAATACTGCCCGGTGGGCGAGTTGCTCCCCGGGATGTCGTATCTCGTTCGGCGTTTGCTCGAGAACACTTCCAACGAGGGATTTCTGCGCGCGAAATTTTCCGAGCACGTTTCGGCCAAAGAACTGTTGCGCGATCCGAGTGAAATCATTCTACGAGCTAAATCCGCCTCTCCCCTTAGTGAAGGGGAGAGGATCGAGGTGAGGGAATTGACGCCGGGTTCTGGCCAAGAGACCCTCACCCAACCCTCTCCCTTTGGAAGGGAGAGGCGAACAATGACGACGACAGCGGAAGATCAACATCGCAGGGATGGCGCAAATGGTAGGGCGCAAATGCCGGGCGCGCCGCCAAGGGTTGAACAACCGCCGGGCGACGTTTATAAGAACTCGCCGCTTGTGAATTTCGTTTACCAAGAGAGCCAGGAAAAGATGCAAGCGGCGCTACGCGACGTGCGCAGTCGGTTCGGCCGAAAATTTCCGCTGGTGATCAACGGCGAAAAAATCTGGACCGATAAACTAACGCCTTCCGTCAACCCCAGTGCGCCCAATGAAATTGTCGGCTACGCCGCCGAAGCCGGAATTCCCGAAGCCGAGCGTGCGGTCAAAGCCGCTCGTGCCGCGTTTGGAAAATGGAGTCGCACCTCATTTGAAGAGCGCGCGCAGTTGCTCGAACGCGCCGCCGCCATTCTAGACAGCCGCCGTTACGAACTTTCCGCCCTTGAAGTCTTTGAAGTCGGCAAACCATGGGCCGAAGCGGACGGCGACATCCGCGAGGCGATCGATTTCTGCCACTTTTACGCGCACCAAATGCGCTTGATCGGCCGGCCACGTCTGACCCAACAAGTTCCCGGCGAAGAAAGTTATCAGCATTACTGGCCGCGCGGCGTCGCGCTCGTCATCGCGCCGTAGAATTTCCCGATGGCGATCTTGTGTGGGATGGCTTCCGCCGCGCTGGTCACGGGCAACACCGCGATCATGAAACCATCCGAGCAATCGCTCAATATCGGCGCCATGCTCATGGAAATTTTCGAGGAAGCGGGCGTGCCGGCTGGCGTATTGAATTTTCTCAACGGGCGCGGCTCGGTCATTGGCGCGCACCTTGTCGATCATAAAGATGTCGATCTGATCGCGTTCACCGGTTCGCGCGAAGTCGGGCTGGGGATTTGGGAAAGCGCCGGCAAAACGAGGGAAGGTCAGCGCGAGCTCAAGCATGTGATTTGCGAGATGGGCGGCAAAAACGCCATGATCGTCGATTCGGACGCCGATCTCGACGAAGCGATTGTCGATTCAATTTATTCCGCGTTCGGTTATCAAGGACAGAAATGTTCCGCGCTTTCGCGGCTCATTGTTCTCGAAGGAAATTACGATCGCGTCATGGAGCGTTTGCTCAGTGCCGCGGCCAGCTTGCGCGTCGGCAATCCGGAGGCGCCCGGCATCATGGTCGGCCCGGTCATCGACGAAGCCGCCTACAGACGGATTCTGGAGTACATCGACATTGGCAAGAGCGAAGCGACGCTCGCTTATCAAGCGAAAGATTTGCCGCCGCAGGGATACTTCATTCCGCCGACAATTTTCACCGGCGTAAAGCCCGACATGCGCATTGCGCGTGAAGAAATCTTCGGCCCGGTGCTGAGTGTGTTGAAAGTGCGCGATCTCGATGAAGCAATCGAAGTAGCCAACGGCACCGATTACGCGTTGACCGGCGGCTTTTTCTCGCGCAGCCCGGCTAACATCGAACGGGTAAAAGCGCAATTGGAGGCCGGCAATGTTTACATCAATCGCTCGTGCACTGGCGCAATTGTTGGTCGCCATCCCTTCGGCGGATTCAAAATGAGCGGCGGCGGCACCAAAGCGGGAGGGGCAGATTATCTCCTCCAATTTTTGCTCCCGCGCGTTGTCACCGAAAACATTATGCGCCACGGCTTTGCCCCGGAAGAAACGCCACAATATCGCGACGAGTTTCTCTGGCTGTCGCGGTAAGCGCAATGCCGCCCGGGATCTGCGCGTAGGAATTTTAGCCCGCGAACTACGCAAATCCACTTTAGGGTCGCGAAGCCGCATTTCTATTTGTTCTAGCATGGCCCGGCGGAGCAGCCGATCCACCTTCTGTCGGCTTCACAATGCGCGGGGTGGATCGAGCAGTCGTCGCCGCGGCGACCTCGATGCTAAGTTTAGCCGGCGAAGCCGCATTTTTTTTTCATCGCCAGCGGGGGGAATCCGATGATTTCTAGGCTAAGGCCGTCCGTTGCTCAGCAATTTCACGACGGTGACGACCATGTAGATCACCGGCCATGCCGAGGTCAGAGCGACCAGAGCAAAAACTGTCGTCTCCTTGGCACGTTCGCGGGAAGACTCGGTAAAGTACTCGCGACTCAAGCTGCGGAAATTGTGGAACCCCGATCCTTTCTCGCCATCGTAAGGCGACCAAGAGCCGCGCCATTCGCCGACGCCCGACTGAAAAAAATACGCCGTCCGCGGCCACTGCCGCTTTGCCGCACGGAGTTCCGCACGAGCCAGCCCCGAAAACTTTGGGGGATCGAATGGACATGCCGGCTTCATCCTCTCGTATCCACAGCTTAGATCGTTCCAGCAAAGTGCCATATCAGCCGCCGCTTTAAAGTCCGACCATCCCGCATTTGTTCGCGGGGCCGGTTGCGCTCCACTAATTCTCCGCGCGATTCATCCAGTCGATAATCTCGTCATGCGCGCGCGTGAGCACGCTCACGTGACCGGCGCCGTTGATCGGGAAAAATTCAACGGATGGAAATTCCTGCGCGAGTTTGCGACCGAGTTCGAAAGGAATGACGCCATCGTCCACGCCGTGAAAGATAGCGATGTGGACACTCGGATTTCGTTTCGCGATTTCGGAGAGAGTTTCTCGGTTATCGTAGTTTTCGAGCAACAACCGGGATAACGGCGAGCCGACGACGGTCGCCGCTTCTTCGCGTAGCGTCGTAAAAGGTGCAATCGCCAGGATGCGTTGCACTCGATGGTGCGCGGCAAAATCGAGCGCGACCGCTGCGCCTAACGAATGCCCGATCGTGCAGAGCGCGAGTTGTTCCTCGGGGATATGCAATCGCTCGATGAGCGCGCGCAATGCGGCATTGGCGCCAGCGCGGGTGCCATCGATCGTCGCGTAACCCGCGTTTTTGCCATAACCGGGATAATCGACGAGCAGAAACGCGTCACCGTTGTTTGGATAACGCGCGAGAACGGTCGCCCAATCAAGCGCAAGCGAGCCATTCCCACAGAAGGCGACCCAAATACGTCTCGGCCACTGTTCGCGCCCCGGTATGTAGTAAGCCGTCTGTTTCCCCATAGGCAGCGTGTAGGTGATTTCGACGCCATTTGGCGGAAGCGCATGCACGTAGGTCGCGTCGTAAGGACGCGGATGATAAATCATCGAGTGTTGCCGGAAATAAATCAGCGACGCGAGCGCGAGAATCAGACCGAGGGCCGCAGCCGACAATCCCAAGCACCAACGCAAAATGGCGCGGCCTTTCGACGCAGGGAGATTTCTAGAAAAGTGAATGGTGACGAGTGATCAGTAAATAGCGCACAGACGCAAGATCGGCGACCGACGAATTTTACTGATCACCGGTCACCTATCACTAATCACCAACCATTTCAGCTTACCGCCAGTGCCCCGCGATCCAGACCCAGCCACCCGGCCGGCGAACCCAGTGGCCTGCGACCCACACCGCCGCTGGCCTTGGGCGCTCGACCCAGACGCCCGGCACCCACACGTAGTCCACGCCGCTCCAGCGCCAGTATCCCCGTGTCCAGACATAGCCCGGTCCGGGCGAGACTGTTTCCGCCTCGACCCGCACCTCCGGCGGAGTCCGAGTCACAAGAACCTCGCGCGCGACCGGTCCCGTTGTGGTTACTTCGCGCGTGGTTGTCGTCGTTGTTACCGTCGTCGGCTCCCCGGCGCAGCCGATCAAGGCAAATGGTGCCAGTGCCAATATGTAAATGCTTATTCTCATATGCGTCTCCTCTGTATGGATTCGTTTCGCAGTAGCGATTTGGCTTTATGCGAATTGGCCATGGCGATTTTCCCGCCCTCGAGAAACCGTCCACGCAATCGAATAGCGGAAAATGGATTCTGATCGGATGATGAAGAATGCTTTACGTCGTCGCCACGCCGATCGGGAATCTTGGCGACATAACGCTGCGGGCGCTCGAAGCGTTGAAATCCGCCGATGTGATCGCGGCGGAGGACACGCGGTACTCCGGAATTTTGCTCAAGCATTTCGGAATCAAGAAGCCACTCGTCAGTTATCATGAGCACAACGAAGCGATGCGCGCGGCGCAGCTCGTCGAGCGACTCGCCGCGGGCGAAAACGTCGCGCTAATCACTGATGCCGGAACCCCGGGACTTTCCGATCCCGGCGCGCGACTCATTCGTGAATGCATCAAACGCGAATTGCCGTTCACACTCATTCCAGGTCCTTCATCGATCCTCACCGCGCTGGTCGGTTCAGGATTTTCGGTAGATCAATTCTTCTTTGGTGGTTTTCTTCCGGTGAAAAGTGGCCAGCGCCAGCGCCAGCTGCGCGCCGCGGCCACGCGCGAAGAAACATCCGTTTATTTTGAATCGCCCTATCGCCTGACGAAAACGCTCGCCGCCTGCATCGAAATGTTGCCGGGTCGGCAACTCTGCGTCGCGCGCGAGCTCACCAAGAAATTCGAAGAATTCCGCCGGGGCTCGGCGCGCGAACTTCTCGCGCACTACGAAGCGCGCCCGCCAAAGGGCGAGATCGTGCTGCTGATCGAAGGTGGATCGACCGCTCCGCGGGCGATGCCAAAATAATCGCGGCTTCGCCGCCTAATTTTAACATCGCGCTCGGAGATCGCGATCCACCTTTCGGCTTGCGCACACCGTCCATCTGTGGAAGTTTGCGCGGCTTTTTCTCCCCGAATCGCTTATGGCTTACGCAATTATCAAGACCGGTGGCAGACAGTATCGTGTGGCGGAGGGCGACACAGTCGATGTCGATCTGCTCGATGTCGATGCAGGGAAGCAGGCCACCTTCGGCGACGTATTGATGCACGCCGACGGCGATAAGCTCACGCATGGCGATCCGCTCATTTCCGGAGCAAAAGTGACGGCTGAAGTGATCGAGCAGCGCAAAGATAAAAAAGTGATCGCTTTCAAGTTTAAGCGGCGCAAAGGTTATCACCGCACGGTCGGGCATCGCCGTAAGCTGACGCGCGTGAAGATCAAGAGCATCAGCGTCAGCGCAAAGAAAAGCGCGGGCAAAAAAACTGAAGAATAAGACACTTCAAACATCGAACCTGACAAATGGCTCATAAAAAAGGACAAGGCAGCGTCAAGAACGGCCGCGACAGTGTCAGCAAACGGCTGGGCGTAAAAAAATTTGGCAGTGAGCTGGTCGTGGCCGGCAATATTATCGTGCGGCAGCGCGGGACGAAATTTTTGCCCGGCAAGAACGTCGGCCTCGGCCGCGATTACACCATTTTTGCGTTGATTGATGGGAATGTTCGCTTCGATCGTGCAGGCCGGCGCGTGAACGTTGATCCCGTGATCGCGTCAAAATAGGTTCTAAGGTTGATTCCTCGGCCGGGGCCGATTTCAACTATTGTAAGCGCGGCCGCATTTGCGGTATAAACGAATTTCGCTCATGAGATACAACACGTTCATCCTCTTCGGTGCGCCTGGCAGTGGCAAAGGCACGCAGGGCAAAACGCTCGGCAGCATCCCGCGCTTTTATCATTGCCCGTGCGGCGACGTTTTCCGTTCCATCGACACGCGCACGAAAGTGGGCAAGGCATTTCTGGACTACTCCAGCAAAGGCCAGCTCGTACCGGATGAAATTACGGTCGAACTCTGGAAAGAAGCGATCGATGCGGCCGTGGACGCGCACAAATTCAAATCGGACATCGACATTCTCGTGCTCGACGGCATCCCGCGGAACGTAGGCCAGGCGAAAATCATGGAGGAGATGATCGACGTGAAGAAAGTTTTCCATCTCTCCTGTCCGAATCGCGACACGCTGTTTTCCCGATTGAAGAAGCGCGCCCTTAAAGATAACCGTCTCGACGATGCCAACGAAACGGTCATTCAACGCCGTCTCGATACTTACGAAACGGAATCGAAGCCCGTGCTCACTTATTATCCGTCAGAATTGATCACGGTAGTTGACGCGACCCAGCCGCCCGCCAAAGTTTTGCTCGATATTTTAGAGAGCGTAAACGACGGCGTGTATGAACCAGCAGCAGTTTGAAAATTTCACCGCTTCCACTCTTTATTGTAAAACGTGCAAAGCCACGATGCCGGTGCGCGAGCGGTTGCTCTTAGTTCTGCCCGACAAAGAAATTTTCGATTACCTTTGCACTGGCTGCGCTTCGTCGGTCGGGCAACGAGAAGTGACGGCCGGTGACAAATTGATGGCCCTGGCCGCGCAGAGGCGACGGCGCGGTACGCCTGCGCGTCAATTGATGCCGTAACTCGGCATGCGCATTGTCTTTATCGGCACGGGCGAAATCGGCGTGCCGACGCTGAACGCGCTGCTCGAATCGGAACACGAGGTTGTAGGAATCGTCACCCAGCCGGACAAACCGGCCGGGCGCGATCAGCGTATCGAGGCGCCACCAGTCAAAAAGGTGCTCGCCGGAACGAAGATGCCGCCAAACCCGCCTCCGGCGGGCGGCTCCTTCAACCCAAACAGCGTGTTAAGGGGACCGACGCCACAAGAAGGAGCTGGGCGACCGAGCCGGTTACAGCAACCGGCTGCCCTCCGGGCGCTATGCGGGCCGATCTTGCAACCGGCGCGGATCAAAGATCGAGAATCGATTGAGCAGATTCGGGCGCTCACACCGGATGTGATTGTGGTCATGGCCTACGGACAAATCTTACCGAGAAATGTTTTGGAAATTCCGCCCACGGCGTGTTTGAATTTGCACGCATCGCTGCTCCCCCGGCATCGCGGCGCGGCGCCGATTCAAGCCGCGATCGCCACCGGCGATCAAGAGACTGGGATCACTGTCATGTATATGAACGAAGGTCTCGACACCGGCGATATTTTGTTGCAGCGCAAGATCGACATCTTGCCTAACGACACCGGTGGATCGCTGCACGATCGCCTGGCGCAAATCGCGCCGGAGGCGTTGCTCGAATCTTTGCGAATGCTTGCAAGCGGAAGCGCGCCGCGCATCCCACAAGAGAACGCACTCGCCACCTACGCACCGAAATTGAATCGGGAAGCCGGCCGAATCGACTGGTCAGAGCCCGCCGAAACAATCGAGCGTAAAATCCGCGCGTTCAATCCATGGCCGGGCGCATTCATGAGAATCACAACGAAGGCGAATGAGCTGCGTACATTGAAAATATTTTCCGCAGCGATTGCCGATCTTAGTGGTGCGCCGGGAGAAATTTTAGGCGGCGAAAACGAATTAATCATCGCAACCGGCACAGGCGCGTTGTCTCTGGACGAAGTTCAACTCGAAGGCAAAAGACGAATGAGCGCGGAAGAATTGTTGCGCGGGTTAAAGGTGGATCGGTCGCTCCGCGAGCGATGTTAAGATAATCGCGGCTTTGCCGCCTAGCTTTGGCATCGAGGTCGCCACGACGACGACTGCTCGATCCACCCCGCATCGGGTTCGATTCACCATTTTGCTTTCCAAGATCGACATGTTCTGTTTGATCATTGGGCACCATGCAAACGGAAGCGCCCGCTTACAAACGCATCGTGCTGAAATTGAGCGGCGAGGCGCTACAAGAACGCGGCGGGCGCGACAATATTTCCCCGGCAGTTGTGCGCGGGATCGCGGAGCGCATCAAGGAAGTGCACGATCTGGGAGTGCAGGTTTCGGTGGTGATCGGTGGCGGCAATATCTGGCGCGGTCTTGCGGCCGCGGACCGCGGGATGGACCGCACGACCGCGGATTACATGGGCATGCTCGCCACTGTGATCAACGCCTTGGCCTTGCGCAGCACGCTTGCCCAGATGGGTGTGGAGACACGCGTGCAGACGGCGATCGAGATGAAAAACGTGGCCGAGCCGTTCATTCTTGGCCGCGCCATCCGGCATCTCGAACTTGGCCGCGTCGTCATTTTTGCCGCCGGCACCGGCAATCCGTATTTTTCGACCGACACGACCGCGGCGCTGCGCGCGAGTGAGATCGGCGCCGATGTCATCTTGAAAGCAACGAAAGTGGACGGCATTTACGATCGCGATCCAAATGCCGAGCCGAACGCGAAACGCTACGAGCAGATCACCTTCGCCGAAGCTCTCACGAAACGTCTCCAGATCATGGATTCGACCGCGTTCAGCCTTTGCATGGACAACAAAATCCCGATCGTCGTGTTCGATATGAACAAACCAAGCAACATTCGTGATGCCGTGCTCGGCCGAAAAGTCGGGACGCTGGTTTGCGATTAGGCGGGGCCAAAACGAAATTTTAGTTACATGAGCAGAGACGACATTATTCTCGAAGCTGAAATGTCGATGGAAAAAAACCTCGACTACATGATGCACGAATTTGCCGCCGTGCGCACCGGCAAGGCGTCGCCTGGACTGGTGGAGAATGTCGATGTTCAAGCCTATGGATCGACCATGAAGTTGAAACAGCTTGCGCTCATCACCACGCCCGAGCCGCGCTTGCTCGTGGTGCAGCCGTTCGATGCCGGCACGGTGCAAGAGATCGAGAAAGCGCTCAGAGAATCGAAGATCGGCATCACGCCGAACGTGGATGGAAAAATTATTCGGCTGCCCATTCCAGAACTTTCCGAGGAGCGCCGGAAAGACCTTGCTCGCTCGTTAGGGAAAATGGCCGAGGAAGCGCGGGTCCGCGTGCGGGGCAACCGGCGCACCGCGCTCGACGAGGCCAAGAAATTGAAGGCCTCGGGCGGACTAAGCGAAGACGGCTGGCACGATCTCGAACAAGAGATTCAGAAATTGACCGACCGTTTTGTGAAATCAATCGACGAACATCTCGCCCACAAAGAAGCCGAGATCATGAAAGTGTGAGCGCGCGCAAGATCGACATGTTCCAATTGTAGGGCGGCCGTGTCAGCCGCCGATTCCGCGCCGGCGTCTCACAGAGACGCCCTACAACCTCACCAAATCCAAGAGGAACTGGCACCAGAGATAAATCATCCCGCGCCAGGAATATTTTACTTCCCCCGCCCCGGTCGGCTTGAGCACACCCTTGTCGATGTTGTGGGCGATTTGATCGCGCAGATCGTTTTCCATCTCTTTCTCGATGCGCTCTTCATCCAGCGCATCGATCCCGCCCACGTCCACGCTGTTTCGGCGTAGAAACTCGCGGTGGCTTTGGTAAAGCTGCCAGAATGATTGGTCCGGACGCGCCCGATTGATGCGGAATTGCGGAGTGAGCTTCAAGCCGTAGGAAAGCGGATAATTCCAAGTGGTCCAAATCGTGCCGCCCTTCGCGCGCGACGAAATTCGCAGATAATAAAATGAGAGATCGTGCTGCTCGTTCAGGCAGATTGTGGCCTGGGCATGGTCCTCGTCCTTGTAAAACAAGCGAAAAAATTGCCGGTAATCTTCCCAGTCCCACCCAGCGTCATTCACGTGCACGAAGCCCTCGTTCTCGATCTCGCGCGTGATCTCGTTGAGCGTCGGGAAAATATCCGAGGAGGGCGGGCTCTTTGGCCGGAGCTGTTTTTCCTTCGGCAAGCGGAGCGCGCGGATGCGAGTGAGAATTTCCAGCCACGGCAGGAAGAGCCAGCTGACCGCAGCGATGGCGCCGAGCACCCAGCTGCCGGTGATGAAATAAATGGCGAGAAACGAGGAGACGAGAATCCCGAGCGCTCCGGCCTTCTGCGAAAAAGAGGTTTGGAAACTGCGCAGTGCGACGCTGAGCGCCGCCACGCCGACCGTGAGAAAAAGGCCAAACAGCATTACGGATTGATCTGGTGCTCGTTCAGAAATCTTTCAAGCTGATCGGTATCAAAATTCGCCAGTACCTTATCCCCGGCTACGAATGTCGGCACGTAGGTTTGGTCCGACAGCTCGGTCATTTCCGCATACGCTTGTCGATCTTTGCCGACATCGATCTCGACGAATTTGTAGCCGCGCCGCGCGAGAAAATCTTTCGCATCAATGCACCACGAGCACCATTCACGGCTGTAAAGCTTCAATTGCATCAGCAGGCGGCAATAAACAAGCGCTTCCAACCGCGTCAACAAAGCAGGTCACGAACCACCGGCCGCTCGGATTGGATTTGTTGCATATATTCGCCCACACTACGCTGTCCGAGCCGGAGGCCGGGCGCGCAGTTTGACGATTCGTTTGATTCGTTTGAATCGTGAATCGATGAACGTTGAAGCAGAGGCCAGTCGCGGATTGACGATGTAACGTTTTCACGATGTAACGATTTAACGCTTTAACAGTTCATCGATTCAACGACTCAGCCCCATGCAACTCAGGCATTTGCTCGCTTCTCACTTCCTAGCCGTGTCCGCGATTCTTGCGGCCGCGCACGCCTCTTTTGCGACCACCAAAGGGTTGAACCAAATCGTGACACCGGACCTTCAAGGGGAAGGCGATTTTTCGCTCAGCTTCCAGGCACAGAGCCAGCGGATCGGGAATCCCTACGAAATCCAAAGTGAATGGGGATTGACCAAATGGGCCGAGGTCGCCGTCTTCAAAGGCTTCAAGCCGAACGAGCTGATCTTTGGCACTGAACTGGGACTGCTTCAACGCGAGCCGTATTTGCTCTCCGTCGGCTTCGCAAACTGGTCGCCCCATAGTCATGTCGATCCTCAGCCATTCGTCGAAGCCGGTTATTACACCGAGCATAACAAGGTGAGTGTCGGGGCGACCCATGTCGATTATCGCAACGAAGCGATCCTCGGATACGCCTACGATTTCAGTAAGACCTGGCGCGCGCAGGTCGATTTTCAGAGCGGCTCGGGCAACTCATCCACGATTGGTATCACCTGCAATCTGACGAGAGATTTGCAGGTCAATCCCGCGATCTACGTCACCAACGACACTCCCCATCACGTGCTCGGCTATATCGTTTTCACCTACACCTTCCATCTCTGGGGAGAACAGGAAAAGCGCGCTCCTCAAGCCGGCGAAAAATAATCGCCCAGCCGGAATAACCGCGAGCATTGGCGAGATACAAGCTGCAGCGCGGATCTCACACCTGCCTCTATTGTGCACAGAATCAGGCCACTCTTAAAGAAGAAGATACAAGCTCCATCGCTTAGATGACATGTAAGGGGTGCGGGCAAGTTGTTAAGCTCACCCGCACTATGAATAAGTGTCATTCAAACACTGAGTTGTCCTCACACGAGGAAACCCGCTGCCAGTTTAATGGCGGCACTGGAGCGATCAAGCTTGGAATTGATGTGCACCAGGATTTTTACGTGGTGGTGGAGCAAGTGGGAGGGAGTAATCCCAAGCCGCCGCAGCGTTTCCAAAAGCAAGCATTTGTGCATTGGGCGGCCAAACTTAAGAGCCAGGCCACGGAAGTGTATGCCGTCTATGAAGCGTGCGGGTTTGGTTTTTCTCTGCAGAGAAAGCTCAGCGCCCTCTCGATCAAGTGCTACGTGGTCTGCCCGCAGAAGCTGGATGAGCAAAATCGGCGCGTGAAAACCGACGGGCTGGACGCCAAGGCGCTGTGTCTGAAGTTGGATCGATTCGTCCAGGGCAACCGCGACGCGTTGGCGATCGTGCGCGTACCCAGCGAAGAAGAGGAACAAGCGCGCGCCATTCATCGGCAGCGCGAGCAGTTGGTCAAAGCGCGCAAGCAATTGGAAGCCCAGGGAGGCAGCTTAATGGTCAATCACGGCCTCGAGCCGGTGCAGAACTGGTGGAAGCCGCGCACTTTTGCGGCGCTGGCAATGCCCCAGTGGATGAAAGAGCTGCTTGCAAATAGTCAGCCGATCCTAGTGGCGTTGCAGCAAAAGATCGCGGCACTGACCGTGCAACTGCAAAGTGCTGCATCGCCCAACCAACCACGCGGACTGGGGAAAATGACCAGCGTCGTGATCGACCGAGAGATCGGTGATTGGAACCGGTTTAATAACCGGCGACAGGTGGCCAGTTACACCGGCTTATGTCCTGGCGAGTACAGCAGCGGCAACACACGATTGCAAAGCTGCGTAACCAAGCACGGCAACCCGAGGCTGCGCGCCGCGCTGGTGGAACTGGCCTGGCGGCTGGTCCGCTTCCAGCCCGATTACCACCCGGTGCGCAAGTGGCGCCAGGTCCTGGCCAAAGGCGCACTGGCCACTGGAGCCGCGCGCAAAAAAGCGATCGTAGCCGTGGCACGCCAGTTGGCCGTGGACTTGTGGAGAATCAAAACCGGCCGGCTCCGCGCAGAAGAATTGGGATTAAATCAATTAGTAAAGTTCGAGGGGAACAGAAAAGGAGGTGCGAGCCGCACTGGCATAACTGCCTAAGGAAACAATTAAACCACTTTGGAACGCGGGCGCTGCCCGACGTCTAACCTGCTCCGAAAGCCTTCGCGTGCGTCGGCTTAGATTGGGCGCACCCAAGTTCCTCTTCCACCGATCGCATTGATCAAATTGCTCCCGCGCCTGCGGGACGGATAGGAGTAAGAGCCGCTGGAAAACAAAAAACAACGCGCCAAAAAGGAAGAGGAAGCGTCCCCGAAGCTAACCCTCAACCCGATTCATTGAACCAATGACCTAAACTAACTACCTACACCCTCGCCCGCCACACTTGACACCCTACATAGGGGTTAGACTGTTTTGCGTGCCAACAAATATCCGGGCACAAGGGATACTGGAATAATCGTGACCACACATAGGACATTGTACCAGAGCGGATACGTCGACGCGAAGAAAACGATCAGGAGCGTAGAGATAATGCCAAACACAAACGTGTTCAGGACCGAGTGCGGTCGCGACATCCTCGCAGTGACGTATGCACCGAGCCACGTGAATGCAATGCCGCAGAAGTATCCGACGGCGAGGAGCGCGGTATCACTCGCGAACCTGTGCAAAACGACTTCGGGGCGCTCGCCGCTGCCGCGGTGCATCGCGAGAAAAACGACAATGACCACGGCCGAGAACAGAATGGTGCCGAGAATGTCTGTGGCCAGTCCGGCGAATAAGGCAACGATGCGAATGCGCTTCACGGTCTAACGAGACGGAGCTGAGCCACCGCTGGCGGCGGCGAGCGTGGCAAATATCGAGAACTGTTTCATAAAATCAAACGTGGACTTCACAGCAGCCAACGGTTGGCTCCAGCGATTGGTTAGACGTTTCGGCGCGGCGGCTCATAAACCTTCGCACCACTTGCTGACGAAGACCTCCGTAACGCGGTCATCTGCTCCGAACAGCCAGTAAGCCGACGCATGACAAGGCCAGATGAAGAACGGTGGAAAGAACGCGCGATAGGCGCCGAGCTCCGCGCCATAACCGAAATAACGACGATGTTCTATCTCGTGCCTAAAGGTGCCGCGATACTCGCGGTGACCGCTCCAGTGCTCTCGCTCGATCGTGGCCATGACCTGCTCGCGAGTGGAGCCAATCGGTGTCTTCTGCAGCAGCCACGCGCGAACCTCAGCTTCCGAACTCCTAAGCGGATTTCCCGCGCAGCTCTGATATGCAAACAGACATCCGCCTGCGAGAACTACAATAACGGCAACGACAACGCGGTTAGTCTTCAACGTCTAACGAGACCCAAGATCAGCGACCGCTGGCGAGGGCGCGCGTCGCTGCCGATGGAAGGTGGAAGTCATCGAAAGTGGGAACGCGGCGCGGCCAGCGGTTCGCTGCATCGCCTGGTTAGGTCTGTGTTCGAGCGGGCGTGTCATTTGCGCGCGGGTAGCGGTAGATCACCGAAGGTGCGCCGAAGAATTCGACCGACTCGCTCGCGACTGCACCGAGCGACGACGCGACACGGATAGATGCCGCGTTCGCCGGACGGATGATGCTCGTGATCTCCGTGCGACCCAGCGTTTCACGGGCGTATCGCAGCGCCGCCGCCGCGCCTTCGCGCGCGTAGCCCTTGCCCCACGCCCACCGTCCGAGCGTATATGCGATCTCGAAGGCAGGAAACCCTTCGGGATTCAGGCACCCGATGCGCCCGAGGAACTCGCCGGAGACGCGCTCCTCGACGGCCCAGAGACCGTATCCCCGCAACACCCAGTGTCCGGCGAACATCGCGAGCTGCCGCCACGCTTCGACTCGAGTCAGCGGCCGCCCATCCATGAGATGACTCGACACATCGGGATCGGCCATCATCTCCGCGTACCGCTCGAAGTCATCGGGGCCGAAGCCGCGAAGCAAGAGCCGGTCGGTGGTGAGTTGCGGGATTTGAAGCATGCATAATTGCATCAACCTTTTTCTCCTTTCGGTAGTTTCGTTCCACCCCGTCGGGGAGTGTGCCGGTCGCAATCTCGTAGAACAGCGCTGCCTGACGAGACCAAGATCAGCCACCGCTGGCGAGAGCGCGCGTGGCGTCGGGACGAGAGGTTGGAGAGTGCAGCAAGTAGACGCATGCGGGACCTAACGAGTATTGTGCCAAATTATTGCGCCTTTAAAGACGTAATTTCTGGGTCTAATCCGCTTGCCTTCCGTCGTAAGCGTCCCTGCATTGCCGAACATCCAGAGCAGCCTATTCGATCGAGCAAAGATCGACAATGTAAAACGGGTAAGAACAATCCTCAGCTATTCCGATTGCGCTTTCTCGACTATTCTCTCTCGCGCTCGGGTGAGATTGCGCCTCTCAGCTCGGGTGAGACTGTCGATGCCGTAGCGTGAGATTTTCTCGAGGAGGGGATCGATTTCTTCACTCATTAACTGCTCGATACTCATGTGCGCGTAGCGTTCGGCCTTAGCGCGATGTTGGCGGAGGAAACGCTGGAAAAATGAGGGCTGCCCGAAACCGAGGAGATGCGCGTAGAGCCATCCGGCCGCGCAGCCTCCAAGGCAAGCGCTGTGGCTGACTGTGCCGGTGCGCTCAACGCAAACCAATACGAGCGCGAGCGCGATTACACCGTAAGCGAGATGTTTTGCCTTCAAATGCAGCGGCACCATGAAGAATTTGGTCCCGGTTAGTTCGAGATCGGGCAGGAGAGTGGCATAAGCGACAACCACAGCTGCAACGCCGCCGGACGCGGCGAGCAAAACCGTGTCAGGCGGCATGAGAAAGAGATGGCCGAGCTCGCCGCTGATCGCGCCGGCGAGATAAAGGTAAAGGAAATGTCGTTGACCGAGGATCAATTCGAGGTCGCGGCCGAGGAAGTACAGGACGAGCATATTGCCGAGCAGGTGCCATGGGCCATTGTGGAGAAACATGGCGGTGACGAATTGCCAGGCGTAGGCGTCGCGCACACCGCGATCACTGATGCCGAGGTAATCGCGAACGAACCCGGGTTGATCGGTTTCAAGAAGAAGTTGCGCGGCAAAGACTGCCAGGTTTGCGCTGATCAGCGTCAATAGAACTATTCGCTGGCGCTGCGTCCAGGGCTGCGTGTCGGACGCGTACTTTCGACCGGACAGATGCATCGTCCGAGAGTATCGCAACGCCGCCGAATTGTCGATTCTGAAATCGGCAACTGTATATCATCAGGTGGGTTCCAACGCGGTATGGTCGCCCCTCTCTTTCGAAAGGGAGAGGGGGAGGGTGAGGGTTTACTCAGGGTGCCCCGGTGTGACTCGGCACCTCTTGGGCCCCAACCCCTCACCTTAATCCTCTCCCCTTGGCTCAAAGGGGAGAGGCGAGAAGAGCCACAGCGAGTATGCCGCTCATTGCTTTAAGTTTCGCGAAACATCCTCGTAAGCGTGGGAGAGATGACTTCCGTTGCCTTCTTACACGCTGAAGGCTCATTCATTTTTTTAGCGATTTGGTTGAGCCTTTCATTTCACTGTCATTCCTTTGAAAGCACAATCAACTGATCCTTGCTAACCGCGCGCAAAAACTGGAGCGCGCGCCCTTTATTATGACTGTGGAACGGGGGTGAGGACGCGGAGCGTTTTTTCCCGCACTTGGAATTCAACCGGGCAACCTCCAACCAGCTCGCCGTCTAACTCCACGGGAACTTCGGAGTCGCTCGTGACGCGCAACCGCCGGGTTTGGAAGTATTCGATCTCGGGGACACGAATCTCGGAACTGAAAACGACGTCCTGGAGATATTTGATGATCTCGAGATAACCGAGCTGCTTGAAAACGATGACGTCAAATAAACCGTCATCGATGATCGCCTGTTTGAAGAATGGAAACGGCCCGCCGTAAAGCCGTCCATTTCCCACCAGCACAAAGGATCCTTCGTCGATGGAGCTGTTTTCCGATTCCAGGAAAAGGCGTGGCGGCTGGCGCGCAGCAATTTGCGCCGCGGAAATGAGATAGCTGAGCGGACCGAAATTACGTTTCAATGTCAGGCTGGTTTCTTTGACGACTTGTGCGTCCAATCCCACGCCAGCAAGCTGGACGAAGTGTTTCCCGTTTGCGCTCGGAAGATCGACCAGGCGCGTGTTCTCGCCCTGAATAATGTTCCAGCAAAGTTGGAGATCGTGGGCCGGGAGGCCGAGCTCCGTCGCAAAAACATTCATAGTGCCGATGGGCAGGAGGCCGAGCGCGGCATTGCTCCCGGCCAAACCATTGACCACCTCGTTGATCGTTCCGTCGCCGCCAGCCGCTACAATTTTTTCGAACCCCTCCTGAGCCGCATTTCGCGCGAGCGTTTCCGCTTCGCCGGCACGCGACGTGGCGCATATAACGCAGCCGCGAGCGACCGATTCGACCCGTGCGCGCCAACGCTTCCCTTTCTCGCTTCGCGCAGCCGGATTGAGAATGACGACGGTGTTATTCACAATTAGGACAAGGCTTTGATCTTTTCTTCAAACTGGGGCTGCGTAACATCTGCCCGTGCGAAAGTTCCGCCGAATTGGGTGGATTGCCTCTGGAGCAGTGATCGTGCTCGGCGCGATTGTTTTGCTCGGCGTGAACTTGTATGTGCAATCGCAAGGGACACAAGCGAAGATTCAGCAGGAACTTAGCCAGCGCCTCGGCACGCCGCTTTACATTCGCCGAGTCAGTGTGACACCGTGGGGCGGTCTTAAGCTTAGCGGCATCACCATTCCAGAGGTTCCCGCCATCGGCGCAACGAATTTTCTCGAGGCGAAGACCTTTCGGCTTCGCATCAAGTTCCTGTCACTTTTCTCACGGCGCTTGGTGATCAAGGAGGTATCGCTGGTCGATCCTAACGTGATCTGGCCGCAAAATACGGACGGAAAATGGAGATTGCCAGGTTGGTCCGAAAAAGCGGAGGAGCGAAAACAAGCCCCAGGGGGCCACACGTCCAGGTCTGCGGTGACTTCGCCGCCGCCGGCGGTCGTGTCTGAGCCGACAGGCCAGCCGCCCGCGCCGGAGACCGCGCCCGCCGGTTCCAATGAGAGCGCGGGTCCTCCGGCGCGGGCGAGCAAGGGCGCAAGCAAGTCGTTTGTCCCGGAAATTCGCCGGGTCAATATAGCGGGCGGCAAGTTCCGCTTTCTCGATCGGTCCGGTGGCGTGGTCGCGACCTTCGACGGTGTGAAATTTCGCTCGACTGTGCGCAATGGTGTGGCGGTGCGCGGCAACGCTCAGGTCAAGAAAATTTCGCTGCGCGATTCCTTTTTTCTCGAACAACTGCAATCGCCTCTGCATTACGACCCGGAGGAACTGGATCTCTCTCAAATCTCGGCTCAGGCCGGCGGCGGTGAAATCGCGGGTCATTTCACCATGCAGCCGCAAGCGGAGGATTCGCCATTCACCGCGAGCGTAAAGTTTAGGAACGTGGAGGCCGATCGGATTATTACGGAAGCGGGCGGTCCGAAGGGAATCGTCCGAGGCAAACTGGAAGGCAACCTCGAAGCAGCGGGCAAAACTGCCGATCCCAATGCGCTCACAGGCGCCGGCGAGATTTTCTTGCGGGACGGACAGGTGCAGCAATACAGCCTGCTCGTTGCGCTGGGACAGATCCTACAGATTGAGGAATTAACCCAGCTTCATCTCGAGCAGGCAGAGACGAAATATCATATTACCCCCGGTTTGGTCACGATCGATGAGCTGATCTTGCGCTCGCCGAACATTCGGCTCTCGGCGTCCGGCACCGTCACGTTCAACGGCAAACTGCAACTCGAATCTCAACTCGCGATCAACGACAAAATCCGCAGTCAGCTTTTCAAAGCGATTCGCCAGAATTTCCGGCCGATAAATGAGCCCGGATATTTCGCTATCGATTTTCAGGTCGGCGGTTCAGTTGATCGTCCGAAATCGAATCTGATGGAGAACCTGGTGGGACGCGATCTCAAAGAGCTCGGCGGCGTCATTAACAGTTTCCTCGGCGGCGGGAAGAGCGAGCGACCGAAAAAGAAAAAACCGGCTGGAACACAGCTTGAAGCTCCACCGGCTCCGGTCCCGTCACCATGAGAGTAATCGCCGGTTCAGCCGGCGGAATCCATTTGACCGTTCCGCAGCGTGGCGTTCGGCCGACGATGGATCGAGTGAAAGCAGCGATCTTCTCAAGCTTGGCCGATCAAGTGATCGGCGCTCCCGTTCTCGATCTTTTCGCCGGAAGCGGCGGGCTTGGGATCGAAGCGCTCAGTCGCGGCGCAGCCTCTGTTCTCTTTGTCGAGGAGGATCGACAATCGATCGCGGCGATCGAGAAAAATCTGGCGAAAACAAAACTGAGTGGCCGTGTGCGTCAGCAGGACGTTTTTGAATTTCTCGGGCGGTCCAGTTTCGCCGAGCAATTCCGGATCATTTTCGCCGATCCGCCCTACGAAAAAACGAAATCGGGCGAGCGCTTCACCGAAAAGCTCCTGGCAAATGCAGCGTTGGCGCAATTGCTCGGGCCGGGCGGCGTCTTCGTTTTAGAGAAGCGGCCGGCTGAGCGCGTTCCCGACACGGAATTATGGAATGTCATTCGCACGAAAACCTACGGGGCGACTGAAGTCTTGTTCTTGCGACATGCGCCGTCGGCTCTCCGAATTACGCCGGCTGGGAAATGATTCGTTTTCTTTACAATCTGCTTTGGCCGCTCGGTCTGCTGTTTTTCTTGCCGGGCTATTTGGTGAAGATGTTCCGGCGCGGCAATTACCGGCATAAGTTCGGCCAGCGTCTCGGAATTTACGATGTCGATCTTCGCGCGCGGCTCTCCGCGCAAAAATCGACCTGGCTGCACGCGGTCAGCGTGGGCGAAGTCATGATTGCGCTCAAACTCGCGGAAGCGATCAGGGCGCTTGGAGCGGATGCGCGGTTTGTTCTGACCACGACCACGACAACTGGGTTCGCGTTTGCAAGCAAGAGCGCTCCGAGTTGGATCGAAGTAATCTACACGCCACTTGATTTCTGGCCGATCATGCGACGCGCCTTCACAACGATTCGACCGGCGAAGATCGTTCTGGTCGAAGCGGAAGTTTGGCCGAATCTCGCGGCCGAAGCGCGCGCACGCCGAATTCCGCTCGCGCTGGTCAACGCGCGCCTGTCCACGCGATCCGAAAATAGATTTCGCCGGTTTCGATTTTTTGTCGCCCCGACCTTCCGGCTCCTCGATCTGGTCTGCGTGCCAGAGCCGCAGGATGTCGATCGCTGGGCGGCCATTGGCGTGCTCCCAGACCACGTCTACGTCGTTGGCAGCGTCAAGTACGATCCGGAAGCTATCCTTGTCGATCCAACCCTCCCCGAGCGAGTGCTGCGCGACTTCGGAATCGATCGGAGTCGGCCGATCGTTTTGGGCGGGAGCACTCATCGCGGTGAAGAAGAAATTCTTGCCGAGGCTTTTCTCCGCTGGCGTAAGGAGTTCCCGTCCATCTTTTTGATCATCGCACCGCGGCATGCGGAGCGAGCGCTCGAAATTGGGCGGCAACTCGAGCGGCGTGGATTGCGCGTTACGCTGCGTAGCCGGCCAACTCCAACTCGTGACCACTAGCCAGATTGCATGATTCTCGACACCACTGGAGAACTTCGCGACTGGTACGGAGTCGCCGATGCAGTTTTTGTTGGCAAAAGTCTGACTGCACACGGCGGGCAAAATCCGGTCGAAGCCATCGCTGCTGGCAAGCCCATTGTTCTTGGTCCGCACATGGAAAACTTTGCGATGTTGGCGCGTTCGTTGATTGCGCGACGCGGTGCGATCGAAGTCACATCAGCGCCTGAGCTGCAGAGAGCCGTTGCCGATCTTTTGCGCGATTCCGGTTTGCGCGAAGCGCTCGTGCAAAACGCGCGCATGGTGCTCAGTGGACACCGCGGCGCAACTTCGCGCACGGCGGCGTTGATTGTCGATCTTTGATTACTGGCGCGAATTTCTGTCGCAATCTCTTGGGAATTTGCCTTGCGGAGAGTCGGGCGACTTCTGATATTGGCCGGCTTTCTCGACCCTATCGTCTAGAGGCCCAGGACACCGCCCTTTCACGGCGGTAACACGGGTTCGAATCCCGTTAGGGTCGCCATTGCTATTTCATAGGTAAACTTCGCCTCTCTAAAAGATTTTTCGAAGCTCGCAAGCAAACAGCTACCCAACGGAGCCAGCACTAGAGTCGGTATTTCGCCTTCATGCACATTTACGAAGATTCGCGCAAAGCCCCTATCCTCGACGGACGCAGTTAATGCGCTGATTGCCGCAACCATTTCGCAAAGCCGCGCGATTTCGACGGGAAGGCTGCTTTCTATCTTCGGCGTCAGCGGCGCAGCCAGCACAAGCGTCCTTTGGGCCGCTGAGGCGGGTACCGTGGGTTTTTCAACCCGGAAAGCGGCACGCAAAATTGTTCTTGACTTCGCGGAGATGTTTTTCGTAAAAAGCGGTACCGCTATGAAATCATCCGTAAAACTACTTTTTGTGACCTGCTGCCTTTGCGCGCTCGGCCAAGTCTCCTCGTCCTTTGCCAGCAACATCGACCTCCGCGGGCTGCCGGATAACTTCGACCAACAAACGTTCGGCCAACCGAACACGACATTCTACGCCCAATCGGTCATCGCCGACGCCACCTTCATGAACTCTGCCATCCTCCAGTTGAACGCTTTGAATGGCGATATCCAGTTCAACTTCCTTATCACCGGAGGCCGTGCCGACGGTGGCGGTGGCCTCGGCTTCGCGCCCGACCTGTCCAACATCCTTTTCAACAGCGGCCAGCTCACGGCAGTGAACGGCCACGGGCTCACGGATTTCATGATTACTCCCAACCTCACCGTTGTCCCCGGCGCTCGGCTCTTCCTGGTTGTGGAGTCTCTTTCCTATCCGTCGAGCGGCAGCGGCGCCGTCGAGGCGACGGCCTTCCAGGGTACCGATCATTATCCGCCGGGCGAGTTCGTGTATATCAATACGGTCCCAGGGGACACCTACGCGACGGTCAACATGCGGCCTTGGTCTCACCGCTTTGATTTCAATCAGGACCTCGCTTTCGAGGCGAACTTTGTGCCGGAGCCAGCAACGACAGCTCTACTGGCCGTTGGAGTCGGGGGCTTGTTGCTGACTGGCCTTCGCCGGCGCGCTCGTCGCTGAGGCTAGGCTCGATCTATTTGATTTGGTCGCCGGGCTTTGGATTACGGTCAGCGTGCCGTGCCGCCAACACCCGTTTTCGGACAAATTCGGACAGTCGGAGTGCGTAATTCTGCGCAATTCGCGCAAAGTGTTGGTTCTCGGCGGATGCAGTTAACGCGCTGATTGCCGCAAGTTTCCGTCGGAATCGCGCGAATTTGCGAAATGTTGAAAGCGGTTTCGAATCCCGTTAGGGTCGCCATTTTCTTTTGCTGTTTCGGATCCTTATCTGTCAAAAGGAGGCCGAACAATTGTCTTGACGGTGACGCGCAAATATCATCCTATTGGAGGTAGGGGCGCATTATGGTTAGGACGATATACGGGGGATTGTTGGCGTTAGCGGGGACGGCCCTTGCCCATGCCGACATCATTCCTTCGTTCGATTCGATCACCCCCAGCGGTAGCAATTTCCAGTTCAATTACACCGCAACTGTGACCGGGGACCAAAGGGTCGACACGGGTGATTTCTTTACGATCTATGATTTTAACGGGCTCGTGCCGAACTCGGGCAGTATGCCAGCCGATTGGTCTTTCTCTTCGGCGCTTATCGGTAGGACCCCTTCGCAGACGAATCCTCCAGACGATCCGACAATACTAAATATTACCTTTACCTACACGGGTAATACGTCCATTATCGGGCCGGCCGATCTCGGGATGTTCTCTGCTGTCTCGACTTTCGGCCAGTCTCAGGCAGGCTACTTTGCAGCAGAAGGCACATCGAACCCGTCGGGGACCAAAATCGATAACGTCGGCGTCATCCCCGTGCCGGTGCCGGAAATATCGACGTTCAACCAAATCATCGAGATCTGCGGGCTCGGCATTGTTGGACTTGCAGCTTCACGGTTGCGGAAGCGCAATCGATTTAGGAAAGTTTGAATTTCTTCTAAACAGGCTCCGCGTGCTTGCGGTGGCCCGTTTTTCTTGTCGCCGCTGCAATGTCGCAGGCAGCGAAATGTGCTTGGTTGGGTAAAGTCTGGATTTCCGTTTGTTTTTCTGCCACGGAATATCATTCGCCGAAGCTCCAAAGATCGACATATTCCTTTAAATCTCGATGGAAGCTGCGTTTCACCAGTCGGAACTTGATCAGCCGCATCCCGCTCGCGCCCGCGCGATCATTAAAGCGCATCCGGAAGTCCGGCAATTGATGGAACGAAATCCCTACACCGCGGTGATCGCGCTGTCGGTTGTGATCCTCCAAACGTCGATTGCATATCTGATGGGGAAACTGGGATTCAGCTACTGGTGGCTCAGCTTGGTGATCGCTTATTGCGTCGGCGCTTTTGCAAATCACTGCAACTACGTCATCATCCATGACGCGACCCATAATCTTATTTTCCGGCGCAAGGGTTGGAACAAAATGGTCGGGATCATCGCTGATCTTCCCAATTTGACCCCGGGCGCGATGGGCTTCCGCGTTTATCATCTAAAACATCATTCGCACCAGGGCGACTACGAGTACGATGCCGACCTGGCCAACCATTGGGAAGCGCGGTTGGTCGGCAACAAGTGGTATCGCAAGGCGCTTTGGCTCACGCTCTTTCCTTTTTTTCAACTGACCCGGCCGCCGCGTTTGAAAGCGATCACGATGCGGGACCGATGGTTCGTCGTCAATTTCGCCGTCGCGGTGCTCTACGATGTTGCGGTCGTATATTTCTGCGGCTGGGCAGGGCTGGTTTATCTCGCGTTTTCGTTTTTCTTCTCGATCGGTCTGCATCCGGTGGGCGCGCGGTGGATTCAGGAGCATTACACTTACGATTTCGACCAGGAGACGTTTAGCTACTACGGGCCGATCAATCTGGTGGCGCTGAACATGGGCTATCACAATGAGCACCACGATTTGCCCTCGATTCCGTGGAACAATCTCCCAAAGCTGCGCTCGCTCGCGCCCGAATTCTACGATACGTTGAAGTATCATTCGTCCTGGACCCGATTGCTCTTCCAGTTCGTCTTCGACAAACGGTATAGCTTGTTTTCGCGGATCGAAAGAATGAAACAAAGGGACGACGGGTCGCGGCCTTCCGCGGAAATTGTCGATCCAGCAAACGCCGCGTTGCTCACGGCGCGGAATTAAATAATCTTAGTTATGGCGCGGTCTTACGTCTCGAACCGGAACGAAAGCGTTCGAATGTTCAAGAGCGATTTCATGGAGTTCTTCTCCCATGTGCATCCAGCTACGCCTCTGGTGCTCTACCTCCCGGTGATCGGCTACATGCTTTACGCTGCGTTTTTCCAAAGCAAATTGTCGGTCTTGACAGTGGCGGGACTTTTTCCGCTCGGGGTGCTGAGCTGGACCCTTCTCGAGTACATCATTCACCGGTACGTGTTTCATTATGAACCGAAGAGCCATTTTGGAAAACAATTGCACTTTATCGTGCACGGCGTTCATCACGATTATCCCAACGATGCGCGACGGTTAGTGATGCCGCCGAGTATAAGCATTCCGCTCGCGATCGTGTTTTGGGTGCTCTTTGCGATAACGCTTGGCCGGTTCGCGCCGCCAATCTCAGCCGGATTCGGGTTCGGGTACGTTTGCTACGACTCGATTCATTTTGCGATACACCACTTCGCAATGAAGCGAGGCGTGTGGTCTTGGCTGAAACAGTACCATCTGCATCATCATTACAAAGACGATCACGCCGGCTATGGCGTCAGCTCACCGCTCTGGGATTACGTCTTTCGCACGACGAGAAAATAGGTTTGTGGCGCGGTGTGGAAATCAGGCGTAAGCCATCTCCCTACAGCCTCAACTAAATCTTGCCGCCGGCCTTTTTCGCCGATACAATTGCCGCCCCGATATTGAACTTCCCGGCCCGCAAACTGAACCGAGTGGTACGGAGCGGCCGAGAACTCCTTAAGGATTTGATTTAAATGGGCAGCTATTTGCCATTCGACTACCGATCATTTTTCTTGGCCAAGCCATTCGCCTGGCCAGAGTCATTTCACTCTGCTTTTAAGGCCGCACTCTCAGAGCTTGCCGGCCCGGCTATCATTGCAACGAATGTTGGATCGACAATGGGATCGTCATGAGCGGCAAGTTGAATAGTCAGATATCGGAGCAGGAGTTTGACGCGAAACTGAGTCTCGCAGACTTTGTCGTCGGCGACAGCGACGATCCGTTGGTTCCGCCTTTGGCATTTACGCAGTGGCGGCAGGCAGGCGCTTGGGAAGCCACACTTTATGAGCCCGAGTTGCTCGCGGCCGCAGACGCGCGAACAACCATTAATTATGAGGGGCGGCCGCGCGCGGTCATCAATCTTTGTTCCTACAATTACCTCGGGCTGGCGAATCGCCCGGAGGTGATCACGGCAGCGCGAGATGCGCTCGCGAAATACGGCCTGGGTGCGTGCGGATCGCCGTTGCTTTCGGGGATGACGGATTTACATCGACAACTTGAACGCCGCGTCGCGGAGTTTCTCGGACGGGAGGATGCAATGTTGTTTAACAGCGGCTTTGGCGGCGCGCTCGGAACCATCTCCGGTCTGCTGCGCAAGACGGACGTGGCCATCCTCGACAATCGATCGCACTTGAGTTTGCGCGACGGCGCGGTGCTCTCGCGCTCACGCGTCGATCGGTTCGAGCACAACGATCCCGCCTCGCTCGATGCGGCACTGCGCCGGCGAAAGGGGAGGCGGCAACTCGTGATCGTGGAGGGGATTTATTCCATGGATGGAGATTTTGCCAGCCTGGACGGGTTGCTCGACGTGGCCGAGTCGCACAAGGCGAGTGTCTTCATCGATGAAGCGCACTCGATGCTGGCATGCGGAGCAAATGGCCGCGGCGCCGCTGAACACTTCGGAGTGGAAAAGCGGATTCCGCTCGTCTATGGCACTTTCTCAAAGGCGTTTGCCGCTGTTGGCGGTTTTGTCACGGGTCCCACCGAGACGTTGGACTATTTGAGATATTATGCGCATTCCTATGCTTACTCCTGCGCACTGCCGCCCGCGATGGTCGCGGCAGTTTTGCGGGCGCTGGAAATCGCCGGCCACGAACCGGAATTGCGCGATCGGCTTTGGGCGAATGCGAACTATTTTCGTGAGCACTTGAACGCGATCGGGATCGATACCGGCGCCTCGACAACCTATATCATGCCGCTCGTGGTCGGCGATCGTGCACAGATGTACCGACTGGGTCATGAATTGCGTCATCGTGGGCTTTTCGTCGCGCCGGTTGATTACCCCGCGGTGCCCGAAGATCGTATCTGCTTCCGTGCCTGCGTGACTGCGAACCATACGCGGGCTGATCTCGATGAGGCGCTCAATATTCTTGCTGACACACTTGTGCCCGCTGTCCGGCAGAGTGCTCGCGCATCCTAAGCGCGCGGGATTCGCTTTCAGAAATGGGGATCGATCTCACGCCGAGCGCTGCGTCCGCCACTACCGAAGCAACATACAAATCGCGCGAGGTCGAAGGCTGGATCGACATCCACTTTTACCGCAAGATTGGATTTCGATTAGCGAACTTCTTCGCGAGGCTGAACATGACGCCGGCAGCAGTGAGCGTCCTCGGCTGTCTCTTTGGAGTCGTCGCCGGACACCTCTATTACTATCACAATTTGAGCGCGAACATCGCCGGCATGGCGCTGCACGTCGTCGCAAACGCCCTCGACAATGCCGATGGCCAGCTCGCGCGCCTCACGAACCGGAAAAGCCGAACCGGCCGGGTCATCGACAGTCTGGCCGACCATCTCATCTGGGTAAGTATCTATGTCCATTTGGGCCTCCGCTGCTTGGCAGAAGGCCCATTGCCCGCTGTTGCTCTCCTGGTGTTTGCCGCTGGATTTAGCCATGCATTGCAGGGCGCTGCCGCCGATTATTACCGCAACGGTTATCTTTATTTCGTGAGAGGACGATCACGCGCGGATTTGGATTCGTCCTCCGCCCTGCGCGAGGAGTATCGACGACTTCATTGGCGGGCCGAACCCTGGAACAAATTTTTGCTCGCCTTGTATCTGAATTTCACCTGGCAGCAGGAAATGCTTTCGCCCGGCTTGAAACGGTTGCACGAGACGGTCGCGCGCGATTTCCCGAACGAGATTCCCAGTTCGTTGCAGACGCGATTTCGCGATTCTGCCCGGCCGACGCTCCGGTGGTGGAGATTGCTGATGACCAACACGCGAATGTTTTTGCTGTTTCTTCTTTTGTTTGTTGGCCAGCCTGTTTGGTACTTTTGGCTCGAGCTCACCGCCTTCAACATCCTCCTGGTCTATCTCATTCTTCAGCAGGAAAAGATGTCGCAATCTCTGCTCGAACTCGCGACCGTGCGGCATGAGCCGGCGTAGATTCGTTATAATTCCGTGTCACAAATTGAAGTTTCGCCAGTCAACACTCGCAAAGAGCGCGACGCATTCATCAGATTCCCGTGGCGCATTTACCGAAACGATCCTGTTTGGGTGCCGCCGCTCATTCTCGAGCGCAAAGCATTCCTCGACCGGAAAAGGCACCCGTTCTACCAGCACGGCGACGCCGCACTGTTTCTCGCCTGGCAGAACAGGGAGATCGTTGGCCGAATCATGGCGAGTGACGATCCAAATTACAACTCGCTCCATCAAACCAGCGTCGGCTGCTTCGGCCTCTTCGAGTGCATCGACAATC
>Ga0193729_1000130_pt1 | contig 35116 bp, 31 predicted proteins | sample U1c2metaG_FD_143036 | JGI IMG/M metagenome (GOLD analysis project Ga0193729, IMG submission 143036) | Soil microbial communities from a riparian zone of the East river system, Colorado, United States - U1c2 | ecosystem: Environmental > Terrestrial > Soil > Riparian zone | place: USA: East River...
CAAGTCCGGCGACGTGATGCCACAAATTCAAGCCGCGATAGGGCGACCAGCGGCCCGCCGGCTGCGCAGCCAGCTGCCGCCAGCCCAGATAGATGCCCACTGCCGCAAGAAAGCACCCCAGGAGCGAGGCATAGATCACGACCTGGCTCCAGAGCCTCGCGTTGCGCCGCAGCTCGTTGAAGTACAACCAATGCGGAACCGCGCCGAACCAGTTCCAGATTCGTTCGTGGGCCGTGGTGATTTGCACCGCTTTGCCGCTGACGCTGGATACGTAGAGTTCGGTGCGCGCTTCATCATCGATCGCGAATTGAAACAGCGGGCGGTCCGCATTGAAGTCGCCCGAAACCGTCCATTGATCGCCGCCGATGAGACCGAGCAAACGCGGGGCGGGCCCTGCGCGCCCGCCGAAGTTTCGTGCTACGGAGGCGGCCTGGTCGACGGAGATATGCGCGACTGTGGTTCCCGTGCGCAGGTCGATCGGGCGGGGACTGTCCGGAGAGCCCGTAAATAAAACCGGCCGACCTGCCAACATCTCGATTTGCGAATGGCCCGCGGACTGTGACTCGAGCGCCGGGGAGATCGTGCAGCATTCGCTCCAGTCAAGGGGCGCGAGGTGCTCGAGCCGGACACGTTCGCGTAAGGCGGGATAGCTGACATACATCATGACCGCGCCGGACAGGCACCACATGACCATCAGCAGGCCCACTGCAATACCGAGATAGCGATGAGCCAGGAGCAGAAGACGCATCATGGTGCCGATTCACGTGCCGCGTTGGACACGCCCCACTATAGCGGGGACTTCAAAACGAGTAAGTGTAATTGACCCCGAAGGTGCGCGGCAGTGCGAGATTGTGAACGACGTAGCCATCGCCTGAAGCATCATCGACGCCATGCCCCAAGGACGATGAGTAAGTTCGATCAAAAGCATTGTTGAGGTGCAGATCAATTCTCTGATGATGGCCCGCGTCCAGGAACAGGCGAGTACCCAGATCCACGACGGTGTAGTTGCCGTACTCAAAGCGCCCGGCATCCGAACCCAACGGTGAGTCATCGACATCGCCCAGGTGAACGATATTGATGCTGGCTCCATACGGAGCACCCAGAGGGTGATAGTCGAATCCCAACTTCACTTGCGTGACTGGAATTTGTTTGAATTGAAAATCCGAGCCGGTTTGGCGGGTCTTGTTGTAGGTGGCGCTGAAGTTGCCCGAAAACGCGGCCGTGATGGGACCTTCGAGCGTCGCTTCGAGTCCGCGCGTGGTGACCGTACCCAGCACGTTGCCGAACACGTCCTGATTCGTATCGGCGTCGAAGGTTTCAAAATCGATCAAATTCTTGATATCGCGATAAAAACCGATGAATTCCCATTTCACCGACGCCGCGCCCACGGCCGCGATTCCGCCGATGGACAGGTTCACATTGGTGCTGGTCTCAGGCTTAAGATTCGGATTGCCGCGCTCGTCTTCCGGATCGTTGGCGAAGAGCTCCTCCGCCGTGGGCAATCGAAACGCCGTTCCGAAGTTTGCGCGCACATACAGCGATTTTGAAAAATCGTACTGACCGCTGCCGTTCCAAACCAGCGCCGATTCCCCAACGCTCGGGATGTTGTAACGCAGTCCTGCAGCGAGGTGAGCGTCCGGTATCAAGTCCGGCGTCGTGCGTACTTGACCAAAAAAAGCGTTGACGTGCTCGGTTTGCTGCTGGATGACCAGCACGACATCTTTGCCCGTGTAGTTTTGGAAATCGTAGCCCGCCAGGTATTCAAAGCCGCGGTTGACTGCGATCTTGGTCAATAAATTGACGCCGTAGTCCTTGAATCCCCAGAAATCGTGGTCATCGATCGTGGTCAACGATCCCGGGCTGCCGATGACGTTGTCGAACTCGGTGTAATGGGCATACCACCAGTGGTAGTAGTCCTTGATGTAGAGCTGAAATTCGTCGCTGGGCGCATAGTCGAGCTTTGCGCTCACCAGATCCTCGTTGCGCTGATTGTAGGCAATCGCGGTCAACTCCGGCTGCGCAAAGTCGAGATTGGCATTGGTGTGCTCATACGCCGCGGTGAAGGTCAGATTGTCCGCAAAGTCGTAGGCGTACTTCGCTCCGAGCGAAGTCACCTTGTAGAAGCGGCGCCGGTCGGTGCCGCTGGGCTGGAACTCATCGTCAGGAAAGGGTTTTATGCCCGGCGATTGGTCATGGGTTGCGTACACGACGAAATGGTTGTTGCCGATACTGTCGCGGTAGTAGCCGTTGTATTGCTGCGCGCGATTGGTGTCGTAGCCCACGCTGACGGCGCCGTCCGGGTGATCCGAAAAACCCTTGGTGACGATATTGATCGCTCCCGCCACGGCTTGCGTTCCGTAGAACAGCGCTTGGCCGCCGTTCAACACTTCTATTCGGTCGATCATGCCGGCGGGCAGCGTGTCGAGCGGCGTGGTTCCCGCGTACAGCCGGTTGTTGATGCGAATGCCGTCCACGAGCCATAGCACGTCGGACGTTCGCGATCCCTGCAGGGAGATCTGCACGTAGTCGAATGGTCCATTTCTGGGGCTGATGTACAGCCCGGGGCTCAAGGCCTCCAATGCGCCGGCCACGTCCAGATAGCCGCCATTCTGAATCTTGGCGGCGGAGAGGGTATCGACCCTGGTGCCGTACCTGGAAAGCTGTTGGGGCAGGTCGTCTTCCAGACTCTTGGCGGTAACCACCACCTCGTCCAGGGAAGTTTCTGCGCGGACACTGCCCACAGAGCCTGCCGCCAGCCCGAGCGCGGCGGCAGCGTACAAATTCACCTTCATCAGATCATCCCGGCCCCGAGGGCATCATGCCTGCAATCCGCCAGTATGCCCATGAAAGAGACTGATTTCAGGTCTTGACTGCGCTGCTAATGCAATCTTGCCTGTTCCAGGCAGGCTCGATTGCATTGCCCGCTTCGCGTGAACTGCACTCCGTCGCCCTCTGCGAGCACCTGCACCAGAATCTCTTCTGGGCATGCATCTCCCGCATCCACGCGCAGGTCCCGCTCGTCACGAGCGGCAAGCTGACGGAGTCCCTCCATCAACAGGTTCCGTGCGGCTTTGATGTCTCGGTCATGGCACGCTTTGCACTTGGGGCACGTCCAGTACCTTACATCCAGCCGCAACTCATCGACTACGTGCCGGCACTTCGAGCAGGTTTTGCTCGAAGGGTACCAGCGATCCACCGCGATGAGGATCTTGTGACGCCACTCGCTCTTGTAGGTGAGCTGGCGGCGAATCTCTCCAAACGCGGCGTCGTTAATCGAGCGGGCATTGCGCCCGCGCGATAGCGCCTTGACGTTTAGGTCTTCAATGAAAATCAAATCATATTCTTGCGTCAAGCGCGTGGTGAGATCGTGCAAGGCGTACTGACGCGCTTGGCGGACCTTGGCATGCGCCACTGCGACGCGAACCTTTTGCTTCTCACGCCGTCGACTGCCTTTCTGGCGCCGGGCTAGACAGCGCTGCTGCTGGCGCAGATACCTTAATCGCGCCTGGAAATGCCGTGGGTTCTCGATCTTCTCCCCGGTCGAGAGTACGGCCAGGTGCTTTAGTCCTAAGTCCACACCCACGCCCGGACCCCGGTACGAGAGCGAGGGAGGGGCTTTCTCAACTTCGGCGCAAAAGCTTACGAAATAGCGTCCCGCGGCATCGAGGGTAAGAGTCACCATGTCCGGTCGATCGACGCCGGGCAGCGATTCGGCGAGTTTGAGAACCCCGAGTTTCGGCAGAGTCAAAATGCCACCCTTCCAAGCCGTCCCAGCGCCTTGAAAGCGCAGGCTCCCCGCGCTGCCTTTGCGTTTGAACTTTGGATACTGGGCACGGCCGGCAAAGAAGTTGCGAAATGCGGCGTCTTGATCGCGCAGGCACTGGGTGAGGCAGGTCGCGGGCACTACCTTAAGCCACTCGTGGCCTTGAGTACCTTTCCATTGCGTCAGCCAACGCGAAATGTCAATGCCGGTAAGCTTAAGACCGCACTCCCGATACGCCGCGGTACGGATCTCAAGCGCCGTGTTCCAGAGCCACCGGTAGGCGCCGAACCAGCGATCCCGCAAACGGCGCTGAGCCCCGTTCGGGTAGCTGCGAATCCGATAGCTTCGCGTGATTCTCCGCATGGTGTATTTTAACTCGCCGCGGGCCGCGGCGCAGTACTCTGGACAGGCGCCGGACGCCGAAGCGCGTAACGCCTAACATCGAGCTGCGCGCAATGGCTCAAGCCGGCGGGGTCGTCCTCGTCCCTGGAAAACTCCAATGTCGTTAAGCGCCGTGGACGGCGTGAATTTGACGGGAAAACTGCTGCTGCAATCGAATCGCGACAAAACCACCTAAGAGCAGCACATAGCTGCGGTTAAACTCCGCCGACCGGGCGACGCGGACAGATTATCATTTGCGCAATGCGCTTCATCATCGTCGCCACCCTGGTGTTTCTGATCGGCGCGGCCGTGTTCGCCGACAGCCGCCATTCTGAACGAAGACTGCTGCGTGCCGATCCGGATGCCGTGCCCGCCGATTCAGCTCTGCTGCGTTTCGCGGCCGACCGCGGCCGTTCCCTGTTCCTGGTTCATTGCGCCGCCTGTCACGGCGTCTCTGGCGCGGGAGATCCGCTCAACGGCGTGCCGGATTTGACGGACAGTGATTGGCTGTATGGCACGGGGCGAGTGGCAGACATAGAACAAATAATCGAGTATGGGATTCGTTCCCGCAATTCCAGGGCGTGGAGCCTCGCGATCATGCCGGCTTATGCGCGGCCACATCCCAACCCGGCCGACAAGAACATCCGGCCCCTGTCGCCGGGCGAGATCAACGATCTGATTGAGTTTTTATTCCGGCAGCAAGGGCGGGAAGCGGACGCAGCGGCGGCATCACGAGGAGCCGCGCTATACACCGGCGATGCCGGCTGCTATGACTGTCATTCGGCCGATGTGAAAGGCGACTCCGCGATCGGCGCACCGAATTTGGCCGATAGAATAACGCTCTATGGTGACGGCAGCCGCAACGCGCTGTATCAATCCATCGCCTACGGACGCCAGGGTGTGTGCCCCGCGTGGATCAAGAAACTCAGCGCAGCAGGCATCCGTGAAACGGCCGTCTATGTCTACTCGATTTCGCACCCCGGCGATGTTCCGAATGCCAACTGATCAGAAGGTAAAACTGCCGCTTTGGCGCGATCCGACGCGCGTCAGCAGCGTGCGATCTTTCGCGCTCATGACGTTCGGTGCGCTGATCGGCCTATTTCTGGCCGGATATTCTCTGTTCACCGCCCGCGGCGTATCGACCTTGTCGGTGCCGGCCGAAGACGTTGCGTTGGTAAATCAGCAGCCGATTTCCCGCAGCGACTACCTCATTCTTCTGCAAACTTTGTACGGCGTCGATTTGAGCCATGCGACCCGCGAGCAAAGGCAGAAAGCCTTGAATGACATGATCAGGGAAGAATTGTTCGTGCAGCGGGGCAAGGAGCTGGATCTGGCGTCGAGCGATCCGGAGGTTCGCAGCGCGCTGGTGAACGCGGTGGAGCTGGAAATTTCGGAAGACGCCATCACCGCCCAGCCCAACGAGGCGACCCTGCGTGACTACTACACGACGCACCCGGAGCGCTACGTCAGCGAGGGCATCATGAATGTGCGCGATTGGGTGTTTCCCGCGGGTGACCGTGGCGATTTGGCGGCCGCTCTGGAAGCGCTCAAATCGCCGGTAATTCCTGCAGAAACGCTGGCGCGCCTTCATGCACGCGAGTCGGGCAAGACCCAGGGCGATGAATTCTATTTCGCCGCGAAGATTCATCTTGGCGATCAACTATTCGCGGCTGCCCGAGAGCTGCCGGACGGCGCCGCCTCGGGGCTCATCCAACTGAGCGACGGAGTACACGTTCTGTACATGATCAGCAACAAGCGGCCCGTGCCCTTCGATTTCGCCAAGGCGCGGCCGCAGGTGCTGAACGACTATCGGAATCACGCGATCGAACAATTGAAGGCGGGCGACGAGTCATTCCTTCGCAAACGCGCCAACGTGCGCATCGCGGACGACTTACGTTGAAGCCGGCCGCAATCCTCGGATTGATTTGCGCCGCTGCGTTCGCCCCGCATTCCGCCGAATCTCATACGCGCAGTCAGTCGCATTCGGTATGGGAGATCAACGGTCAATTTGTGGATGTGGTGGTGACCATTCCCGACATCGAGGCCAATCGGCTCGCACCTGACGCGGCGCCCGTGACGCCGGATCGCCTCAGCGATTATCTGACTGAGAAAACATATGCCATTGCCGGCGGAAAACGCTGCGTGCTCATTCCCCCCGTACTGCCGCTGTCGGCACTCGCCGGATTCCGTAAATTCGATTTTACTTTCAAGTGCGACTCAGCCGCGAATTTGCAAATACACTCCGGCGCTTTCTTCGATTTGGTGCCCAGCCACACCAACTTCGCGCAAGTGCAAAACGCCGCCACGGGAGAATTTACCGAACAGTTGATTACCAATGAACACCAAACAATCGACGTGACCGGCGGCACGGGCAGCCGCTTGAAGAATGCCAGCTTCTTCGAATTCATACGCATGGGCACGATGCATATTTTTACCGGTGTCGACCACATGTCGTTCCTGTTGGGGCTCGTGCTGATATCCCGCCGCCTGCGGGACCTGGTCTTCGTCGTGACTGGATTTACGATTGGACACAGTTTGACGCTGGCATTGGCGGTCACGGGGGTGCTGAGGCCGCATGCTGAATATATCGATGCCCTGGTTGCTCTCACGATCGCGCTGATCGGAGCGGAAAACATCGTGGTTCAGACGCGCCAACCCAAATGGATTGCGCTCGGCGCCGTGGTCTGCATGGGTCTCATGGCGCTGTTTCAATTCCTCGGCTTTGGCGGGCTGCCGGGCTTGTTGCTGCTGGGCGCCGGATTGTTCACGGCGAACTATTTGCTCATTTCCGGCAATCTTCGCGATGCAGGTCGATTGCGCATGCTCATTACGCTAGTGTTCGGTTTGATCCATGGTTTTGGCTTTGCGGCCGACTTGCTGGAGTTGCAGCTGCCCACGGAGCGATTGGCCGAACTGCTGGTCGGCTTCAACCTGGGAGTCGAGGTGGGCCAGCTGGCGCTGGTTGCCGGTGCAACCATGCTGGTCGTGGGCTTGCGGAAAATCCGCCTCGCGCTGCCGCGCCCGATCGTCGTCGATGTGGCCTCGACGTTTCTGGTGGCGCTGGGCGTTTTTTGGTTTGTCAGCAGGAGCTACGCGTAGGCGCGACGGTTAACAGAAAAATGGCGCTCAATTCACGACTTGGAGATCGGCTGGTCAGCGGCGCGCTTTTGCTGCTGCTCGCCGCAATGTTCACCGCCTCACTGCTCGCGGGCCGCGTTTGGTTGCCGGTGGGCGAAGTGTGGCAGGGCCTTTGGTCGCCCGATGCAAATCTGGCGGCGACGATCATTACCCAACTGCGGCTGCCGCGCGCCATTTTGGCGCTCGAAATCGGCGCCGCCCTCGGATTGTCGGGCGCTGTGCTGCAGGGCGTAACTCGCAACCCGTTGGCGGAACCCGGCTTGCTCGGCGTTTCCGCGGGCGCCGCGCTCGGCGCGGTAGTCGCCATTTATTTTGGCTTTGCGACGCATTTCACGGCTGCTGCGCCGCTGCTCGGGCTGGTCGGTGCGCTGCTCGCCAGTGTGCTGACATTCGCGCTGGGCCGCGGCGGCGGAACCATCACCCTGGTGCTGGCGGGCGCCGCGGTATCGGCGCTGGCTGCCGCCGGAATTTCCCTCGCGCTCAATCTTGCGCCCAACCCTTACGCGGCCTTCGAAATCATGACGTGGTTGATGGGCTCCCTTGCGGACCGCAGCTGGCTGCACGTGTTCCTGGTGACGCCATTTATCCTGCTGGGGTGCGCTATGCTGCTATTCACCGCCCGCGGAATCGATGCGTTGGCATTGGGCGAGGCACAGGCGCAGAGCTTAGGAGTCAACCTCCGCGGACTCTACGTCCTGGCGATATTTGGTACGGCCCTGGCCGTCGGAGCCGCTACGGCAGTGACGGGTGTTGTCGGCTTTATAGGGCTGGTAGCACCTCATTTGGTGCGACCGTTGATGGGCCATCAACCGAGCCGCATATTGCTGCCCGCGGCATTGAGTGGAGCGCTGCTTCTGTTGTTCGCCGATGTTGCAACACGAGTGCTTCACGTCGGGACCGAAATGAAGCTCGGCGTCTTGACCAGCCTGATTGGCACGCCGTTTTTCTTCTGGCTCGTCGTGCGCCTGCGCAAGACGGCCCCGTAAACAGACAAGGGGAACTTTGTGACACAGCATGTTTTGGTGGAGAAGTCCGAGAAAATCGTGGCGCTCACCTTGAACCGTCCGGACAAGAAAAATGCACTGACTCGCGCCATGTATGCCGCACTGGCCGCGGAAATCGCGAATGCGGATACGGATCCGAATATTCGCTGCATTCTCATCAAAGCCAATGGCGACATGTTTACCGCGGGCAACGATCTGGCCGATTTTGCCGCCATCGGAAACGCTGCCGCAGCGCCCAAACCCGAGGATGCCAATCCGCTGTTGCCCGCTCTTGCGCGAGCCAAAACACCGATCGTTGCGGCAGTAAACGGCCGTGCAGTAGGAGTGGGCGTAACGATGCTGCTTCACTGCGACATGGTCTTCTTGGCCGATGATGCGCTGCTCATCGCTCCTTTCGTCAACCTCGCGCTGGTTCCCGAGGCGGGCTCGAGCTTGTTGATGCCGCTGCGCATCGGCCATGTCCGCGCGTTCGAAATGTTCGTGCTCGGCGAACCGGTGAATGCTGAAAAAGCCGTGAGCTGGGGAATCGCAAATCGGGCGGTGCCGCCTTCCGAGCTGCATGCGATTGCGCGCGCAGCCGCCATCGCGATCGCAGCGCGTGCTCCGGCGTCGGTCGTCGCCACCAAAACGCTGATGCGCGACCAATCGGCAATGCTGGCGCGCATGAGCGAGGAAACGGGGCATTTTGTGCGCCAGCTCAAGTCGGCGGAGTTCAAGGAAGCCTTTACCGCTTTCTCAGAACGGCGCGCGCCGGATTTCAGCAAGTTCGGCTGAATCGTGCACCAAGCGATGCTCGTGATGCTGGGATCGGTGCTGCTGCTCGGCGCGGCGCCGGCACTTCCCGCAGCGCCGGTACTTCCCGCGGCGCCGGGGCCGCAGCACGTCATGTCGCTCAGCATGTGTACCGACGCTTTGTTGCTGGAGCTGTTGCCGCCGGAGCGCATTGCTTCGGTCACATACTACTCCCGCGACCCGAGCAATTCTTATCAGTGGCCGCAGGCTGCGAACGTGCGGGTCAATTTTGGCAGCGTCGAAGAAGTGCTCGCCGCGAAGCCCGATCTGGTACTTACCGGAACCTACACCACGCCCGCCGCGCGGTCGCTGCTCAAAAGGCTTCATTGGCCATTGCTCGAAGTGCCGCCTGCGGCGGATTTCGACGAGGTTCGTACGGTTACGCGCCAGGTTGCCCACGCCCTGCAGCGAGACGAGATAGGCGAGGCGCTGATTGCCAAAATGGATTCGACGTTGCGGGAGCTGGCTTCCACCCAGCCGCCGCGGAACATCCGCGTGGCCGCCTGGGGTGAGGGCGGCTCGATCCCCGGCAAGGGAACGATGTTCGATTCCATTCTCAGGGCGGCAGGCGGCGTCAACATCGCGGCGTCGCTGAGCGGAGCCTACACGTCCTTCGACGTGGAGCAGCTCCTTCTGGCGCATCCCGACATTCTGGCCTACGCCAGCAATATCACCGATACGCCGGGGCTCAATACCGATCTTGCGCGGCACCCGCTGATCCTGAAACTCTATTCAGGGCGACAAGTGACTTATCCGGGCGCTCTTTATAGTTGTGGGGTGGTCGAGAGCGCAGGCGCCGCGGTGGCGTTGCGCGCCAGTCTCTTGCGGGCGATGCGCGGCGGCTCATGAGCATCCTTGACGCATCGCAGATATGCGTGCAGCGGGGAGGGCGCACGATTCTCGAGAATGTCTCGCTTCATGCGGAATCCGGAGATTTCCTCGCCGTCATCGGCGCAAACGGAGCCGGTAAATCCACGCTGCTCTCGATATTGGCGGGGCTCCTCAATCCCGATTCCGGCAGCGTGCTGCTGGATGGGGTTTCTATTCACGCGCTCTCCAGGATGAAATTGGCGCGCCGGCGCGCCTATCTGCCGCAGAATCCCCGTTGCGAATGGCCCATCTCCGTGGAACGGTTGGTGGCATTGGGTCTGACGCCGACGTTGCCGGCTTTCGGTGGCTTACCTGCCAGCTTTGGGCCGCAAATTACGCAGGTGCTGCAGATCTGCGATTTGCTCGACCACCGTCAGCAACCCGCAACCACGTTATCCGGCGGGGAACTCGCACGCGCAATGCTGGCGCGGGCACTGGTTGCGAATCCGGACGTGCTGATCGTCGATGAACCCATTGCCGGACTCGATCCCAAGCACGCTTTGGAAATCGCGTGGCGACTGCAGGGGCTGGCAAAGAGCGGCAAGTTGGTGATTGCTTCTCTCCATGATCTTACGCTTGCGGGCCGCTACGCGAGCCGCATCTTCGCGCTATCGAACGGCCGCGTGGCGGGCGACGGCGCGACCGAAAGTACATTGACCCCTGCACTGATACGCTCCGCATTCGAGGTGGATGCGTGCGTCTCGGGAGAGCGGGGAAGTCTCTACGTCGATTACGCCGGGCCGTCATGAGTCGTAGCCTTCGCGGGCTTAGCGCGGCGGTCCTGTAATCGTGGTGAACGTCGCAGTGATCAGCAAAATCAGCGCGCCGATGATCATCTCAGTCTGCACCGACCGCCGAAATTGGATGAGGGCTTTGCTATCGCCCTTGAGCAGCTTCGGAGTCAAGTACAGCTTATTCATTGCGGCAATGCTCAACAGAGCTGCGACGCCGAACAGCTTGATGGCCACCATGCGTCCGTAATCGCTGCTCCAGAATTTCGCCGCATCGCCGATCAAGATCCACAGCACGCCTATTCCTGCGGCCACCAGCAGTACCACGACGCCGACCGCCAATTTGCCGAAACGCGATGCGATGGAAGCGATTTGCGAGTGATTGCCGTCGCGCGTCGCGATCAACAGCGGCGCCAATGCGCCCAGCCAAAACGCGGCGCATAACAGGTGTACGGATAGCAGCAGCGAGGGTGCGAGGCTCGGCAACGCACGAATGTGTCCGACACCTGCGAATGAGATCGATGCGGTGGCCGCGCCCAGCAGCGCCAGCACTCGAAAACGAGGATTTGACGGGATGGCCAGAGCGGCAAGGGCCAATCCCGCCACTCGCATAGCGGTTGCGCGGCCTTCGCCCGCACCCAGGATCATGCGCGCAGAGTCGCGATCGAACATTCCGGCAAGATCGCCGCTCATCGAGCCCGCGCTCAACAGGATTTTCGCGCAACTCGCGAACGCTGAGACCATGAGTAAGATGCCGACGAGGCGTCGAATGCGCAAGCGCAGCGGCTCGTGCAGCAGATCGCGGCTGTACGCCAGGAAAAAGATGGCCCCGGCCGCACCGAGGGTCGCTGCATAGGTGGCCGCCTTTGCGCATATCGTCGCAGCGTCCCAGCCACTGAACTCCACCGATCGAGCCTCAGGGGCGCCTAGCCCGCGATCGAGAAGACAAAGGAACCCTTCGTCAGGTGGCCATCATCCGCAGCCATTGCGGTCCACTGCACCGTGTAGCTTCCCGGCGCGAGCGCGGGCAGAGGATAGGTGAACGTCGGACTGGCCTTAGCGCTCTTGTCGACCGCAATCGGAATCTCCTTGCCGCCGCTGATCAGTTTCAATACGGCAACCTGCGCGGCCTCATTGAAAGTCAGCGTCAGTGTTTTGGGCGGTGCGGTGAGATGGGCGTCCTTGGCCGGCGAAGAACTTTCCAGTTTCGCGTGCGCCATGCAAGGACCGGCCAGTATCGCGCCGGAGAGAGCAACCGCTAGGATCGCCTTTTTGAACATAAATAAACCCCGCTCTGATCAGATTCGATTCGTCCTGCAATATACTCCGTTGGATGATTTTATATGGTTACGGGTTGAGTTCGGCTTCCTACCGGGTGCGAATTGCCCTGGCATTGAAGAAGTTGCCGTACACATCGATCGCCAAAAATCTGCGAGCCGGTGAGCATCGGCTGTCGGAGTTCTTGAGCATCAATGTTCAGGGTTTCGTGCCTGCCTTGACTCTGGATGACGGTGCGGTGCTCACGCAGTCCGTGGCCATCATGGAGTATTTGGACGAGATTTACCCAAGTCCGCGCTTGCTGCCGGCTGAGCCTTTGGCCCGCGCACGCGTGCGCGCCCTGACTCTGGCAATCACCAGTGATATACACCCGCTCAATAATTTACGGGTGCTGCGCTACCTCGAAGACAAGTTGAGCTTGGACAAGGAAACTCGCGACGCTTGGTATCGGCACTGGGTGCAAGTGGGATTTAGCGCGCTGGAGCGATGGCTGGTGCGAGATGCCGCCACGGGAAGATTCTGCCATGGCAACTCCCCGACTCTGGCCGATGTCTGTCTGGTGCCCCAGGTGTTCAACGCGCGCCGCTTCGCAGTCGATATGAATCCATATCCGAGAATTATGGCGATCGACGCCGCATGCAGGGAATTGCCGGAATTTCATACCACGGCACCCGAATCCAAGTGACCGGCCACCCGCGATTCAGCGGCCGGTTGAGAACGAGTAACGGAGAAACAGCAGCTTGCCGCCGCGACGCGCATCGATCAGTTCGCCCCACAGCGGGTCGCGCGGCGCAAACGATTTGCCCATCACGAGGCTCATTCGCGCATCACCGAACTCTCTTCCCGAGAGCTGCGGCGCGAGTGAGAGAAACTGCTCATCCATGAGCCGCTCCTCATAAAACGTGCCGAGCAACCGCGGGCCGCCTTCAACGAGGATCCGTCCAGCGCCGCCGCTCAGTCGATCGACTGCTTCGAGAATGGCCGCTGCCGGTATTTCTCCTGCACGGCGCCGGATGGCGTGGATTCGCACGGAATCGGGGACTTTTTGTTGGAGCAGTCGTTTCGCGCCTTGCGCCGTCGTCAGGATCACGGCGGGCACCCGTCCGGATGCGAACACCGGCAGCCGCAGGTTGACGGGACCACGTCCGCTCACGATCACATTGAGCGATGCTCTAGGGTTGCCGAGATCGCGCTTCAGTTGATGATATTCGCGGGCTAGTTCGGGACAAATGGACTCGGGCGTCCAAACTTGCTGCGGATCGGCATCGAGAGTCCCGGAACCGACAATCACAACGTCTGCCGCTGCGCGCAGCAGCCCCATGACCATGCGATCCTGGCCGCTGAAACCACTGATGTCGCCGCCGCCGCTGTGCCCTTTGACTTGAAGCGATACGACGCCGTCCAAGGTACTGACGAAATTGCTGAACACGTGAGGGCGTGAGCGCGGCTTCGACATGCGAAACGCCCCATACAGCTGCGCCAGTCTTTGCGGCAACGGCAGGGCGTGACCGCGAGCCGATTCCAACAGCGTCTCGAGGGGTGCGAGCTTTGCAGAAGGCCGCTTACTCTTGATCATTCGCACACCCGATAGTTGCGACAGACGCGGTGTTCGCGTAGGGCCATTCCTACGCAGAGCGTCGTCGATCCCCGATGCAGTTGCTGCTATCGTAACAATAATGGGAATTTCCAGACGATTGCTGCTGATTGCCTTCGCGTTGGTATGTAGTGCACCTTTCGCCATCCAGGCAGAACCGACCGAACTACCGCCGCAATTACAGCCCGCGCCTGGCCCAGCCACCGGTCTCTCCGACTCAGCGGGCTTGCGCGCGACGGTATTCGGAACGCCGCCGGACGCCATGGCGCCATTGCCCGCCAAGGTGCCGCTCTACGAAATCAATATGACGTTGCCCTGGAGACTTCCCGTTCCAGAGATACTCTGGTTTGACGGGAAGCTGCGCGTCTGGCTGTCTGCCCAGAAAAAGCCGGCCCCGCTCGCGATTGTCATCTCCGGCACCGGGAGCGATGGCAACAACAAAACAATTTCCGTATTGCGTGCTGCTCTCTATGGCGCCGGCTACCACGTTTTGACGATGCCCTCACCGACGTTTTCGGGATTCATCGTGTCGACGTCGAGCACGGGGGTCGCCGGCGACCTGATGCAAGATGGCCATGATCTATACGCGGCCATGCAACAAATCATTGCCCATCTGCCACGCAAGGTTCGAATAACCGATATCGACTTGCTGGGTTTCAGTCTGGGAGGCGCGAACGCGGCCATCGTCAAATCGATCGACGCGAGCGAGGGCAAGCTCAAGATCCATCGCGTGGTCATGATCAATCCTCCCGTCAGTCTGTTTTCCTCAGTGGGCCGCCTCGACCGGCTGTTTTCGGCAACCATCGGTCCCGGCGAGATGGGAGTGGAGCTCTTGTACCGCCGGCTCTACGCGCAGATTGCCAATTTGTACCGCGCCTCGGACCGGCTGCAGCTGGATCAGAATTTCATACTCAGCGCGGCCGCCGTCACGCTCAAGACAGACGCCGAATTCTCGCAGGCAATCGCGTTGACGTATCGCCTGCAGCTGGTCGACATGTTCTTCATCGGGGATCTGTACGCGAAGACCGGAGCGGTCATCGATCCTGAGCGCCAGCCGAAAGTGGGCGACTCGCTCGAGGACATCCAACGTGATCTGCGCGCAAAACCCTTCGCCGACTACTTTACAAAAGTCTTCGCTCCGTACTACCTCAAGCGCCGCCCCGAGGCTACCAGCGCGTCCTTGATTGCCGCCAATCGTCTCGACATCATCGCCGATGCTTTGCGCTCCGACGGTGACTACTACGCGCAAACCAACAGCAATGATCTTATTCTCAATAAGCGCGAACTCGATTGGCTGCAAGATACGCTGGGCTCGCGAATCATCGTCTACGATCACGGCGGCCATCTCGGTGAAATCGGGGATCGCCAGCAGGTGGCGGATATGTTGGATATGTTGGCGGGTCGTTGGCCACGGAGCGGGCAGTGAAGGCTGCGGTAATCGTGAGCATGGGCCTGTTGGCGCTCGGCGGCTGCGCCTCGCAAGTGGTGTCGATCCGCACCGTGCCTGCGCAGACGCCGGCAGCTGACAGCGCCGCCGCAGCAGCGGCCAATGCCGCCGCATTCGCCGACGCCGTTGCCGCGGAGGCCGTTGCCGCCGAGCCGGCGGCCGGCTCGCCCGAGGTTCGAGACGGACCCCCGGCAGTGCCGCTATTGACGCCGGCGGATGCGCCGCCGATGTACACCTACGATCCTTGGGAGCGCTTCAACCGCTCTGCCTATCGGTTCAATGCGCGGTTCGATGAAGCGATCTTTCTGCCCGTGGCGAATACTTATCGGCGCGCGCCGCGCCCAGTTCGCGCCGGCGTGCACAATTTTTTCGGCAATATTGCCGAGATCGACAGTGTGATCAACTACACGCTGCAGTGGCGGCTCAAGTATGGGCTGCGCAGTCTCGAGAGACTGGTGATCAACAGTACCATCGGCATCGGCGGCTTATTCGACGTTGCCACGAAGTTCAAGCTTCCCGGCACTCCCACCGGCTTCGCAACGACGCTGGCCAAGTGGGGGATGCATCCCGGACCGTACTTGGTGATTCCGCTGCTTGGACCCTCGACGCTGCGCGACGGCGTCGGATTTCTCGCCGACTACGGCGCGGAGTACGGCATCAACGTTGCCGGCCTGTATCGCGGGAACGTGTCCTGGGCGCTGGGTCCGGTCAATGCAATCGATCAGCGGGCGAACATCGATTTTCGTTACTATTCAGGCGGCTCGCCCTTCGAATACGAAACCATCCGGTTTCTCTATGTCCGCCGGCGCTTGATCGAGGATGCGGGGCTGCATGGCAAGGAGCTGCCGAAGAAACCGGCAGTCGATGCACCGGCCGGCAAGTAGGTCATTGTCGTCCTCGTCGAGGGCGCCGCTGTGGCAGACTATCGGGCTGTCGAGGTTTTCAACAGCCGTTGGGAGTGGTCTGCATGCGAAGCCCGTCTGTTCTGGCTTGTTCCTTATTTGCTGCGCTTTTGGGGGTTAGTGCCTGTCAGAAGACCGAAGTCACCGCTGCGGTTCCTCTCGCGCCCGCGCCTCCGGCGCCGCCATTTCAAATCAAGGCGAGCATTCAAGAACTGATGGACGCGGTCATTGATCCTGCAGCCGATGCCCTGTGGGATTCGGTCAGCATTACGGAAACGGTGAAAGGAACCGTCTTTCGCCAACCCCGCACCGATGAGGAGTGGCAAGAGGCCAGGCGGCACGCCATCGCGTTGATTGAAGGCACCAATCTGCTGATCATGGACGGACGCCGGCTCGTGGCACCGGGCAGCCCGGTGCTCGATCAGGGCACCTCGGGCGTGCTCGGCGCCGAAGAGGGACAAAAGCTCTTCGACGCGAAACACCCCGCGTTCGTGGAATTTGCGCGCGCGCTGCGTCAAGCCGGCGAGCAGATGCTCACTTCCATCGACAAGAAAGATCCGACCGGCATGATGAATGCCGGCGCGGCGATGGACGGCATCTGCGAGAGCTGTCACCTGACATTCTGGTATCCCAACCAAGTCATTCCGCCGCTCCCACCCGACTTCGGTTTGTCGAAGTCGGTGCCCAAGCCCAAACGGATTCCGCTCAGCCCGTAAGTGACAAGAAACATATTCCTGATGCGCCATCCGTGCTGGCGCGCCGTGAACACTAGAAACTATAGCGTATACCGATTGTCGGATTCATGTCGGTCGTGTGAAACAAGTAGCCATTCGCAAGGCCGCCGTGCACGCCGGTGTACATCACGCCGGCATACGAATCGAAGTGCTTGGTCAACCGCCACACGGCGTCGAACGAATAAGCATTCAGCGTGCCGCTACAGGTGCTAGCCACCGACGTGGAACAACCCGCATCGCCACCGGTTCCATAAGAATTCTGTTTGTTACCGTAGTATGCGGCAGTTAGTTCGATATTGGGCGTGACGGCGTATTTCACGCCAGCCCAATAGACTTGCAAAATCTTGTCGTTGGGGAAAGCGGCATTGTTGACGAACGCGAGTACGTAGCCACCAATATTGTTGTAGCCGGCCGGCAGCGGCGTCGTCGGGTTGGCGGAGCTGATGTGCTCGTAGCCCGCGAAGATTTTAGGCGCACCAAAACTATAGAGCGCCATGATGCTAAAACTCGTGTTGTCGGAAATTGTTCCGGCCAGTGAGTTGTTCGACGAGTAGCCCAAGCCCGGTAACAGAGCTACTTGGGCGGCACTTAGGGACGCTGCGGCGATAGCATCATTTCTTTTTACATAGTAAGCATCCACCGATGCACCTGCATATTCGCCGCCTACATTCACTTGGAAAACCGAATCAGTCAGTCCATTACCCGTATTGGGCTTGAACATGGCGCCAAAATGCGCAATTCCGGCGTATGTGGCCACATATTTCAACGATCCATCGAGACGGCGATCCTCGGTGTCGCCGCCCCCCGCAGTGGTTCCCGAGAGGCCAATCAACGAAAAAGCTTGAGAGGCGTAGTTAGGGTCGTATTTGGCGATGCCGTCTGCGAGCAATGTGTTCTGACGGCCAAATGTGAGTGTTCCATACAGCTTGGAACTGATGCCCGCATAGGACTGCTGAAAAGCTTGCCCTGCCACGCTTGAATCCAGATTAGTGGTTTGCGTGCCTGAAGCCACACTCCGACCGTTGTTCTGCGTCAATGACTTCAGCGCATCGCTGAGTTGGCCAGACTGCGGATTGAAAAACGTTTCCAGTTTGAACACGGCCGACCAGTCGCCGCCAATCGGCTCCAGGCCTTGCAAGCCGATCCGGGACTGGCTTAGGTTGCTCGGCGTAATCCCCGTCACCGAGCGGTTGCTGTTTTTTTGCACGATATCCGCGCTGCCTGCCGGGTAGTAATCGCTGATCGGCGCGCCGTGCGTCTGATATTGCAGACCGAGGTCAACAGTGCCGTATAGCGTGATGCCGTGGAAGGTAAGCCCGTCATCGGCCGGCGCGGTGGTAGCTCCGGTGCTTTGGCCCTGTGCGGCGCCAGTTGCGGCCAGCAACGCACACAATAAAAAGCCATCCCTCAGAATGGGGACATACCCATTGCAACTGCCTATCGAACGCATACCGCTTTGCCCCTCCCGAAGTATTTGCACACTGAACGTTGAATCCGTTCAGCGCCAACTCTGGCGAGGGATGGTTACGCAACGATTTCCCGGCGCTTAGCGCCTATTTCAGTAGTAACAGCGTCCCGCGCACCTGCCCGGCGCAGGCGGCAATCCGCCTGCGCCGGGGATGCGATTATCGATCGCCGCCCTGATCACCGTGATCGTCGTCTTTGCCGTCCTTGCCCGGCGACGAGCAAAGCCGCTTTGCCAACGCCTGGTCCTCATCCGTCGGCGTGATATCCGTCAGCACGTTTCCTGCCTGCGCCTGCGCTATGAGCGTGGTTGCCGCCGACTCCCGCAAGAAGCGTCCCCGGACAGATTTGTTCGCGGCGTTGGTCACCACACAAACGTAACCCTGGTGCGTGCCGTAGCGCTCCTCGATCGAAGGACGCGGATCTTGGGCGGCAATTCGTTGGGACTTGGTCTCCTGGAGCGGAAACGAGGATGCGGTGAGGCCGCATTGCTGTCCCTTGTAGATGCCTGCGGCAAAGGTATTCCAACCCGTATAGGTCGCCAACGGCGCCTGCAGCAGCACCGACTTCACCCCGGCAAATTCGTTGCCGTCGGAGTTGACCTTTACCGCGTAGGTCGGCAGCACTCGATCAACAATCGGCGGCTGGATCGTTACGATCCCGGTCTGATCGCGTAGATCGATACCGGGCCCGAAATCGAACAATTCCGCGAAGTTGATCTGGTTGCCTTGAAATGGGTATTTCGGGATGTTGGGAAAGCCCTCGTCTTTCTGCGTCGCCGGCACGAGCAGCCGATCCCGCAGCGTCGGATAGGAGCTCGGCGGCATGGGCGTGCCCTGCATGACCAGAGCAACGAAGTCGTCCTGCAGCGCGTTATTGGTGTCGGATTCGGGGTTCGGGTTTGCAGGAAAGACGCAACCATTCGCCGGCGCCGGATTGGCTACGAAAGTAAAGCCGCCGCCGCCGCCACCGTGCGTTGTCGCCGGATAATAGTATCTATGCACGTTGTGCGGCAGCGGGATGTCCGCCTCCGCCGTAAAGCCGATCAGATCGGGCGACATTTTCTCGTCATAGAATTCCAGCGATCCGAAAGTTTCCAAAACTTCCGGGCACGTTCTGGTTTCCGTGCACCGATCGAGCAGGCCATTTGCCGGCAAATGTCGCGCCTTGTCAGGATAATGCGCCCACCACACCGGCGCCTCGTCGGTGTTATCCGCATCAACCTGTATCCGCTCGAGTCCGACATTCAGTCCGGCAATCGCTGTCCCCTGGTCTCCATTGCGAAAGGAATGATCAAGAGTCCGATCACGAAGGCGAAGGCAGTCGTTGCGACCGGAATGCCGAGACTACCGTAGCTATGAATCATCGAACCGAGCATGAAGTTGACGCCTGCGCCGATGAGACGGCCAAATGAGGTCGTAAACGCAAACGCGGTGGCACGAACCGATGTGCCATATTGCTCCGGCAGCCATAAGCTGAATGTGGCGAAATTGCCGCCGAAAAAACCAAGGAAAAAAAGCACCGTGATGAAGGTCGCCAAGCCGTTCGCAAGATAAAAGGCCCAGCCGAAGCTCAACCAGATGCAGATGGCCATGCCGACGAAGTACAGCGCCAGCGTGCTTCGGCGCCCGATCCGCTCCGCCAGGTAGGGCACCAGCAAACAACCCAGTATGGTGCCGATCGAGAGCAAGCCGGTCGCCAAAGAAGCGGTGCGTACCGCGGCGGGCGTGCTCATTCCCTGTTTCTTCGCCAGAGCAATGACGGCGGTGGGCTCGTAAACCGCACCGGCCCACAAGCCGATGATTGCGACGGTCAATAAAGCCGTATTGACGATCGTGCGGCGCCGATACTGCGAGCTGAAGATCTGCTTGATCGGACTCGCCGCTTTGGCCGCGGCAGCGACCGCATTCTTGGTCCAGCGCTCCGGTTCCTTTACTTTGAATATAATGTATAGCGAGAGAAGTGCCGGCGTCAGACCGCAGAGGAACATTGCGCGCCAGCCAAAATGCGCACCGACGGTGAAGTTCAGTGCAGCGGCGAGAAAGAAACCGGTGTAATAGCCGGTCTGCAAATAGCCTGCGCCCATTTTACGGCGCGACTCGGGCCACGCTTCGGCGACATAGGTTCCGGCCAGTGCCCATTCGCCGCCGATGCCAATTCCGGCGAGCAGACGAAACAGGCCCAGCTCCCACACGTTCTGCGACAGCGCAGCGGCGCCCGTGAAAACCGCGTAGACGAGGACCGAGGCAGCCAGCACGCGGGCGCGCCCAAAGCGATCAGCGATCGGACCCCAAATAAATGCCAGGCCCCAACCGACCAGAAAGAGGGCGAACAAGATGGATCCGACAAAACCGACGTTCGCGGGCGAGCCGTCCATTCCCGACTTCGGCAACAATTCGGTGAGCGCAGGACTCAAGACCAGGGCGTATATGAAGGAGTCCATTCCGTCCAGCGTCCAGCCGGTCCACGCCGCCCAGAATCCGGTGATCTGCGATCGCGAAAGTTTGCTGCTGCTGTTTTCTACGGCGCCGCTCGGGACAGCATTCGTAGTCATGATTCCCCCGAAGAAACGCCATAGCCGGTAATCGATTTAAGCGATTGCGATGCCTTTGTATATTGTATACATTATGGAAATAGTTATGACAAGTTACAAATTCGGCAATCCATTTCAAGGGCGGCAGAGCTCGCCGGAAATCATTGTTGAGTCGTTGCGGCGGGCGATCATCGAAGGTCACCTGGGTGCCGGAGAATCCCTGCGGCAGGAAAATCTGGCAAAGCATTTCGCGGTCAGCCGCATTCCTGTGCGGGAAGCCTTGCGCCAGCTCGAAAGCGAGGGCTGGATTGTCTTGCACCCCAATCGCGGGGCGCGCGTCAGCACATTGAGCGCCGAGGAAGTGCGCGAGATTTATGAAATCCGCGCATCCCTCGAAGCGACGGCGCTACGGCTCGCGGCGCCGCATCATACTGCGCAAAGCTTTAAAACCGTCGCTTCGATACTTCGCGCCGCCCGCAGCACCCGCGATCAGTCTCTTTACGTGCAGTACAACCGTGAGTTTCATCTTGCACTCTACTCGCCGGCTGTGCGGCCGCGCTTGCTCGCATTGATCCACTCGCTCCACAGCCAGGGTGAGCGCTATCTGAGATTGAAACTGGGCATGCCGGCACACAAACGGCAGTCGGATGATGAACATGAGCAGATTTTCAAGGCACTGCGCGGCGGCAAAATTGAAAAGGCCGTGCGGATTCTCGATGCGCATCTGCTCCAAACAGGCAATTTGCTGGCCAATTATCTCACCCATCAGCTTGCGAAACGTGCCGCGGGTAGCGTAAAGAGCAAGGCAGCAGAATCCGCCGCCGCTTAGTGCGTTGCAACCGGAGATTGGTACATGTCTTTGAGCGAGTCTGTAGCCGGCGTCCGTTCCTGGACCAGTCTACGTGATGCCAAGGCGAGCCGCGTGGCCGGCCTCGGGTCGATCGCCCGCGGCAAGCTGATCGATCCGCGAGACATCGTCGAGGCGCTGCAAACGTTGATCCACTCGGGAGACCGCGTGGCGCTGGAAGGCGATAACCAGAAGCAGGCGGATTTCCTGTCGCGTTCCTTGGTGCAGGTTGATCCGGCGAAGCTGCACGACATCCATCTGTTGATTTCCACCATCAGTCGTCCTGAACACTTGACGCTGTTCGAACGCGGCATTGCCCGCAAACTCGACTTCTCCTTCGCAGGTCCGCAAAGTCTTCGCGTCGCGCAACTGCTCGAGGACGGAAAATTGGAGATTGGCGCGATTTATACCTACGTCGAGCTGTACGCACGCATGTTCATCGACTTGACGCCGCAGGTCGCCTTGGTCTGCGCGGAACAGGCTGACGTGAACGGCAACCTCTTCACCGGACCCAACACGGAGGATACGCCTACCATCGTGGAGTCCACCGCGTTTCGCCACGGCATCGTGATCGCGCAAGTAGACGAGTTGGTCGAAGAATTGCCGCGCGTCGACATTCCCGGCTCGTGGGTGGACTATATCGTCGTCGCGGACAAACCCTTTGCGGTTGAACCGCTTTTCACCCGTGATCCGCGCCACATCACCGAGCTGCAGGTGCTGATGGGAATGATGGTGATTCGCGGCATTTATCAGCGTCACGGCGTCACCTCGCTCAATCATGGAATCGGCTTCGATACCGCCGCCATCGAATTGCTGCTGCCGACTTACGGTGAATCGCTCGGCCTGAAGGGCAAAATCTGCCGCAACTGGGCTCTCAATCCGCATCCGACGCTCATTCCCGCGATCGAAAGCGGCTGGGTCGAGAGTGTGCACAGCTTCGGCAGCGAGGTGGGCATGGAAGATTACATCCGCGCCCGCTCCGACATTTTTTTCGTCGGCCACGACGGCAGCCTGCGCTCCAACCGCGTCCTATGCCAGTTGGCGGGCCAATACGGTGTCGATCTGTTCATTGGCTCGACCTTGCAAATGGACGCTGACGCCAATTCGTCCACGGTTACTTTGGGTCGTCTCGCCGGCTTCGGAGGCGCACCCAACATGGGTCACGATCCCAGGGGCCGGCGTCACAGCACAGCGGCGTGGCTCAGCCTCATTACGGCGGATGCGCCCGTGGTGCGCGGCCGCAAACTCGTGGTGCAATTGGCGGAGACCTTCAAAAAGGGCGGTACGCCGACCATTGTCGAATCGCTCGATGCCGTTCAGGTGGGGCGGGCGGGCGGTATGCCCATCGCGCCGGTGATGATCTACGGCGACGATGTCAGTCACGTCGTCACCGAGGAGGGAATCGCCTATCTGTACAAAACCGACAGCGGCGAGGAGCGGCGCGCGGCCGTCGCCGCGATCGCGGGTGCGACCAGCGTCGGGCTGCGGGCCAGTGCTGCGCGCACGGCCGCACTTCGCGAGCGCGGCGTCATTGCGTACCCCGAAGACCTCGGCGTATCGCCGATGGCGGCCCGTCGTTCGTTGCTAGCCGCGCGCAGCATCGAGGATCTGGTGGCGTGGTCGGACGGCCTGTACAAACCGCCGGCGCGGTTTCGCAGCTGGTGACGTCCATGAGCGCGAATTTGAGCCGGGCACACGCATTCGATGTTTGCGCGCCCACTCCCATGCGTAAGCCGCGGCGCGCACTGCAACTCGCGAATCTCGCGGTCGACGTGCTGGTGGCGGAGGCGATGCTGACGCCCAAGCCGGCACTCGTCGATGCACGCGGATCGGGTGCGCATCGCGATCTGGATTTGCAGCGGATGCTCAACTCCGCCCACTCCTTGCATGGCACATTCTTCAGCATGGCGAGAGCTGCGGCCGGCCAAGAGCCCCATCAAGCGCTGCGCGAGCAACTGGCGCGAATCGGCCGCTCAGGGGAGCGATCCATGTTTGCCGCCACTCATGGCAGCAATGCGCATCGCGGCGCGATCTGGGTTTTAGGGCTGCTCGTTGCGGCGCGTTCGATCCTTGGCGAGGCGAGTCCTCGGGAAGTCGCGGCGCTGGCCGCGCGGATCGCCGCCTTTCCGGATCGCCACGCACCCGCGCAAGATTCGCATGGTGCGCGTGTATGCCGGCGCTACGGCGTAATGGGTGCGCGTGGCGAGGCCATCGCCGGCTTCCCGCACGTGGTTGACGTCGGCTTGCCGGCGCTGCGGGCGGCGCGCGCGAAAGGTGCCGACGAAAGCTGCGCGCAGCTCGATGCATTGGCCGCGATCATGGCCACTCTCGATGACACCTGTCTGTTGCATCGGGGCGGCTTGCCGGCGCTCGAAGCGGCGCAACGCGGTGCCCGCGATATCCTATCGGCGGGGGGCAGTTCCACCGCCGCCGGGCGGCGCGCGTTGCTGCGCCTCGATGCTGAGCTGGTGATGCGAAATGCCTCACCCGGCGGCTGCGCCGACTTATTGGCGGCCTGCATTTTTCTTGACGGCAACCGCGAACCGCCGATTACCGGCGCTCTACGGACAAGGTGATCCCATGGAAAAGATTCAATATGACTATCCCGCACTTTACAGCGTGCCGCATCGCGTGCACGTGGGCGTCGTCGGCTCCGGAGATCTCGAGGTGTTGCTGGAACCCTCGCCGGACAGTCGCGCGCACGTCGTGGTAAATACCAGCGTGAACGGATTCGGGGCCACCTGGAAAAACGTGCTGGATCGATTTTTCCTGCGATTTCAGGGTGCAGCATCGATCGAGATCAACGATTTCGGGGCAACGCCGGGGACCGTGATGCTGCGCCTGGAACAGGCGGCGGAAGGTCTGCGCGTATGAGCACCAATGCAGCTGCCCGGCCTGACTACCGGCACTTTCTCGAACGGCGTAGCTTCATTGAAATGAGCGCACGGGAGCGTGTGCGCGCTGTTCTCGATTCCGGCAGCTTCCGCGAATTGCTGGGACCGTTCGATCGCATCAAATCGCCGTGGCTGCCCTTGCAGGGAATTGTCGCGCAAGCGGACGACGGGGTGGTGCTGGCGCGCGGCACACTGGACGGCAAGCCTGCCCTGGTAGCGGCAATCGAGAGCGCATATCAAGGCGGCAGCATGGGCGAGGTTTCCGGCGCGAAGATCGCGGGCGCCTTGGAACGTGCGTGCGATGAGTGCAGCCGGGGCCGGCTGATCCTGCCGGTGCTGTTGTTCGAAACCGGCGGCGTGCGCTTGCAGGAAGCGAACTTGGGGCTTGCGGCCATCGCGGAAATTCACGCCGCCATTATCGCGTTGCGCCGCTACGTTCCCGTGGTCGGCGTCATCGCCGGTCTGGTCGGTTGTTTTGGCGGGATGTCGCTGGCGGCGGCCATGTGCACCCGCCTCATTGTCACGCGTCAGGCACGGCTTGGCATGAATGGTCCTGAAGTCATTGAACAGGAAGCGGGCATCGAGGAATTCGATGCGCAGGACCGTGAGCTGGTCTGGAGCGTGACCGGTGGCGAGCAGCGCTATGCCGTGGGCCTGGCCGATGATCTTTTGGAGGACGACGCCGACGCCATTGCAGCAGCGATCAGGAATGCATTCCGCGAAGGCCCGGCGCCCGGGCGCAGCACACAGATTGAGCGCTATGTCGACCTGCTTCGATCCATTGATCCAAATCAGCCGCCGGACGGCAAATCGTTGCGCACACTTTGGGGCCGGACCCCCAAGCCATGAGCCTGGAATCAGTCCTTTCCCGCCGCGGCCGGATTTGGTTCGACGCATTGACGGATGGCGCCGGCGCGATCGAGAGCGGCCTGCGCAGCGTGCGCGTCGCCGATGCGGCACTAGGCGGCGAGATTGCCCGCTTCATCGCGGTGGTGCCGGATGCGCAAAATCGTTTCCCGCGTGCGCGTTCCGGCGAGGTGGGCCTCGATGAAGGCTGGGCATTGGCGCATCAAGTGCGCGCCTTCGCCGAAAGCACCGAAGGCCCGCGCCGTCCGATCATCGCCATCGTCGATGTCTCGAGCCAAGCGTATGGCCGGCGCGAAGAACTGCTCGGCATTCATTTGGCTTGTGCGGCGGCGGCGGACGCCTATGCGTCGGCGCGTCTCGCCGGTCACCCAGTGATCGCACTGCTGGTGGGTAAGGCCATGTCCGGCGCCTTCCTTGCCCATGGCTACCAGGCCAACCGCATAATTGCGCTCGATTCCCCGCAGGTCATGGTGCATGCGATGGGAAAACAGGCAGCCGCGCGCGTGACTCGCAGCAGCGTCGAAAAAATGGAAGAGCTCGGCGAACAAATCGCGCCTCTGGCCTACGACATCCGCTCCTACGCCAAGCTTGGCTTGCTATACAAGCTCATTGAAGGAATCGATGCCGACGCGCCGGGGCGCATCGACGTGGACCGGGTGCGTGCCGAACTCATGAGCGCAATCACCGATACGCGGGCCGGCTCCTCGGATCTAGCCGGCAGACTCACCTCGCCGGCGGCGCGTAAAATGCGTGCGGCGTCGATCGAGGTGCGCCTGCGATTGGCGGAGCAATGGGATGCCCACTCCTGACACGCCGCCCGTGCATTCGCTGCTGCACCTGGCGGATGCCGATGCGCTCAAGTGGGAATCGGCGCCGCCGGATTGGGTGCCTGCGGCCCTGCGGCGCGCACCCTATGTCGTGAGTCGCCGCGCATTGCCCAGATCTGAGGCAGTGCCGGTCGGCGTACGCGGCGGCGCGCGTTGGCAGCGTGCGGCAGCGTGGCTGCCACTCGGCGCGGTCGATCAATGCATCACGCCGCAGATGCTGGTCTCGCAACACGCGTGGCGGCGGCGCCGCGATTTTGCGGTCACGCCGGCCGTTGCCGTGCTCGAGCAAGTGGCGATGATCCTGGACGGCCAGGGCATGGCGGGTCGCTGGGGTCCAGGCGGCAGCGTCGGCTTTGAATTGGCAAGCGGCGTTGTCTCGACCACGCCGAACAGCGACCTCGACATCGTGTTGTATGCCGAAGGTTCAATGGCGCGCGACGCTGCGGCTCGCCTGCAGGCTGAATTGTCGAGCCTGCCGGTCAGGATCGATGCGCTGCTGGAAACGCCGAACGGCGCTGTCTCGCTCGCGGAGTACTCGACGAGTGTTGGGACGATGTTGTTACGATCGGCGCTGGGCCCTCGGCTGGTACCCGATCCTTGGAGTGCTCAACTCGAGGCCCGCCGGGTGTGAGCATCGCTTACTTATTTCCGGGTCAGGGCGCGCAATCTCCCGGTTTCCTGCATCGACTGCCCGAACATCCCGCAGTGACGCACACCTTGGAAGAGGCCTCCGCGGTACTTGGCAGCGATGTCCGGATGCTGGACACCGCGGCGGCTTTGCGGTCGACCGCGAACGTGCAGCTGAGCGTCCTGATCGCGGCAGCCGCAGTCTCCCGCGCTATGACGCAAGAGGGAATTCAGGCCGCCGCAGTCGCGGGGCTGTCGGTCGGCGCCTTCGGTGCCGCGGTCGCTTGCGGCGCGTTGAGCTTTGTTGATGCACTGGCGCTGGTAAAAACCCGGGGCGAATGCATGGAGCAGACCTATCCGACCGGCTACGGTATGGCCGCCATTGTTGGACTCGACGAACGCCAGGTCGCCGCAATTCTCGAGCGAGTTGGCGGGGCCGATGCGCAGATTTACATCGCCAATATCAATGCGCCAACCCAGCTCGTGATATCCGGCGCCGCCCCCGCCTTGGATGCTGCCATGAAAATGGCGCGCGAGCGGGGCGCACGCCAAGCGGAACGCATGGCGGTCAGCACCCCTTCACATAGTCCGCTGCTGCATGCCGTCTCCGAACGTCTTGCGGCGGCGATGCGCACAATAGAATTCCATACGCCGCGGTGTCCCTACGTGAGCAATCGCCGCGCCCGGGCGGTGCGCGATTCGACCGGAGTGCGCGACGATTTGATTTTCAACGTCGCAAACATCGTCCGTTGGCACGATTCGGCGACAGTGCTTTATGAGCTGGGTGTGCGGCTGTTCATCGAGCCGCCGCCAGGCCAGGTGTTGACGCGGCTCGCGCAGCAGGCGTTTCCGATGGCGCGGGCGATAGCCGCCGAAGGAGTGCAGATTCGCTCGATCGTGCAAGCGGCGAGTCTCGCAGCGGAAACGCCATAGCGCGACAGCCCAGCTCTTAGCGCCCCCCGGCGACATCCAGTATGGCGCCCGTGGTATACGAGGCGCCATCGCCCAACAGCCAAACGATTGCCTCGGCAACCTCCTCGGGACGGCCCGCGCGGCCCATCGGTGTGCCCGCGCCGAGACGTTTCGCCCGGTCTGGTTGGCCGCCGCTGGAATGTATGTCCGTTTCGATGAGCCCCGGCCGAACGGCGTTGACCCGCACTCCCTGCTGCGCCAGTTCCTTGGCCAAGCCAATCGTCAGCGTGTCGATGGCGCCCTTGGATCCGGCGTAGTCAACATATTCGAACGGCGAACCCAATCGACTTGCCGCCGAGGAGACAAGAACGACAGAACCGCCGTGGCCACCGCGATCTTTCGACAGGCGCCGAGCGCTCTCCCTCGCGCAGAGATAGGCCCCGTAAACGTTGACCTCAAACATGCGTTTGAGCCGGGCACTATCCATGTCTGCCAGCGGCAGCGACGGCGCGACAATGCCAGCGTTGATCACCACGCCATCGAGGCGGCCAAGCCTCGATTCCGCTTCGCCGAACACCGAAATGACATCGGCCTCTACCGCGACATCGCCGCGCAGGGTGATCGCATGGCCGCCGGCGGCGCGAACCTCGCGGGCGGTCTCATCGGCTGCGGGCTCGTCAGATCGGTAGTTGAGCGCGAGGCTCCAGCCATTGCGCGCGCATTTGAGCGCCGTGGCACGGCCGATGCCGCGCGTGCCGCCGGTTATGAAAATTGTTTTCATCGCCATGGATTCCTGGACCTTGGGTCAGCGATAATATTACGCCGCGCTGGATTGCGCCGCGCTAGGCGTACTTGAGAGAGCCAATTGCGGCCGGAGGGACAAATTGCGAATTACGCGTATCGATCATGTGCAATTGGCGATGCCGGCCGGCGGCGAAGATCTCGCCCGCGCGTTCTACGGCGGTGCGCTGGGGATTCAAGAGGTACCCAAACCCGCTCATCTTGCGAAGCGCGGCGGCTGTTGGTTCGAGCGCGAGGATCTGAAACTTCATCTAGGCGTGGAGGCGGACTTCCGGCCGGCACGTAAAGCTCACGTGGCCTTGCTGGTTGCGGACCTGCGTGAGCTTCAGGAAAAGCTCAGGGCGTCAGGATATGCGTTGAAGGAAGATGAGCCTCTCGAAGGCTACCAGCGCATTTACGTCGACGATCCGTTCGGGAATCGCATCGAGTTGCTGGAACCGAACTAGCTTGCACCTCTGGCCGTCAGGCGCTCCGCTCGGGGCCCTGGGCATCACATAATTTGGCGCATTTGCCACATTGCAAAAACATGCGTGAACTGCGTCGAAGACCTGGCAATCGCCTGTATCAACAGAGGATTCGCTCGCATAGCATCTGCCCCCGTGGCGCCTAAACCTGAAGCGTTGAGGTGATCTGGTACCTTGGAGCAAAAGATGTCGCGCGGGCAAAACCCGTTAGTTCTGATGATGGCGCTTTCGCTGCCTGGCGCGGCTCACGCGTTGGGCTTGGGCGAGATCCACGTGAACTCTGCTCTCAACGAGCCGCTCGCGGCCGACATCGAAATCCTCGGCGCGACGGCGGAAGAACTATCCAGCCTGACCGCGTCGGTTGCCAACAAGGATACATTTCTGCGATTCGGCGCCGAGCGTCCAGCCTTTCTGGCGTCGGCCACATTCAAGGTATCGCACGACGTGAAGGGAAAGCCCGTGCTGCTCATCCGCTCGACCGACTCGTTCTCCGAGCCTGTCGTCAATCTGTTGGTTGACCTTCGCTGGCACAATGGCGAAGTCATTCGCCAGTATTCTCTGCTGCTGGATCCGGCCGGCTTCCCTGCCGCGACTCAAGTGGCCGCGGCCGTGCGTTCACCGGTAGTTCCGCTCGCGACCCCTGCGCTGCCGGCGCCGGCGGCTGCGGTGACCAACCCTTTGGCAGCTGCAGTGACCAACATTTTGGCACCGGCGGCCACTCCAAGCGCTTCTCCCGACGCCACAACGTCTCCGGCCGCGACCACGACGCGCGCGACCACTCATGTAAAAATCGGTGCGAAAGCAACGCTGCGTGGCATCGCCTGGCGCGTTGGCGCGCGTTCCGATTCCGATATCAAGAAAACGATGTTGGCGATTTTCCGCGCCAATCCGCACGCATTCGAGGGCAACATAAATCGCCTGCGTCTGGGTGCTGTGCTGACGATTCCTTCGGCGGCGGACATCTCAACCATATCCAAGGAAGATGCCGGCCGCGAAATTCGCGCACAGATGACAGCCTGGCGCGCCTCACCAGCGAAAGCGCGCACCGCGGCTGCGCCGGTGCAAGCAATGCCGGCGCCCGCGCAAGGAATCACTCCGGCCGTGCCTGCCGCCACCCCGGTTGCCGCAACCGTTTCGACAGCCGCCGCCGATGCGCCGCGTGCAGCAACCAAGGCAGGCAGCGACGCGGCGGAAACAGCGGCGCTCAACCTGCGCGTCCAATCACTCGAACAGGGGCTTCAGGACATCCAAGCTCAATTGGAACGTGAGAACGACAAATTGCTTGGCGTGCAGGCACAGGTCAGGAACGCCGAGAAAGCGGTCGACGATCCGGTCGCGGCGGCCCCCGCCCCGCGCCAGTGGCTGCTGACGTCATTTATCGGAGGCATTGCCTTGCTGGCAGGCGTTCTTGGCGCGATGTTCTTCAAGCTGCGCCGCCGCGCCACGCCGAAGATGGCCAACTCGACCCCGGCCGTCCGCCCACCGATGGTGGCCGAAACTTCGAATCCTGGCGAGCCCGTGGTTGCCGAGGAACCGGCGCCGCGTGAAACGCAGCCCGCCATGCCGCGGCCCATATGGCAAGATTCGGTTGAATTGAAAGCAGCGCGGAACTCCGCGCGCGACAAGTCAGCGATGAAGGCCGGCGAGCAATTCTCCGCGGCCGCGAATACTACCGTGGCTGCTCCGCCCAAGCCCGTGTTGACTCTCAACGAGAAAGAACTGCAGGCGGCTTTCGAAGACACCCTGGATCTTTCCGGCGAGACCGCGATTCTTGCGGCCGAGATCCCCGCGTCGAGCGGCGATACGGCGAATCTGCCTGCCGCCACGGTCAACCTGAACGCGCATGCGCTACAGGCCGCAGCCCTCGCAGCTGCCGACGAATCCGCAGCTGCCGACGAATCCGCAACGGTCATGATCAGCGCCGAGGCGCTGCTCGACACGACCAGACTGGATTACAACCTGATGGATCTCGACCTGACGCCTCAGCACGTGCACATGCCGAGCGTGCTGCACGAGCGCGTGGTCGTCAAAGAGCGGCGCACAAATCTGGTCGATGTTCTCAAGAAAGCGGTTGAACGTGAACCCGACCGCCGCGATTTGCGCATGAAATTGCTCGAGACCTATTACGCCGCTGCTGCCGCCAATCGCCAGGGATTTCTCGAAGTGGTAGAAAAGCTCGCGCGTGAGCGGGACCGTCTGGCCGAAGGCGAATGGGACAAGATCGCCTTTATGGGCAAGCAGATCGCTGCGGATACCGCGTTGTTTTCCTCAGACTCGGAAGCCGAAGACGACGAGTTGGCCGATTGCGCCTGAAGTCCTTGAGACGCAGCCAGCGCAAGTTGGGCTAGGTCGCCGGCATCGGAGCCGTCTCAAGCCACGCCGCGTTGCCCGAGAAACTCGCCGAGAATTCTAGCGGTGTGGCTTTTCCCAGGCTTGCGTGCGATGGCTTCAGGTGAGCCCTGCGCCACGACGCGGCCGCCTCCCGAGCCGCCCTCGGGCCCCAAGTCGATGATCCAATCCGCTTCCGCCATGACGTCAAGATTGTGCTCGATGACGACCAAGGTATTGCCCGTGTCGACCAGCCGATGCAATACGCGCAAGAGTTTTTCGACATCCGCCATGTGCAGCCCCACCGTGGGCTCATCGAGCACATACAGCGTGTGCTGTCCTTCGCGGCGCGCAATGTCCTGCCCGAGCTCGTCGGTTCGGACCTTGGCCAATTCGGTTACCAGCTTGATGCGCTGACTTTCTCCGCCCGACAACGTCGGGCTGGGCTGGCCCAGGCTCAAGTACCCTAAGCCGACGTCCGCGAGCAGGCTCAAGGGATGCTGCACACTGCGCTGTGCACTGAAGAATTCCAGAGCATCCTCGACGCTCATCGCAAGAATTTCGCCGATGTTCTTGCCCTTGAACAGAATGCTCAAGGTCTCCGGATTGAACCGCTTGCCGCCGCACACATCGCACAGCACCTGAACATCAGGCAAGAAACTCATCTCGATGCGCTGCATCCCCTGACCTTCGCAGGCCTCGCAGCGGCCGCCCGCGGTATTGAACGAAAAACGGCTGGCGGTGAATCCGCGCATGCGTGCCTCGGTGGTGTCGGCATACAGTCTGCGGATGGAATCCCAGAAACCGATATAGGTCGCGGGGCACGAGCGTGGAGTCTTGCCGATGGGTGTTTGATCGACTTCCAGCACGCGGCTGATCGATTGCCATCCGCTGATGGCATCGCAGCCCAGCAGCTCGACTTCGGATTTGCGCGCACGCTCGGCCTTGCTGGGCCGCGACAACAGGCGCTTCAGGTTGCTCAAGAGCACGTCGCGCGCCAGCGATGACTTACCGGATCCGGAGACACCGGTAATCACGCTCAGTCTGCCCTTGGGGATGCGGGCATCGAGCCCGCGAAGATTGTGCAGGGCCGCGCCGCTGATGTCGATCATGGGTGTTTCGCGATCGATGAGGCGGCGCCGGGACCGGGAATGCTTCAGAGGCGCCGCCAGACATCGACCCGTGACCGAATTGCCAAGGTGGGCGAGCTGGGTTGCCGTGCCCTGCGCGACCAAGGACCCACCGCGGGTGCCGGCGCCGGGACCTAGATCAATCACGTGATCGGCGCGGCGAATGGTGTCTTCGTCGTGTTCCACCACCACCAGTGTGTTTCCCTTGGCACGCAGCCGATCCAAGGTATCCAGCAGTGTGACATTATCGCGCGGGTGCAGGCCGATCGTGGGTTCGTCCAGCACGTAGCACACGCCTTGCAGATTGGATCCCAACTGCGCAGCCAGGCGGATGCGCTGCGCCTCGCCGCCGGAGAGGGTGGGGGCTGCGCGATTCAATTGCAGATAGCCCAACCCCACGTCGCACAAAAATGCCGTGCGCGCGGAGAGTTCCGCCAGCAAATCGCGCGCGATGTCACGCTCGCGGCCAACCAACTTCAATTTCGCCAGATGAGCGGAGAAATCCTGCACGGGCAAATTCGTCAGCGCCGCGATCGACGTGTCGCGAAACAGCACATTGAGCGCGATCGGATTCAGGCGCTGGCCCGCGCATTCCGCGCAAGTTGCGGCCGGCTCGTCCGCGTCTTCGCGCCACGCGGATTCCTCGCCGCTTTGCTCGGCGTCGAACTGCGGCAATTGCAGTCCGGTTCCAAAGCAGCTCTTGCACCAGCCGTGTTTTGAATTGAAGGAAAATAGCCGGGGATCGAGTTCCGGAAATCCGGTGCCGCAATTCGGACACGCGCGCTTGGTCGAGAAGACGCCGGTGCCGGACTGATGGCCGGACCCTGATTGCACGTGCACCACGCCGCGCCCGTGCTGCAAAGCCACCTCGAGCTTGTCGCGCAGATCAGCCTCGCCTGACGCGCTGACCTTCATTTCGGCGATGGGCAATTCGATATTGTGCTCGATGAACCGGTCGAGCCGCGGCCACTTCGCGGTCGGCAACAGATTGCCATCCACCTGCAAGTGGGCAAAACCCTTGCCGCGCGCCCACTTGGCCAGCGCGGTGTACAAGCCTTTGCGCGCGACGATCAGCGGCGACAGCAGCGTGATGCTTTTGCCGCGATAATCTTTGAGCAGGCGCGCGGCAATGGCATCGGCCGACTGCGGCTCGATGCGCGCATCGCAGGCGGGGCAGTACTGCACGCCCAGTTTGACGTACAGCAGACGCAGGAAGTGATAGATCTCAGTCAGCGTGGCCACGGTGCTCTTGCGTCCGCCGCGGCTGGTGCGCTGTTCAATCGCCACGGTGGGCGGAATCCCGAAAATCGCGTCCACGTCGGGGCGCGACGCAGGCTGCACGAATTGCCGTGCATAGGCATTCAAAGACTCGAGATAACGGCGTTGACCCTCGGCGAACAGAATATCGAATGCGAGAGTGCTCTTGCCGCTGCCGGAGACGCCCGTGATCACCGTGAATTGATTGAGTCCCAGGCTCACATCGACATTCTTGAGATTGTGCTCCCGAGCCCCGTGAATTTCGATATGGGTGGGTGCACTCGGTTGGCGCACTGGCGTTTCGGCGTATCGGGTGATGCCGCCCGAGTCGTGCACCGCGCGGCCCGCAAGCTCTTCTTCCATGAGCGCGCGTCCGGTGTGCGAGGCGGCGAATTGCATGATTTCAACCGGGGTGCCGGCGCACACGACAGCGCCGCCGGCTGCGCCGCCCTCCGGACCCAAATCGATGATCCAATCGGCCGCGCGGATCACATCCAGATTGTGCTCGATCACGAGCAGCGAATGCCCCGCATCGATCAGCCGCCTGAAGGCGCGCAAGAGCTTCGCGACATCGTCGAAATGCAGTCCGGTGGTTGGTTCGTCGAACAAGAACAGCGAACCGCGTCCGGGGCCGTTCTTGCCGGATAGCCGTACTGCGCTGTCTGCCAAATGACCAGCCAGTTTCAAGCGTTGCGCTTCGCCGCCCGATAGCGTCGGCACGGGCTGGCCGAGGCGCAGATAGTCGAGTCCAACCTCGGCCAGGGGCGCCAGTCGCAGGCAAACCTCCGTATCCGCGGAAAAAAACTTGAGCGCCTCAGACACGGTCAGGTCGAGAACATCGGCGATGCTCTTGGGCGGAAAATCTCCGCGGGACAATTTAACTTCGAGCACCTCAGGCCGATAGCGGCGGCCATCGCAGTCGGGGCAGCGCAGGTACACATCCGAGAGGAATTGCATCTCGACGTGCTCAAAACCATTGCCGCCGCAACCCGGGCACCGGCCATTCCCGGCATTGAAGCTGAACGTGCCCGCGGTGTACTTGCGTTCGCGCGCTTCGGCCAGGCGTGCGAACAAATCGCGGATGGCATCGAACGCGCCGACATAACTGGCCGGATTCGAGCGAGTGGTGCGGCCGATACGGCTCTGATCGACCATGACAACGTCGTCGATGAGCTCCGCGCCTTTGAGGGCGCGGTGTTCGCCCGGGTTTTCCGTGGGTTTGCCCTTGGCGCGCAGCAGCGCGGGATACAGAACATCGTGCACCAGCGTGGACTTGCCCGAGCCGCTGACCCCGGTCACACAAATCAAGCGCTTCAGCGGGATCGCGACATCGATATTCTTGAGGTTGTGCTCGGCGGCTCCCTCGATGCGCAAACCGCCGGACAACGTGCCGCCGGTCGGCGCGCCGCCGGACAACGTGCCGCGCCGTGCGGCATGCGGCGCTTCCACGCGTTTGCGGCGAAACAAATAGTCGGCGGTAAGCGATCCCGTGGCGCGCGGCAGGTCGCGCAAGTGTCCATAAAAAACGATT
>Ga0193729_1000131_pt1 | contig 35019 bp, 37 predicted proteins | sample U1c2metaG_FD_143036 | JGI IMG/M metagenome (GOLD analysis project Ga0193729, IMG submission 143036) | Soil microbial communities from a riparian zone of the East river system, Colorado, United States - U1c2 | ecosystem: Environmental > Terrestrial > Soil > Riparian zone | place: USA: East River...
AACGTCTGCTCCGGATCGACGATGGGCACCAAGTTGGGCGCGCCGGGAAAGCCGCCGAACGGGTGAGTCTGGGTCTGCACTCCGTTCAAAGTCTCAGTGAAGTAGCGCAGGCCCGCGACCGCGGTCCAGGCGTCGGTAATTTTCCAGGTGGCCTCGCCGAAGCCTGCATATTGCGTGTCGCTGCGCGTATCGGTGCGCCCAAAGAACGTGCTGCCCACACCCGGGAAATCCAACGCATCGTCAGCGGTGGACGTGCTGAAGGGACCGGTAACCAAACCATTTCCGCCGGTGGTGATGACCTGCACCGCCAGATCCTGGGTCTCATGCTCACGGTAGACGCCCGCAACAAAGTTCACGGGGAAATTCAGGTCGCTGGCAAAACGCAGCTCGCTGGAATTGACCTTGCGGGTCCGAGGCTCGAGCGTTTCGGCCGGAACCGGAACATTGAACGACACCAAAACCGGCGTCGAGTCAAAGGTAAAGTCGGTAGTTCGGTTGTACTGGTTGGTGGTGCCGGTGATCGTGCCGACGCCGGTCTTGTATTCCACCGTCAGGCCGAAGACCTTGAGATTGTCGCTCCAGGGACTCAAGGTCACGTCGGTATTGCACAAGTCACAGCCCTGCGTCGGCGGGATGGGTCCGCCGCTGAATGCGGCGACGCCGGCCGGGGTGTAGCGCGATGAACCGCCGGACGTTTCTGTCTGCGAGGTGTAGTTGGCGTCGATGGTCAACTCGTCGGTTGGATGAAAGCGCACGATGGCCCGTCCGCCGCCGACGTCGTCATCGTTGACGCCCTTGACGAAACCAATGCCCTTGACCGGCAAGGTCTGGAAATTCGGCGCCTTGGCTGTTCCGACATTCGTGAGACCGGTGACGCCGGCGCCGACGCGAGTCTGGTTGATGTAACCGCTGTCGTAGAGTTTCCATCCCACCAAGCGCACGGCCAGCACACCGTCGATGAGGGGCAGATTGACCTCACCATTGATGTTGTAGTTGCCGCTGGCGTGCGAGGTCTGCGAGCCTTCCGTGGTGAGGTAGCCGCCGAGAGTGTTGAGATCGGGCGAATTGGGAACGAAGCGGATGGTGCCGCTCATGGAGCTCGCGCCGTACAGCGTACCTTGCGGTCCGCGCAATACTTCAATGCGATTCAAATCGTACAGACGAATGTCGGATTCGAAGCCGCCGCCGTCATCGGCATTCGAGCCGCTGATCACCGCTTCGCCGTAGTACACGCCCGTGGTCGCATCCCCGGTGGAATTGATGCCGCGAATGACGTACTTCTTGTCGCCCGGACCCAGATCCTGAATCGAGAGGCCGGGAATCTGGCCTGCAACGTCCATGATCCCGGACACGCCGGCAGCCTGCAGCGCATCGCCGCTGATGGCTTGTATGGATACGGGGATATCGAGGACTTTCTGAGCGTTGAGCTTGTTGGCGGTGACCACGATCTCTTCGAGACCGGCGGCACCGGCTGCCGTCTGAGCCATTGCTGCGAGAGGCGCTGCGAATGTGGCGACGATGCCTACGGCGGCGGCCAGCAGCCGGCCCGAAACTCCTGACTTGGCGGTCAAACGCCGGCCTATTGTTATATTCATCGCCGATTCTCCCCGTGATTGAGCCGTCACAATATGAGTTATCATATGAAAGATCAACTAAACGCCGGCTGTTGCGCACAGCCCACAATCGCTGCGTCATTTGAGGGCGGAGCATGCCGCGGCACGCGCCAAGAATGCGCACCCGGATCTTAAGGCCGGCTTCTCATGTTGCGGCTCAATCGCCGCATCAAGCTGAACGCCGCTTCGACTCCCGACGGCGAGAAACCCTCCAGCAAGCGCTGCTCACGGCGGCGCACCACGATATTCAACGAATTGAACAGCGCCCGTCCCTTGTCGGTGAGGTATACCTCGACGCAGCGGGCGTCTTCTCGGCGCAGAACCCGGCGGACATAGTTTTCCTTTTCCATGCGCATCAAGGCTCGGCTGAGCGCGGATTGCTGCACCATTGCGCGATCGATGATCTCATTGATGGTGATCCCGTCGCCCATGGCGAGCACGGCGAGGATGCGCCAACGGGTGACGTTGATGCCCTCACGCCGCAGTTTCTCGATCAGATCCGCGTTGAGCTGATAGGCCAGCCGTGCGATCAGGTGCGGCAAGAAGTCATCGAAGAGCGATTCATCGGCCGATTTCAGCGGTGTGTCCGAACTCGCGGCCGGTGCTTTTTTCTTGGTTCGCGCCATGCTCTTTAGAAGGGATTCTGACCGCCGAGGATAGCGCCCAATCTTGCGGCATCGATGTTACCACCCGAAACGATGCAGACAACATTACCCTTGCCCGCCTTCGCCCCCAGGGCCGCGGCGACCGACACCGCACCGGCGGCTTCTGCAATGACGTGGTGGCGGGCGGCGAGCAGACGATGACGTGGTGGCGGGCGGCGAGCAGACGAATCGCCTCGGTAATCTGCGCGAACGATACGCACTCTGCCTGATCCGCCGCCGCACGCAGCAGCGGCCACATTTCCGGAAGCACCGTGGTGCTGCCCATGCCATCGACGAAACTCTGCCGGTGCGGAACCCGCACCGGGCCGCCATGCTGCAATGCCGCCGCGGCCGGCTGCGCGGCCTCGGATTCAACCACGATCATCCGCACCGCCGGACGAAGGCGCCGCATCACCGAACCGATGCCGCAAATCAGACCACCGCCGCCGAAAGGCACGAGCACGGCATCGCAATCCGGCAGCTCCTCGAGAATTTCAGCACCTATCGTCGCATTGCCGGCGAGCACGCCGGGCTCGGCGACCGGATGAACGAAGACTCCGTCTTCACCGGCACAGCTGCGGCTGGTGAGAACCGTCCACCAGTCATCGAAGGAACGCCGGATCACCTTCGCGCCAAGCTCGATCAGCGCGTTGACCTTGGTTTCCGCGGCGCCGTCGGGAACGACCACCGTGGCCGGCACTCCCAGCGCGCGCGCCGCAAAAGCCAGGCCCTGGCCGAAATTTCCGGCGCTGGCGGTCAACACCCCGCGCTCAAGGTGCGCCGGATCCACGGTCTTCAACACGTTGACGGCCGGCCGTATCTTGAACGAGCCCCAGGGCTGCAGATTTTCCAGCTTGAGAAAGATGTTGGCGCCCGGCAGATCGGCGTTGAGCCGCAAGAGCGGCGCGCGCAGCGCATAGGGGCGGATATTGTCGCGTGCGGCAGCGAGCTGCACTGCGGTAGGCGGAACAAGCGCGCTAGAAGTCAATGACCTGTCCAACCCCAGCCGCCCTCGCCTTCTCCAGTACATGGTGAGCGGAGGCAAGATCTTGCGGCGCGATGCCGAGGGATTTGTAGAGCGTCACGTCGAGCGGCGAGGTTCGTCCGATCTTCGAGCCGTTTGCGACTTCGCCGATCTCTCCCAAAATGTGATCGGCCGTGATGGCGCCGGATTTCAGCGCCCGCAGATATTCGCCGCCTTCATTGATGGTGGACTCGCGACGGTCGACGAAGAATCGCGCCTTCACCACGGCCGGCGTGTCGATCTCCGCCGCCGCGGCGATACTCGAGCCGACCACGTTCAGGTGCGTGCCCGGCGACAGCCAATCGCCCTGCAGTATCGGCTCGCGCGCCCTGAGTATCGGCTCGCGCGCCTTGGTGGTCGTGCAGATGATGTCGGCACCGGCGATCGCTTCGCGCACGGTGGGCGAGGTTTCAATGGCGATTCGGTGTCTTGCGCCCTGCGCCTCGGCGAACAGTCTCGCCTTCTCCCGGTCGCGGGCCCAAACGCGAATGCGCCGCAGCGCGCGCACGCTGAGCATGGCCTCGAGATGACTGCGGGCTTGCTCGCCCGCGCCCAGCAGCGCCAAATCGCCGGCTTCCGGCCGCGCCAGCAACCGCGTGGCCAATCCGCTCGCGGCGGCGGTGCGAATGGCGGTGATTTCCGCCGCATCGAGCAGCGCGACCGGCTGGCCGTGATCGGCCTCGAACAGCAGCACCAACCCAAGATGCGATGAGTACTGCGGCGGCTTGTTGCGCGGAATCAAACTGACGAGCTTGACCCCGAAACACTCCGGCTCGGCCAAATACCCCGGCATCATTCCCATCATTCCGCGATCGCCGGGCATCACCAAGATCGAACGCAACGGCAGCACGACCCGCCCCTCCGACGCCGCGATCATGGTCCGTTGCATCAGATCGATGCACTCTGCCATCGGCAACAGTTCGCGCACCTCGGCGCCGCGCAATACGCGAATTTCCATCAGGTGCCTGTCTGAGTGTTCCGCGTGCGAGGCGCGTAAGAACCGCGCAACTCTTTCATCGCCGCTATGAAGGTCTCGACGTCATCGTCGTTATTGTAAAAATGAAAACTGGCGCGCACGTTGTCGTCGCGATACGAGGTTACGATGTCCTGCTTCATCAATTCGGCGGAAAGTCCCGCGCTGTTGAGCGAGGGGACGGCAACCGTGGCGCCGCGGCGCTCGTCCTGGATGGGAGTAATGCTCGGCCAGCCGATCTCCTCGAGCCTTTGCATGCAGCGCCGCGTCAGCGCGTAGTTGCGCTTTTCGATCGCCGGCGTGCCGATCTTGAGCAGCATTTTGAGGCCCGCCTCGGCGGCGTAGCAGTTGACCACGGGCGGCGTGCCCGCTTCAAAACGGCGCGCGTTCGGCGCCGGCCGATTGGCGGTGATATCCATGGCGGTAATTTCCGCCTGCGCAAACCAGCCGCTGTTGGTGGGCACCAGCGAGCGAACGCAGGCATCTCTCGCGTACAGAAAGCCGATTCCCGCGGTACCCAACAAATACTTGAGCATGCCTCCGGCCGCGAAATCGACATCCAGCGCCTTGACGTCGATGTCGAGCGATCCCACCGATTGATAGCAATCCAAGAGAACTTTCGCGCCCTTCGCCCGGGCGAGGCGCACGATGCCGGGAATGTCCAATTTGGCGCCGTTGCGAAAACAGACGTGGGTGATGGCCACCAGCTGCGTTTGCTCGTCGATTGCCTTTTCGAACATTTCCGCCGGAATGTAACCGTCGGCGGCGCGCGGCACGTGAACGACCCGGGCGCCGCGCGGCTCCTGCGCGTGCCAGATTTGTGCATTGGTGGGAAATTCGAAGTCGCTGACCACGACTTTGTTGCGCGGACCGGTGAAATTCAAGGCGCTCGCCAGCGCGTTCAATCCGGCAGAGACGGACGCAGTGACCGCGATCTCATCCGGCGAGGCGTTCAGGAGCGTCGCCGTCAGTTTGCGCACCGACTCATTCTTCGTCACCCACACGTCCCAGTTCGCGCCCACCAGCAGCCGATCTTCCATGTAGGCTTCGAATGCGGCTCGCACTTCATTCGCGAGTGCGCAATAGGAACCGCTGTTAAGATAGGTCTTTCGCTGCAGAACCGGGAATTCCTTGCGCAGCGCTTCGAAGTTCTGTTCCATGTTCCGGTTCCTGTCGCAAAAATCCTTAAAAACGAATTATATGCACAGTCATATAAACATGCAATTATACGGCCGCTGTGCCCGGCGGCGGCGCGTTGCTTACAAGGACTGAAATTTGCTCGAAGCAGTGAAACCCGTCGGCAAGACGGAAATCGATGCCGCGCGGGATCGAGTCGCGCCCTTGAGTGTGGTTTCCCCGCTGATTGGTTGCGATATCGCACCGCAAGGCAAAACCATTCGATTGAAGCTGGAGAATCTACAGCCCATCGGCTCATTCAAGATTCGGCCCATCGGAAATGCCGTCTTGAGCAGGAGCCGCGGCGATTTGAACGCCGGCATTTACACCACCAGCTCAGGCAACAGCGCGCTCGGCGTGGCGTGGATGGCCCGCCGGCTCGGCATCGGCGCCACCGCCGTAGTACCGGCGAACGCGCCGCAGGCCAAGCTCGACAAACTGCGGCGCTTGGGCGCACGCATCGAGATGCGTGCCAACGATGTGTGGTGGCGCGCCATCGAAGCCGGCACGCTCGAGGATCAGGAAGGTGTCTACATTGACGCGGTGCGTGATCCTGCTTCGCTGGCCGGAGATGCAACCATCGGCGCCGAAATCCTCGAGCAGTGGGCCGATGTCGAAGCGATCCTGGTTCCCTTCGGCGGGGGCGGACTCGCGTGCGGAATCGCGTGCGCGGTGCGCGCCATCAGGCCCGGCGTGAAAATCATTGCCTGCGAGCTGTCGAGCGCGCATCCCTTGAAGTCTGCTTTCGAGGCGGGCGCCCCGGCCCAGACTTCGCACGAGCCCGGTTTCGTCAGCGGCGTGGGTTACGGCTCGGTGCTGCCCGAGATGTGGCCGCTCGCGAGATCCATGATCGATGACGTCATCACCGTCTCGCTCGAGCAAGTGGCACAAGCCATCAGATTCTTGGCGGAAAACAACCGCGTCGTGGCAGAAGGTGCAGGCGCGATATCGGTGGCCGCGGCGCTGTCGGCGCAGTACCCACAGACCCGGGTTTGCGCCGTCATCTCGGGCGGCAACATCGACAGCGACATCCTTGCCGGCATTCTGCAGGGACGCATGCCCGGCTAGGCATCGATCTTCAGCGCGCTCTGCAAGGCTGCGGCGCTGCGTGCGCGGCGCGCCTTCATGAAAAAATACCCGACGGAAAGCAGCAGCAGCCACGGAACCCCCACGACCCATGAGATCTGCCAAGTCTCCTTGTCCAGTCCCATCGTGACCAACACCGAGCACAACAGCAGCAAGCCGGCAATTTGCACCACGGGAAATCCGGGCGTGCGCACCGGCAAGTCCGCCAATTTGTGCCTGCGGCGGAAGCTCAAGTGGCTCAGCAAAATCACGATCCAGACAATCATGGCATCGAACAGCGCCACGCCGAACAGATAGTTGTACGCCAGCGGTGTGAGCTTCGAGAGCCCCGCGGCCAACAGAATGCAGGCGCCCGATACCAGAATGGCTGTGATCGGCGTGCCGTTCTTCCCGAGCTTTCCCAAGAATTGCGGCGCGAACCCGCCGCGCGACAGCGAAAACAGCATGCGCGAGCACAGATAGACATTGGTATTCATGCTCGACAGTGCGGCGCTCAAGACCACGAAATTCATGATCCCGGCGGCGTGGCGAATTCCGGTATGCGCGAAGACACGCACGAATGGACTTTGCGTCACAACCGTGGCGCCCGTTTCGGTCCAGGGCACAAACGTGACCACGATGGTGAGTGCGAGGATATAGAACAGAAACAGCCTCAACGCCATGGTGCGCAGCGCCGCAGGTATGGTGCGCACCGGGTCTTTGGCTTCGCCGGAGGTGACGGCGATCACCTCGATTCCGTTGAACGACAGAATCCCCACGATGACTGCCATCCATACGCCGCCGAATCCGTGCGGCATGAAGCCGCCGGGAAGACCGGTGAGATTGTGAAAACCCACCGGCTCGGTCCAAAGTCCAAAAATGGTTGCGGCGCCCAAAATGATGAAGATGACGATGGCCACTACTTTGATCAGCGCAAACCAATACTCGATGGACCCGAAATTATGGACGGATCGGGAATTGAAATAGAGCAGCACGAAGGCGAAGCCCAGTGACCACAACCACACCGGCGTGCCGGGGAAGTAGAAGGTCATGTAGACGCCGGCGGCCACCGCCTCCGCTCCAACGGCGATGACCTGCGCCATCCAGTAGGAGTAACGGGTCACGAACCCCGCCCAGGGATTCAAGTAAATCTCGGCGTAGGTGCCGAACGAGCCGGCCGTCGGGTGCACCACCGCCATCTCCGACAAGCTGAAGACGATGGCCACCGCCGCGATCGCGGCAATTGCATAGCTCAAGATCACGGCCGGTCCGGCGTAGCCGATCGCAAGGCCGCTGCCCATGAACAGGCCGGTGCCGATCGCACCCCCCAAACCGATCATGATGAGCTGCGAGCGGCTCAAGTCCTTGTGCAGGCCGGCCTCGCGGCTGGCGATTGCGGATGCGTCCAATCGCTTCCTCGCTTGCGGTGTTATATTCGAACTCATATGCAGTCTAGCACGCGAGATTAATCCCTATGAATCGAGAAACATTCTATGCAGAGATGGGCGGCGGCAAACAGTTCGACTATGAGGTCTACCTCAATACGCAGAGTTTGTTGGCATGCCAAAAATCCTTCGACAAATTTTGCAACAAGGACGAACTTTTATTTCAAGTGGTGCATCAGGTTGAAGAGCTGTGGATGAAAATGGTCGCCTATACGCTGCTCGATATCGACGAATACCTCGAGCAGCAGCAGGCCTTCCGTGTCCTGACGCTCTTCGAACGCTGCAACCGCACCTTGAGACTCATGATCGATCAACTGGAACTGCTCGAGACCATGTCGCCGAAGGAGTATCAGGAAATTCGTCTGCAGCTCGGCAACGGCAGCGGTCAGGAATCCCCGGGCTTTCGCGTATTGCTGAAAATCATTCCCAATATCTGGCGCACCTTCGAAAGCACCTACCTGACGGGGAAGCATCGCACCGTTGAGCAGATCTATGACTCAGGCTACGCGCACGATGATGTGTACGTCGTGGCCGAGGCCATGCTGAATTTCGACGAGCTGTTTCAAAAATTTCGCCTCCACCACATATTTCTCATTCAGCGATCGATCGGCATGGGCGCCGCTTCACTCAAGGGACGCTCCGTGGATCTGCTGCAAGCGGGCGCGAAGCATCGCTTCTTCCCGGCGTTGTGGGATATCCGCGCGGCGATGACCGACCGCTGGGGTGGAAGCTACGGCCGCGTGCGCGACAGCATTGCCTCGCCGCCGGCCGTCGATACCTAGTGCCTCGGCGCTGTGATGTCGATCGGTGCGCGCACCCGTCGGGAAGTGTAAGTAGCTGCGAGGCAACTGCGTCTTTTCGTTGCCTCGCGGCTACTTACACATCCGGGCGAGCGCCACACCAACCGCTCATCATCACAGTGCCGACGTACTAAGCCGCTTGATTACGCCCGGATTTTTTGGCCAGCTGCAGTTGCTGCTGCGCCTTCTCCAAAAGCCCCGCTGGGCTGTCCGAGGCGCCGGGGATGGCGGCGCACACGCCCACGCTGATGCTGATGTAGCGCAGCACCGCCGAGCGGGGGTGATGAACGCGCATTTCGCGCACCCGCTCGGCCATGAGATGGCCGATCTTCAGCGCCTGCTCTTGTGTGAGACCCGGCGCAAACGCAATCAAGCTGCCGCCGTCGATGCGCGCGGTCACATCGCTCGAGCGGCGCAGGCATCCGGACACGACATGCGCCACGCGGCGAATGGTTGAATCCCCCGCAGCTCGCCCAAACGTATTGTTGTAAAGATCCAGTGCATCGATGTCCACCGCAAATACGGCGATGCTGCGTTTCTCGCGATGCGCCACCGCCCAGTCGCGTTTCAACAATTCTTCCAGATATGCCAGCGTGAACAGACCGGTCAACCGGTCGTCGCGGATGGCCATCGCAGTAGGCTGGTGGGCGCCGCTCAAGGTGTCCTTGGCGACTCTGGGGTCGATGCGCAAGCGCTCGCCGGCGTCGCGATGATGCCCGGCAAAATGCGTGACGCAGCCGTCCGGATGACGCAGCGGCATCACGTTCATTTCGTTCCAAAACAAGGTGCCGTCTTTGCGGTAGTTGCGCAGCAGCGCGCGGTAGTTTTCGCCCCGGCTCAAAGCATCGCGCAATCGGTGGCGTCCGTCCTGTTCCCGATCGTCGGCCTGGAGCAGGCGTAGATTTCGTCCGATGAGCTCCGCGGCGGAATAGCCCGTCAAAGCCTCAAACGCGGGATTGGCATAGATTACGGGGTGGTCGGTGGCCTGGGCATCGACCAGCACGACACCCTCAGGCGATGACTCGACCAAGCGCCGATACATGTCGGGGTCAAACCCGGTCATGACTCCCCTCCGTCAGCACCAGCGGCGGCGTTGCCGAAAGATTTGCGATTAACATCACGGTTTGCTGCCACTGCTGGTCCGCTCCAAGATTCTCCGGGGCCTCACCGCGTGCCCTCATCCGTACCACCCGAGCCTGCGAGGCCGGCGAGCCCAAGTCCGGCCCGAAGTGGTCGAGCACCGACTTTACCGCTTGTCTGTCGTTACAAATGGGGAGGACGTCGCAACCTGCAGCAAATGCCAGCTCGGCGCGCTCGATCACACCCCCAAAGGCCGCCGCGCCGGCCATGGTCAGGTCATCCGCAAAGACGCAGCCGTGGAACTTAAGGTCGCCCCGAAGCACGCCGTTGATCCAACTCTTGGAGAGGCTGGCCGGCAGGGCGTCGATGGCCGGAAACACCACATGGGCCCCCATGACCCCGGCCACATTGTTCTCGATCAGCAGCCGATAGGGGCGGATATCCCCCTCCAAATCGACGAAATTGCGCCGGTCCACGGGCAGCGCCACGTGCGAGTCGGCAATCACCGCACCATGTCCGGGAAAATGCTTGGCGACGGCGGCCATGCCGGCCTCGCGCATGCCCGACATGTAGGCCACCGCCAGGGCCGCGACGCTGTCCGGGTCACTGTGAAAGGCCCGATCGCCGATGATCTCGCTGACGCCGTAATCGAGGTCGACGCAGGGGGCAAAGCTGAAATCCACACCCACTGCCCGCAGTTCGCTCGCCATCAGCCAGCCGACGGATTGGGCCAGGGCCAATCCCTCGCGGCGATCCTCGTCGTATCGCCGGCCCAAAGCCCGCGCCGCGGGCAGCCTCGTAAAGCCTTCGCGAAAGCGCTGTACGCGTCCGCCTTCATGATCCACGGCGATCAATAGGTGCGGGCTTCGCACACCGCGGATGGCGTCCGTCAATGCACTGAGCTGGGCCACGTCGCGATAGTTGCGGCTGAACAAAATGACGCTGCCCACCAACGGATGGGAAAGCACGCGGACGTCCTCAGGCGTCAACTCGGTGCCGCCGATGTCGACCATGAGCGGACCCAGGCTCAAAGGGACCTCTCGAACACCGCGATGGATTCGACGTGCGTCGTATGCGGAAACATGTCCATTACCCCCGCTGCGCTCAGCGTGAAACCGTGTTCGGCGACCAAAATCCCCGCATCCCGCGCCAAACTGCCTGGATGGCAGGAAATATACACGACCCGACGCGGCCGCCAATGGCCCATGCGCGTCAACAGCTCCACGGCACCGGCGCGCGGCGGATCCAGCAGCACCAGATCGTAGCGCTCGTCCGCCCACGCCCCAAAACCCTCCGGTTCGAACAAGTTCTGCACGGCAAACCTCGCATTGCCGATGCCGTTGCGCGCGGCATTGGCGAGTGCTTTGGATACCAGCAATGCATCGCCTTCCACACCCAGCACCTGCCGGGCTCGGCGCGCCAGCGGCAGCGTGAAGTTGCCCAGACCGCAGAACAAATCGAGGACCGCATCGCCCGCTTCGGGCTGCAATAGAGCGATTGCCGCATCGACCATCGAGGCATTGATGTCGCGGTTGACCTGGATGAAATCGACGGGTCCGAATTCAATCACGACGCTGCCGCCGTCCACCGCGTAGTTCAGCGGCGCATAGTCCGCCCGCACCGCGCGCACCGTCTCCAGCCCGCCGGTCTGCAGGAAAATCTGCAGGCCGCGCGCAGCACCGAACGCCGAGATTTTTTCCAGGTCACCGGCATCCGGCGCCTGCAGCACGCGAAAAACCAATGCCGTGGCGTGATCGCCCGCTGCGACTTCCACTTGCGGGATTTTCTCCCGGATGGCGAGCGTTTCGGTCAACGCCGCGAGCTCCGCAGGCAGGCTCGCGAGCGGCGCCAGCAATACCTCGCAGCGCTTGATGTCGGCGATGTACGGCTTTTCGCGCTCGCGAAAACCCGCAAGCACCCGGCCCTTCTTGTGAACATACTTGATGCCGAGCCGCGCGCGGCGGCGGTAGGCCCAGTCAGGGCCGCGCAGCGGCGGCAGTACCCGCGCGGGTTGAACATTGCCGATGCGCTGCAGATTCTCCAGCAATTGACGCTCTTTTGCCGCCAGTTGAGCGGCGGCAGACAGATGCTGCAGCGTGCACCCGCCGCATACGCCGAAATGCGCGCAGCGCGGGACCACCCGATCCGGCGACGCAACCAGGACATCGACCAAGCCCGCTTCGTCCATTTGCCGGCGCCGCTTGAGCACTCGAAAGCGCACACGCTCGCCGGGCAGCGCGCCGTCGATGAATACCGCCTTGCCGTCGACCCGCGCGACCCCGCGGCCATCGTGCGCAAGATCGACGATGTCGGCCTCCTGCACCGGGCCGGCGCTTAAGTCTCGGGCCACGCTGCGGAAAATTCTTTGAGGTGCGCGGCGCTCGACTCGGCCAGCAACTTGCGCACTCGTGCGAGCTCGTGCGCATGGCCGTTCGCGTCCAGGCGTCCGCGTATCAGTTCGAATCGCAGATAAATGAGGTAGGTATTCAGCACGTCGGTTTCGCAGTAGTCGCGGATGCGCTGCAAGCCCCCCTCGAGGTATGTCGGCCAGACATCGGCGCCGTGCATGCCCAATTTCCCGGGGAAACTGAGCAAGGAAGCGATGTCCTGCAGGCTGGCCCGGCCGCGGCCTTGGAACCCGGACAAGATATCCATGAGATCCATGTGCCGCCAATGAAAACGGCTCAAGTAGTTGCTGTATCGGAAGCTTTGATCAGAATCCCCCAACTCCCAGTAACGTGCGGCCGGCACGCTGTGCAGAAGACTGCGATAGTGCAGTACCGGGAGGTCGAAGCCCGCGCCGTTCCAAGAAACCAAGTCCGGCGTGTATTTCTCCAGGCCGTCGAAGAACCGCTCGATCAGATGCTTCTCCGACGATGTTTCGTCTCCGAGACTCCACACTTTTAAGGATTCTCGCGAGCGCATGACCACCGAGATCGCCACGATGCGGTGCTGCTCATGCGATAGAAATTCGCTGCCGGTCTCTTGCCGGCGCTTGGTAAACATGATCTGCGCCACGTGCTCATCGGACAGGTCGCGCAAGTCATAGAGACGCCTGCCGAGATCGGTATCCGGCACGGTCTCAATATCGAACACCAACGTGTTCAAGCGGCCTCGCGCCGCATGAGAATCGCCACGGCCACCACCAAGCCGGCTTCATCGGTCAAGGTCACGTGGCCCTCGCCGATGCCGAGGCCATCGCGAACCTTGGCGCCGCGCGCGGAATACACGACCTCGGGTTTGCCCCATGAGTTTTGTACGATGCCGACGTCGCGAATCCACACGCCGTGCGAGAAACCCGTGCCCATGCCCTTGACGATGGCTTCCTTGGCTGCAAAACGCATGGCAAGAAATCGCACGGGCCGCGCCGTGCGCTCGAGCTGCGCTCGCTCCTCGGGCAACAGCAGATGCCTGACGAAACGCTCGCCGTGTTTCTGATACACCCGTTCGACGCGATCAACTTGCAGAACATCGATGCCGATGCCGAAGATCATGAAATTCCCGTTCGAGCCCGGCGCATCAATGCCTTCATATCGCCCACGGCCTTGGCCAACCCATCGATGATGGAGCGCGCCACAATCGAATGACCGATGTTCAGTTCGATGATCTCCGGGATTGCGGCAATGGGCTCGACATTGTGATAGTTGAGGCCATGACCGGCGTTCACCGTCAGGCCCAGCGAGGCGGCCAACTTTGCCGCGCTGCGCAGGCGCTCGAATTCGCGGGCGCGCGCGCCGCCGGCCGCATCGGCATAGGCGCCGGTGTGCAGCTCGATGACGGGAGCGCCGACGCGCCGGGCCGCCTCGATTTGCGCCTGCTCCGGATCGATGAACAAAGACACGCGGATTCCGGCGCCGGCGAGGGCCGTCACGGCGTCGCGCACGCGCGTGCTCTGGCCCAGGACATCCAACCCGCCCTCGGTGGTCACCTCCTGGCGGGACTCGGGCACCAAACAGGCATCCTGCGGCCGCACCTGCAGCGCAATTCGCACCATTTCGTCGGTCACCGCCATTTCCAGATTCATGCGCGTCTGCAGCGCCTGGCGCATGGCAAGCACATCCTGGTCCTGGATGTGGCGCCGGTCCTCGCGCAGGTGCAGCGTAATGCTGTCGGCACCGGCCTCCTCGGCGACCAGTGCCGCATACAGCGGGTCGGGATAGCGGGCGCGTCGCGCTTGGCGCAGCGTGGCCACGTGATCGATGTTCACACCCAGCGCGATGCCGGCATGAAGCACAGGCTCGCTCACGGCAGCTCCCGGAAGCCTGTCTGGGTATTCAGCGGCTCTCGATGACGCAATGCCAGCATCACCTCACGCGACTTCAAGGCACGGCCGTCCAAACAGACATCGATCGCGGCGCGCAACACCCGTTTGGCGTCGCGCAGCGAGCGCGCGTCCTCGAAGGTCTCCGCCTGCAAATCCGCCAGCGAGCGCCCGTAAACCGCACCGGGCGCTTCAGCCACGCAGAGCTGCGGCCCGCTCTGCAGCGCAAATCGATAGTACTTATCCTGCTCCACCGGCAGCCCATCGCCGGTCTGGGTCAATTCCAATCCATAGCCCAGCTCGTTCAGCAATCGCTTCTCAAATCGCCGCAAGGTGGGCTCCTCAACCTCGCCGCCGCAAAGCGCCTGCATGCAGGAGGCGTATGAGAAAAAAATCTCCGGATGCGGATCGCGGCGTTCGGTCAGCTTCAACAGCAGTTCATTCAAATAAAACCCGCTCATGAGACGCTCGGGTTTCAGGCTGGTCATCAACCCATCGGTTTCGGCGGTCACGAGCTGACACGCCTCCGATGTGCCGGACCAGGAGACCAGCAATCGTTGAAAAGGCCGCAATATGCCCTTGAGCGCCGATTTCGGCCCGTTGGCGCCGCGCGCGAACAGCGTCAGCCGTCCATGCTCGCTGGTAAACACCTCCACGATTCGGCTGGTGTCCCGATAGGGGTACTGGTGCAACACGTAGGCTGGAGCCAGCCATACGCGCCGCCCGGCCGGCCCCCCCGCGCTCTTCACAGCGTGTCGTACCCAAATTGGCGCAATGCCATTTCGCTGTCGGCCCAATTTTCCTTGACCTTGACCCACAGCTCCAGATGCACCGAGCGCTGCCAGAGGTCATTGAGCTCAATGCGCGCCAGGCGGCCGATTTCCTTCAGGCGCTCGCCGCCCTGGCCGATCACAATGGCCTTTTGACCGGCGCGTTCGACCCAAATGACGGCATTGATCATGATTCGATTGTCTTCATCCGCAAAACGCTCGATTTGCACGTTGATGCCATAAGGCAGCTCTTCGCGCAGCTTCAAGGTCAGTTTTTCGCGCACGATCTCGGCGGCATGAAACGGCTCATCGCGGTCGGTCACGACATCCGGAGCGAACAGCGGCGGCGATATCGGCAGCCGGGCCCCGACCAGATCAACCAATCGGTTGAGATTATCCGACTGCAACGCTGAAATGGGAATGATTTCCGAGGCCGGCACGCGCTGCGTCATCTCCTCCAGGAAGGGCAACATCTGATCCTTGGGGAACACCCGGTCGACCTTGTTGACGACCAGGAATAGCGGCTGCTTCAAGCCCCGCACCCGCTCCCACACCCAAAGGTCCTCGTCGGTGAAACGCATCGCTTCGATCACGAATAGGATGACATCGGCATCCTGCGAGGAAGAGATGGCCACGCGATTCATGTACTGATTCATGACGCGGCGCGTGGACTCATGCAGGCCCGGCGTGTCGACCAGCACCAGCTGGGCCCCGGGACGATTGACCACGCCCAGAATTCGGTGCCGTGTGGTCTGCGGCTTCGCGGTAACGATCGTCACCTTGCGGCCGACCAGCGCATTCACCAAGGTGGATTTGCCGACGTTGGGCCGCCCAACAATGGCGACGTGACCGGCGCGAAATTCAGGTTCGCTCATGCGTGCACGCGAATTTCGTCGGGCAGCAAGTCAATGACCTTCGCCGCGGCCAACTGCTCGGCGCGGCGGCGGCTGGCGCCCTCGCCCACCGCAGCGACGCCGAACACAGGAACATCGCAGGTGACGGTAAAGGATTGTGCATGCGGATCGCCCCCAACGGCGGTCAGGGTGTAGGTCGGCAAGGCGAGGCCGCGTGCCTGCAGCACTTCCTGCAAGCGAGTCTTGGGATCCTTGAGTGCGTCGGCAGCAGGCATATCAGACATTTTTGGACCCATGATTCGCGCGACCGCCGCGGCCGCAGCATCGAAACCCGCGTCCAGGAAAATGGCGCCCAGCATCGCCTCGAGCGCATCGGCCAGAATAGAGGCTCGGCGAAAACCGCCTGATTTCAGTTCGCCCTGCCCCAGGCGTAAGTACTCTCCCAAACCTAAATTGCCGGCGATCTGCGCCAAGGTATCGCCGCTCACCAAGGAAGCACGCAAGCGGGACAAAGCGCCTTCGTCCGCAAGCGGGTGCGCATCGAAGAGCAGGCGCGCCACGGCGCAGTTGAGAATCGAATCACCCAAAAACTCCAGCCGCTCGTTATGATCGGCGCCGGCACTGCGGTGCGTGACGGCCGTATGGCACAGCGCAGGCGTGTTGAAGACATGGCCGAACGTACGTTCGACCCAAGCAGAGAGATCGTCCGGTTTGCGCAGCGGATTCACCGCACCTTCACTATCTTGTCGAAATGCACACTGAGCGATACGTTCGCCACGTACGGTACGGTGTCGTCGTAAGTCACATGCATTTCAACACCGCCGCCCTCGTCCTTGGTGATCTCGATATCCTTCACGGTGACGATGCTCGGGTCTTCGATGTTGAAGTGCCGGTCGATCAAACTGCGGATTGCCTGCGGGTCGGGGTTGTCGCCCTTGACCTCGCTCGCCACGGATTCCATTGTGCGCGCGATTTTCATGTAATTGAGGTAGACGGGAGCCAGGCGCACGCCTGCGTAGACGACCACGCCCGCCAAAGCGAGAATGCAAAGCAGTCCAATGAATGTCATGCCTTGCTGGTGCTTTTGCATAGATTCCTCCCTAAAAGAGCCCCTATTCAATCTTATTCCCGACCCTTCTCCAGAGAGGTCCGTCACGAGTATCAAGATTAAGCCAAATACGGACCGCTTTACCGACCAGATTCTGCTCCGGAACGAATCCCGGCGCATCCGGCTCGTCGAGCCAACGGCTGTCCTTGCTGTTGTTCCGGTTGTCTCCCATGAAGAAATAATGGCCCGCGGGGACCACCCATTCGCCCGTTTTGACGCTGCCATTGGAAAACATGATTTGATGGCGCTTGGCTTCCAATTGCTCGAAAGCCGTTGGGACGCCGGTGTAGTTCCATAGATCCTGCTTCGGTCCCGTGTAGATCGGACCGCGCGACTGCGGCATGGGCTTATCGTTGACGTAGAGCTGGTTGTTTTCATCGACTCGGATGCGATCTCCCGGCAGGCCGACCAGGCGCTTGATGTAGTTGATTTTCGGATTCGGCGGCAGCCGGAACACGATCACATCGCCCCGCTGCGGCGTGCCGGTCGCGAAAACCAGCGTGTTGGCAACCGGCAGGCGCAAACCATAGGAATACTTGCTGACGAAAATGAAATCGCCATCGAACAAGGTCGGCATCATGGAATCCGAGGGGATGCGGAAGGGCTCGAACAGAAACGAGCGGATGACCAGCACCAAGATGATGACCGGAAAAAACGAGCGTGCATATTCGACGGCGATCGGTTCGCGCACCCGCTCGGCGGGCGTGCCCGCCGATACGGCGGCCAGCTTGCGGCGGCGTGCGAACAGAAGCTGATCCGCAGCCCAAATGATCCCGGAAACCGCGCCCACGACCACCAGCATGAGGCTGAAATCCACCGCTTCGTACTTGAAAAGCCGCCACAGCATGCCTAAGGCCAGGCCCACCAGCGCATAGCCTGCCAATTTCGGCAGCATGGGTTCCTCGGCGCTCGACGCACCGGGGTCCCGCCTCGGCCTGAAGAACCAACCGTCGATCAGAATCACCAGAACGCAAACGGCGCCTGCGGACAGAAGCCCTATGAAAATACCATCGCCATCATTCACGAAATTCCTCCAAGGGTTTCAAAACCGCGGGCCATCGATCAATTGGCCTTCTTACCGACCTGCAGCACCGCGAGAAAAGCTTCTTGCGGGATCTCCACCTGGCCGACCTGCTTCATGCGCTTCTTGCCGGCCTTCTGCTTCTCGAGCAGCTTGCGCTTGCGCGTGATGTCGCCGCCATAGCATTTGGCCAGCACGTTCTTGCGCATCGCCTTGACGCTGGCGCGCGCGATGATATGGCTGCCGATGGCTGCCTGCACGGCAATGTCGAACATTTGCCGCGGTATCAGCTCCTGCATTTTATCGACCAGTTCCCGGCCGCGGTTGTAGGAGTTGTCGCGATGGACGATGAGCGACAGCGCATCGACCGGATCGCCGTTGATCAAGACGTCGAGTTTGACCAGCGGCGCCGCCTGAAAATGGCTGAATTCGTAGTCAAACGACGCGTAGCCGCGGCTCGAGGACTTCAAGCGATCGAAGAAATCGAGCACAATTTCGGCCAGCGGCAACTCGTACTGCAGCGATACCTGGCTGCCCAGAAACAGCATCTTTTTCTGCACGCCGCGCTTCTCACTGCACAGCGCGAGTACCGCGCCCACATGATCGGGAGGCACCAGAATACTGGCATTGATGATCGGTTCGCGAAGTTCCGAGACGCGATCCTGGGGCGGCAGCTTCGATGGGTTGTCGATATTGATGACCGATCCGTCAGTGAGCAGCACCTCGTAGATCACGGTCGGCGCGCTGGTGATCAGATTCAATCCGTACTCGCGCTCCAAGCGCTCCTGCACGATGTCCATGTGCAGCAGCCCGAGAAAACCGCAGCGAAATCCAAACCCCAATGCGGTCGAAACTTCCGGCTCGTAGTGCAAAGCGGAATCGTTGAGCTTCAGCTTCTTCAAGGCGTCGCGGAATTGTTCGTAATCATCGGAACTCACGGGAAACAAGCCGGCGAAGACTCGCGGCTGCACCTGCTTGAAACCGGCCAGCGGCTCCTTGGCGGGATTTTTTTCCAGCGTGATGGTGTCGCCCACGGGGGCACCGTCGATCTCACGGATTCCGGCAATGACGAAACCCACCTCGCCGGTCTCGAGCGACCCCCGCGTCACCGGTTTGGGCGAAAAGCGGCCGAGTTTGTCGATCTGATGGCTGCGGCCCGTCGACATCACCCTGATCTTTTCCCCCGTGCGCAGCGCCCCATTCATGACGCGCACCAAGGAAACCACGCCCACGTAGTTGTCGAACCAAGAATCGATGATCAACGCCTGCAGAGGACCGTCCGGATCCCCCTTGGGCGCCGGTATGCGTTTCACCAGTTGTTCCAACAATTCGGCCACGCCCTCGCCGGTCTTGGCGCTGACCAGGGCGGCGTCCTGCGCCGGGATGCCGATGATCTCTTCGATCTCATGAATGACTTTGACAGGATCGGCAGACGGCAGATCGATCTTGTTGATGACCGGCAGCACCTCCAACCCCTGCTCCAATGCGGTGTAGCAGTTGGCGACGCTCTGGGCTTCTACGCCTTGAGCAGCATCGACCACCAGCAGCGCACCCTCGCAGGCCGCGAGCGAGCGCGAGACCTCATAGGAAAAATCCACGTGCCCCGGGGTGTCGATGAAATTGAGCTGGTACAGCTCGCCGGTTGCGGATTTGAAACCCAGGGTCACGCTCTGCGCTTTGATGGTAATACCGCGCTCGCGTTCCAGATCCATGGAGTCGAGAACCTGGGCCTGCATCTCGCGCGCATCGAGTCCGCCGCATTCCTGAATGAAGCGATCGGCTAATGTCGATTTGCCGTGGTCAACATGAGCAATAATGGAAAAATTGCGGATATTCTTCATCGAGGCCTGGGTTGGGGCAAACCAAGCATTATACCGGTCGGCGGTGATGAGCGAGGGTCTTATCTACCTCTTCCGGGTCTAGGCGTCCGTGACAAACCAATTCTCCCCCGAAGAGCAGTACGGGGATTTTGTGGCCGTAGCGCGCCCGGGCGGCGGGCTGAAGATCCACGTCGATGACATCGACCGGTATGCCGCGCGCTGCCGGCAGGGCAGCCAGGTCGCTCAACATCTCCTCGCACAGGCCGCATCCAGGGCGTGAGTACAGCGAGAATCGCATGGGTTGGGGCCTCGTCAGACGGGCCAGTCCTCTAGCAGGCAGCCTGCTAGTGGCGGGGTGGCTCGCCGCTGCTATAGATTTTTACCGAGTGCGCAATGAACTCCACCGTTTGCGCGGGAACCTCGCCCACCGCGGTTACTTGGTGGCCCTGCACGACGGTGGAGAACGCATACCCCGAGCCGACGCGGGCCAGTCCTTGCACGGGGGGCTCAGGTGGGGCGTCGGGGGAAACGGCGGTACCGGGCGCAGCCGCCGGGGCGTCGGGGGAAACGGCGGTACCGGGCGCAGCCGCCGATTGCTCTTCGACGAATACGGACACGGTCGCCAGTCCATCGGAATAAACCAAATGACTCGCCGGCACCGAGGCGCCTCCCAGGGTTTGCGCACCCTGTACCGTCAAACGAAATCCCGGGGGCAATTGGCTGGCGCGGTAGGCGCCGAGCGCCGCGGATGTGCTGTCGGGCGACGGCCCTTGGCGCACCCAGCGCATTCCCTCGGTGCGCACGGTGGGCGCCAAGTCGCCATCCGGAATGTTTTCCGGCATGTCCAGGCGCGCAAAAAATATCTGCTCGATGACCTGACCGCGTGAATCGCACAGTTGCGTTTTCAGCGGCATCGCCGTCTTCTCATCGAGCCACAGGCGGTAGCCAAACCGGAACTGATCCTTGGGGTTCACGGCGATCACTCTCGCCACTCTCGCCGGGCGACCGAGAATATGGGTCGCCGGCATCGTTTCGATGCGGTAGAAATCGCTCACCGACGCGTCGAATTGCGGCAGCGAACCCAAAAAAGGTCCTTTATTCTGGCGTTGCTCGACCAGCACCGTATGCTGATCGGGCAAGTAGCAGGTCAACTCGTCGTTGGCGCGCACGAATTCCCGCCCGGAGCCATCCAGCGACTGCAGCCGTTCGGTTACGCGACCCGCCCGCACGCGGTGGACAATGCGCATGGTCTCGACTCGACCGCCGCTCAAGTGAAAAAACGTGCCGTCGTAGTTGCGCGTGGCCAGAGCCTTATTCATCTTCTCCAGCCATTCGCGCGGATCATCGGCGCCTCGCGCCTGCGGCAGCGTCAGCAGCGCTCCGACCAGAGCGCATGGAACCAACCAATGGGCGCGGCTTTGCCGGGGTCGCGTCACTTTGCCGGGGTCGCGTCATGGAGCGACGCGCACATCCGGTGTCAATGTGGGTTGCGCCACCCCTTGAATGGGCGCCGGTTGCAGCTCATCGTCTTCGATGAGCAAGTCAGCCAGCACGCCCCGTTGACCCAGGCCGGAGGAATACTTGCTGTGCGCGAAAACATAGTTGGTCAATCGGCCAGGGGACAGGGCCGCCGGCACATCCGCAGATCTCGCAGGTACCGTGTAAGAGAGCGCTTCGCGTGCGCCGCCGCCACCCTGAGCCGAGGCGTTTTGGGCCGCAAGGATGCTCTGCGGCACACCGCCGCTCTGTGCGGTCAGCGCCGGTGTCGCGCGCGGGCTCGGTGAAATCGCGCGTTGTTGCAAAGCAACGATGGCGACGGTCGCCACACCCGCGGCAACCGTGACCCCGGCGAGAGGCCGCCACCAGCGGGAGGCGTGAGCCTGATGCGCGTGCCCCGGCACCTGCACCGGTTCGCCGTCAATCGCCAGGTTGACGCGCGAGGCGAAGTCTCGGGTCAAAAAGTGGGAGCCGCCGCCGCGCAGCGCCTCGCCGATCACTGCATACCGCCCAAAGCTCTCACGCAGCTCGCCGTCGCGAGTCAAGCGCTTCAACAACAGTTCGGTTTCTGTGTTGGGCAGTTCTCCGTCGAAAAATGCCGAGACTTGTTCACGAATTTGTTCGCTCATGTTTCCTCTGGGCGACCCAGGCCGCCATCAAAAATCGGTCGTAGCTTTTTGTCAATCGCCTCTCGCGCTCTGAAGATTCTCGAGCGCACCGTGCCCACTGGACAGTCCATCGTCTGGGCAATGTCCTCATAACTCAATCCTTCCAGCTCCCGCAGTACGATTGCCGTGCGCAGATCCTCCGGCAAGTTCTCGATCGCCCGGTTGACCGTTTCGCGAATCTCATCGGTGAGCAACAGGCCTTCCGGCGTCTCTGATTCGGCAAGGCGGGCGTGCAAATCGTATTGCTCAGGGTCTTGCAAATCCAGGTCGTAATCCATGGGGCGCCGCTTGGTCGCCACCAGCGCATTCTTCGCGGTGTTGATCGCGATTCGGTAAAGCCAGGTGTAGAACGCACTATCGCCGCGAAACGACTGCAGCGCACGGAAAGCTTTGACGAAAGCCTCCTGTGCAATGTCCTCAGCCTCAGTTGCATCGTGCACGTAACGCATGATCAGCTTCAGCACCTTGTGCTGGTATCGCAGGACCAATAAATCGAACGCCGCGCGCTCGCCGCGCTGGACTCTTTCTTGAGGTCACTCTCCTCGACGCTCATGGGTGATCACAAACCGGCGAGATTAAAACCCAGCCTGTCGCGATAGACCCACGCCTGAGGGAAAAGTTCGACATTTCCCGCGCCTGGATGATTAAACGTGAATTTGCGCACACGCTGGGATTCTATCAGCGGTACCGGACCGCGTTAGCGCTCGGACTGCGAGAAGGCGGTAATCCGTTCGATCAGCGCCGCCAGGTGCTCAGGCGGACGTTCCTGGCCCAAACAGTAGGCATAAATCACGGGATCCTGGGTCTCCAGCAGACCCTGGAACGCCTGCTGCTCATCGGCCGGGGCTGAGCCATAGCGCTCATCCACATAGCGCGTCAGCAAAATATCGAGCTCTTTCATTCCCCGGCGGCAACGCCAACGCAATTTCCCGACGTCAACCGTCATCAGTGACGCCGGTGGACCATCATTTGCTTGATTTCGCCGATCGCCTTGGCCGGATTCAGGTCCTTGGGGCAGGCCTCGGTGCAATTCATGATGGTATGGCAGCGATAGAGCCGGAACGGATCTTCGAGATTATCCAGGCGCTCGCCCGCCGCCTCGTCGCGGCTGTCCACGATCCAGCGATACGCGGCCAACAGCGCCGCAGGCCCCAGATAGCGATCGCTGTTCCACCAATAGCTCGGGCAACTCGTGGAGCAGCAGGCGCAAAGTATGCAAGCCGAGGGACGATCCACCTTTTCCTGGTCCTCTTTGGACTGCAGCCGCTCTCTGTCGGGCGGCGGCGGCGTGCGAGTCTGCAGCCACGGCTTGATCGAAGCGTACTGGGCGTAGAAATTGGTGAGATCGGGCACCAAATCCTTGATGACCGGCAAGTGCGGCAGCGGATAGATCCTGATGTCGTGTTTGACATCGGCGCAGGCGCTGATGCAGGCCAGCGCATTCTTGCCGTCGATATTCATGGCGCAGGAACCGCAGATCCCTTCGCGGCATGAGCGGCGAAAGGTGAGCGTCGTATCGATCTCGTTCTTGATCTTGATGAGCGCGTCCAACACCATCGGGCCGCAGTGGTCCATATCGATTTCGTAGGTGTCGAGCCGCGGATTCTCCTTCACGTCCGGATCGAAGCGGTAGATCTTGAAAACGCGGACATTGCTCGCGCCGGAAGGGGCTTTGTAGACACGGCCGTCCTTGCGTAGTGTTCGCGCCGGAAGGCGCTTTGTAGACACGGCCGTCCTTGCGTAGCTTGGAATTGGGCGACAGAAAGAACTCAGCCATCGATGCTCCTCAATAGGTCCGCGCTTTGGGGGGGATCGATTCGACCTCGTCGGTCAACGTATTCAAATGCACCGGCCGATAGTCGAAGCGGCTGGCGCCGGCGGAATCGACCCAGCAAAGCGTGTGTTTCAACCATTTTTGATCGTCCCGATTGGGAAAATCCTCACGCGCCTGCGCGCCGCGGCTTTCCTTGCGATTCTCCGCCGAATGCAGCGTGGCCACCGCCTGCCCCAATAAATTGTCCAGTTCCAACGTCTCGATGAGATCGCTGTTCCACACCAAGGAACGATCGGCGACTTTGACATCGGCGAACGACGCGAAAACCTCGGCCAGCTTGCGCTTGCCCTCGTTCAAGGTCTCCGCGGTGCGAAACACGGCGGCGTCGCTCTGCATGACGCGCTGCATGTTCAAGCGAATATCGGCCGTGCGCTGTGAGCCCTTGGTGCGCTGTGAGCCCTTGGCGTTGCGAAGTCTATCCAATCGCCCGACGGAAGCTGCCCCAGCGTCCGTTTTGAGCGCGCGATGCGCGGTGCCCGGTTTCACCACGCGCGCGCAATGCTGTGCCGCTTCGCGGCCGAACACCACCAGGTCGAGCAGCGAGTTGGACCCCAGGCGGTTCGCACCATGCACCGAGACGCACGCTGCCTCACCGACCGCCATGAGGCCGGGCACCAAACTCTCGCCGCTGCCCGTCCGTGTCAGTGCTTCGCCGTGGACGTTGCAAGGGATGCCGCCCATGTTGTAGTGCACGGTCGGCAGCACCGGTACCGGCTCTTTGTTGACATCCACGCCGGCGAATATTCGGGCGGTTTCCGCGATGCCGGGCAATCGCTCCTTGATCACCGCGGGACCCAGGTGTTCCAAATGCAGATCGATATGATCCTTGAGCTTGCCGACGCCGCGTCCCTCGCGTATCTCAATGGTCATCGAACGGCTGACGACATCGCGGGACGCCAAATCCTTGGCGTTCGGCGCATAGCGCTCCATGAATCGCTCGCCCGCCGAATTGGTCAGGTATCCGCCCTCGCCGCGCGAGCCCTCGGTGATCAAGCAGCCGGCCCCATAGATCCCTGTGGGATGAAACTGAACGAATTCCATGTCCTGCAAGGGCAGTCCGGCGCGCAGCGCCATGCCCCCGCCATCGCCCGTGCAGGTGTGCGCCGACGTGCATGAAAACCAGGCTCGACCGTAGCCGCCGGTGGCCAATATCACCTGGTGCGCCCTGAAGCGGTGCAGCGTGCCATCGGACATGTCGAGCGCCACCACGCCCCGGCACTCGCCATTTTCCATAATGAGATCGAGCGCAAAGTACTCGATGAAGAAACTGGCCTCATGCTTCAAGGACTGTTGATACAGCGTGTGCAGCATGGCATGACCGGTACGGTCCGCCGCGGCGCAGGTTCGCTGAGCAATTCCCTTGCCGTAGTGCGTCGTCATGCCGCCAAAGGGCCGCTGATAAATGCTTGCCGTAGTGCGTCGTCATGCCGCCAAAGGGCCGCTGATAAATGCGCCCATCCTCGGTGCGCGAAAACGGCACGCCGTAATGTTCGAGTTCAATGACCGCGGCCGGCGCCTCCTTGCACATGAATTCGATGGCGTCCTGGTCGCCCAGCCAATCGGAGCCCTTGACCGTGTCGTACATATGCCAGCGCCAGTCATCGGCGCCCATGTTGCCGAGCGCTGCGGAAATTCCTCCCTGTGCCGCGACCGTATGGCTGCGCGTCGGAAACACCTTGGTCAAGCAGGCCGTCGACAGACCGGCTTCGGCCAAACCGAAGGTGGCGCGTAGTCCCGCCCCGCCGGCGCCGACAACAACCACATCATAGGTGTGATCGATGAACTTGTAGTCGTTCATAGCTGGGGGAATCCGAAGGCGACGCGCAAGATGGCAAATATTCCCGCGCCTCCGGCCAAGACGTACAAAAATCGCAGCACCATCAGGCTCAAAATTTTCATGCCGTTCGAAGTCACGTAATCCTCGACAATCACCTGGGTGCCCAAGTAAGAGTGGTAGGTGAGCACCGCAACCAACAACACGGCCAAGAATCCCGTGATGGGCACCGAGAGCCAGGTGTGCACGGTTTCATAGTTGAGGCCCGGCAACGTCAGCAAGGAAATCACAAACCATAGCGTCAACGGAATCAGCGCCACGGCAGTTACTCTTTGAGCCCACCAATGCGTGGTGCCGTCTTTGGCTGAACCCAAACCTTCCACCCGGCTCAAAGGGCTTCGCAGACTCATGGTAGCCGGGGCCACACCCAAGCCGCGACGCACAGAGTCAATGCAATTGCACCGAGCACAGCGGCCCAACCGCTCGCATGCCGCTGTGTACGCTCGAATCCTCGCCCCGCATCCCAGAACAAGTGGCGAACGCCGTTCAGCAGGTGAAACAAAAATGCGAATGTCCAGCCGAGCAGAACGGTGAGCCCGATCGGGCCGCTGAAAAACCGCGCGGCCGAGACATAGGATTCCGGACCGCCCGCCAAGGACACGAGCCAATAGCTCAAGGCAACGAGACCCAGCGCCAGCGCCGCGCCGGTGACCCGGTGCAAAATCGACAGCGTGTTGCCGATCTGCCAGCGATAGATTCCGGCGTGCGGCGAGGTCGGACGGGGGCGTGCGGACATCAGTTAAAAATCGATGCAGCGGCCACGGAGTTCCCAATCACCGAAGCGCGTCGGCTCAGGGCCTTCGCGTCCGCCGATCTCGGGCGGCGCTTTCGCGGCAGGCGCCGGCGCAGCCTCTGCGGGCGGCGTTGCAGTCATGGAATCTTCGGAAGTCGGCGTCACCATGAAAGTTTGCCAGAAATTAGGGACAAACGGTGTATCCACAAGGGCTTGACATCGCGGGTGCCGCACCCATCTCATATATAATGACTATTCCCTCAGTCTCATCCGGCCATTTGACGCATTTGGGAGTTTTGCGATTTACCGGTGCCGATGCGCTGCCCTTCCTGCAGGGTCAGGTATCGAACGATACGCAGCGACTGACTGAAAACGCGCCGCTGTTGGCTGCCTACTCCAGTGCGCAGGGCCGCGTACTGGCCGTCATATATCTGCTGCCCCATTCGAGTGGGGTGATTGCCATTCTGCCGCGCGAAATCCTAAGCATGACGATGGAGCGCATGCGCAAGTTCATTCTGCGTGCAAAAGTGCGGATTGAAGATGCCGGCGACTCGCTCGCGGTGGCGGGTTGCGTCGGGGTGATGCCGCAGTCGAGCAGCGGCTACACTGAAATTGACGGTGTCGGCATTGCCCCGGTGGGTCGCGACAAGAACCGCCATTGGCTCATCGCCGCTGCTGAAAAACTTCCGTCCACCGGCGATGCCGCGGCGGCTCAACGAGTCGAGGACGAATGGCGCCTCGCTGACATTCGCGCCGGCCTGCCGCAAATTTATGCGGCCACCAGCGAAGCCTTCGTCGCGCAAATGTTGAATCTCGATCTGCTGGACGGCATCAGCTTCACCAAGGGCTGCTACACCGGCCAGGAAATCATCGCGCGGACTCAACACTTGGGACGCATCAAACGTCGCTTGTTCCGGTTGCAGCTGCCCTCGGGAACCTGGCAGGTGGGTCAGGCGGTGCGCCTGGCCGACGGCCGTCAAGGACGCTTGACGGAAGTTGCGCAAGCCAACGGGCGCATCGAGGCGCTCGCGGTCTTGAGCGTAGGACCGGGCGCGGCCGTCAGCAGCGATGCGCCCACGGAAATTCTGGTGGACGCCGCCGAATTGCCGCTGCCCTACCCAATTCCCCAGCCAATTCCCCAGCGGCCCTAAAAAGCTTCGCTAAAACTCCGGCCGCATGTGCGGGAACAGCAGCACATCGCGGATGGAGGGCGAATTGGTATACAGCATGACCAGCCGATCGACGCCGAGTCCCAGTCCTGCGGTGGGAGGCATGCCGTATTCCAGCGCCCGCACGTAGTCCGCGTCGTAGTACATGGCTTCTTCGTCGCCCGCTTCCTTGCGCATCACCTGATCCTTGAAGCGCTGTGCCTGATCCTCAGCGTCGTTCAGTTCCGAAAACCCGTTTGCCAACTCGCGCCCGCCGATGAAAAATTCGAATCGATCCGTGATGAACGGATCTTGGTCGTTGCGCCGTGACAGGGGCGACACTTCAGCCGGATAGCCATAGGCAAAGGTGGGCTGGATCAGCGTATGTTCGCCGCTCCTTTCGAATATCTCGATTTGCAGCTTGCCTGGGCCATCGCCCGCTTTATAGGGAATTTTCATCTGATCGCACACGCGCCGCAGGTAGGGTGCATCGCGCAGCGACATCGGATCCAAGTCAGGATTGTTCGCCAGAATGATGTCTTCGATGCTCATTCGGGCGAAGCTCTTCGACAGGTCAAACTCCGTGCCTTGGTAAATGATCTTGCGCGAACCCAAGAGGGTATCGGCAAGTCCCTGGAACAGCTTTTCGATCAATTCCATCAGATCGGCGTAGTCGGCATAGGCCTGATACAACTCGAGCATGGTGAATTCGGGGTTGTGCTGCGTCGATACGCCCTCGTTGATGGTGAATTCGGGGTTGTGCTGCGTCGATACGCCCTCGTTGCGGAAATTTCTGTTGATCTCGTAGACACGCTCGAAGCCGCCCACCGTCAGCCGCTTCAAATACAGCTCCGGCGCGATGCGCAGGTACATATCGACATCCAACGCATTGTGGTGGGTCTTGAAGGGACGTGCGGCCGCGCCCCCGGGAATGGGATGCAGCATGGGGGTTTCCACTTCGAGGAAACCGCGCGAGTCGAGAAAGGCGCGCAGGTAGCGCACTATGCCTACGCGCGTCTCGAACACGCGCCGGCTGTCCTCGTTCATGATCAGATCGACGTAGCGGCGCCGATAACGCATCTCGGTATCGGCGATGCCATGCCACTTGTCGGGCAACGGACGCAGCGACTTGGTCAACAGCACGATGCGTTCCACGCGCACCGACAACTCGTTGGTCTTGGTGCGGAACAACACTCCTTCGGCGCCCACTACATCACCGACATCCCAACCCTTGAACTCATCGTAGATCCCGCCCAGCGCGCTTTGCTGCAAGAACACTTGAATCGCGCCGCTTGAATCCTCGAGCTTGGCGAAACTCGCCTTGCCCATGACCCGCTTGGCGCGCATGCGGCCCGCCACGCTGACGCGCACTGCTGCTGCGTCGAGCGCCTCAGCGGACTTCTCGCCGTACGCGGTCAGGAGATCGGCGGCCAACGCATTGCGCCGAAAGTCGTTCGGGAACGCAATGCCGCGCTCGCGCAATTTCGCCAGCTTCGCCCTGCGCTCACCGATCAGGTGATTTTCGTCGTTGTCGCTCATTCGCGCGGCTACAGGCCCTGTTTCAAACTGGCTTGCATGAATTCATCCAGCGCGCCATCGAGCACCGCGGTGGTATTGCCGATCTCCACACCGGTGCGCAAGTCCTTGATGCGCGACTGGTCCAAGACATAACTGCGAATTTGGTTGCCCCAGCTGACGTCCGACTTCGAGTCCTCGAGCACCTTGGCCGCGGCGTTGCGCTTGTTGAATTCGAGCTCGTAAAGCTTGGCTTTGAGCATTTTCATTGCCGTCGAGCGGTTCTTGTGCTGGCTGCGCTCGCCTTGGCAGGCCACCACGATGCCGCTCGGCATATGCGTGATGCGCACCGCAGACTCGGTCTTGTTGACGTGCTGCCCGCCCGCGCCGCTGGACCGGTAAACATCGGTGCGCAGGTCCGCCGGATTGATTTCGATGTCGATGTCATCGTCGACTTCCGGCGAGACGAACACCGATGCGAACGAGGTATGCCGACGGTTGCCCGAATCAAAGGGGGATTTGCGCACCAGGCGATGCACGCCGGTTTCGGTCCGCAGCCAACCGTACGCGTAGTCGCCGATCATATTCACGGTCGCGCCCTTGATGCCGGCGACTTCGCCGTCGCTTTGATCGATGATCTCGGTCTTGATGCCATGCGAGTCGGCCCACTTCAGATACATGCGCAACAGCATTTGAGCCCAGTCCTGGGCCTCGGTGCCGCCCGCCCCGGCTTGAATGTCGAGAAAGGCGTTGTGCGAGTCCATTTTGCCCGGAAACATGCGCTGGAACTCGAGTCTTTCGACTTCGGCAGCGGAAGCGTTGACGTCGGCCTCGATACCGGATGCGGCCGAAGCATCCGACTCCTCAGCCGCCAGATCGATCAGTTCCGAGGCATCATTCAAGCTCAGCTTGAGGCGGTCAAGGCTGCCGACGACTTGCTCGAGTTTCGCGCGCTCCTTTCCCAGCTCTTGGGCGCGATCGGGGTTGTCCCAAATACCCGGCTGCTCCAATTCGCGCGCTACTTCCTGAAGACGCTCGTGCTTGTTGTCGTAATCAAAGATACCTCCTCAAGGAATCGGTGCGTTCCTCGAGATCTTTGATGGATCGTTTGATCTGATTGATTTCCATAGCCGGGAATCCTAGCACATTGCTCAGCCGATCTTGAGGTGCTGGCAATTCAGCTGCACGCGTTCAGCACCGCGGAATTCGTTGATCTCGAGGCGATAGGCAAGTTGTATCGTCGACCCGCTGCCCAAGCTTGCATCCTCGGATGAACCTCCCACGTAGCCGAAAGCAATCGCATCGATCGGCTCCCGGCCACGACTCGCAAAATCCAGCCGCAGCTTCATATGTTTGCCGCCGACGATTCTGGCATCCACGACCCTGAACTGCCCGTCGAACACCGGCTCAGGGAATCCTTGACCCCAAGGACCCGCGCCGCGCAGCGCCTGCGCCGTTTCGACGCACAGCTCCTCGGCGCTCAGCGCGCCATCCGAGTAGATCACGCCGGTGAGCGAATCGCGATCGGCGCGGGCGGCAATCTCATCGGCGAAAGCAATTTTGAAGTCAGGCAGATTGCCTTCCTGCAGGGTAAGGCCGGCAGCCATGGCGTGACCGCCGAATTTGTCGATGAGGCCGGGCCGGCGCGTGGCAATGCTGTCGAGGGCATCGCGAATGTTCACGCCGAGCACGGAGCGCGCCGAGCCGCGCAGCGAGCCGTCCTGCGCGCGCGCGAAGGCGATCACCGGCCGGTGCAGCCGATCCTTGATTCTGCCGGCGACCAGGCCCACCACGCCTTGATGCCAGCTTTCGTCGAACAGGCACACACCGAGCGATTCGACCGACTCAGCCTCGCGCAAATCCGCGGCAAGCCCCACCGCTTCGAGTTGCATGCGCTGTTCGATTTCACGCCGCTCGTCATTGAGTTTTGCGAGCAGGCCCGCCAATCGCGCGGCCTCCTCGGGCTGGTCGGTCAACAGACAGGCAATGCCGACGCTCATGTCAGTGAGCCGGCCCGCCGCGTTCAATCGCGGCGCCACCGCGAATCCTAAATCTGCGGCCGTGAGCATATCCTGGCGGCGACCGGCCGATTCGAGCAGTGCGCGAATGCCGGCGACGCAGCGGCCTGCGCGAATGCGCTTGATGCCCTGCGACACCAGGATTCGATTGTTGCGATCCAGCGGGACCATATCGGCAACGGTTCCGAGAGCCACCAGGTCCAGCAAGTCCGCAACCCGGAATCTCTCCTCCCCCAGCGCCTTGGCCAGCGCCGCGGCCAGGTAGAACGCAACACCGACGCCGGCCAGGGCGGGGCTTGCGAATTGGCTGCCCGCGAGGTTGGGATTCACGATCACCTCCGCCCGCGGCAGGACCGCGCCCGGCAAATGATGATCGGTCACGAGCACCGGCACCCCGATCTCCCGAGCCGCGTCCACTCCCGCCACACTGGACACGCCGTTATCCACCGTGACGATCAATGATGGCGCGCGGCCGGCGGCCAACGCCACGATTTCCGGCGTCAGCCCATAACCGAAGCGAAATCGATTGGGCACCAGGAAATCGACGTGCGCAAAATGCATGGCGCGCAGCGCCCTGACGACCAAGGCGGTGCTGGTGGCGCCGTCGGCATCGAAATCACCGATGACCAGCACACGGCCTGCGCGATGCGCCGCCAGCAGCCGCGTCGCCGCATCCAGCCCCTCCAGGGATCCGACCGGCAGCATCCGATCCAGGGACAAATCAAGCTCCGAATCATTGTCGATGCCGCGGGCGGCATAGACGCGTCGTAACACGGGATGCACCTGGCCCGCGAAATCATGCGCCACCCCGAGCGTACGGCGCCTAATCTCCATGCCGCTCACGCGAAGGACTCCCACCACGGCTTGCGTCTGCGCCAGAAGCGCCGAACTGCGCGCGGCGAGAGGGTGACGCATCGCCCACCGGCCGACACGTCCAGCCGCGATAAACGTCCCGCGCGCAACTGCGCCACCGCCGGCTTGAGCCAGCGCGACTCAATGTCGTGCCATCCGCCCTCACCGGGAGCCTGGGAGGCGACGATGACGCCGCTGCCGGATTCCTCGCCCTTGAAGGCGCTGAAAAATACGTCATCACCCGCGGCCCAGCCTTGTACTCGCGGCAACGAAGCCAGCGGCGCGCCGCCGCCCCAAAGCCAAAGCCCGCTGACGCGCGGAACGCCGTCGTGCGCCCGCGTACTGTTGACCTCATGCTCGAACAACCACATCTCGATTTCACTCATCAGTTGCCGCAGGCGTGGCGCATCGGCGCCTGCCGGCAGATATTCTTCAATGTGCCGCTCGAGTACATCCTCAGGGTCGCGTGTCATAACGTTCAGCGTTTGATCAAAAATGCCATATAGACGCGCTGAAGCGCCCGCCGCCAAGCGAATGCCCGATCCATTCCAGACTCGATTGAAATCCAGCGCGAGCGTCTCGGCGTCCGCCTGCTTGAGCGACAGGATACCGCTTTGGGGCATGCTCACGCTGGTCATGTCGGCGACATAGTGAACCGGCGTTGCGAGGCAGACCCACGCAGCACCCGCGGCCGCGGCGTCCACGGCTGCGGCATCCACGGCTGCGGCATCCACAGCTGCGCCATCGGCACACAGCGCCGCCGGCGCTACTCCCGGCCAGAGCGCCTGCGGCGCGATGACACGGAATGCGTCAGCGCGCCAATCGCTGACGAGCGCCCCGCCGTCGGCGCGCGCCAGCAATTGCTCCAAGAACGCGGAGCGGCGAGGCTCGGCGCTGCGGCAGAGGAAACGGAAATACTGGCTGGACACGAACGCTCCGGCAAAATTTTGAGTATCTTAAGCGCATGCAATTCACCCAGGACTTAAGTTCCGGCATCAACGTCATTCGCGCCTACGGCGGCGGTGAGATGCGCGTGAATGAAAATTCCTATCGTGGCGCAGTGATCCTGAGCGCCTCAACGGTGATTGCTGAGCCGAACATTCATAATCTCGAGGATCTCATCGCTGTCGACGGGTCGCGCATCCTCGCCCTCGAGCCGGAGTTGGTGTTGTTGGGGACGGGCTCGCGCCAGATTTTCCCGGCTGCATCCTTTTCCCGGCTGCATCCTTCGGTGCGCAGTTTTTACGCGCAGGGATTGGTTTTGAAGTCATGGATACCGGCGCGGCCTGCCGGACTTTCAACGTACTGGTGGCCGAGCACCGACAGGTGGCAGCATTGCTGCTGGTGTGAAGCGTTCAAAAAAAAATAGCGAGGCGATAAGCGAAAATACACAACCTAATTGTTATCGAGGATAATTCTTCTTCTAATTGATCTTGTTGTTGTTTTTCGATTTAACGTGTAAGCCTAGCGCCCCGCAATGGATCTTCCCGACGGCTTGCAGTTAACCATATGAAATTAACTGTCGCAAGTCCCCGACAAAGTTAAATGACAATTGAATACTGATATATATCAATATATTATAGATTAAACATAGAAATTACTTCGTGACCGGAAGAAAAGCCAACGGATCGATCGGCTTGCCGTTGCGGCGAATCTCGAAGTACAGAACCGGCTTTTGTGGAGCGCCCTCTCCCATGTGCGCGATCACCTGTCCCAGAACAACTTCCTGGCCGTCATGCACCAGCGACTCGCGAGTGTGCGCGTAGGCCGACAGTAAATTCTCGCCGTGCTTGATGATGATCAGATTCCCGTAACCGCGAATACCGCTGCCGTTGTAAACAACCCGACCGGATGATGCAGCACGAATGTCCTGGCCCAACCGCCCCGGCAACAGGATTCCACCGCCGGATACCGGTTGCGGCGCGGACATCCGATCGGTGGGCCACACCCACGACAGGGCTGAGGCAACGAGCGGAGGCTTGGCCGAGGCAGTCGCTGCCGGCGGCTTGGGAACCATCAGCGGCGGCGTGGCGGCGGTGGCTGCGACAGGTGCGAGGATGAGTGTCTGACCGACCGCGATACGAAAATCAGGACCGATGTGGTTCCAGCGCGCCAGGTCGCGAAAATCGAGTCCATAGCGCCACGCGATGCTGTAAACCGTGTCGTGCGGCCGCACCACGTAGACATCTCGCGCCTCTCTGCGCGTATCCGCGCAGCCGCCGAGCAGCAAACTGAGGCCAAGAGCGCAAATCGAACGCGTATGGCGCAATCAGCAGCCTAACGCTGCAATCCCGACACCAAGGGAACGAAGCTGACTGCACCGAGCGACTGGCGATCGATCCGGGTTTCGCCCTTGGTGTAGCGGTACAGTTCTTGCCGCCCCTCGGGTCCCACGGGGGCAATGAGGCGCCCGCCCACTTTCAGCTGATCGAACAGCGCTTGCGGCACCGCATGCGGCGCGGCCGTCAAGACAATCGCATCGAACGGGGCGCGCGCCGCCCAGCCGATGTTGCCATCGTCGTGGCGAAAATTCACATTGCGAATTCGCAGCTCCCGCAATGTGCGTCGCGCCCGTCCGAGCAGCGGAGCGATTCGCTCGATGGTGTAGATCTCCTTGACCAGCGGCGACAACACGGCAGTCTGATAGCCGCAGCCCGTTCCAATCTCCAACACCTTCGATGCCTCGCCCGCCGCCAGCAATGCCTCCGTCATGCGCGCCACGACGAAGGGTTGCGAAATGGTTTGCCCGAATCCAATCGGCAGCGCCGTGTCCTCATAGGCGCGGCTCGCCAACGCCTCATCCATGAAGAGGTGCCGCGGCACACTGCGGATCCGATCCAGCACCCGCTGATCGGCAATCCCCTGCTCCTGCAACCGCTGTACCAGCCGCTCCCGGGTGCGCGCCGAGGTCATGCCGATACCGCTGAGGCGTGGACCTTCCATAAAATTAGTCAAGCTCGAGCCATCGTTTGAGTTCAGGTAGCGCCGGATGGCGCGTCAAGTCAATCTGCAACGGTGTGATGGACGCGTAACCTTCCGCAACGGCATGAAAGTCAGTGCCCGGACCTGCGTCCTGGCCGGCGCCCGCATTTCCCACCCAATAGACATCGCGGCCTCTGGGATCTTTTGCTTTGACGATGGGCTTGGCGCGATGCCGGTTTCCGAGCCGCGTCACCTTGATGCCGCGCAATTGGCCCGGGGGCAAGTCCGGAACATTCACATTCAGAATGATCGGCCCCTCCTCAAAACCCTGCCGGGCCCGCTGC